>Ga0187788_10000022_pt1 | contig 33242 bp, 27 predicted proteins | sample 1015_BV01_MP10_2_FD_133008 | JGI IMG/M metagenome (GOLD analysis project Ga0187788, IMG submission 133008) | Tropical peat soil microbial communities from peatlands in Department of Meta, Colombia - 1015_BV01_MP10_20_MG | ecosystem: Environmental > Terrestrial > Soil > Wetlands > Peat | place...
CGACGGGGGCAGAGGTGATCGACGCCACCGGCAAGACGCTGATGCCTGGCCTGTGGGACATGCACGTGCATCTGGCGGAAAACGACGGCCTGCTGCACATGGCCGCGGGAGTGACCAGCGTGCCCGACGGCATGGATCAGCACTACAGCGACAGCTTTTTGCAGATGCTCAAAATGACGCGCGCGCTTTACCTCGCCGGCATCCCCATCGTCGCGGGAACCGATGGCCTTGCAGGTTTCACTCTCGATCGCGAGCTGGAACTCTACGTTGAGGCCGGCATCCCCGCGCCCAAGGTGTTGCAACTCTCTACTCTGGGTGCGGCGAGGGTGATGAAGATGGACCAGCGGCTAGGCTCGATCGCCCCCGCCAGGCTGGCGGATGTAATCCTGGTTGACGGCAATCCCGCCTCGCGCATCAGTGACATCCGCTGCGTCGAGACTGTGGTGAAAGACGGGGTGATGTACCGCAGCGCTGATCTCTATCACGCCGCCAACGTCGCCAGCGGCAATCCTCCGGCGAATTAGCCGACTCTCCTGGCTCGCTTATGCGTGGTACGCGTTTCCAACGACCAGCCTCGCGCAGCGCCGAACTCCCGGTTCGCTCAGCGCTGCGAGCCGGACCTGAGTTCCGACGCTGGGTCGCAGAGGTTTCGCTTCACGCCCGGGCCTCGGCGGAGCCACCGATCTCGCTGTGCGCGGCCATGCGATCGTATTCCTTGCCGGCGTCGAACGGCAGCAGCACATACAGCGTGTAAATGCCCAACGCAGTCCCGATCGGCGGATGGATGATGGCAATGAACGCCATCACCAAAGCCAACAGCCGCCCCCAGGGGCGGATCTTCAACAGGCCCCACCCTGTCATCAAGCAGGCGACAGCAAACAATCCAATGGCAAACGCGATGCTCAACAACACCAGCGGCCCGGCGAAGTTCAGAAATGGAGGCAGGTTTGCGGTGTCCAGCCAGTGTCCGCCGGTGGCCAGGGCAAGCAGGATGGGCACGGGGATCGAACATAGGGCGCCAATCACGATCCAGAACGTGGCCAGCAGATGCAGGTGCTCCGGTACGCGGCTGCGAGCCAGCATCGCCATGCGGCCCTGCACCGGACTCTGGCCGCACCGGCCGCAAACCAACTGATCCGCCCCTACCGTGGCGCCGCAATGATTGCAAAACATGCGCACCTCCCTCTCAGTGAAGAGAGATACGCTGGCGGGCCAGTCCGAGTTCCCTAGGACGCGAGGGCCGGTCTGCTGATGCGATAGAAAAACGAAAGGCACGGGGACTGCGTCCCCGTGCCTCAATAGCTGCCCGCTGACGTGGCTCACTCGACACCAGGCCAGGCGGGAAACGGGGCTAAAGCTTCTCGTAGAAATCGCAGGCCGAGCACGATATGTACATGCCACCCGCCACGCCCCGCTCATTGTCCTTAAAGCGCTTGACGATGCGGGTCGCCTTGCCGCACTTCGGACAATCGGTGCTCTTGGAGGTATCCATCACTTTCTTGCGGTCCGCTGTCTTTGCTACCTTTGCCATATCATCTCCTGCTTGCCGGACCCGGGCTGCGGCGCAAACTCGCCGCCGGCAGCCAGCCCGGCTACCCCGGTCGTTGGATTTTTGCACTTTTCTGAGTATGCAGCGACGAGGCTGCGGGACCGGCGATCACCGGGATAATTGCTCTACTCTTTGTGCCCGTTTGATTTTACACTACCGCGCGCAAGCACGCCGCATGCGGCGCGTCAGCGAGGTGTTGCCCTATGGTCGCTCCCAAGCTCAAGTATCTGCGCTGGTCGGAAGTGGAACTGGAGAACCTGAATCCCCTGCTCGATCGTCAGTTGATCACCGGCGAAAACCTCATGCTGGCGAGGGTTTTGCTGAAGAAGGGATGCGTGGTTCCCGAGCACAGTCATCACAACGAGCAGTTGACGTTCGTGCTGGAAGGTGCCCTGAAGTTCTGGATCGATGGTCGCGAGATTGTCGTTGGTCCCAACGAGGTGCTCTGCATTCCGGCGAATATGCCGCACAAGGCGGAGGCGCTGGAGGACACCGTGGATATGGATATCTTCTATCCCCCGCGCCAGGACTGGCTGAACAAAACCGACGACTACCTGCGCGGAGTCGCGAAGCGCTAGGCCCCTGCTCAGGCGCTCTCAGCTCCGTGGGTTTGACCCTGCTTCCCGCGCTCTGCTAGCCTGAGCAGTTTCCCGCCGGCTTCGCGCCCTCACAGACGCCCTCACGGCCGCTCTCGATTCGCGCGGAAGACTGTGCGTCCAAAATCAATTCTGGAAAGGCTGCTCTTATGGCCCTGAAGTTCAAGGGAGTCGATTTCATCGCGTTCGATGGCTTGCTGTCAGCCGATGAACTGCTGGTTCGCGACAATACCCGCAAATTCGTGGAAGAAAATATCATTCCCATCATCGAAGAGTGCAACCGCGAAGGCCGCTTTCCCAGGCAACTGATCCGTCCGATGGGGGAGCTCGGATTCTATGGCGCCAACCTCAAGGGCTACGGCTGCGCCGAGATGTCCAACGTCGAATACGGGCTGGTGATGCAGGAATTGGAGCGCGGTGACAGCGGCCTGCGGTCGTTCGTGAGCGTGCAGTCGGCACTGGTGATGTATCCCATCTACGCCTTCGGCAGCGAAGAGCAGAAGCAGCAATGGCTGCCTGCGCTGCAATCCGGCGAAAAATTGGGTTGTTTTGGACTGACCGAGCCTGATGCCGGCTCGAATCCCGGCGCCATGCGAACCCGCGCGCGCAAGGACGGCGAGGGCTATGTTTTGAACGGCGAGAAGATGTGGATCACCTCGGGCTCGATCGCCGATGTAGCCGTGATCTGGGCAAAAGTGGAGGACGAGGGCGACTGCGTCCGTGGCTTCCTGGTTGAAACCAATCGGCCCGGCTTTCGTGCCGCCGACGTGCACGGCAAGTGGTCGCTGCGCGCGTCGGTAACTTCGAGCCTGTCATTGCAGGATGTGCGCGTGCCTGCCTCCAACCTGCTGCCCAAGACCGAGGGCCTCAAGAATGCGCTGATGTGCCTGAACCAGGCGCGCTACGGCATTGCCTGGGGCGGCATCGGAGCGGCTATGGCCTGCTACGATTGCGCGCTGCAGTACGCCCAGTTCCGCAAGCAATTCCGCGGTCAGCCCATCGCCTCACACCAATTGGTTCAGCAGAAGCTGGTCTGGATGATCAGCGAGATCACCAAGGCGCAGCTTTTGGCGCTGCAGGTCGGGCGCCTGAAGGATCAGAACAAAGCCCAGCACTACCACATCTCCATGGCCAAGCGGAACAACATCTGGATGGCGCTCGAGTGCGCCCGTATGGCGCGTGACGTTCTGGGCGCCAACGGCATTGCTGACGAGTATCCCATCTTCCGCCACATGGCGAACCTGGAGTCGGTGAAGACTTACGAAGGCACGCACGACGTCCACACGCTGATCATCGGCAACCAGATCACCGGGATCGACGCATTCTAGAGCTCGAAGGAGAGCTCAGCCCTGGTCCCGACCAGCCACACAGCCGTTGGTGATAACCAGGGACTCGACGCGAGCTCATGGTTTTCTGTCTGTGATCCATGGCATTGACGCTTGCTAAATCCAGGCGCATGATTGCTGCCCGCATGTTCCCCAAATTGGTTCCAACTTTCCTGCCGGCGGGCACGTTTGGCTTCTGCTCTCATTCCAAGATCCGCGAGCGAGCGCGCCCGCCGGCGCTGCCCGAGGAGGCATCCACATGGCAACCCAAGTGAGACCGGAAACCAACGTGAAGAAGGCTAAGGGTTACGGCGAAAATATTGAGAGCGATTTGGCGCTGGAATTCCTCCGCGTGGTGGAGAAGGCCGCCATCGCCTCCGCCCGCACTATGGGGCAAGGCGAACGCAAACTTGCCGACCAGGTGGCCACCGAGGCCATGCGCCAGACCATGGACAGCGTTCCCATGCGCGGCACCATCGTGATCGGTGAAGGCGAACGCGACGAGGCGCCAATGCTCTACATCGGCGAGCGCGTAGGCGCGGAGTTCCCCGACGGCTCGCGCGTCCCCGAGGTCGATATCGCCGTCGACCCCCTGGAAGGCACCAACCTGTGCGCCACCGGATCGCCCGGGGCGATCACGGTGCTCGCTGCCTCCGAGCACGGTGGCCTGCTCAATGCGCCTGACTGTTACATGGAAAAAATAGTGGTCGGCCCCTCTTGCAAAGGGGTGGTCGAAATGGATGCTCCGGTTGCGGATAACCTGAAAGGCATCGCCAAAGCGCTCGATCGCGACGTCGAAGACCTGGTGATCATCGTGCTGGACCGTCCGCGCCACGAGAAGCTCATCCGCGACATACGCAAGGCGGGAGCCCGCATCAAGCTGATCTCCGACGGCGACCTGTCGGCGGGTATCGCCGCGGCGGTGCTGGGAACCGGGGTTCATGCCGTGATGGGATCGGGCGGCGCCCCCGAGGGCGTGATCACTGCGGCCGCCATCCGCTGCCTCAACGGCTACATGCTCGGACGCCTGGTGGTCGACAAACCGGAACTGGAAGAGCGCATCGCGCGGATGGGGATTAAAGACAAAAAGAGAATCTATCGCGCCGAAGATTTGGCTCCCGGCCGGCAAATTATCTTCGCCGCCACCGGCGTCACCGAAGGCGCGCTAATGCGCGGCGTCCGCTTCTTCGGCGAGGGCACCCGCACCTCATCGGTGATCATGACCTTGAACACCGGCAAGGTGCGCTTCATCGAGAGCATCCATCTGGAGAAGAAGCCCGACGTGAAAGTGCGATTCGCCTGATGACCAGCGCCGAAGTGGTGATTGTAGGCGGAGGAATCGTCGGCTCGAGTATCGCCTTTCACCTGACTGAAGCGGGATGCACCGATGTTCTGGTGATCGAGCGCGAAACCCACCAGGGCAAGGGCTCCACTGGAAAGAGCATGGGCGGCGTGCGGGCTCAGTTTTCCACGCCCGTCAACATCCGGATGTCGCTCTACTCGATCCCCTTTTACGCGAGTTTTGAAGAGCGACTGGGCCATCCCGCCGGATATCGCCCGCAGGGATATCTGTTTGTGGCCACCAGCGATGCCCACTTGCGCTATCTGCGTGCGAATTACGAACGCCAGGTCGCGCTTGGGCTGAAGAACGTGCGCTTGCTTCCGCGCGAGGAGATCATCCAGGCGTTTCCGCAACTGAGATCGGACGACATCGTGGGCGGCAGTTTCTGCTCGACTGACGGCTTTGTCGATCCCTATAGCGCCATGGTCGGCTTCATGAAGTGCGCCGAACAGCGCGGTGCGCGGCTGTGGCGGGAAACCCAGGTCACCTCAATCGCGCGAGATGGAAACGCGATCGCCGGCGTAGAGACCACGCGCGGGCACGTGGCTACGCGGAAGGTCGTGAATGCAGCCGGGCCCTGGGCGGCCCAGTTGGCAGAGTTCGCCGGCATTGACCTGCCGGTAGCGCCCCTGCGCCGCATGCTGGTGCCCACCGAACCGTTCGATCAGTTTCCGCGCTCCGCGCCCATGATCATCGACATGTCCAACGGATTCCACTTTCGCCCGGAGTCGCTCGGATTCCTGTTCGCGTGGAACGATCCGGAGGAGAGGCCCGGCTACAACATGAACTTCGAGCCATCATTCCTGGAGAAGATTCTGACGCGCGCGGCAAATCGCGTACCCGTCTTCGAGAACGTTCCGGTAAATCCTAAGCGGGCGTGGGCGGGGCTGTACGAGATGACGCCCGACCACCACCCCATTTTGGGTCCGGTGCCCGAGGTGCCGGGGTTTTTCCTGGCCAACGGCTTTAGCGGGCACGGAGTGATGCACGCACCGGCCACCGGCAAGATCCTCTCGGATCTCCTGCTCCGCGGTCAGACCGACCTGATCGACGCTCGCCTGCTGAACTTGCAGCGATTCGCCGAAGGGCGCATGATCGAGGAAACCGCAGTGCTGTAAGCAGCGCCGCGTCGCTATTGTCCATGCTGGGTGCAGCAGCACATTGCCGTAGTTGTCAGCTTGTCCTGCCACCTAGCCCGGCCCGCATTTCGCAACGATGAGCGTGATGTCGTCACTCTGCTCGCGAGGGCTGAACTGCCGCACCTCCTCCACAATCCTCGCCAGCAGGGCTCGTGGGGACTGCTCGCGATTTCGGCGCAAAGCCTCAATCAGGCGCTGCTCCCCGAATTCTTCTCCCGCATCATTGAACGCCTCGGTCACGCCGTCGGTATAGAGTGCCAGTATGTCTCCCGGAAAAAGCTGGCGCTCCTCGATCGAGCAATCCCACTCCCGGAACAGCCCCAGCACGGTGCACGTCGACTCCAGCTTCTCAAGCTTGCTATCCCGCAGCAGGAAGGCAGAATGGTGTCCGCAATTGGCGTAGAGCAAGCCTCTGGCCTGGTCATCGTACTCGGCAAAAAAGAGGGTGGCATAGGCGCTGTCGGTGGTGTTTTCGCAAAACAGTTGGTTCACCGATCGCAGGAAGCGTTGCGGCTGCTCCAATGCGATGGCGCTTTGGCTGCGCAGGTTCGCCTGCAGGTTTGCCATCAGCAGTGCGGCGCCGATGCCCTTGCCGGAGGTATCGGCGATGACCAGCCCCAGCCGCCCCCGGCCCAGATCCAGGAAATCGTAATAGTCGCCGCCGACGTCGCGGGCCTGAATGCAAGCACCCGCGTATTCCAGCGTTTTGAGCTGCGGAAGCGTTTGTGGAAATAGTCTCGCCTGCACCTGTTTTGCAATTTCCAGTTCCCGGGCGGTACGTCGCTCGGCCTCGAGCTTCTGCGCGGCCGCGCGCCGCTGCGCTTCGATCTCGCGAACGAAGTCGTCGCGTCCCACCAGGGAGAAGGAATTGCCATCCAGATCGTCAAAGCGGGTGAAGATTCCACCCCAAAGCGTGGTTTGGGGCGGATGGTGAAAGCGAACGCCGCGCTTCCGCCATTCGTCAAACTTGGCCATCACATCCTCGGTGACCAGCACCGCATGTCGGGAGCGGCCAATCAGTTTGTATTCATCGGAATTGCGCTTGGGAGCCACCAATGCAAGAACCGTGCTGCCATCCGGAGGCGCCACCGCTACCCAACGGCCACCGGATTCATAGCTCTCGTCCACTACCAGGCTGAATCCAAGCTGGTCGGTGAAGAAGCGCAGGCTTCGCTCCTGATCGCGCACGAAGATGTTAATGCAGAGCAGGCGAAGGTACGGGTCCTGGCGGTCCAGCGGAGGCTGCAGGGGAAGGGAGCCCATCGCCGTGATTATAAGTCCCGCAGCGGCTTGGAACCGGGAGCCGCCGGCCCCCTGTCCTCGAGCTGTCTTTACTGCCCGGAAAGAAATGTGAATATGGTCTCGCGCTCGCGCGGGCCGTCTAATTCCACCAGAACGATTCGTTGCCAAGTGCCGAGCACGAGCTGACCGCGCTCGGCGGGAACCGAGACCGAGGTGCCGATCAGGGCGGAAAGAATGTGGTCGGGGACGTGAGCCGGATTGTGCGGGTGGCGGTACCTCAGCTTGGGGACCATCGCCTCGAACGCGTCGAGCATGTCGAGATCGGTTCCCGGGTCGAGGTCGGCAGTGGTGAGCGCGGCCGTGGTGTGGAGCATAGAGAGGTGGCAGACGCCGGAGCGATCGCCATAAGATTTTCGCAGCGCGAGTGCGACCGGATCGGTGATGTCGACCACCTCGCGCTTTTTATGGGTTTTGAAGGTCAGCTTCTGCATGGCGGCTTCTCCATGCCTATGGCACCGGCCGCGCAAAGGGATTCTTGGCCTGCGGCGGAAACGGCAGGGGCTCACCCTGGAATAAAGCTACGCAATTTTCCAGGCGCTTGCTGCCGTCGTGCACTGCGAACTTCGCCGGATGATCGGCCGGGCCGCTCCAGAGGCTCACGCCCGCATACTCGCCATCGTTCCGCAGAATGTAATAGCGCATGCTGACGTAGCGAAGTCTTCGCGGGTTGCTCTGGTAATTCCGCGCGATGCGCTTCAATGTCTCCAATCCGGCTTCCCGCGGCGACATCCCATGGCGCATGCTCTCCACGATGGAATGCGCGCCCGCGACTTTGATGTTCTCCTCCCCGTTGCCGGTCGCTCCCGCCGAGCCCACGTCCTGGTCGGTGTAGCAGCCAGCGCCAACGATGGGAGAATCGCCCACCCGTCCGGGGATCTTCCAGGCAAGCCCGCTGGTGGTGGTCATGCCGGAGATTTCGCCCTTTTCGTTCAATGCGGAGACATGGATGGTTCCACTCGGCGGATAGAGCACCTCGCGAACAGCCGTCATCCGGAATTGGGGTTCGATCCCCAGAGCCGCGGCGCGCTGCAGCAAGCGCTCCAATAGCCGTTCCAGCTGTGGAGGCGCGATCTCTGCCAGCGGCGGGGGCATGGAGGGTATGTCCGGGGATATCTTGTAATCCGGATCGGCTAGGCCCGGGCCCCACCAATCGTGCTTGGGGTTGCTTTCCTTCCACAGTAGCCAGATCTTGCGCGAGCGCTCGGTGAGCAGGTTTTCCCTGGGGAATCCCATGGCAACCGCGAAGCGCTCGGCGCCATCGCCGACCAGCATCACATGACCGGAGTGCTCCATGACGGCCTTTGCCAGCAAAGAAACATTCTTGATATTGCGCACGCCGCCCACCGCGCCGGCGCGGCGCGTTGGGCCGTGCATGCACGACGCATCCAGCTCGACCACGCCCTCTTCATTGGGCAAGCCCCCCAGGCCCACGCTGTCGTCGTTGGGATCGTCCTCCTGCACCTTGCCCACGGCTATGGCCGCGTCCAGCGTGTCGCCGCCTTGGCTCAGGATTTGCCACCCCTGATCGATGCCGTTGATGCCATTGGCGCTGGAAATCAGGATAGCGGCCCGCTTGGGCTTCGCGGAGGTGGCTTGCGGGGCGGATGCTTCCCCGGCGCTTCCAGCGTCAAGACCGAGAACGAGCGAACCGAAGCCGGCGGTAGTGAGAAATTCCCTGCGCGAAAGTCCCATGCGCCCTCCCGAGGTGATCCAGCCGCAGATTGGACGGATCGAAGGCCCAGAAGAATAGCACGCAGGTAATCCGGCCAGGATTGCACGGAGCAGGGACGGGAAACCTTGTTCCCCGTCCTTGCGCGGAATGTTAGCCGTTTCTAGCTGGCGACGCTCTCGACTCTGCGCTCCGCGCGGAAGCGCAGACGGGCGGCGATGTTGCCGGCCTTCTGCAAATCCGCGTCGTGGGGTACGTAAACGATCTCCACGCCATTTCGCAGCGCCAGCCCTACCAGCGCATCCGAGATGTCGTCGATCTCGTGAGTTTCGCGGCCGCAGACCGAGCATCCCTTCACCAGGTGCATGTCGATGTGCCCGCAATTCGAGCAATAGACGCCGGGTGCGGCAAAACTGCTTTCCATCAGCAACGTCTGGACCTCCCCCTGTTCCATGGAGCGCAGGACCCGCCGCAGACCGACGGCTCCATGACGTCGGGCGCGGGCTTCGTCGAGGACCTCCGCGACCAACTCGCGCCGGCGCCGATCGCGGCAGGCATTCAGCATCTTTCTGGCGCGCTCGCGGACCTGCTCGGCGGTGGCAGACACCACATCAACGTCGAAGCGGCCTACCAGCCGCTCTCTGAGATAGGGGTGGAGTTGACGCTCCATACTGGGCCACACATCTTCGCGGCATCCGAAAATCACCTGCTCGCAACCGCGCTTCTGATGCAACTCCAGCAGCCGGTCCGCTACCCGCTTCAGATGGCTGAGGGCCTCTTTCTCCACCCGGCGATCGGCGTGGCCGGCATCGTAGCCGAGGAAACCGTCGCTACGTCCGCGTCGCGAAAGCGCGGCAATGAAATCCTCGCGCTCCCGGATCTCCCCCTCCTGCATCTGAAACAGGCGGGCGCGGCTTCGCTCCACCAGCGCGATGTACACCGTGCATAGGGCGTCCTGCATGGCCGCCAGCGGGCGCAGGTGAAAGCGCGTATTGACGTGCAGCACCGTTCCTGGAAGCAGCGGCGGCAGGTCGAACTCCTTCCACAAGCCGCTGGAGCCGCAGGCAAACGCGGCTTTGGCGCGACCCTGATTCCCATGCAGGTTTTCCGCCCACGCCAGCATGCGCTCCAGCGCGGCCTTCAACTGCTTGCCGTTCTTGCCGCTCTTTTCCGCTTCGCGGATGGCATTCTTGACCAGTTCTTTGATCCGCAAGGCCTCCTGGCGATGCGACTTGTCGGCGGGAGTCGTGGGTTGGTAATAGAAGGAGACTGCGTCACCTTGAGCAGATTGGAATGCAGCGAGTTCGCGAATTTCGTCGCGCGTGATCATTGCACCTCCCGATGGCGATTAGGCAAGCCGAGGTTGCTGAAGCGTTCTGTTCTTGGATGGGCCGGGGTCGGACAGATTCCGGCGCAAGTGCTCCCTTGCAGAACTAATAGAGTGCCGCACGTCCTGCAGCGAGCGGCCGCTGATAGCCGATATCTCCTCCACGTTGAAGCCTTCGATGCCAAACAGCAGAAACGCCTCCCGGTCCTCCCGCCGTGTGCCCCTCAGGGCCCGCTCCACCAGGCGCACCATTTCATCGGAGGCCGCAGTGTCCTCGGGGGAGGCCACGGAACGGTCGGGAATCAGGCTCTCTTCCGTCACGGTCTCGTCGGGCTGGTGAAACTGGACGTAAGCCTCGTCGGTGGCGCGCTCCAACTCCTCCTGCGGCCGACGGCGATGTTCTTCCAGCGAGACGGCCTCCACGCCATCCCCATGGCGAAGGGGCAGGTCCCGCATGGCGCGCACTGCGAGCCGGTAAAGCCAGGGCTCCAGGGCCAGCTTTTCGGGTTTGTCGCCGTCTCCCAAAGCGTTGGCGATGGTTTCGTCGATGACTTCTTCGGAACGCAACTGGTAGGGCCCGAGCTCTCCCAGGCTTTCGCGGTAGCGCAGCTCTCGCTCGACGAAACGAATCAGGCGCGAGAGGTTGGCGTTGACGTACGCGCTGATGTCCTCGTCAGAAACCGTGGGAGCGTGTACCGCGGCCAGCGTCCACTCGAAGGGGACCAGTTCCTGCGCGCGGCCCTCCTTCTGGCGGCGCGGCCACTGGCGATGATTGCGCAGCCGTTCTTTGTGGCGAGTGATCTGCTGGATGAGGTCGTCGAAGCTGCTTTTGATCGCCGCGGTGACAGTTGATGCACTGCTACTGGCGGCGAGGTCCCCAGACGGCAGCCGCAGGTCCAGGCGCATGAAAATCCCGGCACGAGCCGGCTGCTCTTCCAGGATGGCGTGCAGATGAACTAACTCGGGACGGAAAACCTGTAGCCTCTTCCGCACTTTTTCGATTTGTAGATTGATTTCTCTTTCGACGCTGGAGTTCTTGGGAAGTTTGTAGCTAATGTGGACATTCATTCGTGCCTCGAAGTGCAGGACCCAGTGCCTGCTAGCCCACTTTATCTAGCAAGCAAATTGTACACCTATCCGATAAGAGGCACACCGCGCTCCGCCCTGTTGCCCTGGGCAAAGATTAATTAGGGAATGCGCGTAAATTGATCTTGACTTTGGCCAAAAGGCAGAAGTGATTCTGGGGAATCGACCTCCGGCAGGAATGCCGTCGCCGCCACCCTCTTCTCCGCCGATAACTAGACGGTTACGGTGAACGTGGTGTCTGTGCGGACCACGGGACGGTAAAGCGTGTCGCGCTCGATGGGCTCGCGGCCAGCCTCGCGGATCAGCCGTACCAGCTCCTGGCGGCGCAATCCCTGCGGGGTGGCAGCTCCGGCGTCGTGATAGATCTTTTCCTCGACTACCGTACCGTCGATGTCGTCGGCGCCGAAGCGCAAGGAGATTTGCGCAATCTTGGGAGTGAGCATCTGCCAGTACGCCTTGATGTGCGGGAAATTGTCGAGCACCAGGCGCGAAACCGCCATTTGCTTGATGTCGGTGAAGCCGGTGGTCCAGGGCAGATGGCTCAGTGCCGTATGGTCGGGATGGAACGCCAGAGGAATAAAAGTTTGAAAACCGTGAGTCTCATCCTGCAAGGCGCGCAGCTTGATCAGGTGGTCCACCCGGTCTTCGTCGCGCTCGATGTGGCCGTAGAGCATGGTGGCGTTCGACTTCAGTCCCAGTTCATGGGCGATGCGCGCCGTTTCCAGCCACTGGTTGCCGTCGATCTTGTGGTCGCAGATGATGTGCCGGACGCGCTCCGCAAAAATTTCCGCGCCACCGCCCGGTAGAGAATCCACTCCCGCCTGCTTCAGCGCGACCAGGGTGTCGCGGACGCTGAGTTTGGCCCGCTTGGCCAGGTAGGCGACCTCGACCATGGTGAACGCCTTCAGATGCACCCGTGGGAAGCGCGACTTCAATCCTGCAATCAGATCGAGGAAGTACTGGAACGGCAAATCGGGATGCAGGCCGCCGACAATGTGAAACTCGGTCACCGCCTCCGAATACCCCGACGCCGCGGTTTCCCAGGCCTCCTCCAGCGCCATGGTGTATGCGCCGGGGGCATCTTTCTTGCGGCCAAAGGCGCAGAGCCGGCAATAGGCCACGCAAACGTTAGTGGGGTTGATGTGCCGGTTGACATTGAAGTACGTCCTATCGCTGTGCAGGCGTTCGCGCACCGCATTCGCCAGCCAGCCTAACGCCAGAATGTCGGCGGAGCGGTATAGCGCCAGGGCGTCGGCGCCGTCGAGGCGCTCTCCGGCCAGCACCTTTGCGCCCACAGGCTGCAGGTGAGGATCATCGGTCTGAAAGGGGTGCGTCGGGGCAGCCGCGGCTCCCGGAAATTCAGCCATGGCTGCGATGATATCGCAGGGAGCCCGCATAAGTCACAGCTGCGGGTGAGCCGGCCGTCGATGGGCCCCGCGGTCTCCAAGCTATAGCGACGGAAAGGCATTAATGTGTTGGGCCTCGGCCGACGATAGGGTACTTGGTGGAAAGCAAATCGCATCGCGTCCTCATCGTGGACGACGACGAACAGGTTTCCGGGTCAGTTGCCGAGGGCCTCAGGCTCTCCGGCTACGAAGTGGATTGCGCAGCGGAAGCCGAGTCCGCCGAAGCCCTGCTGGCCAGCCAGCGTTATTCCCTGCTGATCGCCGATCTTGCCCTGCGGGACGATACCCTGGATGGCCTCCGGCTGGTGGAAACGGCCGCGCAGCGCAGCCCGCGTCCAAGAATCGTCGCCCTTACCGGGTACGTCTCGCGAGGGACGGAGAGAGCGGCCAGACAGCGGGGTGCGGACGAATTTCTCGCCAAGCCGCAGCCGATTCACCAACTGCTGGAAGTCGTACGCCGCCTGATCTCAGAGATTGGTACGCTCGTAGAAGAAACGGAGAGGCCTTCCGCCCCTACCCACAATTCGCCGTTGTTGAGGAAGCTGCTGGCTCCCGGAGGGATCTTGCCGCACATCCAGCCGATCTATCGCGTCAGCGATCAAGGACAAAAGCTGGTGGGCGTCGAATTGCTTACGCGAGGCCCCAAAGCCACCCCCTTCGAGCGCCCGGACGTGCTGTTTGACTACGTGCGCCGCAAGGGCCTGGAAGCGGAATTCGACCAGCACTGCATCGAAAGCGGGCTGGTAGCGCTCGGCACAATTCCCGGCCAGTTGCCCATTTCCGTCAACGTCCACGCCTCGACGCTGAGCACCAGCTCACGCTTTCCCGAATGGCTCAAAGAGATCCTGGAGCGGCATGGCATAGCCGCCTGCCGCATGACGGTAGAGATCGTGGAGCACGCTCCCGCCTGGAATCAGGGCACCTTCCTGCGCTCCCTGGGCTCGTTGCGCCAAGCCGGAATCAGAATTGCCCTCGACGACGTCGGCCTGGGGCACTCCAATTTCAAGATGCTGCTCGACGCGCAGCCGGATTGCTTCAAGGTCGATCGCTACTTCGTTCAGGGATGCGCAACCGACCGGCAACGCCGCGCTATGATTCGGTCCATCGCCGACCTCGCCTCGGAATTCGGCGGCTATGTGGTGGCGGAGGGCATTGAAGAACCCAATGATCGCGATGCGCTCCTCAGCCTGCAGATCCAGCATATGCAGGGCTTCCTGCTGTGTCCTGGGGCTCAACCCTTGACCCGCTGCGAATCGCGGAGCCGGTGTTGTGAAGGCGTGACCCGCTGCCCCCTGCCGCAAGTCGGCACTTGCCTGCGGGAGCAGTCGCTGGGGCCCGTCATCTGATCTTCCGCTATACCGATCCCGGCGTCCGTTGCAACCGCCTGCGAACGCGCTTAACCTAATCCTCAGCGTCTCTCAAAATTCGCAACTCTCGGGAGATTTCCATGCGCGGTTTATTCCGACCCTTGATCATATTGAGCTGGCTGCTTCCCGCTGGCGCGGCATTCCAGGGGCTCGGGATGCAGGAGCCGGCCACCTCGTTTGGCACCGCCAGCCCAACCACGCAAGCAACGAGTGCTGCGCCCGCGGCCGCCCAGGGCCAGCCCGCGACCTCTCCCACAGCATCGGCGAAGCGCAAGCTGTCGGCGGAAGTGCAAGTCAGCGCGTCGCAGCCCTGGATCGATACCGGAATCGATCTTCTTCCCGGGGATAAAGTGCAAGTGAGCGCTGACGGCGGTCTCGACTACGCGGGCCAGAAGGCTACCGCCGATGGCCTGAATCGCGGCTGGAAGGATCTGCTGCGTGCGCTCCCGGTGAATAGCGCCGGATTGGGAGCGCTGGTCGGACGTATGACCAACGATCCGGCAGCTGTTCCCTTTCTGATCGGCGCCAGCAAGGAGTTCGACGCAACTCGCCCGGGCCGCTTGTTTCTTGGCGTCAACCAGACCCCCAACGATGCCAGCCAGGGCAGCTACAAGGTGAAAGTCAGCGTGGTTCCCGGCCAGGCAACGAATCACGCCGTCGCTTCCAGCGTCAACTTTGACCCCAGTTTGCTGAGCAAACTGCCACGCCGTGTAACTGACCAGCAAGGGAACCAGGGGGATATGGTCAACTTTCTGCTGATTGGCACCGAAGCCCAGATGAAGGCCGCCTTTGAAGCTGGAGGCTGGGTAGCGGTCGATAAGTCGCACGGTGATGCCGTCCTGCATGCTGCCCTGGCAACTCTCACCAAGCAGGCGTATACCGAGATGCCTATGAGCGAGCTATACCTTTTCGGCCGGGCACAGGACTTTGGTTTCGCGCGCGCCGATCCGATCGAAGTGGTGGCCACGCGGCACCACCTCAGGGTCTGGAAGGCTCCTTTTGCCGTGAATGGCCAGCCGCTCTGGGTAGGCGCGGCCACCCACGACGTGGGCTTTGAAAAGGACAATCGCACCGGTGGCCTCACGCACAAGATTGATTCCAACGTGGACCAGGAGCGCGATTTCGTGGCTGCCAGCCTTACAGGAGGCGGCTTGGTCAGTGCCAGGAACTACCTGATGCCCAGCGATGCTCTGCGCGAAGCCCGCACCGCCACCGGGGGGAGCTTCCATTCCGACGGACGAGTTCTGGTGATGCAGTTGGGACAGTAAGGCGCATGGGTTAATATCGGCTCGTGGCGCTGTTTCGCAATGTTGCGGTCACGCTGGAGATGATCAAGTGGGAGCACTCGATCTTCGCGCTCCCGTTCGCACTGTGCGGCGCTCTGCTGGCGGCGGGAGGCTGGCCTTCGGCCATCCAGCTAGCATGGATCATTGTGGCTATGGTCGCTGCGCGCTCAGCCGCCATGGCCTTCAATCGCCTCGCCGACGCCTCCATTGATGCTGCCAACCCCCGCACCCAGGGCCGGGCGCTGCCCGCGGGCCTGCTTTCGCGGCGTTTTGTAGCGGGCTTCGTGCTGGTCTGTAGCGGCATATTTGTATTCGCGGCGGCGCAACTGAATCGCCTGGCGCTCTATCTGTCGCCAATTGTGCTCGCGATTCTTCTGCTCTATTCGTACACCAAGCGATTCACGCGCTGGTCGCATTTGGTCCTGGGGTTCGCGCTGGGCATTGCTCCTGCGGGCGCCTGGATCGCTATCCGCGGTTCGCTTGACCCGCGCATCCTGATTCTCACCCTCGCCGTAACCTGCTGGGTCGCGGGCTTCGATGTGCTCTACGCCTGCCAGGATTATGACTTCGATCGCGCCAGCGGCCTGCACTCCATTCCCCGATTCCTCGGTGTGCGCAACGCCCTGTTGGTCGCGCGCCTCCTGCATGGGATCATGCTCATTCTGCTGGTCGGTTTTGTGCTGTCCTTCAAGCTGGGAGCGCTGGCCATCGCCGGGGTGATTGCGGTTGCGCTCCTGCTCGCATACGAGCACTCGCTGGTCTCGCATCGCGATCTTCGCCGCCTCAACGCTGCATTCTTCACCATGAATGGCGTCATTTCGCTGGTGTTCTTGATATTTGTCGCGGCGGATGTTTTGCGACGCCGGTAACGGCAAGACTCAAGCCGGTTGACGGCAGTCCGGAATCAGTGGCCGGGCAACTGGAAGGGAACGCCGCGCTCTTCGTTCACCCGGGTGGTGGCCTGCAGATCGAGCTGGGACAAGGGATAGCGCCGCGTGCGGCCGTCATCCATGATCCAGAAGTTGTAACCCACGATGGCGTAATTTCGGGCGTCCAGTTGATGCCCATCCCGAAATACGAAGGCAACCGGCGGATACGTTGGGGCCGACGCGCTCTCAGGTCGCGCCTGTGGCCGTTGCGCTTCGTACTGCTCGGCAGCCCGGCTTGCCTGCGCCTTTTTCAATTCGGCAATGTCCTGACGCAACCCCTGAATCTCCGCGTACAAAGCTGAATTGTCCTGCGCAGGGCTAGTATCCCCGGCTGAATAGTCGTAATCCGCGTAGCCGTAGGGATAGTAGGGATAGTATCCGTAGTAACCATATCCATAGAACGGGAAGCGGTGACGGAAGAAGACACCGTTGTTGAAGAACACTGGCCGAGCGAAGACCTTGGGCCGTGGGTGAACGACGACGACGCCCCCGTGAAATTCCATCCCACCGGGGAAGCCGCGCGGCCCCAGTGAAGTGACAGACTGCCGCGGACCAAAATGGCTGCCCGAGAACCCGCGAGGACCAACCGAGGTCACCGAACGTGCAACCCCGCGCATCTGAGCCAACAACGGTAGAGTGGCCGCCGAAAGGAACGTCGCGATCAGCAATATGCGACGCATACGCAGATTATAGCCCCATTTGGGGGCGCTATACGGGCCGTTCGGGGAATCCCTGCTTGCCGATGAGTGGCACGAACCGGCAGCCCTCCAGCTCGGAAATCAGGGCGTCCTGGCCCCTCTTGTGGACGAGCTGCAGAACCTGCATGTCTGGGGGCCCCACCGGCAGGATCATCTGGCCGCCTTCTCGAAGCTGCTGGAACAGCGCGGGCGGAATCTCGGGGGCGGCAGCCCCCACAGTGATGGCGTCGTAAGGCGCTGCGGCACTATAGCCCTCGCTGCCATCACTTTGAATGAGCACGATGTTGCGATAGCCCAGCCGATCCAGCGCCGCGCGCGCACGCTGCAAGAGGGTGGCATAGCGCTCTACGGAATAAACTTCGCTGACCAGCTCGCCCAGCAAAGCAGTCTGATAACCGGAACCAGTGCCGATCTCCAAAACCCGGTCCTGCGCCGTCAAGGCCAGGGCCTGCAGCATGTAGGCAATGATGAATGGCTGCGAAATGGTCTGTCCTTCCCCGATGGGTACGGGGGTGTCGGCATACGCTTCGCGCCCGAATTCCGGCGGAACGAACAGGTGCCGCGGGACTCGCAGCATGGCCTCCAATACGCGCTCATCCCGTATACCCCTTTGCCGCAGCTGCAGCTGCACCATGGCGGCGCGCGGAGCCGCGTAGGCATCGACTTGTGCGTCAGCCGGCATCCGGAACACCCTAATACCAAGGCGAAGAACTGTCTGTTGAAATTTTCCCGTCTTCCGCTAGCGTTTGCGCTGCCTGATTCGAATTTCTACCGAGAACACCCCATATTGGTCACGCCCTCCGCGGAAGGAGAGATTGGGGCTGACGTGATACTCGCCCTGGATGGACTGCTGCGACGACTGCGACAAATTGCTGGAATAGGTGACGGTGACCTTGTCGGAGATCTGCTGCTCGATGGTGAGCTGCGTGTAGGGGTTGATTTCAGTCGGGCTATAGCCGGGCGCAATCCGGATGTTGCTGACCCCGAACAACCGCTGAACGCGGTTCCCCACGGCGCTGCTGAAAGCCTGGCCGATGATTGCGTTGGACACGTTCTCGCCCAACAGCGAACCACCGCTGCCGACGATCTGCGACTCCTCGCTGGTGCGCCCGAACGCCAGCAGGCTGATGATGTCGGAGGCGGGCAAGGGGGGATCCGAACGGTAGGTGGTGGTAAAGCGATCTACAGGTCCGTGGAAGCCCACCGTGATGTCATATTGCAGGACGTGCGCGGTCGCTTCCATGTCGATGTTGGGTTCGATCTGGATGGGATTGGCGAAGGTCAGGTCGGCTCGCTGCAATCGGTACTTTTGTCCATTAAAGGAGATCTGGCCTTCAGTGGCGCTGATTCTTCCGAGCAAGATGGGATGCGCGGCCGTTCCGCGCAGCCGCAGATCGACGTCTCCCGCAACTCTCCCTAACGAGGTTTGCACCAGCAAGTCGGACGACGAGATCACGTGGATCTCGAAGTGCACTGTGTTCAGGGGCGAGTTCGGCCTGGCAATCTGCTGCACTCCGGTGTTCGCCGCCATCATGGTGGAGACATCAAATTGCGAGGTCATCCCAAACCGTGTCAACGTGACATCGCCGGAAAGGGTGGAACTCTCCAGGCTGCCGGCGAACTTAAGGTCCAGATCCACCGTAGAACTGATGCCCTGAGGATAGCGAACGCGAATCGAGCTGCCCTGCGCCGTGAGGTTGAAATTCGGATTGCGGCTGAAGGTAGCGAAGCCCCCGATGTTGATCGTGCCTCCGCCGGTCTGCGCGCTGAGCTTCTGGATTTGCATGCGGTCCTGATTGAAGGATAAGGAACCCTCGATCGCGCTCAGACCCAGGGGCACATCTTGCGAAGAGAGCGCTCCGTTGTGGATCTGCAGCTCGCCGGACATGCTCGGCTTGGCGAACACTCCGGTGACGGAAACGTTCACCACGGCCTGGCCGGTGGAGCGCAGGCCCGGATACAGTGTCTGCAGCAGCTTGAGGTTGATGCGGCCCTCGGCGCGGAGGTTGATCTCCTGTTCCCCGGCCAGGTTCATGCGGCCGCTGGCTGACAATTCCGTGTCCTCACCGGTCAGCCGCAAACGATCGATGCGCAAGCGGCGGCGGGCAACGCTGAATTGAATCGGGCCTTCGCTCTGAATGCGGACCCCCGCCACACTAGCCGAAAACTCCGGCAAGTCCACGGTGACGGCGATCGCCTGCGGGTCGGCCAGCGGCCCTTCGATGGCAACCTTGCCGGCTGCGCTGGAGTGGCCGGTGAGCTTGCCCTGAAGGAAGGTCTGCAACACCGGATCGATATCGAGGTGCGAGAAATTCACCTCGGCTTTGAGGGGATGAGGCGCCTCGAGGCCGATGGTTCCCGTGCCGTCCAGCTCCGTGCCCTGGAGATTAGAAGTGACGGTCAGATGCAGGACATCGTTGTCGGTGGTTACGGCCAGATCCATATCCCCCGTGCGCTCGCCATTCAACACCAGGCTGCGTAGGCTGGCGGTGGCGTTGATCACAGGATGTTTCAGCGTTCCCGACCCGCTGGCGGTCAGGTTCAGCAATCCTGCGTCGCTGAATCGCGTGCTTTGAAAGTGCCGCAGGCTGGCCAGGCTGAAATTGCTCGCTTTCAGATTGAATTGGATTGCATCGCTTGACAGGTTGTAGCTTCCGCTGCCGGCCAGTTGTGCCCCATTGTGCGCCAGAGTGAGATTTGTCACCCGCAATTCATGATTCGCCAGCGCGAGGTCGGCCGAGAGGGAGCGAATGCTCTCCCCGAAGATGGTGGCGTTCGCGAGCTTCACGCGTCCGCTCCCCTGCGGGTTGGAGCGCGTACCGCTGAAAGCCAGCGTCTCCGATAACGTCCCGGCGACGGGATAGTTGTAACCCAGTACGTGCTGCAGGTTGGCAACCTCCGCATTGCTGACGCTGACATGCCCACCAATGTTGCTGGCGTCGGTCAATCGTCCATCGGTCAGCGAGGCGCTCAGATCGAAGGTTGCCTGCGCCGCCGAACGATGCATGATCCCATTGCGCACGATGACTCCGCTCGGCGAGTACTGTACGCTGGCGGAGAGCTGGTCTATTCGAACGCGACTGGCCGCAGCAGACGTGGTTTGCGGCGTGGGCAGGGTTCCTTCCACGGCATTGCGAATTACGCTGGCCGGAAGCGAAAAATTGCTCAGCTTTACCTGCCCGCTAACGCTGGGCGCAGAGAGCTTCCCGCTGATCGTGCCCTGGAAGCTTCCCTGGCCCTGCAGGTCGGCCAGCGATGTCTGTCCCAGGCCAAACAGTGCCAGCAGCGGACGCAGCTGCGTCAGGTCGGAAGCGTTCAGATTGACCTGCAGGCTGTCGGTGTAGGTTCCAAGCCTGCCGCTCGAATGGAGCGTGATGCCGGGGGTGGTCACCTCCGCCTGTTCGAAGTACTGCCGGCCGGTGGCAAGGTTGTGGGTGCCGCTGATTTTCGCCGTGATGGGGACTTCCTGCGGATTCACCTGCGCGGGAGGGACCAGTTCCACCTGGAAACGGGCCTGTGCGTAAGCGGGAGAGCCACGCCAGCGGAATTCCAGTCTGCCTGAACCGGTGCCGCGCAGGCGTAACTCCGATAGCGGCATCGACTTGGTTGAGAACGTTTCCGCCATCCTGTCAGCCGGCAGATCGCGCACCTTGAGCTGTACCAGTCCCACCTGTTCGGTACCGGGCGGCACACGCTTGCCCCTTGCCGGTCTCGCGCCAGTTGCGGGTGGGGCGGCTGCCATCCAGTTTCGGATTTCCCCGCTGCCGGTAAAGATGCCGCCCATCGACCGCGCGACCAAATCCGATATCTTGATGTCTTTGCCGTCGATGGAATACTTCGCGGCAGCATCGACGTGGGTCAGCGCCATCGCGGGGGTCGCGTACTCCACATCGGCGGCGGTGGATCGTCCGCTCGTCACAAATCCCTCGCGCGAAGCGCTGATGCTGCCGTTCAGCTCCAGGGTTCCACGGCGCAGTTCTCGAATTCCGGTAGCCGGCGCGATCTCGCGCAAGTCGATTTTGGCTTTGTACGTGGCGGCAACTCTCGGAGAAGCGAAGTCTTCGACGGCGCCACTGGCATCGATGGTGGAAGTCGCGGTTCGTACGCGAGCAGAGGTCACCTGCAAGCGGTTCCGGTCCAGTGTAAAGCGGGCTTCCAGGCTGCCCGCGACGGGTGCATACTTCCCGTATTTCTCGTACACCTTGCCCAGTGCGAGAGAGCCCTCATACCGGCTCTGGGTCGCATTGAATTGCATCGTTGCGCGGACGTTCTGGGCGGATACATCCAGAGGGATGCGGAGGTTATTGAAGATCAGCTCTCCGTTGCTGATCGCCGCCTGATCGATGGAGATATCAAACAGCGGGCTGGATGCCGCCTTGCTGGCGCGAACCGCTTTGGGCTCGGGCTGATTCGTGGTGCCGTCGGGTCGCACCATCAGGTGGATGACAGGCCTCTCCACCTCGACGGAGTGCAGCGAGATGCTGCGCCTGAGAACGGAGAAGATTTTGAGGCGTACGCGGATCTGGCCCGCATGGGCGTACGGGATCTCATTCGGACCTTCCAAGCCGTGGATGGTCACGTCGTTGGCGTCGAATTCCAGGCGCGAGAGCTTCCACGTGAGACTGCCGATTTCGACCCGGCCACCAGTAACCGCTTCCAGTTGCGCCGCCACTCGTTGCTGAACCAGTGCCCGGAAGCTGGAGCTGCGCAGGTAAGACACCAGGAGCCATGCGCCGGCGGCGAGCAGGAGCAGGAGCAGGGTGCCTGTGATCGACAGTCGCAGAGCCCACTTACGCTTCTTGGGAGTCTCGCTCATCGCTTGCCATTACCGGGCGGCCTTGAATCCGTCAGCGATGGCGCTCCGATGTGGATATCGCTTTGCTCGCGCAACGTCTTCAGCCAGTAATCGATCGCCTTCTCCATCCCCTGCTGAATCAGAATCTCCTGGATCTGCGAGTACACCTGCGCCATGGGAACATCCTTGGCGCCCGATCGCCGCAGCTCAGGAAGGTACTTCTCGCGGTAATAGGCGCTCACCATCGATCGGTCCACACGAATGGTGGGGCGCAGCCGCACATCCAGGGCGCGCAGAATTTCCAGCTGCGTTCTTACCTGGTCAGTCACGTCTTCGGGGCTGAGGCCGGACCGATCCAACGCCGCCTGCCAGCCGGTGTCGGTCTGCGCGCCGGGAACCTGTTTGCGGACCTCCTCAACCTGCTTCTGCACCTCGGCCTCGGGCGGAGCAGCCACTCCGTAGTCGCGCATCTGTTGCCGGATCAACTCCTGATCGATCAACCGATCAAGTTCCGCCTTGCGCTCGCCGGCGCTGAGCTGATCCGGAGACTTGCCGTCCTGCAGCGCCTCAAAGCGCAGCGCCTCTTCCAACTGGCTTTGAAAGATCGGGCGGTTATTGACCACCGCCACGATGCGGTCGAGCACCTCGCCGGCGTGGCACAGGCCCAGCACAGCAAGCGAGGCCACGGTGAGTTGGAATAGGCGTCTCATTAGAATGTTTGGCCAATGCTGAAGTAGAAATTTACCCGCCGGGTCACCTGCGGGGTGAAGATCTGCTGCCCTGCGCTGTTGGTGCTGAATTGCGGATACACCGTGGGGTTCAGGTTGTAACCAATGTCGACCCGCACCGGGCCGATCGGAGTTTTGTAGCGTATTCCCCCACCTACGGCCTGCGACATGTAACTGAAACTGCACTGCGATGACAGGTTGGGGTCGCGGCAGAAGTCCTGGCGAGGCTGGTACCAGCGAAACACGCTGCGCACCATTTCCTTGCTGTCTTCAAAAACATTGCCCACGTCGTGAAAGGCGACGAAGCTGAAGCCTTCTCCCACGAAGGGAAGCGAGATGGGAGGAAAGCGCAACTCCAGGTTATTCAACAGCAGGGCGTTGCCGCCCAAGGGAGAGCCGGTGCCAAGATCTCGCGGGCCAGCCTGGTTGAGCGAGAATCCGCGATGCGTGTTCGCGCCGCCTGCAAAAAAGCGCTCCGGTAGGGGCACAATTGTGTCTGCCCAAGGTTGCGCAATCCCCACGCGAAGACTTCTGGCAAACACCCACTTCTTGTTGTGAAACGGATGATAGGTGGAGTTGGTGATCAGAAACCGCCCGAAGTCCGCTTCCGATCCGAACACCTGTGTCGCCACTCCCGAATCGAACGTGGTGTAGTTGCCGTTGTGGCTATCGATGGGATCGTCACGCTTATCGCGAATGTACGTGAAGTTGGGCATGCCGACGCGCACCGGTTGCGAGAGGATCGGAATGAGGTCGGGCGACACCACCACGTCGGTTGCCTTCACGCGACGGTAGACGAAGCGATAGACCAGCGTGGTCGAACGGTTGACCTTCTGCTCGATCTGAGCGGAGCCCTCCAGGCGTTCGCTGGTAAAGGTGGTGACGTCGATGGTGTTGTCGTAGAAGGCGGTGAACGTCAGACGAAGATTGGGATTGCCTGTCCAGCGCGGGGCGTCGTAACTGATCAGACCCCGCTTCTGCAGGCTGCCGTAGCTTGATTTCAGGGAAATCGTATGCGCACGTCCGCGGAAGTTGATTCGCGTCAGGTCAAACGACACTCGTGGGCTGACCCCGGTATTACCCTGGGAAACGGTGGTGGGGCTCGATGAGGATGCGCTCGACGGGCTCGGCTGCCCGGTGCTGGCTTCAATGCCGAAGCCGTAGTTGAAGGTCCACCGGCGAGCTTCCTGGAACTGCAGCAGAACGTCCTTGTAGCGGGAGTCTCCATCAGGGTTCTGGACGGCCATCTGCACTTCGTTGAAGACTCCCAGGTTGTAGAGACGCTCCTGCGACTTCAGCATCTGAACCTGGCTGAGGGGATCGCCATCCTGAATCTGCATCTGCTTCTCAACCACGTTGCGGCGGGTGTAGTGCAACTGCGATAAGAGGACGCGGTCGACAAAAATCTGCTGGCCTTCGGTGATCTTGTAGGTCACATCCAGCTGGTTCGGCTGGTTGGGGGCCGGTTCGGTGGTGGCCTGGAACTCCACGTCTGGATAGCCGTGATTGAAATAGTAGCTCAACACTGCTTCGCGATCGGCAGCGGCGCTGGCGTCCGAGTAAGGCTGGCCCTCCACCATGGTCAGTAGGCCTCGAAGCTCATCCTCGGGCACCTGGTAGTCGCCCTCGATCCGCAGCGAGTGCACCCGCTCCTGCGGCCCTTCCTCGAAATGAAACACGATAGCCAGGTCGCTGGGCTTGCCTCCATAGCTGGCCATCACTTCGGTTTTGACCTTGACCTGATCGAAACCGTTGGCGCGGTAGAGATTCGTGAGGCTGTCCACATCGTTATTCAACAGCGCCTGGCTGTATCGGCCGTGCTTGAGGGAAAACGACTTGGTTTGAATCTGCAAACGCTCGCGAAGAATGGCGTCGTCGAAGTACTTGTTGCCTTGGAAGTGAATGGCTACCAGGCGGTGCTTGTCGCCGCGCTCGACGCTGTAGATGATGTCCAGCCGATTCGCCGCCGGATCAGCCTGCTGCCGGTAAGCCACTTCGGCATCGAAATAGCCCTCGGTCTGGAGATAGTTCCTCAGGTTGCGGCTGCCCTCGTTCAGCAGATCGTCGTCCACTGCGTGCTCTTCATAAATGGGGACGTACTTCTTGAGCTTGCGCTTGCTGATGCTGGCGCCATCGACGCGAACATCTACCTTGCGGCCGGGAACGATCTTGAACGTAAAATCCACCGTGTTGGTTTCCGGACGATAGGTTCGGTCGATGAGCGCAACCTCCGCCTCCAGTTGGTCACGCTTCGAGTACTTCTTGCGGAGCTTTTGCAGCCCGTTGGAAACGCGCGCAGCGGTCACCGTATGTCCCGTCTCCATGTCAGCGGTCTTGGCAATCTGCTCGGCCGTCAATCCGGCCTCGCCTTCGATGATGAGGCCGCCGATGTGCGCCGGCGGGCCGGGCTCAATCGCGTACCTTACGTCGATCAACTGGTTCTCGGGGTGAGGCGTGGTGTAGGGCGTGATCTGCGCCAGGTAATAGCCATTTTCGGCCAGCAGTGCTTTCATGCGGCGAACAGCGGAATCCAGCTTCGCCTGCGTGAATAGCTCCCCGAGCTGGAACTTAGCGCTGTCCAGAAGCTGACCGGAGGTGGGCCGCTTGGGCGTGCCTTCCGTCGTCTGATAGCCGACGAAGTAGTTGGGCCGGACGACAAAAACCACGTTGAGACTAGTGGCCGAAACTGGCTCGACTTCAGCCCGCACATCCGAAAACCGGCCGGTAGCGTATAGCGCTTGTAAGCTCTGGCGGATTTTGCGGCGATCGAGCGCTTCGTTCGGCTTCTGGACCACCAGCTCGCGCAGGTATTCACGTACTTTCTCGTCTCCCAGAACGTCTCGGAAGTCGATGGCGGCAACCCGGCGGCCGGCGTATGTGGAATCGGCGACAGGGGCTAGGAGCGCGTCCACCTGCTGTGAGGCCGAGGGCTGCGCTGTCCGCGCCGGAGCCGCCTCCGCGGGAGCTTGCCCCCACGCCGCACGGGCGATGGCAAGGCCAAGCAAAGCCAGCCGGAGTGCCGTGCGTGAGGTGATCCTCGGGTGTATGTGCACGCGTCGTCTTGAAAACGGATTTCGGGTACTGTGTTCGATGTGCACTCCTTAGCGCTATGTTGCACACCGAGGCGCCGCCTCAGTCGTCCAGCAGATCCAGCTTCAAAATGCTGTTAGCTCACCTTCCCCGTCAAACCTTCGGTTCCCTGGGCACACGCGATTTCTCGCTGCCGTGAACCGCTAACTATAATAATGGGGTCGCATCGAGGAATGAATGCCGATCTCTCTTGACGATCGTTATTCCCGCCAGTTGCTGTTTGCTCCCATCGGCCGCGAAGGTCAATCCCGGCTCCGGGAGGCCGCCGTCGTCATCGTGGGCTGCGGCGCTACCGGATCGGCGCTTGCCGGGTTGTTGGTGCGCGCTGGCATCGGTCTGGTCAGGATTCTCGATCGGGACTACGTGGAACCGAGCAATCTGCAGCGGCAGTCGCTGTTCGACGAGAGTGATGCCGCCGAATCCCTGCCCAAGGCCATCGCAGCGGCGGCGAAACTGAGCGGCTTCAACTCCGATGTGCGGGTAGAGCCTTGTGTCGCCGATCTGACGCCCGATAACGTAGAAGAATACCTCGGTAGGGCGCAGCTCATTCTCGACGGGACCGACAATTTCGAGACCCGTTATCTGATCAATGACTTTTCGGTAGCAAACGGCGTTCCCTGGATTTACAGCGCGGCGGTGGGAAGTTATTGCGTGACGCTGAACATCCTGCCGGGCGAGACTCCCTGCCTAGTGTGCCTCTTTCCCGAACTGCCGGGAGGAGTGGTTGAGACCTGTGATACGGCGGGGATTCTCAATTCCGCGGTCAACCTGGTGGCGTCGCTTGCCGCCAGTGAAGCAATCAAGTATCTGGTCGGCGCCCGGGACAAAATGCGCCAAACCTTGCTCTCCTGGGACGTATGGACAAACGAGCACGCTGAAGTCGCGGCGGAGCGGCCGCGGCAGAATTGCCGCACCTGCGCTCAGCGCGAGTACATTTACCTGGCGGGAGAGGGGCGGCCGCATCTTACTCTCTGCGGCAGGAACTCGGTGCAGATCCATGAACAACACCGGCCAGTCGATTTTGCGGAAATGGCCGTGCGTCTGCGGCCGCACGGCCCTGTGCGGCACAATGAATTTGTCCTCAAGTTCTGGCATGAGCCTTACGAGATCACGCTGTTTCCTGATGGCCGCGCCATCGTGAAGGGCACTACCGATACGGCCGTCGCGCGCAGTCTGTATGCACGGTTTGTGGGTAGCTAAAGCACTAATCCTCCCGTCAAAAACCCTCCCCATGGTCGTTGCGAGGCCGCGCAGCCCGCGAGGGACTGCTGCCCGCTAAAGGGGACCCCTTCAGAGCGATGTGTGCGGCGAAACGGGGTTGGCAGCGTGATGCGGCTTTCGCAACTTACTCTCCCGGCGAAAACCGATCTGCTATGCTTCCTGTTCTGCAAGCAGGGGAGAATGGCCGAACCCACAACGCAGCTGACCGCTGGTGAACCTGTTCGCTCGCAGCCCTCCAAGACTTACCGCTGGGTGGTTTTGATATTCGTCAGCCTGGCGATGTTCGGGAATTACTACATCTACGACAGCATCAATCCCCTGGAAGACATCTTCCGCAAGCTCCTCGGATACAGCGCCGAAATGTTTGGCTGGCTCAACGCCGCCTACAGCGTGGCGGCGGTCGTAACCCTGCTGATAGGCGGCATCATCATCGACCGGATCGGGATCCGGAAATCCCTGATGCTGTTCTCCTGTCTCTGCCTGGCGGGCGCGGCCCTGACAGCCAGCAAAGGAAGTTTCCCGGTAATGGTGGCGGGGCGGACCATTCTGGGGTTGGGCGCGGAATCGCAGATTGTGGCCGTAACCACCGCGTTGGCCAAGTGGTTCAAAGGCAAAGAGCTGAGCTTTGCCTTCGGAATCAACCTGACCATTGCCCGCCTGGCCTCCGTTGCCGCGGACAACTCCCCCAGTTGGGCGGGGTGGGCCTTTTATCCCCAGGGACCGGGAGGACCGCCCAGCTGGCACCGGCCCCTCGTGATCTCGGTGGCGGCCGGTTGTGTGTGCGTGATGGCCGCCGCTGTGTACTGGTGGCTGGAGACAACCGCGGCCCGCCGCTACCAATTGGGCACCGCCGGAGCCATCGACCGCCTTGAATCGAAGGAAATCTTTCGCTTCAACCTGTCGTACTGGTTCGTTGTGGCGCTTTGCTTCACTTTCTATTCCGCTATCTTCCCCTTTCGCACCTTCGCGATCGACTTCTTCACCAATAAGCTGCTCGCCGGGATGGGAGGTATCCATGCCAGCGACGCTGCCAGGGTGCTGGCCCACGCGAAAGCGGGGTTCTTCAACAGCATGCTGCCCTTTTCGGCCATGGTCGCCACGCCGCTGTTCGGCTTGCTGGCCGACAAGATCGGCCGGCGCGCCACGCTGATGATGGTGGGTTCCCTGCTTCTGATGCCCGTCTACTTGATGATGGCCTACACCCAACTGCCGCTGTGGCTGCCGGTCTCGATGATGGGGATTGCCTTCTCTCTGATCCCCGCGGTGATGTGGCCATCGGTCGCCTATATCGTTGATCAGAAGAGGCTTGGGACTGCCTATGCGCTGATGACGCTAATTCAGCAGATGGGCTTCTTTGCGCTGAATTTGGCCATCGGCACGGCCAATGACTACGCTCACGCTGGGCTTGACCATGTGCAGGGATACGCTCCCGGAATGTGGATTTTCTCCAGCCTGGGCTTCATCGGCCTGTTCTTCTCCATCCTGCTGCGAATCCGCGAGACCGGGCCGGAAGGCCATGGCTTGGAGACCATCACCGCCTCTGGTTCATCTAACTAGCGGGCCGCAAGGCGGGTGGCAGGGGAGGCTTTCCCGTTCCGGTTACTTTGGGCACTGAAACTGATACAACAGTCAGCTAGTTAGACTGCATCCTAAGAAACGTCGGCTTGGACATTGACACAAGCGAAAAGACAAGTGGTCCCGGGGCTTTCAGAAGCCGAGGCGATCGCCCGGGCCCAAAGGGGCGATGCGGACTCTTTTGAGGTCCTCTACGGGCTCCACAAGCGGCGTGTTTATTCGCTGTGTCTGCGCATGACGGGAAATTCGGCGGAAGCTGAAGACCTGACGCAGGAGGCGTTCCTGCAGCTCTACCGCAAGATCGCAACCTTTCGCGGCGAGTCGGCGTTCTCCACCTGGCTGCACCGCATGGCGGTCAATGTGGTTCTGATGCATCTTCGCAAGAAGAGCCTGAATCAGGTTTCGCTGGACGAAACCCTGGAGCCGCAGCAGGAGGACAGCCCGCGCAGGGATTTTGGAGCAGAAGATACGTCGCTGGCTGGATCCGTCGATCGTGTCCACCTGGAACGCGCCATCGGCAGCCTGCCGCCGGGCTACCGCATGATATTTGTCCTGCACGACGTGGAGGGGTTCGAACATAATGAGATTGCCGAGATGATGGGTTGTTCAATCGGCAACAGCAAATCGCAGCTGCACAAGGCGAGAATGAAACTGCGGGATCTCCTCAAGTCCAGCAGAGCCGAAAAGGCCTTAAAGCGGTGAGGGGACCGTTACAGTGCCACCTTCACGGTGGCTGATGGAAACTGATGTTTTTGCCGGGGAGAGAATTGTAATGACTTGCGCAGAATTTCAGAAAGTTCTGCCCGATGTGGTTGACCGCGGAGGAGATGCCGCGCAAGATGCCCACCTTCGCAGTTGTCCCGCCTGCTCCGAGTTGCTTGCGGACCTGAGGCTGATCGCGCAGCAAGCCAGACAACTCCTGCCAACTCACGATCCCCACCCGCGGGTCTGGGAGAACATACGTGCGACGCTGGAAGAGGAAGGCCTGATCCGATCGGCTCCTGTCAGAATGCACCACCTGATTCCTTTTTCCCATGCCGCCGTTCCCTGGCTGGCAACCGCGGCCGCCATCGCATTGCTGGTTTTTGGCGCGGTTCTTTTCCGTCGCGATTTCAGCGAGGACCGCCTGGCGGTGGCGCGAGTTTCTTCATCGCCTGCGAGTAGCCGGACCCAGGAACTCACCGCTTCGAACCAACAAGGCGGCAACGAGGAGGAACAACTGATTCGCCAGATTGCCGCAGAACATCCCACGCTGAGGGACACTTATGAGAACAGCCTGAAACAGGTGGACGCATACATTTCGGATGCTCAGCGCACGGTGGAGCAGAATCCCTATGACGAAGAAGCCCGGCAGTCCCTGATCCGGGCGTACGATCAGAAGGCTATGATCTACCAAATGGGGCTTTCACGCTCTATGGAGTAGGCGACCAGGCTCGTTTTTTTGCCGCTGGGAGGTTGAGCAGGAGATGGTCAGGAGAGAAGGTATGTGGAGCACAAAGATCGGCATGATGCTAGCCGGCGCTGTCGTGGTGGTGTCTGTAACTGCCTTGGGCCAGCAAAAGAAGGAATTTCGTTACCCGGTCACCAACGGGGCAATGGTTTCGATTGTCAACGACTATGGCCCGGTTTCGGTCAAGCCATCCAGTGGCGGCAACGTGCTGGTGAATACCAGCACCCGCAGCAATAGGGTCGAGGTGGACGGAAACCAGAACGGAAACCGTGTCGAAGTCCGCACCCACTATCTTCAGCACGTCGGACCCGAGGATGGACGCGTGGACTACGAGGTGCAGGTTCCTCCCGATGCCAGCGTGACGGTTCATTCTGCCGTAGGTCAGATTAGCGCGGAGAGGTTAGTGGGCGACGTAACCTTGGAAGGCGAGTCCTCCAGCGTGCAGGTAAGGGACTTCACGAACGCACATCTTCACGTGCGCACAGTAGATGGCCCGGTTTCGCTAACGAATGTGCGTAACAGCCACGTGGATGTAACTTCGGCAGGCGGCGACGTTACGCTTTCCTCCGTAACTGGTCCCAAGGTTTACGTAAATACCACCAAGGGGAAGATCAAGTACATGGGCGATCTTGCCGGCGGTGGCGACTACGCCTTTACCAACCATTCCGGCGACATTGACGTAGCTATTCCCTCAACTGCTTCGGTGGACGTCACCGCGCGCTCGGTGTTTGGCAGCGTCGAAGACGCGTTTCAATTCCGTCCGAACGCGCACATGACCTTCGTGCCTTCGCAGGGCAAGTCGTTTGCCGGGTATTCAAATTCGGGCGGGGCATCGCTTAAACTGCATTCCTTCACCGGCAAGATCAAGGTCCACAAGCAGTAGGCGTAGCACTTTCGAAATTTTCGCACCCCAGGCGCGGCAGGCATTTCCTCGCGCCAGCGGTTACAATCCCAATATCACTCACACCTTGCGCAAAGCCAACCCCGGCACTCCGGCGGCCGTTGTGCTCGTTGGGTACATGGGAGCCGGAAAGACCAGTGTCGGACAAGAGCTGGCGCAACGGTTGCACTGGAAATTTGTCGATCTGGATGATGTGATCTCTGCACGAACCGGACGCCGCATCGCAGAGATCTTCGAGCAGTCGGGCGAAACGGAATTTCGTCGTCTTGAGACCGAAGCCCTGGGCGCGGTCCTGGGGGGATTGAAATCGCCCACCGTGCTTTCAATCGGTGCAGGCGCATTTGTTCAGTCGGAAAACCGGAGGCTGCTTCGATCGGCTGCAGGGCGCATCGTGTTCTTGAATGGCTCGCCGGAGACTCTGATGGAGCGCTGCCGGCAACATGGCGCCAGGCGCCCGATGTTTCAGGATGAGAACCAATTTCGCCAACTGTACGAATCCCGGCGGAACAGTTATATGAAGGCTGACCTTTGCATCGATACTACCCGTCTGACCATTGGCGAGGTCGCGGTCGAGGTGGCGAGGCGGCTGGGCTTGGTTCCCAGGAGTAACATCGCCAAGGATTTCCCCAATGAAGTCTAAATTGCTGGCCATTTTTTGCGTGCTGCTGCTCTCGCCACCTGCAATTGTCGCCGGCAGCAAGAAAGCCGAACAGGTGGTGGATTCCGGCACTTTTGGCATCTTCGTGGCCGGACGCCGCGTGGCGACGGAGAAGTTTCAGATCAGCCAGTCGCCGGAAGAGAGCCTTGCCAGCTCGGAGCTCCGCCTCGAGGACGGGAGCAAGAATGGGCAGCGGGCGGAGATGAAGCTTTCGCCCAGCGGCGACCTGGTCAGATACAAGTGGTCGGAATTCGGATCAAGCAGCGCACAGGCTGTGGTGGAACCGCAAAACGAATTTCTGGTGGAGCACATCGCCGCCACGGAAACTCAGAAAGCGGCCGAGCGCTCCTTCCTTCTGCCGACATCGACGCTGATTCTGGAGGATTACTTCTTCAGCCACCGCCAGATCCTGCTCTGGCGTTATCTGGCGGCTCAGTGTCGTGCTTCGCAGTCCCAGCAGGGCTGCGCCATGACGCGTACCCAGTTCGGCGTGCTCGTGCCAAGGCAACAGAACTCTGAGATGGTGAGCATCGAGTTTGTGGGGAAGGAGAGCACGCCCGTCCGAGGAGCGCAGCGGGAGCTGAACCGCTTCAACCTGCAAGTGGAAGGCGTGGAATGGGCTCTCTGGGTGGACGACCAGTACAAGGTCCAGCGCATTCTGGTCGCTTCGGAAAAGGTCGAGGTTATACGGGAGTAATCTGTGGGGCAGCGTAAAGTTCTCCCATTTCCCGGTTTCAGCCGCTAGAATCGGGCACGCGGCTTTCCCGCACAAACCATGGCTTCGGAAGAGAAACCAGCCGGCCTGGGTTTCAGGACCCACCGCTCGGACATCCTTTTCACCTTCGGGGTCCTGCTGTTTCTGTGGTTATGTTGGGAAGCGCGAGACGTGCTCATGCTGGTCTACGCCAGCGTGTTGTTCGCGGTGGTGCTGAATCCAGCCATCGAAGGCATCCGCCGCATCCACATAGGCCACTGGTGGCCTGACCGCATCACCGCCATTCTCATCATCATCGTTGGCGTGTTGATCATCTTCGTCCTGCTGGCGATTTTCGCCATTCCTCCTGTGCTTCGCGACCTGGAGACTTTCTCCGCTGCCTTTCCTCAGCGCATGGCCGGCGTAACTGAACGTATTCGCCAACTCCCCCTGATGCAGACGTTCGATGCGGCGGCGTTTGAGGATCGCATTGCCGCGTCCCTCGGCACCCCCGTGGAGATCCTCAAGAATATGGCCGGCCTGCTGATTGCCCTTTTCAGTTGGGCAATCCTGACTGCTTACTTCATCCTGGACGGGGAACGCACCTTTTACTGGTTCCTGTCTTTTTTTCACGAACCGCGACGCGGACGAGTGCGCTCCATCGCACTGCGGGCGCAGCGCCGGATTCGTCATTGGCTGGTGGGGCAGGGCTTGCTGATGCTGCTGCTGGGTGTAACCAGCGGACTATCCTTCTGGCTGTTGCACATCAAGTACGCGTTGGTTCTGGGATTTCTGGCCGGCCTGTTGAACATCGTGCCCTTTGTGGGCCCGATCACAGGATTCCTCCTGGCTGCGGCAGTCGCGATCCTGGACTCCTGGCCCAAGTTCCTCGGGGTTTGTGCCTACTACTTTGTCTATCAGCAGTTTGAACAGGCGTACCTTGCCCCGAAGGTGATGAAGCTAAGCGTAGACCTGCCCCCGCTGGCGGTGATCGTGGCCTTGACCTTGGGAGGTGCCCTGGGTGGGGTGCTGGGAGCCATAGTCGCTGTTCCCACGGCGGCAGTCATTGCAGTGCTGATTGAGGAGTACCTGGTCCGCTTTCGTCCTTC
>Ga0187788_10000023_pt1 | contig 32092 bp, 33 predicted proteins | sample 1015_BV01_MP10_2_FD_133008 | JGI IMG/M metagenome (GOLD analysis project Ga0187788, IMG submission 133008) | Tropical peat soil microbial communities from peatlands in Department of Meta, Colombia - 1015_BV01_MP10_20_MG | ecosystem: Environmental > Terrestrial > Soil > Wetlands > Peat | place...
CCTGGAAATTTGCGCGGGAAAAGTTCTTACGACCGACCCATTCGTCACGACTGATCCGAATACTCTTCCGCTCGAGCAAGTGATTGAGCGAAGCGATATTCTGATCTTGTGCACGCCGCATTCGGTGTATTCGGAGACCGACCTCAAGGGGAAACCCGTGGTCGATGTTTGGGGTTTTCTCAAAAATGCGAATGTCGTGTACTGAGCATGGCCCCGTGCGTCGTCACCATTGACTTCATCAATCGTCAGGGAAGCATTCTGTGACTCGTCGTCAGGTTTTGATCGTACTGCACGATCTTGTGGCATCCACGGCAGCAATTGTCGCCACATTTTACATGCGCTTTGAAGGCGTCGCTCTCAGCGACCGACTGCACGGCCTGTGGCTATTCCTTCCGTTCTTTGTCGTGTACGCGGGCGTCGTTTATTTCGTCATAGGGCTGCATCGGAACAAATGGCGCTTCACGTCGGTCCCGGATCTCTACAATATCTTTTGGGCCTCGACCGTGATGGCCCTTTCCCTGCTCGTGCTTGACTACGTTCTGGTGGCGCCCAATTTTTACGGAACGTTCTTTTTCGGCAAGGTCACCATATTGCTTTACTGGTTTCTGCAGATGTTTTTTCTCGGAGGCCTGCGAGTCGTATATCGATACTTTCACTACGCGCGCACAGTTAATCGCTCAAAAAAGAATACCGATTCGATGCCCACGCTGGTTCTTGGCCGAGCCGCCGATGCAGAGGTTCTTTTGCGCGGAATCGAGAGCGGCGCCGTAAAAAAGATCTGGCCGGTCGGCGTGCTTTCGCCATCGTTCGCCGATCGCGGACAATCAATTCGCGGTATTCGCGTGTTAGGCGATATCGACGACCTTGAAAAGGTTGTGTCCGATCTGGAGGCCAGCGGCAACCGGGTGACGCGGCTTGTTCTGGCGCCATCAGCGCTCGCGCCGGAAGCCCGCCCCGAGGCGATTTTGATACGGGCGCGTAAACTCGGCTTGAACATAAGCCAAATGCCGTCGCTTGATGCTGATGGGCCTGCTGTTCAGCTGGCGCCCGTTGCCGTCGAAGACCTTCTGCTGCGGCCCAGCGTCAAGATCGATTACCGCCGGCTTGAGGACTTTGTCAGCGGCAAGGCGGTCGTCGTGACGGGTGGCGGCGGTTCGATCGGCTCGGAGATATGCGACCGCGTTGTTACATTTGGCGCCGCCCGGCTGCTCGTGATCGAACATTCCGAGCCTGCGTTACATGCCGTGCTGGAAACTCTCAAAGGCAAACAGAGTGCGGCGGAAATCTCCGGGAGAATCGCTGATGTCCGCGATCGGCATCGGATCATCGGGCTCGTCGGACAATTCAAACCGGACATCGTTTTTCATGCCGCGGCGCTGAAGCATGTACCGATGCTCGAGCAGGACTGGGACGAGGGCATCAAAACCAACGTGTTCGGCTCGATCAATGTTGCCGACGCCGCGGCGGCAGCCGGCGCAACTGCTATGGTCATGATTTCAACCGACAAGGCGATCGAACCGGTGTCTGTGCTGGGCGCCACCAAGCGGCTGGCGGAGATGTACTGTCAGGCGCTCGATGACGAATTCGCGCGCCACAGTGGCCCCAGCCAGCACGTGATGCGTTTGATCTCCGTGCGATTTGGCAATGTGCTCGCTTCCAACGGTTCGGTGGTACCAAAATTCAAAGCGCAGATTGAATCGGGCGGCCCTGTCACCGTCACCCATCCGGATATGGTTCGCTACTTCATGACGATTCGAGAAGCGTGTGATCTGGTCATTACGTCGGCAAGTCACGCGCTTGGCGAGCGGAACGGGGATGTTTCGGTCTACGTCCTCAACATGGGTCAACCGGTTAAGATCGTCGATCTTGCCGAACGCATCATCCGGCTGTCCGGGCTGGAACCCGGTCGTGACATTCAAATAGCATTTACCGGGATTCGTCCGGGCGAGCGGCTGCACGAAATTTTGTTTGCGCGCGAGGAAGCGACGGCGGACATTGGCATACCGGGCATCGTCGCCGCAAAGCCGGTGCGTCCGCCGCTTGATGCGATCCGGGCCTGGGTAGCAACCTTGGAGCAGGGAGTCGCCCGCGGCGAACGTGCAGCAATCTATAACGTGCTGCGCGACGCAGTTCCGGAATTTCGTGGCGAGGCGGCTTGAGGAAGCGCGACATTGGACCTGGCAGCATTCTTCAAAGCGGAATTCGCCGAACACCACGATGTTGCGCGACGCTCGGAAGCTGCGTTGTCCAACGCATTCGCAGAACTTGTTCACGCTTGTGCTAAATCGATTCGTGGCGGTGGCAAACTATTGTTCTTCGGCAATGGGGGCAGTGCCGCAGATGCCCAGCATCTCGCGACTGAGCTGACGATCCGCTACAAGCGCGACCGCGCCGCGATCGCCGCGATCGCCTTGACCACCGATACGTCGGCACTGACCGCCGCGGCCAATGACCTCGGCTTTGAGCAGGTGTTTGCACGCCAAATCGAGGCGCTGGGCAAACCAGGCGACGTAGCGATCGGAATCTCGACATCCGGCAAGAGCGCAAATGTGATCGCGGGGTTGAAGAAGGCTCGATCCTTAACGCTTGTTACGGCTGCCTTGACTGGCCAAGGTGGGGGCGAGTTATCCTCGCTGGCGGACCATCTCCTTTGCGTGCCATCCACGACCACGGCCCGCATTCAGGAAATGCACATCACTGTGGGGCAGATGCTTTGCGGGGCCTTGGAGATCGAACTCGGCTTCGCCAGCGAATAGTTTTTCTGGTTACTAACTAGCTTGTTTTGCTAATTTTTTTCAATTTTCGAATAGCGAAAGCAGCCATTCTCAATGCTGAAATTTCCTTGACTCATACCCCGTGGGGCGATTTCCCTTAGCGACAGGGAGAAAACAAACCATGGATGCAACCATCCTGCCCGGGCCCGGTGCCAAGGCCCGTCCCCGGCGCGCACACGCTCCGGGCGATCGCCACAACATCCAGTCCGTCGATCGCGCACTGTATCTGCTGGAAACCATCGCTGAGGCTGGCGGCGAGGCTACATTGACCGAACTCGCCACGCGTACCAGTCTCAATATTTCTACGTGCCATCATTTGCTGGCGACCCTGATCCAGCGTGGCTTCGCCGCGAAGGTGCCCGGGCGCCGGCTTTACGCGCTGGGCGCCCGCATCCTTTACCTCGGGCACACCTGCCTGCAGGTCGATCTGCCGCGCCGCGCACAACGTTATATTGAAGCGATCAACCAGGCGACAGGTGAGACTGTGCACCTGGCGGCGTTGCAGGGCGATGCGGTGACGACGCTGGCGGTGCGCGAAGCGCGCCATGCGGTGCGTGTCGACACGGGCAAGATCGGAAAACTGGAAGCGCCGCATGCGACGTCAGTCGGCAAGGCCATTTTAGCCTGGCTCCCGGAAGACGAAATGCGCCGCATTCTCGCTCACGGGATGAAGCGCTTTACCGATAAAACCATCACGGAGTTTCCCGCGTTGGTCGAATCGTTGCGCATCGTGCGTCGCAATGGTTACGCCATCGACCATGAGGAATTTCTGCCGGGCGTCATCTGCGTCGGTGCTGCCATCCGCGACCAAGCCGGAACGGTCATCGGTGCTATCAGTGCCTCGACCCCAACCATGCGTGCCACTGACGAGCACATTGCGTTGATGCGCGACGAGATCGTGGCTGCGACGCGTGCGCTCTCCGCTGAGTTCGGCGATCCGGGCTCGCAATCCAACGCTCAACGGGCCATCGCGAATTAGTTGATCGCTTTTACTGACGAGAATTTTCGGGAGGGACCATGTACGCGCCGGCTGGGGTGAAGACCAATCACAACGAATTTCCAATTCCGGAAACCCAGCGTGCCTGGGTGCTCGGCGATCCCGGCCAGCTTGGCATTACGAACAAGCCGGTGCCGGTTCCGAAAAGGGCTGAAGTACTGGTGCGTATCGACGCGGTGGCGATCTGTGCAACCGATCTTGAGATCATTTATCAGGGTCCGCCGGCGTCGATCCAAGGCGGTCTGCCATTCAACAAGAATTTCACGCCAGGTCATGAGTACATGGGCACGGTTGTCGCGCTTGGTGCCGGCGTCGATGAGTACAATATCGGTCAGCGCGTGGCGGTTGAAATCCATGCCGGTTGCGGACAGTGCAAACGCTGTCGCGAAGGTATGTATACGTCCTGTCACAACTACGGTCTTAACTATGGTGATGTCGACAAGGGCCATCGTGCCAACGGCTTCACCACCGACGGCGGCTTCTGCGAATACCAGGTCAACAACATCAATACGCTGGTGGCGATTCCGGACGAAATGTCAGACGAGGAAGGAACTCTCGTCGTCACTGCCGGAACTGCAATGTATGCGCTCACCGAACTCGGCGGGCTTGTGGCGGGCGAAAGCGTCTGCGTGACCGGTCCGGGTCCGATCGGCCTGATGGCGGTGGCCGTCGCAAAAGCGCTCGGCGCCCAGCCGGTTATTCTCACCGGCACGCGCGATAACCGTCTTGAAATCGGCAGGCAGCTCGGCGCCGATGCGGTTGTCAACATTCGCAAGACGCCAGATGTTGTTGCGGAAGTGAAAAAGCTCAATGGTGGCAAGGGCGTCGACTACGTCGTCGAATGCTCCGCGGCGACCAGCGCGGTCAACGATGCCGTACGCATGGTCAATCGCGGCGGTCGTGTATGTCTTGCCGCCTTTGCGCACGAGGAAGTGCCGGTGGATGTCGCGCACATTGTCCGCAACAACATCTATGTCTACGGCATTCGCGGCGAGGGCAAGAGCGCTACTCATCGCGCGGAGGCTTTCATGAAGCAGAAGCGCTTCGACGCCACCAAAATTCACACCCACACATTTCCACTCGACGACCTTCCGACTGCGATCCGCTATGCCAAAGACCGGGTCGAGGACGCCATCAAGGTTGTGGTGAAGGCGAAGATGAACGCCGCGCATAAGGAAGCCGCGGAATAGCGAAAGAGCAGCGATGCTCACCTGCGATGACTATCTGACGCCGGGCTCGCTTGGCGAGACATTCGGCATGATGGCGTCCAATCGCGGACGCTATCGCATCATCGCCGGTGCGACCGATACGTTACCCTGGGCGCGCGAGGGCCGCGCCGGCGATGTCCATATTCCGGCGCTAATCGACGTTACGAAAATTCCCGAACTGCGCGAAATATCGATCAGCGAATCGCACGTTCGGCTTGGAGCCGCCACGCCCATCCAACGGTTCCTGGATGACGATATGCTTGCCCGTGCGCTACCAGCCATGCCGCGTTGCGCGGTATGGTTTGCCGACGATCAGATCCGTGCTCAGGCGACGATCGGCGGCAATATCGTAAATGCTTCACCGGCCGCCGACGCGACGCCGTGCCTGATCGCGCATAAGGCCGAAGTCGAATTGGCAAAGAGCGCTGGCGGAAAGGTCGTGCGCCGGCGCATGAGGCTCGACCAATTCGTCACCGGTCCCAACCGGACCGCGCTTACGGATGGCGAATTGCTTTTAGCGGTCGAATGCGACGCCTTGCCAGGATTCGGCGGCAGTTTCGAAAAGGTCGGCCACCGCCGTTCGTTGGTCATCTCGCTGGTATGTCTGGCAACCGTGCTCAAGCTCGATGACCAAGGCCGCAAGATAGAGGACGTTCGATTGGCTATCGCTGGGGTAGCGCCGAAGCCAGTACGCCTTCAGCAAGTCGAGGAGTTTCTGCGCAATGGGCCGATCAGCGCGGAGCGGCTCGAGCGAGCAGCCGACATGCCGGTTTCGCTTGTCGCTTCGCGCACGCGCCAGGATTATCGCCGCGATGTGGTGCGGGGTTTCATGTTGCGTGGTTTGATCAACTCTGCCCGGCGCGCCGGGGCCGATCCAACTGTGCTCTCGTCCGAACTGGAGGCGGCCTATGCCTGACCTTCAATTCAGGGCCACAATCAACGGCCGGAGCGTGTCGTGTGCCGCCAAGCCGCATCAACGGCTGCTCGATTTGATCCGCGACGATCTCAATCTGACCGGGAACAAAGAAGGTTGCGGCGCGGGCGAATGCGGCACGTGCTCAGTGTTCGTGGATGGCGTGCTGATGAAGTCCTGTCTGCTGCCGGTGGCAAAGGCGCAGAGCGCGACAATCGAAACGGTCGAGGCCCTGGCGAAAACAGGCGAGCTCAGCGTTCTGCAAAAGGCCTTCCACAAAGCCGGTGCAAGTCAGTGCGGCTATTGCATTCCCGGGATGGTGATGGCGGCGACAGCGGCCTTACGCTCCAATCCCTTCGCCGATCGCGAGGAAATCAAGGAGCGGCTCGGCGGCAACATCTGCCGCTGCACCGGCTATCAGAAGATCTTTGACGCAGTTGAACTGGCGCGCGATGTGCAAAATGGCAGAGTGCCGGCGAGTGCGCTGCTGGAAGAGAAATCCGAGCATGGCGATTTCATCGGCAAAAACGTGCGTCGCATCGACACGCCAAGCAAGGTTTCGGGCCGGCTGAAATATGCCGGCGACATTACCATGCCCGGGATGCTGCACGTCCAGGTGCATCGTTCGCCGCACCCGCATGCGCGCATCGTATCAATCGACACGTCCGCTGCGGAGGCGATGGAAGGAGTTGAAGGCGTCATCACCTGCGCCGATGTCCCTGGTGAGGACGGGTTTGGCGTGTTCGTCAACGATCAACCCATCATGGCGCGCGGCAAGGTCCGCTATGTCGGCGAAGCCGTGGCGGCGGTTGCGGCCGAGACCCCGCTGATGGCCAAGCGTGCGATTGCCGCGATCAAGGTCAGCTACGAGACCCTGCCTGCCGTATTCGATCCGGACGAAGCAATGCGGCCTGGGGCGCCAGTCCTGCATGACTACGCGCCTGATAACATCACGAAGCATATTCCGATCCGCGTCGGCGACGTGGATAAGGGGTTCTCCGAAAGCGATTTGGTCGTCGAGGAGACCTATTCGACCCAGGCGATCGAGCACGCTTACCTCGAGCCGGAAGCCGGTCTGGCCTACATCGATCACGACGGTGTCGTGACAATCGTGTCGCCGGACCAGAATGTGACCCATCATCGCCATATGCTGGCCCGCATCATCGCCAAGCCGATCAGCAAGGTGCGTTTTATCATGAGTCCCGTCGGCGGCGGCTTCGGCGGCAAGGAGGACATGATCTACCAGGGGATGCTGGCACTGCTCGCGATGAAGACGCAGCGCCCGGTGCGGCTGGTTTTCACGCGCGAGGAATCGATCATTTCCACCGCAAAGCGCCATCCGTCCCGTACGACGCTGCGCATGGGGCTGATGCGCGACGGCCGCATCCGCGCGCTGGCGATGAAAATGATCTGCGATGGCGGCGCGTATGGCTTGTCGACCGAAGGCGTCATGCGCAAGGCGGCGATCCTGGCGGCCGGCCCTTACGTAATCCCCAACGTCAAGGTTGATACCTACGGAGTCTACACCAACAACACACCCTCTGGCGCGTTCCGCTCCTTCGGTGCGCTGCAGACGGCGTTTGCGACTGAATCCCATCTCGATATCTGCGCCGAACGGCTTGGATTCGATCCGTTCGATATCCGCCGCATCAACGCCATGCGCGATGGTGCTATCACACACACTAGAGCGAGGCTCGGCTCTGTCAGTCTGACCCGCGCGCTCGACGCGCTTGAAACGGCGTCTGGCTGGGAGACCGGCACGCCCAGTTCGCGCGGTCAAAAACGTGGTGATCTCAACCGTGCGGACATCCGTCCACCGTGCGCACTCGGCGCGCGCTTTGCGGGCGACAAAAACCAGGAAGCGGCGGAGTAGGCGCATGGCCCGCAAGCGCGGACGAGGAATGGCGGCCTGCTGGTACGGCATCGCGCGTACCGCGGTAATCGACCGCGCCGCCGCCTGGGCCGAAATCGATGACGGCGGCAGCGCCAAGGTCGTGACCGGTGTTACCGAGATTGGCGAGGGAATTCTCACGGTGCTGGCGCAAGTCGCGGCGCATGAGATGGGTGTAGAGCCGGAGCATGTCGTGATTGGCGACAACGACACCGCACGCGCTCCAGAAGCCTCGCATGCGGGCGCGAGCCGGCAAACTTACATGATCGGCAACGCGGTGGCGCTCGCCTCGCGCGAGGCCCGCAAGCGGCTGGTCGAGGTGATGGCTGACGTCTGGGACGTCGATGCCGAGACCATCCGCACCGGCAATGGCGAAGTCTGGGCAGAGAACACCAATTATCGTGTGACGATGGGCGACGCCGTGCACACCGCGAAAAGTCGCGGCGTGGTGCCGGTCGGCTCGGCAAGTTTCGGCACCGACACAACGGGCCTCGATCCGGTCGACGGTTCCGGCCGGCCCTGGCAGGCCTATGTGTTCGGCGCTCAGGTGGCCGAAGTCGAGGTCGATACTGTGACCGGTGAGGTGCAAGTGCTCGGCATCTGGGCCGCGCACGACGTTGGTCGAGCCGTCAATCCACAGGGCGTCGAAGGCCAGATCGAGGGCGGCATCGTGCAGGCCCTCGGTCAGGGGCTGATGGAGGACTACAAACTCGACGGCGGCCATACCAGCACGTCGGGCTTTGCGAAATATATTTTGCCGACGGCGCTCGACGTGCCGCGGGTTAATTCGATCATCATCGAAGATCCCGATCCGATTGGACCGCTCGGCGTCAAAGGCATCGGCGAACCGGCGATGGTGCCGACGATCCCGGCGATCATGAATGCAATCTATGACGCGGTCGGCGTGCGTATCACCGCGTTGCCGGCAACGCCGGAAAAGGTTCTGATGGCGATCAAGGAAAAGGAACGTCAAGAAGCCCGAATGGCGGCGCAGGCCGCCGAGTAGACGCAAGGTGTGGAGGAATTCATGAAAAAAATTTGTGCGAGTCTGTTTGCCTTGATCGTAGTCACGGTTACCGGCTTACCGGCATTGGCACAGAATTATCCGACGCGTCCGATCACGATGGTCGTTCCCTATCCGGCCGGCGGACCGAGCGATGTGGTGGCGCGCATCATGGCTGAGGGGATGAGCAAGGCGCTCGGTCAGAACATCGTAATCGAAAATGTGGGCGGCGCAGGTGGGACGATCGGCACAGCGCGCGTTGCGGGATCGGAGCGCGACGGTTACACACTGCTCGCCGCCAGCATGGGATCGCATGTATCGGCGCCGGCGCTCTATGCCAATCTGAAATACGACTCGACCAAGGACTTCGAGCCGATCGGATTGACGGCGAATGCACCCGCAGTGGTCGTTGCGCGGAAGGATTTTCCAGCCAAGGACTTCAAGGAATTCGTCGGCTATCTGAAAAAGAATGGTGACGGCGTCAAGCAGGCGCACGGTGGCGTCGGCTCATCCTCGCACATGGCCTGCCTGCTTTTCACATCAGAGCTGGGCCTGAAGCCAAATCTGGTCGCCTACCGTGGTACCGGCCCGGCGCTCAACGACGTCATCGGTGGCCACGTCGATTTCTTCTGCGAGCAAGTTGTGAGCGTGCAGGGCGCCGTCCGCGGTGGGACGGTGAAAGCCTATGTCGTTTCCGGCAACAGTCGCTCGCCCGCACTTTCCGACGTTCCCTCCGCCAAGGAGGTGGGCGCGAAGGATTTTCAGATCAACATCTGGAGCGCGATCTTCGCGCCGAAGGACACGCCGAAGCCGGTGGTCGACAAGCTCAGCGACGCGCTTAACAAGGCGCTTGATGACCCGGCTGTCGCCAAGCGCCTGCTCGAACTTGGCGGCACGGTGCCGCCCAAGTCCGAACGTGGCCCGGCCTATCTCGCTAATCTGCTCAAGTCCGACATCGCCCGCTGGAACCCGGTCCTGAAGGCAGCCGCGGAGAAGACCAACTGATGCTCACGCGTGCCGACAGCGACCGCCGGATGCGCGAGCGCGCCCGTGCGATCGTCAAAGCCGGCGGCCTTGAACGGGCTCTGGCTAAAGGTTTGCCAAAGCTCATCGAATGCACGCTGTCGGAAGCGCTTGTGCTTGGCCTGCTCAAGCAGGGCGTGAGAAAATACTTTGCCATTTTTGGTCACGGCTCCACTGACCTCGGCGAGGTGCTTCGTATCTATGAGGACGAAGGCGCGACCCGCACCGTCAATTGCCGCAATGAGGTGGAGATGGCGCACGCCGCGACGGCGTTGCGCTGGCAATACGGAGAGCTCTCGGCCGTCGTGACCTCGATCGGCCCTGGCGCGATGCAGGCTTTCGCCGGCTCGCTGGCCGCCGCGTCAAATGGCGTCGGCGTCTACCATATCTATGGCGACGAGACGACCTTCGGCGAAGGCTACAACATGCAGCAGGTGCCGAAGGAAGAGCAGGGCCTGTTCGGCCGCATGACGGCAGTCATGGGACAATCCTACGTGCTGCATACACCTGAAGGATTGCGCGACGCGCTGCGCCGCGGTGCTTTATGCGTCAATCACCCTTATCGCGGCGGGCCATTTTACCTGCTGCTGCCGCTCAATACTCAGCCGGCGATGGTGACCGTCAATCTTGCAGCATTGCCGCAGCGACCGGAGCTCCCGAAACTGGCACCGGCCGATGATGCTGTGATCGATGAGGCGTCGGCGCTGATCGCCAAGACGACGAAAGTGGCTATCAAGGCCGGCGGCGGCACCCGCGGTCACGATGCGGTCATCAGGAAACTCGCGGAAGCCGCTGGAGCGGCAGTCGTGCTGTCCCCAGGTTCTACCGGTGTACTGCCTGATGCGCATGCACAAAACATGCATGTTGGGGGCTCGAAGGGATCGATCAGCGGCAACTACGCAATGACCGAAGCGGAACTGCTGATTGTCATCGGCTCACGCGCGGTCTGCCAGTCGGATTGTTCGGGGATTGGATACAAGAACGCGCAGACGGTCATCAATATCAACGGCGACCTTGCCGACGTGCTGCATTACAACAAAACGGTTGCACTCATCGGCGATATTGGCGCGGTCGCGGCCCGCTTGGCTGCCAAACTCGAAACAAGGGGTGCCAACAAGAACAAGCGCGCGTGGCTTGATGCTTGCGCGGCAAAGAAAGCTGAGTGGGCCACTTACAAACGCAAGCGTTTCGAAGGTTCTTCACTGCGCGACGAAGTCTGGCAAAAACCTGTTCTCACACAACCTGCCGCCATCAAGGTCGTGGCTGATTTCGCCAAGCAGGTCGGCGCCGCGAAGTTCTTCGACGCCGGCGATGTGCAAGCCAACGGCTTCCAGATCGTGGAAGACGATCGCACGGGTGATACGTTCACCGAATCCGGCGCTTCATACATGGGTTTTGCAGCAAGCGCTTTGCTTGCATCAGCGCTGGCGGAGAAACCGCGCTACGGCGTCGCGTTTACCGGCGACGGCTCGTTCATGATGAACCCGCAAGTATTGGTCGATGCGGTCGAACATGGCGTGCGCGGCATGATTGTGCTCTTCGACAACCGCCGGATGGCTGCGATCACCGGTTTGCAACTGGCGCAGTACAACGCCGAATTCCGGACCAATGACCGTGTCGCGGTCGACTACGTTCAACTCGCCAAATCTGTATCTGGCGTGCATGCGGGGTCCGGCGGCACCACTGTTGAAACCCTACGCTCTGCATTGGAAGCCGCACATGCTCATGATGGCCTCTCGGTCATCCATGTGCCGGTCTATTGTGGACCCGATGAACTCGGCGGCCTCGGCGCGTGGGGCGAGTGGAATGTCGGCAACTGGTGCGAGGATGTGCAAGGCGCCTGGATCAAGCAGGATTTGTGACCTCCGACGAAGCTGAAATTGGCGGGAATCCGGGGCTATTTGCGCGGGGAACGCTTCCTCGCGAAAATCGTTGGTTTGCAGAGTTCCATTCGGAGCAATCTATGTCGGAAAAACCGAAACAATATGCGGAAATCGAGCGCCAGCGGATCGAAAACGACGAAGACAACGTCGTGATCAGTTCCGACGAGAGTTTCCCGGCCAGCGATCCGCCGAGCTGGACGCCGGTGCATGGCGTCGGCTCATCAGAAGACCGCAAAGGTAAAAAGAAGACAAAATAACGGGCAAGACGGTTCCAGTTACTGGAACTTCATATTGAGCAGTTTTTCGGCGTTGCCCACGAATAGTTTACGGCGATTCTCGCCTGACAGACCGAGCGCTTCGATGGTTTTGATCGTCGGCTCAATCGGGCCGAGCGGGGTATCCGTTGCGAATACCACCTGATCGGCGCCGAAGAATTCGAACCCGCAGCGCGTCGCCGAGACGCCGCCGCCAAACATTGCGGTATCTGCGTAGAAGTCGTGCAGATAATCCATGTGCGGCCGCTTTAATGACGGCAAAATCTTTGAATAGTCTTCGTCCGAGGTGCGCTGCCCGAGCACTTTGAGCCCCGGACCGACGCGACCATCGTAGTAGGGGATCATCCCGCCGAGGTGATGCGTGATGACTTTCAGCTTCGGATAACGGTCGAGCAGCCCGGAGAATACCATTCGCACCATGGCCACGGACGTCTCGTAGGGCCAATGGAAGCACCACCACATCTCGAACCGCGATTTTTTCTCGGCAGGGTAATCCGGCATTGCTGCCGTACCCACTGGATGTAGCCAGATCGGCAAATCGAGCTCGGCCATTGTCGCGAAGATTGGTTCGAACTCCGGCTCGTCGAGCGGCCTGCCCGCGACATTCGTGTAGAGCAGCACACCACGTGCCCCGAGGTCTTTAATTGCGCGTCGCGCCTCCGCGACCGACCCCGCTACGTCAGTCATGCACAGGGCGGCCGCGAATCCGGGAAAGCGCTGAGGATATTTTCTGCACAGTTCGCCCATCGCATCGTTTGCGATGCGTGCCAGGTTCAACCCGACGTCAGGCGTGGCGATGTCTTCGATCGCCGGGTTCGGGAGCGAAATTATTTGCCGGTAGTCACCGAACGCGTCCATCTCCTTGAAACGCGCACCAAGATCGAACAGCTTGGTGACGCCTCGCAGCCGTTTGCCGATATTTTCAAGATTTGGCGCGACTTTGGTCATCTCCTGGAAAAAGCGGTCCGGGAAGATATGGCAGTAGATATCAATGATTGGACTCATGGCTTTCCTACGGTTTCTTTTCCAGCATCAGGTGACGGCGCAGCGGCATAGCCTGCCAGCCGAGACGTTCCGCAAATATCCCCCAAAGCCCCTTCGGCGCCCATAGCATGACCGCAATAGCGACCGCACCCATCATCAGCAGATACAAGCTGCCAAGGTCCGCCAAAGTCTGGCGAAGCACGAAAAAGATGATGGTGCCGATGACTGGCCCCTCTATGCGCCCGATGCCGCCGCTGACGGTGATGAAAATGACGAAGGCGGTCCAGTCGTTCACGCTGAATGCCGTGTCGGGCGAGATGCGCAATTTCTGTAAGAAAATTAGGGCGCCGATCATCGACGTACCGAACGCAGTGAGCACATAGACGATGAATTTGATACGCCACACGTCAATGCCATTGCTCTGTGCCGCCTGCTCGTTATCGCGAATGGCGGTGAGGGCAAGGCCGTGACGTGAACGTAACAAGAGCACGATCGCTCCAAGAACGACGGCAGTTAGCGCGAGTGCCAGCCAATAAATTTCGAATTCGCGCATTTGCCGGTTCGGCGCCATTGCGATCACGACAGCGGCAGGCAAACTGATGCCGGAACCTCCGCCGAGCACAGAGATTTGCGAGGCGAGCAGGCGAAAAACCTCGGCAACCACCCACGTGCCGATGGCGAAATAGGCGCCGCGCAGACGAAAGATCAGGAGCGCGACCGGGATCGCTACAAGCGCGCCGATCGGACCGGCAATCAGGATGGCTGGGATCGGGTGAACTTCAAGCAAGATTGCGAGCGCAAAAAGCAGATAGCCGCCAAGTCCGACGAAGGCCTGTTGACCGACCGAAACCAGCCCCGCGTAGCCTGCCAGCAGATTCCACAGGCTTGCCAGCGCGGCAAACGTGAGCATCTCTGCCAGCAACCGCAACGTCTGCCGGTCGCCCCAATATGGCGCGAGCGCAAGGATAATGAGGGCGACGGCGACCAGCGCGACACCGATACGGCTCGACCGTGTGGCGCGTTCGACGCGGCTCATCCGGACACCTTTGGAAAGAGGCCTTGTGGCCGCACAGCGAGGATCGCGAGAAATACAATGTGCCCGGCCAGCAACTGCCAGCCGGGATCGATCTGCGCGCCGATCGCCTGCGAGATACCGAGAATGATGCCGCCGGCGAGTGTACCCCACATGCTGCCCAGTCCGCCGATAATCACGGCCTCGAAGCCGAAGATCAGCCGCGCGGGCCCGATCGCCGGATCGAAATTTGTGCGGATTGCCAGGAACACGCCGGCAATGGCAACGATCGCCAGTGACAGCGCCATGGCCATTGCGAACACGTGACGCGTATCGAGGCCCATTAATTGAGCGACCGACTGGTCGTCCGACGTTGCGCGGAAGGCGCGCCCGAGCGCAGTTTTGTAGAACAGCGCCTGCAATCCAGCGATCACCGCGACTGCGACAACGAACTGGATCAGCGGCAGCGCGCCGACCCACACACTTTGCGTCAGCTGGATGGTTTGAATTTCGATTGCTCCCGCCTGCAGTCTGCGGCTGTCGGCGGTGAACAGCTCCAGCAGACCATTCTGGATGATGATTGAAAGGCCGAAGGTCACCAGCAGAGGCGGCAGAAGATCCTCGCCGAGAGTTCGGTTGAGCAACCCGCGCTGCAATGCATAGCCGATCAGTGCCATGATCGGCACGACAAGCAGCAGCGAGGTCAGTGGGTCAACGCCAAGCGCCTGTGTGACCATCAGCGAGATGTAAGCCGCAAGAACGATCAGATCGCCATGCGCAATATTGACCAGGCGCATCACACCGAAGATCAGCGAGAGGCCGGAGGCGAACATCGCGTAGAGCCCGCCGATCAACACGCCCTGCAGGACGACATTGAACCACTGCATGGCCGTCATACCCCGAAATAAGCGGCCGAAATCGCTTCGCGCGTAAGCGCATGCGCAGGCCCTTGCAGCGCGACGCGTCCTTCCTGCAGACAGTACACGTGACTTGCGGCACGCAGCGCCTGCATGATGTCCTGTTCGACAATGATCAACGACAGACCTTCCGTCACCACGTGCGGCAGACGGGAATAGATTTCGCGCACGACGATCGGCGCGAGGCCGAGGCTTATTTCGTCACAGAGCAGCAGCCGTGGATTAGACATCAGCGCACGGCCGATAGCCGCCATTTGCTGCTGGCCGCCGGACAAGGCAGGTGCCGGAAGGTGGCGTCGTTCGGCGAGCACCGGGAACAACTCGTAGACGCGCGCAAGGGTCCAGGGCCCGGGCCGACGTGACTGACCGCCGATCAACAGGTTTTCCTCGACCGACAACGAGGGGAAAAGCCGGCGTCCTTCGGGCACCAGCGCAATCCCTCGATTGAGTACGTCGAAGGCCGGCGCATTTGTGATAGGCGCTCCGCCGAATAAAATCTCGCCGCGATGGGGATGTGTCAGACCGGCAATGCTCTTCAGGAGTGTGCTTTTTCCGGCGCCGTTGGCGCCGATCACCGCGACGATCTGACCGGCATCGACACTTAACGAAACATCGAACAGCGCCTGGAAATCGCCGTAGAACGCGTCGATCCCTTTGACGTTAAGCAGGCTTGCGTCACGCATCGGCGTCGATCCCCATGTAGATCTCCGCGACCTGCTGACTTCGGATGACGGCGTTGGGATCGCCTGCAGCGATGAATTTGCCGCCGTGAAGGACCAGCAATCGATCGATGACGGCGAGCAAGGCGTGCACGACATGCTCGATCCAAATAATGGATATGCCGCTCGCGCGCACATCTTTAATCAGGGTGACGAGGGCTGCGCACTCGTGCTCCGTAAGGCCGCCTGCGACTTCGTCGAGTAGCAACACGCGCGGCTGAGTCGCCAGGGCGCGCGCCAGTTCGAGGCGTTTGCGATCGAGCAATGTGAGACCGCCGGCACGCGTATTCGCTTTGTCTACCAGGCCGCAGCGTTCGAGCAACTCCGCGCAACGGTGATAGACCGCAGCCTCACGCTCGTTGGCGCCGAAAGCCGCGGCCACGACTACATTCTCGAAGACGGTCATTCCGGAGAACGGCTGCGGGACCTGAAACGATCGCGCCAGCCCCTTTCGGCACCGGCGTTCCGGTTGCAACCGCGTGATATCATCTCCCGAAAAGAGCACGCGACCCGAATCCGGCGCGACTGTACCGGTTGCGACACCGAACAACGTCGTCTTGCCGGCGCCGTTCGGCCCGATGATGCCGAGCGCCTCGCCATCGTTCAGCGCGAGATCAACGCCGTCGGCAACGATCACGGCCCCGAACCGCTTCGAGACGTTTTCGAGCGCGAGGATCGGGACCATGGTGCAGGCGTCAGGAGATCGGCTGCAGTTTGCCTCCGACGGGGATATTCGGCGCAGTCTTGTTCTCAGCGATCACCAGGTCGAACTTGCCGTTTTTGCGCTGCCACTGTCCGGCGACGAGTGGCGTCTTGGTGACGTTTTTGACCGGCGCGCCGGTCCACTGGATCGGACCAACGATCGATTGGTAATTCGTTGAAACAATCGCATCGAGGATCGATTTCGGATCGGCCGGATTTTTTGCGCGCTTGAGAACGTCGATCGCAATTTCAAATAACGCGTGTTGGAAGCCAATCGGCTGTGTCCACGGCCTGTTCGAGGCCTTGGTGTAGGCATCCGTGAGTTGCTGGCAGCTTTGTCCGGTGAGGCCTGATTTGAACGGATGATGGGGCGTCCACCAGACCTCGCTGGTCAGTCCGTTGCCGCGCTCGCCCAGTGACTCAATCACCGACGGAAACAGCAGAGCCTTGCCGATGGTGACGATCTTTGGCTTGAAACCTTGCTGCGCCGCCTGTGACCAAAACGTTGCGAAGTCGGGCGGAATCATATTGCCGGTCACGATCTCGGCGCCTGCTGCCTTGAACGCGGAAATCTGCGACGTGAAGTCGTTATTCATGAGCTGGTAGCGCCCGGGATCGTGCAGCTTGTAGCCGGCCGCAGCCAGCGCCGGTGGCAGGCCGAGCTTGGCATCGCCCCAGGCATTGCCGTCGGCATCGTTTGGAAAAAGGCCGCCGACGACTTTGTTGGTCGGTAGTTCATCCCACAGCGCAAGGAAAGACGCGATGACGTCCTCAAGGCCCCAGAAAAAATGATACGTCCAGGTGAAGCCTTTCTTGGGATCGCCTTTGCGGCCGAAAAAATAGGGCTGCCATGGGCAGTTGGTGGTGATGCAGGGCACCTCGTTAACTTCGGCCTGGTCGGACACCGGGTTGGTCGTGTCCGGCGTCGCAGACGCAACGATGAGGTTGACCTTGTCGCCGAGGATGAGTTCCGAGGCGACCTCTGCCGCACGGTTGCCATTCGACTGGCTATCCTTGCTGATGATCTCGACCTTGTAGGTCTTGCCGTTATTGTCGAGACCCTTGCTCAGGATGCCGCGCACCTGCTCGAGGATAAAGCCGTCGGCCTCACCAAAGCCGGCAAGAGGCCCGGTCTTGGGGCTGACATGCCCGATCTTGATCGTTTGCGCCTGCGCTTCCGCCGGAAGAATTTGCAGGATGGCGGGTGCAGCAACGGCGCCCAGGCCGGTTTTGACCAGCGTGCGGCGGGAGATCGTCCCATGGTCTTTCATTGTCACCTCCCTTTTGTCGGAGCGCCCTTACGTATCCTGGGCGCGCGCTTTTTTCAGATGTTGCAATACCTTTGAACGTAACGCAGCTTGCTGTTCGGGCTTCCATTTTCGGAAACCTTCGCCCGACTTGAAACCGAGCTTGCCCTCCTTCACCAGTTTTTCCAGATAGGGCGACGGGCCAGGGCGGCTGTCGATGTCTGGCAATACCGTTTTGTGAATTGCCAAAGTCAAATCGGTGCCAACCATGTCGGCATTCTCCAACGGGCCGAGTACGGCGAGCCGGCGGCCGAACGCCGCCTTGATGACGTTGTCCACGGTCTCGGCATCGCAGATCCCTTGTTCGACCAGGGCAACGGACTCGCGCCACAACGCATGTTGCAAGCGGTTGCCGATGAAGCCGGGCACATCCCTTTTTACATGTGCCGGCTTCTTGCCCGCGGCGGCGTGCAGTTTCATCGTGAAGTCTACCGTCTGTGGTGATGTCCACTGCGTCTCGATCACTTCGACCAGTGGCACCAGAAAAGGCGGATTCCACCAATGCGTACCGAGCGCGCGTTCGCGCCGCGTAAGACCTTCCATGATCCTGGTGATCGGAATGACCGAGGTGTTGCTGGCCAGAATTGTATCAGGGCGCACGTGCTTCTCGATCTCGCCGAACAGTTTTTGCTTGAGCGGCAGATTCTCCAGCACCGCTTCCACCACATAGTCGGCGTCACGCACCGCTTGTGCGAGATCGGGGATGGGCGTCACACGTTCGACGGCTTTCTGATCGTCTCCGAGGTCCTTCAGATTGCCAAGAATGCGCGCTTTCGCGCTATCGAGCGAAGCGGCAATCGAGTCGTAGATCGTGACGTTATGGCCGGCGAGCGCGAACACCTGGGCGATGCCGTGCCCCATCAGGCCGGTACCGATCACCGCGATGCGCGCTTTCGCCATGCGTTAGCCTGCGGTGTAGCCGCCATCGGCGTACAGGATATGGCCGGTATAGAAATCCGAAGCCTTTGACGCCAAAAACAGAAGCGGCCCGGCAAGGTCTTCGGGTTCACCCAGACGGCCCTTTGGCACGCGCGCCAGAAATCCTTTCCGCACCGTCTGTGCCCGCTCTGTGTCCTCGTACATCCAGGCAGTGAGTGGTGAGCGGAATACCGTCGGACCGAGTGCGTTGACTGTGATGCCGGTCTCGCCCCATTCGCAGCCCAACGCTTTGGTGATGCCGTCGACTGCCGATTTCGAGGCGCAATAGGCCGAATAGCCGGCCGGATGACCGAGCAAGCCGCGCGCGGACGACGTGAGAATGACCTTGCCACCAGGTTTGCCTTCTTGGCCCTGCTTCAGCATCTGTTTGCCCGCGGCGCGCGCCATCAGCCACGACTGGTTGACGTTCGCATCCATCACGTCGAGGAAGTCCTCGACTTTCTGGTCGACGATCTTCGATACCTTGTTGAGACCCGAGGCGACCACCAGGATGTCAACGCAGCCGAACTTGTCGACCGCGGCCTTGACGATCTTCTCGCAGTTTTCTTCCGAGCTCGGTCGCAGCGCGATGACTTCGGCCTTGCCACCAAGTTTCTCGCATTCGGCGGCGACTTTTTTCAATTCGTCGATCTTGCTCGCCGCCAGTACAACGTTCGCGCCCGCACCGGCGAAAGTCTTTGCCGCCAGTGCGCCGAACGCGCCAGAAGCGCCCGTAATGATGGCCGTCTTGCCCTTGATATCGAACAACGACAGCGGATTTTTCAAATACTCACTCATGACACGCCTCACTTCGGCGGATTGGCCACCGCTACGACGATAGAGCAGACTTCATTTCCGCGGTTGATGATCTCACGCGTTTCGTTCGGCTCGATCACGCACGAGTCATTAGCCTTCAATACCGTCTCTTTGCCGTTGACGATGACGGTCAGTTCACCACGCAGCACAAAATAGACTTTCTCCGGCGGCGAGGCGTCGGGACCAGCGCCACCTCCCGGCAGGAAGTGCGAATAGCCGAACACGAGGCCCTTGGTGCCGCCGGCTTCCGCGCCGAACAGGCGCAACGAACTATAGTTGCGGTGATTAGGCGCTTCGTAGGGTTTGGCGTCCGCGAAACGTTTGACGTGCATCAGAATTTCCTCCCGCGCTCGATCTTATATTTTCCGCTCGGGTCAACGATCGCGACCAGACGCACGATGCAGCCGTCGCCGCGATCCCAGTTCCAGGGGAAGTAGGCGAAGGTGACGCGCTTGCCGGTAACTTTGTCGATGTCGCCGCCGACATTCTCGATGCCCATGATGCCGTTCTTGAACAATATCCGGTGTACCGGTTCCCATTCCGGAAAATCGTCCTTCCAGTCATGCCCGCCAGACCATTCGCGATATTCCTCAGCGAGATGTGGATGCAACGGGCCGTTACGCTGCGGGCCGATGGCGGTGGCGAGCGGATGGTCGTTGGCCTGTGTATCGTGGCCGACGACCTTCACCTTCTTTTTCACGAACCATTCTCCGGCCGACGGCACGAAACCGGGCGCGCGGCAGAAATAGTCTTCGCTGTCTTCGTAAAATTTGTGCCAGCCGGTGTTGACGATTACGACGTCTCGCGGGCGCACGATCTTGCCGCAGGCTTTTTCGAGGTCGTCGCCGGTGATCGGTTCCCATTTGTTTTTGGGGATCGACACCACGATGCCGGATCCGAAGAAATGCGGTAGCGGAACTTCGTCGATGAAGGGCGTACCCTGGATGACGTGGGCGGGCGCGTCGATATGGGTCGTGTTGTGCATCGACGTTGTGATGCGTTGCGACAGCACACCAGACTTCGCCATGTAGTGGATGCGCTCAATCTTGACGTCCTCGAAATAAGGCCAGTTCGGGGATTGATAACCGAAGCGGTGGGACAGGTTATAGAACTCCAGTCCCATGCTGTTCTTGAGATTTTCCTCGAACATTACGCCGCGAATTCGTTTGGCCACGGTATCCTCCCTTGTTCGCGCGCTGGCGCTTGTTGTCGAAACAATCCGCCGCCCATTATCAGGCGGCGGCCGAGTTCATATGATTCTCCAGTGCGTTTTTGGTGGCGATCAGACGTTCGGCGATCAACGCCTGGCGATTGGCGAAGCGCTGGCTCGGTACCGGTACCGAGATGGCGACAGCATTGCCGAGCGGATCGTGCAAGGCGACACCGACAGCGCAGATGCCGAGTGTATGCTCTTCGCGATCGTAAGCGACGCCACCACGGCGCGCGCCTTTGAGATCATTGAGTAACGTGTCGAGACGGGTAAGCGTCTTCGGGGTTCGCGCCTCATACGCGCGGCCAATCAGGGCTTCGATCGCCGTATCCGAAAGTTGTGCCAGATAGGCCTTGCCGTTCGCGGTGCAGTAGAGCGGGAACGTATCCCCGACCGCGGAGACGGCGCGCAGGCGCTGCGAGCCGATGACCTGATCGATGAAGATGAGGTGATCTTTCTTCACGGTCGAGAGATCGACTGTTTCATGAAGTTCTTCTGAAAGCCGTTCCAGGAACGGCCGCGTCAGCGTTACGAAATCGCTGCGCACCGACGCGGCAAGCCGCAGGATCGTCGGCCCAAGGCGGACGCGCCCGTTCGGCGTCGCCGCGATCACCAGCTTTTCGGTTTCGAGCGCCGCAACGATGCGCTGCACGGTAGAGCGCGCGAGATTCACGCGCTGCGCGATCTGCCCGAGGCTCAGGCCCGCATTTTCTTCCTCCAGCGCACGCAGAATCGTGGCCGCGCGCGCGATGACCTGAACCTGGCTTTTATCGTTGGCGACCAGTCTGCTCATGACGCCCACCCCGACATTGCACTGGCGATCTTTGCCGCCTTGCATCGTGGGACACGATAGCCCAAAATCCGATACAGCGAAAAGAAGAAAATGAGGCCCAACAGCCGGGAGATGGACACCCATGGTCAAGAAGATCGCGCTTGAAGAGCATTTTCTGGATCCCGCGACCGAGCCCTATTGGCGGCCGACCATGGTCGATGTCGCGCCGGCCCGGGTGGCGCAACTCTATGCGAGCCTCACCGATTTCGGCGAGCACCGCCTGCAAATTATGGACAAGACAGGCATCGCGCGGATGATCCTGTCGATCGCTGGGCCGGGTGTGCAGGCGGAGCGCGATGCCGCCACTGCCGTGCGGGCCGCGCGTGCGTCGAACGATTTTCTGGCCAAGGAAGTGCAGAAACGCCCGGACCGTTATTCCGGCTTCGCTCATCTTGCCATGCAGGATGTGAAAGCCGCCGCCGATGAACTCGAGCGCTGCGTGCGTGATCTGAAGTTTTGCGGCGCCATGATCAACGGGCACACCAACGGCAAATATCTCGACGACCGCTCCTGCGACCCGTTCTGGGAACGTGCAGCAGCCTTGGACGCGCCGATCTATCTGCATCCCGCGGACGCGGTGGCGCCGCTGCCGGTGCTCGCAGGTCACAACGTGCTGGTGCGGCCAATGTGGGGCTGGGGCGTGGAAACCGGCTCGCACGCGTTGCGCATCATCTGCGGCGGAGTTTTCCATCGCTATCCGAAAGCCAAGCTGTTGCTCGGCCATCTCGGGGAAACTTTGCCCTTTCTGCTCTTTCGTTTCGACAGCCGCTCGAAGCCCTACGGCTGGAATTTGCCGAAGCCGCCTTCGCAGTACATCAAGGAAAACGTCTGGGTCACCACCTCGGGCATGTATGATGGCCCGCCGTTGCGCTGCTCGATCGATGCGCTGGGGCGCGATCACGTCATGTTCTCGTCCGACTATCCATTTGATTCGGAAGGGGCCGGTCCGTTCATGGACACGGTGCCGCTCGATGAATCCGTGCGCGCGGATGTCGCCTACAACAACGCGACCAAACTTCTGCGATTGTGAAGGCTACTTCGCGTCGATCACCCGCACAGATTTGCCATCGAGCCAGGCGCGGATATCCTCGACGACGTCGGGAAAATATTTGCGGTAATTCTGCTCGCTGACATAGCCGAGATGCGGCGTGATCACGACGTTATCCATTTTCCGGAACGGATGATCGAGCGGCAATGGCTCGACGTCGAACACATCAAGTCCCGCGCCGGCGATTGCGTTGTTCTGAAGCGCCGCGATCAGCGCCTTCTCATCGACGATCGGCCCACGCGCGGTGTTGATCAGATAGGACGTTTTCTTCATCAGGCCGAGTTCTTTTGCGCCAACCAGGCCGCGCGAGCGGTCGCTCAGCACAACGTGGATGGTGACGAAATCGGAATTGCGGAACAAGTCCTCCTTCGAGACGTAGTCCGCGCCCGCGGTCTTCGCCTTGTCCTCGGTGAGGTTCTGGCTCCAGGCGATGGTCTTCATGCCGAAGGCCTTGCCGACCGCGGCGGACCGCTGGCCAAGCTTGCCCAGCCCGAGAATGCCAAGCGTCAGGCCCTCGAGGTCGCGGCCTATGGTCACCTGCCAGGGGGCGCCAGCCTTGAGGCGCGCATTTTCGAAACCGATCCGGCGGGTCAGTTCCAGCATCAGGCCGAAGGCAATGCCGGTGGTCGGGCTGCCGGCGGACGCGGTTCCGCAAACGGTCACGCCACGCTCAGCGCAGGCCTTCACGTCGAATGAATTGTTGCGGGCGCCGGTGGTGATCAGCAGTTTCAGGTCGGGGAGCGCCTCGATTACCTTGCGTGGGAAAGCGGTACGCTCCCGCATGCCGACGACGATGGCAAATCCTTGCAGGGCCTTGATGACGGCGTCTGGCCCACCGAGCGGGGCATTGAACACCTTGATTTCGACGTCTTTGGCGATTGCCGACCAGTCGGCCATTTTCATCGCAATATTCTGGTAATCGTCCAGAATGGCGGCCCGAACCATGCCCATTATGCTCCCTGTGTGCGCCCGCTTTGCGGCGCGCCAATTTAGGGCGGGCAAACCGAAAAGATAGGGGGTCGGGGCCAGTCCGACCTATTGTCCCGGACGCGGTGCACCGCTGATCCGGGACCGTTTCAGACCAAACCTTGCTACGGTCCTGGGTCTGCGGCGCACCATTTCATGCAGCGCCGCGCCCGGGACACGAGGTTACGGAGGAACGTGAGGCGAATCTCTCAGGAGTAATCAGGCCGCCGGCGGGAGACCGTGCTTGGCGCGCCAGGCGGGGCCGGGCCCGCGCATGTAGTGCACTTCAGGCCGATAGGGCCGGATCGCGTCCCGGGTCACTTCGCGCCAGAAGCTGGCAAAGAAGCTGCCGAAAGCGGTAAAGGGACGAGGCAGCAAAGCGATTGCGGAACCCGAGATTGCCAATATGGCTCGACCCATGACACAGCTCCCACGCCGACCGATTGCCGAGGTCCGGTCCAGCTATTTCTTGGTCGCCCCGTCGGGTGACCAGGTTCATGGAGAGCGATCATGGCGTCACAGCGGTTAAAAACCGGTGCCTGAACGGCCCGCGGGCGGCATTTTTGCAATCAGCCTTTCCAGAGCTTTACCGACACCACGCGTGCAAAAGGCCGCAGCGCTTGCTCTTTTGCAGTTCCGCCGTTACATGAGCCCCGCATTTCCCGACAAAGCGTGCGGTGGCGCGTGAGCGTGCGCGCGCGGATTCGGGCGTCAATCGCAGGGGTTTCGAAGGTTCAATGAACGGTCGTCAATTCATCTATCACATGCAAGGTCTGACCAAGACCTATCCGCCGGCCAAGAAGGTATTGGATAACATCCATCTCTCCTTCTATCCTGACGCCAAGATCGGCGTGCTCGGCGTCAATGGTTCCGGCAAATCGACGCTGCTGCGGATCATGGCCGGCATCGACAAGGACTTCACCGGTGAAGGGTGGGTCGCCGAGGGCGCGCGCGTCGGCTACCTCGAGCAGGAACCGCAACTCGATCCCAAAAAAACCGCCCGCGAAAACATCATGGAGGGCGTTGCCGCCAAGAAAGCGCTGCTCGACCGTTACAACGAGATCGCATCGAACTATTCCGACGAGACCGCCGACGAGATGGCGAAGCTCCAGGACAAGATCGACAGTCAGAATTTGTGGGATCTGGACAGCCAGGTCGACCTGGCGATGGACGCGCTGCGTTGCCCGCCCGATGACGCCGACGTAACCAAACTGTCCGGCGGCGAGCGCCGCCGTGTCGCGCTGTGCCGGCTGCTGCTTGACCAGCCCGAGCTGTTGCTGCTCGACGAACCCACCAACCATCTCGACGCCGAAAGCGTAAACTGGCTGGAAGGCCACCTGCGCAACTATCCGGGCGCGATCCTGATCGTCACCCACGACCGCTATTTCCTCGATAACGTCACCGGCTGGATCCTCGAGCTCGATCACGGCCGCGGCATTCCTTACGAGGGCAATTACACCTCCTGGCTGCATCAGAAGCAGAAGCGGCTGGAGCAGGAGAGCCGCGAGGACGAGGCACGCCAGCGTACGTTACAGCGCGAAAGCGAGTGGATTTCGTCTTCGCCGAAGGCGCGGCAGGCGAAGTCAAAGGCGCGCTATCAGCGCTACGAAGACCTGCTCAAGATCGCCAATGCCAAGCAGAACACGGTTGCGCAGATCACAATTCCCGTGGCCGAACGGCTCGGCCAGAACGTGGTCGATTTCGATCATCTGACAAAAGGCTTTGGCGACAACCTGCTGATCGACGATCTCACCTTCAAGTTGCCTCCCGGCGGTATCGTCGGCGTGATCGGGCCGAACGGTGCCGGCAAGACAACGCTGTTCCGCATGATCACCGGCCAGGAGAAACCGGACAAAGGCGCCATCAAGATCGGCGAGTCGGTGCACCTCGGCTATGTCGACCAGTCGCGTGACAGTCTCGACGGCAAGAAGACCGTTTGGGAGGAAATCTCCGAAGGCAATGACATGATCCTTCTCGGCAAGAAGGAAATGAATTCGCGCGCCTATTGCGCCTCGTTCAATTTCAAGGGCGCCGATCAGCAAAAGAAAGTCGGCACCCTGTCGGGCGGTGAGCGCAACCGCGTGCATCTCGCGAAGATGCTCAGGTCAGGCGCGAATTTGCTGCTGCTCGACGAGCCCACCAACGACCTCGATGTCGATACGTTGCGGGCGCTGGAAGAGGCGCTGGAGGATTTTGCCGGTTGTGCGGTGATCATCAGCCACGACCGCTGGTTCCTCGATCGCATCGCCACGCACATTCTGTCGTTCGAAGGCGACAGCCACGTGGAATGGTTCGAGGGTAACTTCCAGGACTATGAAGCCGACAAGATGCGGCGGCTGGGCACGGATTCGGTCATTCCGCACCGTCTCAAGTACAAGAAGTTCAGCCGGTAAGCTACGGGGTGACGTGCCTGCTAAATTCTCCGCTCACGCCTGCGCAAACGGGCATCCAGTTCTTCTGAACAGAGCGCTGGATCCCCGCTTTCGCCGGGATGAGCGGGGGGTGCGGGAATAAGCTTGCGTATGATGATGACGGTGAAGCCGGACATGACGAGAGTGCGGTTAGCTCTGACGATCATTGCATTGCTTACATTTGCGGCGCCCGCGCGCGCCGCCGATGCCGCATTCCAGCAATGGCTCGCCACGCAATGGCCGGCGGCAGAGGCGCTCGGCGTATCCCGCGCGACCTTCGACGCCGCAACGCGCGGTCTCGAGCCCGATCTTTCTCTCCCCGATCTCGCCATTCCCGGCCAGGCGGAAAAAGCTCCGCAGCAGCCGGAGTTCGTGCAGACGCCGTCGCAATATTTGCGCGAGGCGACCTTCGATCGCCTCGCCGCGCGCGGGCGGCAGCTCGCCGTGCAATATCGCGACACGCTGGCGCGCATCGAAAAAGAATTTGGCGTGCCTGGCAATGTCGTTCTCGCAATCTGGGGCCGTGAGACCGATTTTGGCGGCGAGCGGCAGCCGTATGACGCGATCCGCGCGCTGGCGACGCAGGCTTATATCGGCAAGCGCAAGGATTTCTTCCGCAACGAATTCCTGCAGATATTGAAGATGCTGCAAGACGGGGTGCCGCGAGCCGACTTGCGTTCGTCCTGGGGCGGCGCCATGGGGCTCACTCAATTCCTGCCGTCGGAATTCTACATGTACGCCGTCGATTTCGACGGCGATGGTCGCGCCGACATATGGCACTCGGTGCCGGATGCGCTGGCGTCGGCGGCAAAGCAACTCGCCGGAAAGGGCTGGCGCGCCGGCGAGCCGTGGGCGATCGAAGTGCGTGCCCCGGCCGGTGCCGATTGCAGCATCGGCGTGCCCGAAGTGACGAAACCGGTCAGGGAGTGGGTCAAACGCGGCTTCGTTCCCGCGGCTGGCCGCAAGCTCAGCGCGGCTGAATTGTCGCATGACGCCTCATTGCTGCAGCCGGAGGGCAGCTATGGACCGTCTTTCCTGACGCTCAAGAACTATTTCGTGCTCAAGGACTACAACTTTTCAGATCTTTACGTGCTGTTCGTCGGCCATCTCAGCGAACGCATCGCCGGCGCGCGGCCGTTCGAGACGCCATGGAGCAAGAACGCGCAGCTCAAGACGACCGACGTCGAAACGATGCAGCAACGTCTCACTGCGCTCGGTCTCTACAAGGACAAGATCGACGGCAAGGCGGGCATGCTCACGCGTGCCGCGCTCGGCGCCTACCAGAAGAAAAACGGGTTGAAGGTCGACTGCTGGCCGACCGCCGCAGTGCTCGATCACATGCGGCGGTAGTTCTATTTTTGGCCGTTCGTCCCCGCGAAAGCGGGAAATCTATCGTCGCAACGCTGGATTCCCGCTTGCGCGGGATTGAGCGGAGAGGTGACTACTAGTCGCAAACCTGCACGCGGCGCATGCGATAGGCGTAACCGTCCCACACCTGCTGGCGTTCGGTATGGCAGACCGGGCCATAGACATAGGCCGGGGGCGGCGGAGCCACGTAGACCGGTGCCGGCTCGACATAAACCGGCGGGCGGCTGTTGGCGATCGCCGAGCCGACGATGGCGCCGGCGGCGAGTCCGCCGACCACACCGGCGGCAACGCCGCAGCCGTTGCAGTAAGCCTGTGCGGGAGACGGCAACGCCGCGGCCAGGGTGGCGGCCGCGGCGAGAGCAATAATGGTATTCTTCATGGGTGTCCTCTCGGGCCAATGTCCTTTGGCGCCGATCATCCACCCAAATTCGTTACGCGATCTTTAAGGGCAGATGAACCGCGGACGGCTCCAGCCAACGAAATTGCCATAGCCATCGCGCAGAGGCCGCCGCGCCCAGTAGCCACCAGGGCAAGCAGCCGGATAGGGGGCGCCGTAGCCTTCGTACACGACATAGCCGGGGGCCGGCGCGTAAGCCGGGTAAGCCGGTGCGCTATTGGCGATCGCGCCGCCAATGATGGCGCCGCCGATCACGCCAGCCGCAACACCCGCGCCGACCGCACAACCATAGCAACGGGCATCGGCCGTGGTCGGGGCGCTCAGAGTGCCGACTGCCAAAGTGGCCGCCGTCGCAAGCGCGAACATTGTCTTCTTCATTTGATGTTCCCTCCAGATCAGGTCAGCAGGGCCAACCATGGTGAAGTCTGACTAAATCCAAGTCCCCGTGCCGAGACAGAGACCGTTCCAATATGTCGGAAATTTGTTGAGCGCCGGCCCGCCCCTCGTCTGAAAAAACCCGGAGACGTTCACGAATCCAGGTTTTTCTTTTCTACATGCTCGACTTTCTCTGATTTGGCTAGACCCTAACCGCAGACTCGTACGGGTCGAATTCGCCAGCCCCAACCGTCCCAAACCCGCTGACGGGTCCAGTAACAGCCGCCGTAGCCGCCGTAGCCGTTGTAAGCGTATGGCCCGGGTGCGTAGGCATAATAGGGCCCGTGTCCGATAGCCGAACCGATGATGGCGCCGGCGGCGAGTCCGCCGATGATGCCGGCAGCCCATGCGCCTCCGCGCGCTTCGGCCGGTTGGGGGGCGGCGACGACCGCAATTCCAAGGGTCGCGGCGGCCGCGAGAGCAGTCAGTGTTCTGGTCATCTTAGTCATTGCGCACGTTCCTCTGGTTCGCTGGGATCATATGCATTCAACGCCCATTCCAATCGCTTCCTGCGTATTTCCGCCCGGCATCAACCATTTGTGTGGATGCGAGGTTCCCGTTTTTCGCGTGAACACTGGGTGAATGAGCCATTTGGAATCGGCCCAACTGCCTGTTTGCACGGATTAAATTTTGGCAATGCTTGCGGCGACACCGTGGCGGTTATTACGCGCACGGTGTCAGGGGGTGAGGCGTCCGAGCACACGTTGCAGGATATTGGCCTGGCCAACACGCGCCGCCGAATGCCCCGCGATCTTTCTGGTGCGGTCGTGCGAGGCCGTGATGCGACGCGACCGCGATTTGCTGCCGTGCGTTTTTACGGCATGCCGGCGTGTCTTCGCCCTGGTCGCGTGGCCACGGGCCTTGCGATGCTTCCGCCGACGCAGCGCCTCCCGACCGACATTGCGCAGGAATAATTTTTCCAGCGGATAGCTCAGCCGCCGCACTGCCGCCGACAGGGGCAGCCACTCCACCGCCATGATGTCTTTCATCAGGTCACGGCTTGGATTGACGGCCGCCTGCATATGCCAGAATTGCACGACTTTCGGCCGGCCACGCGCGCGGTAGGTAATGGCGCCGAGGAATTCGCGCACGCGCACGCGATGCCCGGTCTCTTCCACGACCTCGCGGCGGGCGCCGGCGAGTGCGCTTTCATTGAGCTTGAGTTTCCCGCGCGGCAACACCCAATGTTCGTCTTTTGCGCGCTGCACGACCGCGATCAGCGGGCGTGCGCCGTTGCGCACCACGATTCCTCCCGCCGCATGGATAGTCTTTCGTGCCATGACCGCTCAATGTCTCAAACAATTCGTTTAGCAAAATTGTGTCGGCGCATGCAGAGAAATGCACGCGGCTGATATGTACCTGTGGGCAACTCATGTATGGCGGTGAACGTCACAATTCTGTCGCGGCGTCTCGCCGCGGTGAGTGGAAGTGCCTTAATTGAATTTCAGACCGGCTTCTTTCGCGATCTTGAGATTGAGTGCTATTTCGCGCCGGATCATGGCGTCCATCTCGTTCGGCGTGAGCGGCGCCGACTCGACGCCCTGCACGGTCAGTTTCTGCTGCACTTCCGGCAGCGCCAGCGCTCTGGTTGTTTCCGTATAGAGGCGTTCGACGATCGGTTGCGGCGTTTTCGCCGGCACCAGCATGCCGTTCCAGTAGTTGAAGTCGGAATCCTTGTAGCCCGCCTCCAATGTGGTGGGGATGTCGGGCAAGGCAGGCGAGCGTTTGGCAGAGCTGACTGCGAGCGGGATCAATTGCTTGTTCTGGATGAAAGGCAGCCCCGACGAAATCCCGATGAAAATGAAATCAACACGGCCGGTCATCACCTCGGTGAGCGCTTCGGGTCCGCCGCGGAACGGCACGTGCGTCACCTGCAAGCCGGCGCTGACAATGAATCGCTCCGCCGCCCAATGGGTCGCGCTGCCGACGCCGGCCGAAGCGAAACTCATGCCCGAGGATTTTGCCTTTGTGACCAACTCCTGCACCATCGCGATGCCTTTTGACGGCGCAACCAGCAGCACGTTCGGCACGCTGCCGAAGCAGGCGACGGCGGCGAAGTCGTTCGCGGCATCGTAAGGCAGGTTCGGATAGGCGGCTGGCGCGCCGGAATGGGCGGCGGCGTTGATCAGTAGCGTATAACCGTCGGGCTCGGCCTTCGCCACCGCGGCCGAGCCGAGACTACCGCCGGCGCCACCACGGTTCTCCACCACGATGGTCTGGCCGAGCTGGCGCGACAGCGGGTCGAGCACAATACGGCCGAGGATGTCGATGGTGCTGCCAGCGGAGAACGGGACGATGGCGCGGATCGTTTTTCCCGCCGGCCAGGCGGTTTGCGCGAAGGCGATACGCGACAGCGCCGGCGCGGCCATTGCACCGGCGGAAAGCTTGAGGAAGCGGCGGCGGTTGTGCGTGCTCATCGTGTTTCCCCCCGATTGTGCGCCTTTGCGACGCATCGTTTGCGATTGATGAGTTTCAGCGCGCAGAACTATAGCAAGTCGTCGCCGTGTTGCACCTGATCATGGATAAGCGAGTCATCCTCGGGTCAAGCCCGAGGACAGTGACGAAGCCTCCGCAACAACCCTGTTGCGCGGCTGCTGTCGTCGTGGCCTATTTCGCCAGTCGAAAACAGGGAGAACACGTATGCCGAACTTTACCTGGGATCACGTTCATCTGCGCACACCTGACCCTGAAGGCACGGCGCAATGGTTCGAGCGTATGTTTGGCGCCGAGGTGATCCGCTCGACGCAACAAGGCAAGCCGCGCATCGATATCAAGCTTGGCGGCGCCATGATTTTCACCGCGCAAGTCAATCCGGGTGACGGCGTGAATCCGGCACCCACGACCCCCTATCAGGGCCTCGACCATTTCGGCTTTGCGGTCTCGGGCATCGACGCGATTGCGGCGGATCTCAAGAAAAAGGGTGTCGAGTTCACCAAGGAGCCGCATTCACCCCGTCCCGGCATCAAAATCTGCTTTTTGCGCGGTCCCCAGGGCATTTCGATCGAGTTGCTCGACCGGGATCCGAAATACGCCTGATATTTCTGACACGTGCATGCCATTATTGTTTGGGACAAGCCGGCCGTGCCGGTTGCCTGTCAGGGCGGCGTGCACATAAAAGAAACAAGGCCGTGGCGGCAGGAGGTTGCATGCGAGCGTTCGGACTGGCGGTTGTCGCGGCGGTGATCATTACGGCGGCCGCGGCTGCCGACGAGCGGTTCGAGCGCAGTCTCACAATGCTGGCGCCGGCCGAACGGCTAGAGCAGCTCTGCGACTACACGGCGATGACACGCATTCGCGCCGAGAAAAAAGAGTTCCGTCCCGACCGCGCAGTGGCGAATGCCATGGCGGAGCCGCGCGGGAATGGCGATACGCTTGAAGTTACCGGCGGAGCCATTCGCAGCAAGAAAAAATGGTATGCGCTGACCTACCGTTGCTCGGCGACGCCAGATCACCTGAAGATCGTCACATTCAGTTACGCCATCGGCGAGGAAATTCCCGAAGCCAAGTGGGCGTCGTTTGGCCTGTGGCAGTGAACGCGGCGCGCGCTACTATTGATGCTGCACCATGACCTTGGTGCCCAGCGGTACGCGCGCATAAAGATCGATCACATCTTCATTGACCATCCGGAAGCAGCCGGATGACACCGCCTGGCCGATTGTCTCGGGAGCATTGGTGCCGTGGATGCGATAGATGGTCGCGCCGATATAGAGCGCGCGCGCGCCGAGCGGGTTGCCCGGACCGCCGGCCATCCAACGCGGCAGGTAGGGCTGACGTGCGATCATCTCCGGCGGCGGCGTCCAGTCCGGCCACTCCGCCTTCTTGCTGATGTTATGAATTCCACCCCACTGGAAACCGTCGCGGCCGACACCGACTCCATAACGCATCGCAACGCCGTTGCCCATGATCAGATAGAGGTAACGGTCGTGCGTATTCACAATGATGGTGCCGGCTGGTTGCTCGGTCCGGTAATATACTGACTGGCGGCGCAGCTCGGGTGGCAGGTCCCTGTCGCGTGCGGTGTGATCAATGCCGGGATCGACGTCTTCCATCGTCGGGTTTGACGATGGCATCAGCGGCGCAGCG
>Ga0187788_10000024_pt1 | contig 31718 bp, 28 predicted proteins | sample 1015_BV01_MP10_2_FD_133008 | JGI IMG/M metagenome (GOLD analysis project Ga0187788, IMG submission 133008) | Tropical peat soil microbial communities from peatlands in Department of Meta, Colombia - 1015_BV01_MP10_20_MG | ecosystem: Environmental > Terrestrial > Soil > Wetlands > Peat | place...
CTGCCCAAGGGATATTCGGCGGTGCGGTCCCGCGGGGAGCTAAGAATTGGAAAGAGATGCCCATCCGGGGCGGAGGAGCGGAGGGTCTACGAGTATGTCCTGCCGCTTCCTGGGGAAGTTCGAGTGCCGGAGCTGGGAGTGATCTTTCGGGCGCGGCGGGCAGGCAGCGAAGCAGAAAGGAACGGGGCTGACTTCCGACTGGCATCGCAGCGGCTTCGCGAACTGCGCGTCAGGAGCTGGCGGCCCGGGGATCGATTCTGGCCGGCGCACACGGGATCCCCGAAAAAAGTGAAGGAGCTGCTGCAAAAGCGAAAGGTTAGCGGCACGGAAAGGGCCTTGTGGCCGGTGGTGACCAGCGGGGAGGAGATCGTATGGATGAGGGGATTCCCAGTCGCTGGCGCCTACCGGGCACTGCCGGAATCGAGCGAGGCAACGATCATTGAGGAGGTTCCGGAGCAGGCGGGCGAGCCCGGGTGAGCCCCAAGCAAAGGAGTGTGTACGACTGCCGGGTGGTCAAGGCCCGCTTCTCATCGCCTTGCCGGGGCTCCAGAGGTCAGTTCCCTGGCACGTACTTTAGATTGGTTTCGATCTGCAACTCCTGCGCCGAGAGATATTTCGCCGTAGTAGATTCAGATAAGGGCGGAATGGCGCTGGTTGGGGTTACAATGAAGAGCGCGATCGCCAATTCATGAGCCGGAACTGGACCACCAGCATCTAAAAAGGTGGGTCGTGGCTGCGCCTTTTGGGTTTCGTGATCTTTCCAGGAGCAAGCGGTGAATTCAACGGTTAAAACGGTCGTCTTTTGGTTGGTAATCGTGCTCTCCGGCGTCCTGCTGTGGCAGGTCGTGAAGGCGGGCGGGACCGGGTCCAAGGAGAAGGACGTGAAGTTCTCCCAGTTCATGACCGACGTGAACAAGGGAGCGATCGCCGACGTCACTATTATCGGGACCGAGGTCCGAGGGACCTATAGCGACAAGACGACTTTCCACACGACCGTTCCAGCCAACTATCCGGACATGTATAAGGCGCTGCAGGACAAGGGCGTCAACGTCACCGTGAAGGATGTGCAGAGCGGCAACTGGCCGACCTGGCTGCTGAACCTGGCGCCGCTGATCCTGCTGGGAGCGCTGTGGTTCATCATGATCCGCCAGATGCAGACCGGCGGAAACAAAGCGCTCTCATTCGGCAAGAGCCGCGCCCGCCTGCTGTCAATGCAGCAGAAGAAGGTGACATTCAAGGATGTGGCCGGAGTGGATGAGGCCAAAGAGGAGCTGCGGGAAATCATCGAGTTCCTGCGCGAGGCGCAGAAGTTCCAGAAGCTGGGCGGGCGGATTCCCAAGGGAGTGTTGCTGGTTGGACCTCCGGGAACCGGCAAGACCCTGCTGGCACGTGCGGTCGCTGGGGAAGCCAACGTCCCCTTCTTCTCCATCTCCGGTTCGGACTTCGTGGAGATGTTTGTAGGCGTGGGCGCCAGCCGGGTGCGCGATCTGTTCGAGCAAGGGAAGAAGAACGCCCCCTGCATCATCTTTATTGATGAGATCGACGCGGTAGGACGGCATCGTGGGGCCGGCCTGGGCGGCGGGCACGACGAGCGCGAGCAGACGCTGAACCAGTTGCTGGTGGAGATGGATGGATTCGAGTCTAACGAAGGCGTGATCCTGATCGCCGCCACGAACCGTCCGGACGTGCTCGATCCGGCGTTGCTGCGGCCGGGGCGGTTCGATCGCCGCGTGGTGGTGCCGCGACCGGATGTGCGGGGGCGCGAAGAGATTCTGCGCGTTCACACCCGCAAGATTCCCATGGCGGACGATGTGGATTTGTCGGTACTGGCCCGCGGCACCCCGGGGTTCTCGGGAGCCGATCTGGCCAACCTGGTGAATGAAGGCGCTCTATTGGCTGCCCGCGCCAATCGCAAAGTGGTGACCATGTACGACTGCGAGCTGGCCAAGGACAAGGTGCTAATGGGTGCGGAGCGCAAGTCGATGATCCTCTCCGACGAGGAGAAGAAGGTTACGGCTTACCACGAGGCGGGACATGCGCTGGTCGCAGCCATGAGTAAGGATTCCGATCCGCTGCACAAGGTGACGATTATCCCGCGCGGCATGGCGCTGGGCGTGACCATGCAGTTGCCGATCGACGACAAGCACACCTACACGCGCGACTATTTGACGACGCGGCTAGCGATCATGATGGGTGGCCGCCTGGCGGAAGAGCTGTTCCTGGACACCATGACTACCGGGGCCGGTAACGACATTGAGCAGGCCACCGAGCTGGCGCGGAAAATGGTGTGCGAATTCGGCATGAGCGACCTGGGTCCGATCACGTTCGGCAAGAAGGATGAGCAGATCTTCCTGGGACGCGAAATCGCGCAGCATCGCGACTACAGCGAAGATACAGCGATCAAGATCGACCAGGAAGTGAAGAAGCTGGTGGATGCGGCTTACCAGGCGGCGCACGATCTGCTGGCGGGGAATCGTGAAGTGCTGACCAAGATCGCCATGGCGCTGCTGGAGCGCGAGGTTCTGGATGCCAACGAGATCCGCATGATCATCGAGGGCAAGGAGTTGCCGGTGAAGGTGACGCCGCACGACGAGGGCGGGGTGCAGCAAGTGCTGAAGCCGGCGCCGCAGGCCAAGCCGGGCATCGTGCCGGGAGAGCATCCGAGTCCGGCGTAAACGAAATCAAGGCACGGTATGAAGGGGCGGCCCAAATGGCTGCCCCTTGTTGTTTATGCGCCGGTATGCGCCCTGCAATTCGGAACGACAACTCTTTGTCACATCTCTCCTTAGACTCCAGTAGTAGAATTTTGCTCACCCTAGAAGGATTCCTGCTGGAGACGTCGAAAAATGAAGACAGCCAAGGTGCTGGTGGCCATGCTGCCACTTCTGGTACTTCCATACGGGAGCAATGCGCAGAAATCTCAGGATGCGGCGCCAACCTTTACCGCCACCTCGGAAGTAATTCTGGTGCCGGTGGTAGTTCGCGACAAGACGGGCAAACACATCACCGGTCTTGCCAAGGGGGACTTCTCGGTCAACGAGAACGGAAAGCCGCAGACCGTGGCCTTCTTCCAGGAAGTGCAGAGCCAGACGGTCATCAAGCCGGTCAAGGTGAACGCCGGGGAGCTGTCGAACCAACTGAGCGCGGATACCGGGCCCCAGAAAGTAACGATTATCGCGATTGATGCGGTGAACGCCACTGTGACCGACCAGGCTTATGCGCGCCTGCAGCTGCTTAAGTTCCTTAACACTCGTCTGAACAAGGGGGAGCCCACTACATTGTTGGTGCTGAGGGACAACGGCATCCGCGTGATTCATGACTTTACGACCGACACCGCGGCGCTGATCGCGGCCCTGAAAGGCGTGACTGGGACCGTCAGTGTGAACACCAATACACCCAAGACGGGCAACAGCGCTTTCTCGCAGGAGATGGTGCGCGCCGCGATAACGGAGGGGATGTCCAACCAAAATCTCAGCGCTACCGATCCTTTCGTCAAGCTGCTCGCAGACGATGTAGAGGCTCTGCTGGCGTTCCAGTATGGCGAGGAGGGCGAGTATTACCGGACACGAGCCGCAGAACTGACGCTGGAGGGCTTGCAGCACATCGCGCAGGCTTATGCGGGTATTCCAGGGAGGAAATCCCTGCTGTGGATTACCGGGGGCCTGCCGTTCGACGTCGATAAGAATGGAACCTTGCGGTCTCCGGCACAGTTCTTCAAGGGCGTCACCAACGCAATGAACTACGGGGGTACGGCCTCGACCAACGGGGCGCTGCCGCCGTTGCCGGACGCGACGAATTTGATTCGCGATGACCAACTGAAGGTGTTGGAGCCGCTCTACCAGCAGACCCTGCGCGCGTTGTCGGCGGCCAACATGGCGGTCTATCCCATCGATGCCCGCGGTCTGGTGGTGTATTTTCCGGGAGCTGATTCGCAGGGCATCAACCTTACACTCTCGCACGAGCAGGAGCTGCTTCACGCAGAGAGCCGCAACAGCCTGGACCGCTTTGCGCAGATGACAGGGGGGAAGATCTGTTTCAACCACAACGACCTGGCGGAGTGCTTCCGCGATGCTGACACCGATACGGACAGGTACTATCTGCTCGGCTACTATCGCGATCAGAAGATCAAGAAGGCGGGGTGGCGCACGATCGAAGTAAGACTCCAGCGGCCGGATGCCGTGGTGCGTGCGCGCGACGGGTATTTCTATTCTCCGGAAGGGCCGGACTCCAAGAGTGCGCGGCAGATGGATGTTTCCCTTGCCCTGGCGTCACCCCTGGATTACACGGCGGTGCCGTTTACCGCCAAGTGGCGGAAAGTCGGGGCCACGGGCGCGGATGGCAAGAATCCGCTGCGCTTTGACCTCTATCTTCCACCGGGCGCGGCCTTCATTGATGAGCAGCATGGCAACGCATTGAACCTGGATTTTGTCGCATTGGCTTCCACCCCGAAGGGCGAGAGGGCAGATCAGGTAGCCCAGACCATCACTGCCAACCTGAAACCGGAAGCGATGACGCAGATCCGCACGGATGGGATCAATTACAACAACACCCTGAAGCTCGCACCCGGGCACTACACCGTGCGCTTCATCGTACGCGACAACAGCAGCGGCAGGATGGGCAGCATCGTAACGGCGGTTACGGTGAACTGAGGCGGCAGCGATTCGCTACAATCGTAGTCGTGTCCATCCACTTTGCGGTCGAAAAGCGCGAGGGCGAAGCGCGCCTGGGGAAGATTCTGACGCCTCACGGGCTGATCGAGACGCCGGTGTTCATGCCGGTGGGCACCGTGGCGTCGGTAAAAGGCGTGCCCCAGGAGCTGCTGGAGGAGCTGGGCGCACAGGTCATTTTGGGCAACAGCTACCACCTTTATCTCCGGCCGGGGCACGAGCAGGTGCGCATGCTCGGCGGGCTGCACCGCTTCATGTCGTGGGAACGGGCAATCCTGACAGACTCGGGCGGCTTCCAGGTTTTCAGTCTCAACGAACTGCGCAAAATCAGGGAAGAAGGGGTGTCGTTCCGCTCGCATCTGGATGGCTCATCGCACTTGTTCACGCCGGAGAAGTCGATGGAGATTCAGATCGCGCTGGGGGCGGACATCATCATGGCGTTCGACGAGTGCACCGAGCATCCGGCGGAGCCGGACCGGGCGCGGGAGTCCATGGAGCTGACCCTCCGCTGGGCGGGAAGGTGCAAGCAGTATTTTGAGCAGCACAAGCAAGAAGTGCCGTGGCAAGCCTCAGAGCCCGGCGCGAGCGACGGCGATCCCGGCCACAGCCAGGCGCTGTTTGGGATTGTGCAAGGTGGAATGCATCTGGAGCTGAGGCGTGAATGCGCCGAGCGGTTGCAGGAAATAGACTTTCCCGGCTACTCGATCGGGGGCCTGAGTGTGGGAGAGCCTCGGTCATCGACCTACGAAGTGGCCCAGGAGACGATACGTCATCTGCCGGAGGGGAAGCCGCGGTACCTGATGGGGGTGGGAACGCCGGAGGAGATCGTCGAGTACGCGGGTATGGGAATCGACATGATGGACTGCGTTCTACCCACGCGGGCGGCACGACACGGCTTGCTGTTTACCTCGCAGGGAAAGGTCAACATCAAGCAGGCGCGCTACGCGGTGGACGAAGGCCCGCTGGACCCGGCCTGCGCGTGCCGGGTCTGCGCACGCTATTCGCGCGCCTATCTGCGGCACCTGTATGCTTCCGGGGAGATCCTGGGCCAGGTCCTCAACACCATTCACAACCTGGCCTATTACCTTGACACCATGAGGAGGGTGCGGCAATCTATAGCACTTGGGGAATTCTCCAGGTTTATTTCCGGTGTCCGGTCACGAGCGTTGAGCTCCCCTGCTCATACCTAAAGGGAAGACCCGAAGGCGTCCCCGAATGCCGGAGGTAGAGGTGTCGGGTCCCCCGTTCTGAGTGTGACCATTCAGTCCCCGCAGGTACAATGAAAGGCCCGGAATTGCACCGCGCAGGCACAAGCAGGTGCGTCTCCGGGGGAGAGTGGCGCAAGACGATGAGCACGACAGGATTACCTTCGTTTGGGCTGTTTCTGCAGGCTTCGCCGGGAACTGGTGGCGGCCTGATCATGTGGCTGCCGCTGCTGTTCATCTTCGTCATTTTTTACTTTCTGCTGATCCTGCCTCAGCAACGGCGGCAGAAGCAGTGGAAGTCGATGCTCGGAAACCTGAAGACCGGCGACAGGGTGACGACGAGCGGCGGGATCAAAGGCACCATCATCGCCTTGCGCGACGAGAACGTGCATCTGCGGGTGCCGCCTGACAACATTCGCCTGGAAGTAGCACGCAGCGCGATTGTGGCGGTCACGACGGGGGAGGAAGCGAGCACCAAGGCCGCGTCCTAACCCCGACGTTCGAAGGAAAACGTTCAGCAAAGTTATGGACAAGAATCTGCTCTGGAAAACGGTATTCATCATTGCGGTCCTGCTGGTCTTCTTCTTTGGGATCTTCGGCATTCCATCCAGCTTTACGCGTAGCGGTCTGGTTGCAGCCATGCAGCAGCGCATCCACCTGGGGCTTGATCTGAAAGGTGGTACCCACCTCATCCTGCAGGTGATGGTGAACGACGCCGTGAAGGCAGACGCCGATCGTGCGGTGGAGCGCCTGAAGGAAGACATGCGCTCGCGCAACGTCAGCTACGCGGAGATCAGCCAGCCCGACCCGCAGAACCAGCCTGACCGGATTCTGCTGAAGGGGGTTCCCCCGGAGTCCAGCGGCGAGTTGCGGAACCTGGTGAGCGACCGCCTGCCGGAGTACAACCTGACATCCGGGCCGGAGAATTCGTGGGCGCTGTCCATGAAACCGCAGGCACTGGCGGACCTGCAGAATCGCTCGGTGCAGCAGGCGATCGAGACCATCCGCAACCGCATCGACAGCCTGGGAGTGAGCGAGCCGGTGATCGAGGAGCACGGGCTCGGTCAGTATCAGATCCTGGTGCAACTGCCGGGCGTGGATGATCCCGCGCGGGTGAAAGAGATCATGCAGTCCACCGCTATGCTGGAGATTCGGCAGTCGTTGGGCGGACCGTACGCCAGCGAGCAGGAGGCCCTTGCCGCCCACGGGGGCGTGCTGCCGGCGGATGCGGTTCTGATGAAGGGCCGCAGCATCGGCAGCAAAGGCATCCCCGAGGGCACCGACGTTTACTACCTCATCTCCCGCTCGTCGGCGGTGACGGGGCGGGATTTGCGCGATGCCCAACCGACCCGCGATGAGAACAATCGTGCCGCGGTTCGCTTCTTGTTGACCGGCGAAGGCGGACGCCGCTTTGCGTCATTCACCGGCAGCCACGTGGGCGACTACCTGGCGGTGGTCCTGGACAACAAGGTGCAGGAAGTGGCGACCATCCAGGAGCAAATTCACGACGAAGGCCGCATTACTGGCAGCTTCACCGAGCAGCAAGCCAAGGACCTGGCCATGGTGCTTCGCTCCGGGGCGTTGCCGGCGGGGATCCGTTACTTGGAGGAGCGTACCGTGGGTCCGTCCCTGGGCGCAGATTCGATCCGGCATGGAATCATGGCGGCGATCATCGGCCTGGGAGCGGTGATGATATTCATGCTCATCTACTACCGCGGGGCAGGCATTAACGCCGACCTGGCACTGCTTTTGAACCTGGTGATCCTGCTAGGGTTCTTAGGGTTCAGTGGGGCCACGCTGACGCTGCCAGGAATAGCCGGCGTGATTCTGACCGTCGGTATGGGCGTGGATTCGAATGTGCTCATCTTTGAACGCATTCGCGAAGAGCTGCGCAACGGGAAGACGCCGCCGTCGGCGGTTGAGCAGGGTTTCGCGCGGGCGTGGCTGACCATCGTCGATACCCACGTGACCACCATCGTTTCCGCCATCATCCTGTTTATCTTTGGGACCGGGCCGGTACGCGGGTTTGCCGTGACCCTGACATTCGGCCTGCTGGCGAACCTGTTTACGGCGGTGTTCGTGTCACGGGTGATCTTCGACTCCAACCTGCAGCGGCACCGGGCAGGGGAGCCGTTGTCGATCTGAGGATTGGACGAAGCAGAAGCTTTCCAGGGGCGGCATAACCTGGGGAGAGGAAAATTCGAGGCCAGAAACAAGTGGAGTTTTTTCGCAATACTAATATCGACTTTCTAGGCAAGAAGTGGTACTTTCTCGCCTTTTCGCTGGTGTTCAGCGTTGCGGGTGTGTTGTCCATGCTGTTCTGGCATGGCATTCCGCTGGGCGTTGACTTTCGCGGCGGCACCCTGGTTTACGTGAAGTTCACGCATGTTCCTGATGACGGGCGGATTCGCTCGGCCCTGGACGCTGCGGGACTGAAGAACTTCCGCATCCAGAGATACGGCGATCCGAGCCTGAATGAGGTGCTGATTTCGCTGGACCAGAAGGAGACCAGCGAAGCCGCCCTGGACGCGGGCAAGGTGGCCATCGTTAATGCCCTGCAGAAGGCCCCGGATCCCAATCGCAAGGACCTGAATAATGCCAGCTCGCAGGCCATTTTGGAGTACCTGCTGGAAAAGGACCCGATGCGGCTGGGCACGGACGCCAGCCAGCGCTATCAGGCGGTGGCCCAGCAGATTGTGGCTATCAGGGACCGCCAGAACAATGGCACCCTGACTTCGCTGGAGCAATTGAAGGCAGCGGTGGCGCCTTCGGTGGTGGCCTCGCTGGGGGAAGGCTTTTATGTGTCGGATTTTAGCGTCCGCAACGTGGAGATCGTCGGGCCCCAGGTGGGCAAGCAATTGCAGACCCAGGCCAAATTGGCCATTCTGTACTCCCTGGCTGGGATGCTGGTTTATCTGTGGTTTCGTTTCGAATTGATTTACGGAGTGGCGGCGGTTGTGGCAGTATTCCACGACACATTGATTACCGTTGGGGCGTTTTCACTGACCAATAAGGAGATTTCGCTCACGGTAATCGCGGCAATTCTGACACTGGTCGGCTACTCGATGAACGATACCATTGTGGTATTCGACCGCATACGTGAGAACGTAAAGCTGCTCAGGCGAGAGAACCTGGCAGATATCGTGAACAAGAGCATTAACCAGACCTTAAGCCGAACCATTTTGACCTCGGGTCTGACGTTTCTGACGGTGCTCTCGCTGTACCTGTTCGGCGGCGAGGTGCTGCACGGATTTTCGTTCGCGCTCGTGATCGGCATCCTGATCGGGACGTACTCGTCGATCGCGGTAGCGGCGCCCATGTTGGTGGCCTACCAGGAGTGGCAGGCAAGAAGGAAGGGCCAGCGAGTTCAGGTAGCAACAGTGCCGGCGGCGCGGCGGGAGAAGATTCGGGCCAGGTAGGTACCCCCGGCTGTGCCCCTGCAGCCAGGAAGAAGCAAGAGTGGATTCATGAGCGCCGGAGTGGCCGGCGGCGGCGTGCCGCGCGGCCGGGAAGCGATCCAGCGCGCCCAGGTTTGGCGTCTCGTCCCCAGGCCAAGGTTGGCATTCTTGTTGGGTGGGAGCAAAATCCGGGCGGCTGGTGTCTAAACATTCGCAGGCAAGTCAGGGATGGAGAGTAGGCCATGTTTGAAGATAGCCTTCTGGAGTCTGGAGGCAGGCTGAGGACGAAGCGTGGTGCCACCACCATTGTTTCCTTCATTCTGCAAGTTCTCCTGGTGGGAATACTGGTGTTGATCCCCCTCATCTACACCGAGGCTTTGCCCAAACAACAACTGATGACCTTCCTGGTGGCTCCGCCACCGCCACCGCCACCTCCGCCGCCGCCGGCGGCGGTGCCGCAAGTCAAGGTGGTGAAGGTGCAGAGCGACATTCTCAACGGCCAGTTGCGTACCCCGACCAAGATCCCCGAGAAGGTGCAGATGATTAAGGAAGAGGAGGCGCCGCCTCCGATGATGGCTTCCGGGGGTGTGGTGGGAGGGGTGCCGGGGGGAGTTCCCGGCGGTTCGATGGGGGGCGTGATCGGCGGCATCATCGGCAGTACGGGAACGACCGCAGCTGTCCCCAAAGTGGCGACCCCGCAGCGGGTTCGGGTATCCCAGGGCGTTTCCGAAGGCCTGCTGATTCACAAGGTGGTGCCACAGTATCCGCCGCTGGCGCGCCAGGCCCGCATCCAAGGGGCAGTGGTGCTGCAAGCAGTGATAGGAAAAGACGGGGCGATCCAGAATCTGCGCCTGATTTCAGGGCATCCGATGTTGGCCCCGGCGGCCATTGACGCAGTGAAGCAGTGGAGATACAAGCCGTACTTCTTGAATGGAGAACCGGTGGAAGTGGACACGCAGATCACGGTCAACTTCAACCTGTCTGGCGGATAGAGCCAGGTTCTCGGAGAGTTTTTCATTGCGGGTATGGTGGCGGAGTTCCGCTCGGGAAGTCGCCACCCTCCCCATAACCGCAGGAAAAAGAGGAAGCCGCCTGCGGCCGGAATCAGGCGATCCGGGGCGGGCGGCGGGACGCGAACCACGGCGCTCCCTCGGAACAAGCCCTGCGCGAATGCAATCCAGCACACGCCTGAATTAAGTTCTGAGGAGGAACAAGCAACCCATGCTCGTAGCAAATCTGGCATCAGCTCTGCTCGTACACGCCTCCACCGCGGCCATGTGGATTTTCCAGGAGCAAACGGTGGGATGGGACCCGATCTCGCTGTGGAAGCAGATGGGCGTCCTGGCCAAGGTCGTGGTGATCATTCTGTTCATCATGTCGGGGTGGTCGATCGGGGTCATGATCGACCGCTGGATGGCCTTCAGCGCCGCCCGCAAGCAATCGCGCACCTTTGCTCCCCAGGTGGCAGGAGCCCTGCGCGAAGGCAAGATTGACGAAGCCATCCGCATCGCCGAAAAGAACAAGAAGAGCCACCTGGCCAAGGTGGTGACGGCGGGATTGCAGGAATTCAAGGCGCACGGGGAATCCAGCGAAATTCCCGGCGAGCAGATCGAGGCTTCCAAGCGAGCCCTGGAGCGCGCCGAAGCCATTGTCCACGCCGAATTGAAGCGCGGTCTGGGTGGCTTGGCAACCATTGGCTCGACGGCTCCCTTCGTGGGACTGTTCGGGACGGTGGTGGGAATCTTGAACGCTTTCCGCGGCATTTCCGAGCAGAAGGCGACCGGTCTGGGCGCGGTCGCCGGCGGTATCGCGGAAGCGCTGGTGACCACCGCCATCGGACTGTTCGTCGCCATCCCCGCGGTCATGATGTTCAACTACCTGACCGGACGGGTGGAGGCCTTTGACGTCGAGATGGATAACTCCTCGAGCGAACTGCTCGACTACTTCCTGAAGCGCCGCAACGTGGTGCGCAAGTAGGGTCAACCCAGGGCCCTTCTGGCCTGGAGTGGACCAGGGGAAGCGCAAGCGGCGGTCCGCCGGAGGGGGAAGCCCCGCCGGCGAAACCGGCTGCGAGGAAGGATTAGGCTGCTATGGCGTTAGCGAAGAGAAACGAAGGGGCCAAGGTGAATTCCAACATCAACGTCACCCCCATGGTGGACGTGATGCTGGTGCTGCTGATCATCTTCATGGTGGTTACGCCCATGCTGCAAAAGGGCATCAGCGTGGACCTGGCCAAGACCAACAATCCGGTCCAGATGCCGGATGCGGACAAGGAAGACGCGCTGCTGGTGGCGATCACGCGGGATGGCACGGTCTTCTTTGGCACCGACAAGCTACCGGCGGACCAATTGACCGGCAAGATCAAAGACCGCTTGGCGAATCGGGTGGACAAGCGCGTCTTCGTGCGCGCCGATGCCAGAGCGCGCTACGGAGTAGTGGCGGAGGTGGTGGATAACGTCCGCGCTGCCGGTGTGGATCAGTTGGGCCTCCTCACAGAACAACGCAAGACGACCGCTCCGCCACCGCCGGCAGCGGCCAATCCGAGCGGCGGGAAATAGAGGAGATCGACTATGGGAATGGGAGTTTCAGCCGGGGGTGGTCAGAGCGCCGATATCAATGTGACCCCGTTGATCGACGTGCTGCTGGTGCTGCTGATCATCTTCATGGTGATCACGCCACTGACGCCGAAAGGCCTGGATGCGCTGGTGCCGCAGCCGCCGCCGCCGAATGCGCCGAAGAACGAGCCCACCGACCGCACCGTGGTGGTGCAGCTGCTGAAGTCTGGCGGCGGGCAGCCCGCCCTGAAGATCAACCAGGAAGACGTGGCCTGGGAGAACCTGCAGGGGCGGCTGTCTGACATCTACAAGACCCGCGCGGAGAAGGTCATGTTCGTGAAGGCGGACACCGATCTGCCTTTTGCGGATGTGGCCCAGGTGATCGATATTGCCCATGCCGCGGGCGTGGATAAGGTCGGGTTGATTACCGCCAAGATCGAGGCCGGCGGCTAGGATTGAGGCCGGGAAGATCTGGCGCTGACCGGATTGCCGGGCGAGAGCTGCCGAGCGCGAGACTGCCCTGCGGGTTTCCGGCGCAGAGGTTTTTCTGTACAGCATTCGATGTGCAAAGGGTTCCTGGTCCATCGGGAAGCGAGGACGGAAGTACGTTTCATGGATGCGGACTTCGCGTCTACCCTTGTCCAAGGGGGATTAATAAAGCAATGAATAGAAGCCTGAGAATGGTGGCCTTCGTGGCGCTGGCTGCAATGCTGCTGACAACCGCAGGCTGCAACAAGCTGAGGGCGCGCGATAAGTTGAACAAAGGCGTGCAAGCCTACAAGAACGCCAAGTACGAGGATGCAATCGAGAAATTCAAGGATGCGGTGGCGCTGGATCCGAATCTGATCAATGCCCGCCTGTATCTGGCCACAGCCTATGCCCAGCAATACATCCCGGGCGCCGACACACCGGAGAACAACCGGATGGCGGAGCAGGCAATCGAGGAATACAAGCAGGTTCTGGTCAAGGATCCCAAGAATCTGAACAGTGCCAAAGGAATCGCCTACCTGTACCTGCAGATGAAGAAGTTCGAGGACGCCAAGGATTATTACCGCAAGGCCACGGAGATCGATCCCAACGATCCCGAGCCCTATTACTCCATCGCGGTGATCGACTGGACCCAGTCTTACCAGCCGCGCATGGAAGAGCGCAACAAGCTCGGGCTCAAGCCGGAGGAGCCGATCAAGGACAAGAAGGTCTGCGAGGCGGTGAAGGAAAAGAACACCGCCCACGTGGAAGAGGGCATGAAGGCCTTGGATAAGGCGCTGCAACTGCGTCCCGACTATGACGATGCCATGGCCTACATGAACCTGATGTGGCGGGAGAAGGCGGACATCGAGTGCGGCGATGCGGCCGCGCGCGAAGCCGACCTGAAGAAGGCCGACGAGTGGGTGGACAAGACCTTGGCCACCAAGAAGCAAAAGGCGGAGAAGGCCGGGCCTGGCGGCATCACCATGAGTCCGGGCGAGCAGAAGTAGGCATATGCTCACAGGCTGAACGACCTCATCCCCAGTTGGGTGGGGTCTTTGTATTTTGGGCCGTGGTTGGATGCGCCATATCCTGGCTCGGGCCCCCTGCATGACTGCGTGCCGGTTCCCGGGTGCTCGAGCCGCGTGGTTTCCATACGATCCCCTGTGATCCTCCTCACAGGCAGCGGGGTTGCGGCTTGTTAAAGTGCAAGCCGGAAAAGTGTGGCCCAGGGTTCGCTGAAGTAAAATCGAGGATTGCCAGCCGGCACCGGAGCGTGCCGTCCACCCTATGTTTAACAAGATCCTGATCGCGAACCGCGGGGAAATTGCCGTGCGGGTGATCCGTGCCTGCCGCGAGATGGGCATCCGCTCGGTGGCGGTGTATTCCGATGTGGACCGCGCATCGTTGCACGTTCGCAAGGCAGATGAGGCTTACCACATCGGTCCAGCCAGCGCAGCGGAATCCTACCTGAACATTGCCAAGCTGCTGGAGGTGGCCAAGCGCAGCGGCGCGGAGGCGATCCACCCCGGGTACGGGTTTCTCTCCGAGAACTCGCGCTTCGCCCAGGCGTGCGCCGATGCGAGGGTGAAATTCATCGGCCCGACACCGGCTGCCATGGAGGCGATGGGCTCCAAGACACGCGCGCGGCAAGCCATGGCGGAGGCCGGTGTGCCCATGGTGCCGGGATCCAAGCGTGGGCTCGAATTTGCGCAGACTGCCGAACTGGCAGACGAGATCGGTTATCCAGTGATGCTTAAGGCTGCCGCGGGCGGCGGCGGCAAGGGCATGCGCCTGGTGAGGCATCCGCAGGACCTGAAGTCCGCTTTTGAGGCCGCCCGCAGCGAAGCCGTGCGCTCCTTCAGCGATGGCGAGGTGTACCTGGAGAAGTTCATCGAAAATCCCCGCCACGTGGAGATGCAGATCCTGGCGGATGAACACGGCAACACGGTTTATCTGGGCGAGCGCGAGTGCTCGGTGCAGCGGCGGCATCAGAAAGTGCTGGAGGAATCGCCCTCGCCCATTGTCACGCCGGAGATGCGGCAGCGGATGGGCGAGATCGCGGTGCGGGTGGCGCAGGCGGCGCAGTACACCAACGCCGGCACGGTGGAGTTTCTGGTCGACCAGGAGCGCAACTTTTACTTCCTGGAGATGAACACGCGCCTGCAAGTGGAGCATCCGGTCACGGAGCTGGTTACGGGTCTGGATCTGGTACACCAGCAGATTCGCATTGCCGCGGGAGAAAGGCTGCCTTTGGCGCAGCGGGACATCAGCGTTCGCGGGCACGCGATCGAGTGCCGCATTTATGCGGAAGATCCAGACAACAACTATTTCCCCAGCCCGGGTACGATCACGCTGCTGCTGGCGCCTTCGGGCCCAGGAATCCGCCGCGACAGCGGGATGTATGAAGGCTGGACGGTGCCGATCGATTACGACCCCCTGCTGGCCAAGCTCATCGGTTATGGATTCGACCGCGAGGAGGCCATGTCGCGGCTGGAGCGCGCCCTCTACGAGTATTTTGTGGGCGGGATAAAGACGAACATCAGTCTTTTTCGGCGGATTCTGCGAGACCCGGACTTCCGCGCCGGTAGGTTGGATACGGGCTTCCTCGATCGTCTGCTGTCTCGCCACAGGGACGACGGGGGGGAGGAGTCCGACATCCCAGAGAACGGCAAGGCGAGGATAGCGGCCATTGCCGCCGGACTGTTTGCCGTGCTCGATCCTGCCGGCTCGCTGAACGGGGGCCAGGGGGCACAACGCAACGGGGCCGGCACGGAGGTTTCATCGAAATGGAAGCAGGCCGGACGAATTGAGGCCATGGGAGGAATCCCCTCGTGACCTACGAGGTCATGGTCGACGGGAAATCGCACAAGCTCGAGCTGGCGCGCGCCGAGCACGGGTGGAGGTGCAAGCTCGATGGCGAGGAGTTTTGCGTGGATGCGGTGCTGGCCCGCCCCAACGTGATCTCGCTGATCATGGATGGCGCTGCCTACGAGATCAAGCGCGAGCGCACGCCCACCGACCTCCACCTGTGGGTAAAGGATGCCCGCTTCGCGGTGCAGCTGCACGATCCGCGTTCTTTGCGCAGCCGCAAGTCGGCAGCGGGGTGCGGTGAAGGTCCGGTGAAGGTCCTGGCGCCCATGCCCGGAAAGGTCGTTCGCATCGTCGCGGGGGCCGGGACCACGGTTGAAGCCGGCCACGGTGTGGTGGTGATCGAAGCTATGAAAATGCAGAACGAGTTGAAGTCCCCCAAGCAGGGGGTCGTAAAGCAGGTGTTGGCGGCGGAGGGAGCTTCGGTCAGTGCGGGCGAAGTGCTGGCGATCGTGGAGTAGGGAAGATTGCAAGTGGCAAATGGTGAGCGGGTAAGGTGGTAGTCAGCATTCAGCAGTCAGAAAGTTGCAGTCAGCAAGAGCACGATTAGTGCCCACATAGTGCCCCACACCGAGTTAACTCCAGGCGAAGGAACAGCAGATCCCTCGGCCGCCGGGCGGCCTCGTGATGACAGCGCTCATTAGATTGGGGGCGATTGCAAATTGGCTGACAGGGCAAGAATGTGGAGAAAAACTGGACAATCAGAAGAGACGGCCCAAGGCGGTCCTACTCTTTTTTCTCCGCCTTTTCGGCACCGCTCTCGCCGTCCTTGAGAGATGACCTGAAATTGCGAATGCCCTCTCCCAGGCCCTTTCCCAGCTCCGACAGCCGGCCGGGCCCGAAGATGAGCAGGGCAATCGCCAGGATAACCAGAATCTCAGGCAGACCCAATTTGCCGATCATAATGATCTCCAGTCGGTCTCCCGTACCGGAACCCCGAGAAACCGTCTTCTGAAAACCGAAGCTTCAGATAGATTCTAGGCTCTTGAGTGACGGGAGTCAAAACCGCTGCGCAAGCGGCATTTGGGGATGAGCGAGCCCTCAGACTTCCTGGATCAGCCGCGCCAGGAGTGCCGTCCGCGGGGCTAGTTCGGATATCAGGACCGACTCGTGGCTGGCGTGGGCGCCTTCGCCTACGGCACCAAGACCATCCAGGGTAGGCACGCCAATCCCGGCGGTGAAGTTGCCGTCCGAACCCCCTCCCACCGCAGCTTCGCCCAGATCCATCCCCAGTTCACGGCCGATCTCCTGTGCCCTGGCAAACAGCTTTACGACTTCGCGGCTGCGCTCCAAGGGCGGACGATTGACCCCACCGGCAATCCGGAGCTCACATCGCGGATTGAATGGCTTCAGACGGCTGAACTTCTTCTGCAAGGAAGGAACGTCGCGCATGGTGCATACGCGGACGTCGATCTCTGCAGAAGCCTCCGCGGGAACCACGTTGGAACGTGTTCCTCCCTGCACCACGCCGGGACTGAGCGTAACGCCGCGCTTCAGATCGGTAAATCCGGCGATGGCGACAAGCTGGCGGGACATCTCCAGGATTGCATTCGCCCCTTTTTCGAAATCGAGGCCGGCGTGTGCGGCCTTGCCTTGCACGGTGAGGTAATAGGTGCCCACCCCCTTGCGGGACGTCTTCAACGCGCCCCGCAACCCGGAGGATGGTTCGAGGACCAGGGTCGCCCCGCATTTCCGTGCCAGGGATTCGGTCAACTCGCGCGAGCTGTCGCTGCCCACCTCCTCGTCGCTCACCAGCAGCACGCTGAGGCGACGCGGCAGGGGATAGCCGCAGGCATCAAGCGCCTCGATAGCGAAGATCATGTGGGCGATGCCCGTCTTCATGTCGTACACGCCGGGGCCCCAGAGGCGTTCCTCGGCGACACGAAAGGGCATGGTGGCCAGCGTGCCAAGCTCCCATACGGTGTCAAAGTGACCGAGCAAGAGCAAGGGCTCTTTCTGCGCATGCGACGTTGCGGCGCGGAAGGCGACCTCCAGGTGGTTGCCGGTATGCGCGACGGGATGAAAATGTGTTTCTCCGCCCAGCTTCTCGAAGGAAGCTGCCAGCCGCTCGGCCAGGCGATCCAGCGCCTGCTTCTCGTGGCTGGGCGATTCGAGCTCGACCAGGTGGCGGATGGTTTCGATCATCGCCGGCCGGCGACTCTCGAGGTAGCGCAGAAGCCTTTGCGAGGCTTCGGCGGTGTTTCGGTCTGGGGAAGGCGCCCCCCCGGGGACTGCCCGTTTCAAGGCGGCAGGCCTGCGTTTTGCAGGCTTGGCAGAAGAGGCAGGCGAGTTCGCCTTGGGAAGTCGCATGGTGAATTCGCTATAATGCCCGTTTCGCGCGCTCTGCGCCAGCCTCGGTGAAGTCATACGGCGCAGGGCGACTGAGTTCAACCATGTCGTCCGACTCGGAATCCGTCACCATGGCAGGAGCGCCGTCGGCCAGCGAGGCCGGTGAAGGGAAAACCGTTCTCGACGTCAACGAGATCCAGAAAATTCTTCCTCACCGCTATCCATTTCTGCTGATCGATCGGGTGGTCGAGCTCACCCGCAAGCAGCGCATTGTCGCGGTCAAGAACGTCACTATCAACGAGCCCTACTTTGCCGGACACTTTCCTGGGTTTCCCATCATGCCCGGGGTGCTGATGGTGGAAGCCATCGCCCAGGCAGGCGGGGCCCTGCTGCTGACCGAGATTCCCGACCGCGACAGCAAGCTCATGGTGTTCACCGGCATTGAGCGTGCCCGCTTCCGGCGGCCGGTGGTTCCCGGCGACCAGTTGAAGATCGTGGTCACCGTGCTCGCCTGGCGCACCCTGGCCGTGAGGATGCAAGGCGATGTCTATGTGGATGGCAAGCTGGTGGCGGAAGCCGTGGTGACCTGCCGCCTGATCCCGCGAGAACCGGAGAGGGCGGCTGCGGAGTAGCAATTCTGGCCTCGGATGCGGCGGATGTTCACAATTCAGCAAGCGACCTTTACGGCAAGCTCGATCCCCTGCCCTGAACATTGGCTCCGGCCGCGAGCGACGACATTGGCTCTTCCCTAAACCCGATGCCCATACATCCCACAGCGATTGTCGATCCGGGCGCGAAGGTCCCGGCCTCATGCCATATCGGGCCGTATTGCGTTGTATGCGCAGGCGTCGAGCTGGGGGAATCCTGCGAGCTGATCTCCCATGTAGTAATTCATGGGCCCACACAAGTCGGCAGGAACAACCGCATCTTCCCCTTTGCGGCGGTGGGGATCGAGCCGCAAGACATCAGCTATCGCGGTGAGGCAACGCGCCTGGAGATGGGCGACAACAACGTGATCCGCGAGTCCGTAACCATCAACCGGGGAACGGTAAAGGGCGGCGGAGTAACCCGCATCGGCAACGATGTTCTGATCATGGCTTATACACACGTAGGTCACGACTGCCAGATCGGCGATCATGCCATGCTGGTGAACGCGGCAACGCTGGCCGGGCATGTGACGGTGGAGGAGTGGGCAGTGGTCGGGGCGCTGTGCCCGGTGCACCAGTTCGTGCGCATTGGGGCGCATTCCTACATCGGCGGCGGAACTACGATCACCCAGGATGTGCTGCCTTTTTCCAAGACCAGCGCCGCCCGCGACGTCCACGCCTTCGGCATGAATTCCGTGGGGTTGGAGCGACGGGGTTTCTCACGCGAGAGAATTCGTAAGATTCACCATGCCTACAAGGTCCTGCTGGCTTCCAAGCTGAATACCTCGCAGGCACTGGCCCGGCTGAAAACGGAGCCGGATCGCGGCGACGACGTGGATATGCTGATCCGTTTCATCGAGACATCCGAGCGCGGCGTGATCAAATAAGAGCATGGAACGGCTGGGTCTGATCGCCGGCAACGGTCGCTTCCCCTTCCTGGTACTGGAGGCCGCGCGGGCGCGGGGCATGGACGTGGTAGTGGCGGCCATCAAGGAAGAGGCTTTTCCGGAGATCGAGCAGCAAGGGGCAGCCGCGGTGCACTGGATGTCGCTGGGAGAGCTATCCCGCCTGATCGACACCTTTAAACAGGAGGGCGTGGTTCGGGCGGTGATGGCCGGACAGGTCAAGCACAAGCAGATTTTTTCCAGCATTCGCCCCGATTGGAGGCTGGCCAAGCTGCTCCTGAGCTTGCGAACTCGCAATACCGACGCGCTGATCGGGGCGGTGGCGCGGGTGCTGGCCGACGAGGGAATCACGCTGGTGAACTCCACCGAGCTGCTGGAACCGCTGCTGGCGAAAGCGGGAGTGCTCACCCAACGCAGGCCGGGGGAGGGCGAGCGCGCCGACATCGAGTACGGGCGCGCGGTGGGACGGCATCTGGCACAGTACGATATCGGACAGACGGTAGTGGTCGCCGGCGCCGCCTGTGTCGCGGTCGAAGCGATGGAAGGAACCGACGCCACCATCGAGCGTGCGGGGAGAATCATGGCCACGTTGACCCCCGGGGGAGAAGCCTCCACCCTGGAGCGCAACCTGGTGGTGGTGAAGGTGGCAAAGCCGAAGCAGGACATGCGCTTCGACGTCCCCGTGGTGGGGGTGACGACGATTGAAGTGATGAAAAGAGCGGGAGCAACGTGCCTGGCGCTGGACACGGGGAAGTGCCTGTTGATCGATGGGGACGAGGTAATTCGAGCGGCCGACCTGGCCGGAATAGCGATCCAGGCCGATTGACGTTCGGCGTGTTCGACGCCCGGCCGGAAGACGTGGAAGTATGACCGAAGTGGAGCGGATTGCGGATCAAATGCAGCGCGCCTTCGAGCGCGAGGCGTGGCATGGCCCGGCACTGATGGAATTGCTCGGGGATGTGGATGCGCCCACCGCCGCGGCACATCCGGTGAACCGGGCGCACAGCATATGGGAGCTGGTTCATCACCTGACGGCATGGAAGCGGGCAATTCCCAGGCGCATGCGCGGGGAAGCCGTCGAACTTCACGGGGAGGACGATTGGCCTCCGGTGGAAGACTTCAGTGAAGCGGCGTGGAAGCGGGCTCTGGAGAATCTGAAGTCTGCGCACCGCGAACTTTATCAGGCAACGCTGGCCTTGCCGGCAGCGCGATTGAGCGATCCGGTACCGAATCGGCCGCACAACCTCAGGTTTATGCTGCATGGGATGGTGCAGCACGATCTTTATCACGCCGGACAGATCGCGCTTCTCAAGAAGGCCAGCAGCACAGAGCGCTGGTGACGCGGGAAGCACAGCGGACGTTAGGGAGCGAATCTCGCCGGCGGTGAGCTGAGGGTTCGCATCCAACCTTATCCATGAAACCTGAGAAGCTGCGAGTGGCGGTGGTGGGAGCGGGCGCCTTCGGGCGCAATCACGCCCGCGTGTATCACGAACTGTCGCAATCGGGCTATCCGGTGGAACTGGCCGCGGTGGTGGACCCAGACGTGGAACGCGGGAAGGCTGTAGCGCAGCCCTATCAGGCGCCGGCCTTCAGCTCAGTTGAGGAGATGCTTGGCAATGCGAAGGTTGACGCCGCCTCGGTGGCGGCGCCAACTGCCTATCATCTCGAGGTGGCCAGCGCTCTTATGTCGAACTCGATCGATGTCCTGATCGAGAAGCCGCTGGCGGTATCTCTTAAGCAGGCGGAAGAACTCGCGCACATCGCCGGGGAGACCGGCCGAGTGGTGCAAGTCGGTCACCTAGAGCGATTCAATCCAGCGGTGCGCGCCACCTTCCCGCTGCTGACGCAGCCCATGTTCTTTGAAGTGCACCGGCTTAGCGTTTTCAGCCCGCGCTCGCTCGATGTGGATGTGGTGCTCGATCTGATGATTCACGATCTGGACATCGTGCTGGCTTTCGTACGCTCGCCGGTGCGGGAGATACGGGCGGTTGGACTGCCGATCCTGTCCCACAAGGTTGACATCGCCAACGTGCGGATGGAGTTCGAGTCGGGCTGCGTGGCCAACTTCACCGCCAGCCGGGTGAGTACGGAGCGAGTTCGCAAGCTCCGCTTCTTTCAGCCTCGGCAATACATTTCGATCGACTACACGCGGCAGGAGGTTCTGGCCTTCACGGTAGGGGACAGTTCTGGCTCGAAGGGCGCCGGGCTGCAACCAAGCCAGGCAAGCGCATTCGGCCATTCGCAGGCGAAGAGAGCCGCCGGGACCGGGGGATATGGATCGGGGACGGGCGGAGGGCCGCTCATGGGAGCGGCGGTGCTGGCGCAGGCCGGCATCAGCCTGTCGAAACCAACGGTGCAACAGCAGGAACCGCTGCGCGCGGAGCTGCACTCGTTTCTGGAGGCTGTTCGACATCGGACCCAACCAGAAGTCTCGCTGGAGGACGGAAGGAGGGCGTTGGAAGCGGCCCTGCTCGTGCAAGCCGCGATCGACGAGCACGCCCATCGGTTCGATCTGCAAGCCCTCCAACCACGCACATAAAGAACTCGCTGGGCATGGGGCATCCCCAGAGGGCGTGCCGGCATTCCAACTGACAAAAACTATTTTTGCGAGAGCTGCAGGTGCAGTCTGCAATCGCAGGCAGGTCTGGCCGCGCCGAAGAAATCTCGCTTAATCCTTCTGATTGTTCTCTTTGGCGTGCGAGGCTGCTGGACTTTATAATTCAAAATTCTGTCATCCCGGGTCTTCCGTAGAGGGTGGTTCTATTCTTAGCTCCCGAAGTCTGTCCAGCGAGGAAAAGACAAGCGCGGCGGTTCGCGCTCCCAAGCCCTCAGGCGGATTGTTGAGCCTTGCATCGGTGGCTTTTCAGGAGCGGAGAAGCCGCTGGTTGGCCCGGTGTATCCCGATCCTCATTGTTCTGGCGGCCCAGCTGGCCGGCGCCCAGCAGGACGTGGTCCGCGAGGTCGTCATCCACGGCAGCCGCCGCATTCCCCAGGAAACCATCCGCGCCCGGTTGTATACCAAGGCGGGCGACGTCTATGACCAGAGCTCGCTGGAGCGCGATTTCAATTCCCTGTGGAATACCGGCTACTTCGAAGATATCCGCTTTGAGCGGGAGCAGGCGTCGGAAGGGGGTTGGATTATCCATGTCTGGGTCAAGGAAAAGCCCACCATTCGTGAAATCAAGTACGAGGGCTTGAGTTCGGTTTCGCAATCCGATGTGCTCGACCGCTTTAAGGAGCGCAAGGTCAGCCTTACGCAGGAGAGCCAATACGATCCCACCAAGGTGAAGAAAGCGGAGGTGGTGCTGAAGGAGTTGCTGGCCGAGCACGGCCGCCAGTTTGCCACCATACGCACCGAGGTGCGCCCCATACCACCTGCGGCAGTGGGATTGACATTCGTGATCAAGGAAGGCCCCAAGGTGAAGGTCGGCAACATCAAGTTTCAGGGCAACGAGCATCTGACCTCGCGCTACCTGCGCAGCTCGATGAAGAACCTGAAGCCCATCGGGATCCCACATAGCATCTTCCTGGAAGATCTGTTCTCGCGCACTTATGACGCCAGCAAACTGGAAGAAGACGCCGAGCGCGTGCGCGACGCATATCAGCAGAAGGGCTATTTCAAGGCGCTGGTGCAGGAGCCGAAGACTCAGATTCGCGACACCAGCGGTTTCCACATCCCCCTGATTCAGAAGGGCGGCGGCAAGGTGGTGGACATTACGATGCCGGTAGAAGAGGGAGAGCGCTATCACCTGGGCACGATTACCTTCAGCGGCAACAAGGCGGTTACCAATATCGCCGCCTTGCGCCGGCTGATTCCGATGAAAGACGGGGACATCTTTAACGTGGAGCTGATGCGCAAAGGCATCAAGAACCTGCGCGACGCGTACGGCGAGCTCGGCTACATCAACTTCACGCCGGTGCCCGACACTTCCATCGACGACGAGAAGAAGCTGATCAACCTGAAATTCGACCTGGATGAAGGCAAGCAATATTTCGTGCGCCGCATCGAGTTTAAGGGCAACACCACCACGCGCGACAAGGTGATACGCCGCGAACTGGCACTGGAAGAAGGCAATGTTTACAACAGCAAGCTCTGGGAATTCAGCCTGCTGCGTCTGAATCAGCTGGGATACTTCGAACCGCTCAAAGTGGAGCAGGATTCCGACATCAAGCAGGACAATCAGAACGGCACGGTCGATATCACGCTGAAGGTCAAGGAAAAGGGGAAAAACAGCATCGGTCTCAACGGCGGCGTGAGTGGGCTTTCGGGCTCCTTCGTGGGAATCACGTATGAGACCAATAACTTCCTGGGACTGGGTGAAACCCTCAGCGTGCAAGCTTCGGTCGGCAATCGGCAGCGCAACATCCTGTTTGGCTTCACCGAGCCGTATCTGTTCGACCGCCCCCTGCAGCTGGGATTCACGGTGTTCACTCGCCGCTATGACTTCAACCAGGCGAAGGAGACGGAAGTAGTCTCCGGGCAGAAACTGAATCTGCCGGAGAGTGTCCTGCAGACCCTGCAGAACTACAGCCAGTCGAGCACAGGCTTCACCGCCTCCGTCAGCTACCCGCTGCGGCGGTCGCTGAAGCGCGTGGCCCTCACCTACTCGTTCGACACGTCGTCGATCGAGGTGTTCAGCGACTTTTCGCGTCTGTACTTCCAAGAACTGAATTTCCGCAACGTCTCCGGACCGGATGCGCTCAAGGGCATCATCACCAGCAAGGTGATTCCCAGCTTCACCATGAACACGATCAACAGCCCCATGCATCCGACGAGCGGCAGGAGCATTTTCATTGGCGGCGAGATCTCGGGTTTGGGGGGGAACGTTTCAGCGATACGGCCAATCGTCGAGTACAAGCAATTCATTCCCATGCGCGGGCTGAAGAAAGTCCCCAGGCAGGACGCCAAACAGGCTTTGGGTTTCCGGTTGCAGGGCAGCTTCCTCACTGGCTACGCGGGACGAGTAGCACCGCCCTTTGAGCGCTTCTATCTCGGTGGCGACACCGACCTGCGCGGTTTCGACATCCGGACCATTTCGCCAATCGCGTTCTTCGTGGAACGGCAGGATATTCCGCTGGTGAATCCCAGCGATCCCTGCGTCAGCCTTGGGACCTACCCCACGGGCTGCACCGGCGTGCTGAAGGATCCCAACAATCCGCGGCGCGGCAGCATCTCGGTACCTCTGCCCGTAAGCCGGATCATCTTCCCGGGCGGAGATACCAGCTTTGTGAGCAACCTCGAGTACCGCATCCCTATCGCCGGCCCGGTCACGCTGGCGCCCTTTGCCGATTTCGGCATGAACTTCGTGGTACGCGAGTCGCAGCTGCAGATCAACCAGACCCAGCTGGCGACGTTGAATTCCACCGCCTTCGGCTGCCCGGCGCTGGATCCGACCTTCAATTGCACCGGCGGCACGAACCTGAATTTCAACGGGCAGTTGAAGATTGCGCCTGGGACGAACTACGCGCCGCGCATGTCCACCGGGCTGGAACTGCAGGTGATCATGCCGGTGATCAACGCGCCCTTCCGCATCTACTACGCCTATAACCCGCTGCGCCTGGACGAGTTCACGGCAACGCCTAACGCCATCACGCGCAGCATGTTTCCCCCCGGGGGCGCGGGAGACGTAACTTATCAGCTGGTGCAGCGCAACCTGAATCCCAACTACACGATCAGCGAGCCGAAGAAGACTTTCCGCTTCACGGTGAGCACAACGTTCTAGACTGGCTTGCCCACTGAGCGGAGCGGCTCCCGGTTTGACGCTTGACAAGCGGGCAACCTATAATGACGTGGTCATTCCACACCCACAAACCAGAGGGTGGTTGGCGGACGTAAGTTCCGTCTCCGAATGCCCGACGTCCCCAGGGAAGGTTTTTCCAAGGAGTCCACGACACAACCAATGAAGAGCAATATTCAACGCGTACTTCTGCCTCTGCTACTGTTGTCAGCCAGCGCCTTTGCACAAGGGGCCTCTCCGGCAGCGACGCCGGCGCCACAGACCAAGATCGGCATGATCAGTATTCAGGACGCGATCCTGGCAACCAATGAAGGCCAGCGGGATTTTCAGTCGCTGCAGAAGAAATTTGAGCCCAAGCAGACTGAGCTGGCCAACCTGAACAAGGAAATCGACGACCTGAAGAAGCAGCTCAGCACTCAGGGCGACAAGATGAACGACGATGCTCGCAACACCCTGGTCAAGAACATCGAGACGCGGCAGAAGAATCTGCAGCGATCGTTCGAGGATGCCCAGAACGATTACCAGACACAGCAGAACGAGTTGGCGCAGCGCATCGGCGTGAAGCTGATGGACGTGGTGGACAAATACGCCAAGCAGAACAACTACACCATGATCCTGGATGTTTCCAGCCCGCAAAGCCCGGTAGTCTGGGCGGGTCCATCGACCAACATCACCAAGGATGTAGTGGACCTGTACAACACGCAGTCAGGTATCCCCGCGCCGCCGAGCAGCGCGGGCACGGCCAAGCCGCCAGCAGCCGGCGCGAAGCCGACTCCGGGCGGGGGCGCGGCCAGCAGCGCCAAGCCCGCGGCTCCGACCACGGCCAGCCCGAAGCCTGCCACGCCTACCAAGCCCCAGTAAGTCAGCCACGGGGTAAGGATTGTAGGGGGCCACCTCATGGGAAGGTGGCCCTTGTTCTGAATGCGGAAGTTTTCTGGCATGCCCGGGTTTGCCGGGTGGACTTCCTTGCCCGCCTCCCGCCCCAGCGCGTATCATGCGCGGGATGACTTCCGAGACTGCGATCCGAGCCAATCTGCGTGAAAAAGCGCAGCTGATGTCCGCCTCCGAAATTGAGCGCACCCTGGTCCGCCTGGCCCACGAAATCATCGAGAAGAACAACGGTACCGAGCGCCTGGTCTTGATTGGAATCAAGCGCCGCGGAATTCCGATTGCTCAGCGCATTGCCAGGCTGATCGGCCGCATCGAGAACAAACCAGTTCCCGTCGGAACGCTGGACATTTCCCTCTACCGCGACGATCTTTCCACCGTGGGTCCGAAGCCGCTGGTGCAAAGGACCGACCTCGGCGCCGATATCGTGGAGATGAACGTCGTCCTGGTCGACGATGTGCTCTACACCGGGCGTACCACACGGGCGGCCCTGGACGCCCTCTTCGACCACGGGCGTCCGCGACGCGTGCAGCTGCTGGTGCTGATCGATCGTGGCCACCGCGAGCTACCGATTGAAGCCGCTTTTGTGGGCCGCTACGTGCAGACGTCGGACAATGAGATCATCGAGGTGAAGCTGAGCGAGACCGACAACCTGGAGAAGGTCCTGCTCGTGGAGAAGCAAGCCTGATCGTGCGGGAGGCGCTGCGGAGCCAGCAGCAGCCGGCTGGGGCAGAATGCTTTCTATTCATGACTCCACGTTGCGTCCTGCCCAATGTCGCGGAGGCTGAGGGGAGATGAGAACGGCTCCGCCTGCCGCTATGCGCCCTTCCCGAAAACCCCTGCGTTCCGCTTCGCACAATGCGTCTACTAAAACGGCGCCTAGGGCGCACCCGCATCCCGGTGGCCTGCTTGGAATCGAGCCGCTTTCGCTACAGGAGATCATGGAGATCCTGCGACAGGCGGCGCGGATGCAGCAGTCGCGCCCGCAGCAGCTGTTGAAGGATAAGCGAATCGCCCTGCTGTTCTACGAACCTTCCACCCGCACTCGTGTTTCATTCGAATTTGCCGCCAAGGCGATGGGAGCTGCAACCACACTGGTTTCGGCCGCGGCCTCCAGCATAGAGAAGGGGGAATCGCTGATCGATACCGGCTACACCCTGACGGCCCTGGGAGCGGACGCAATCGTCATGCGTCATCCTTCGTCGGGCGCACCCCACCTGCTGGCGCGCCACGTGCCGATCCCGGTCATCAATGCTGGAGACGGAATGCACGAGCACCCTTCGCAGGCGCTGCTCGACGCCTTCACGATCCTCCAGCATAAGAAGAAGCTGGACGGACTGCGGATTGCCATGGTGGGAGACATTTTTCACAGCCGCGTGGTGCGCTCCGACGTTCACCTGCTCACCAAGGCAGGAGCGGAAGTGGTGCTGTGCGGGCCGCAGGAGCTGGTGCCGGAGCTGGCCACCAGCCTGGCGGCGAGCGTGAGCATCACGCGCGAGTTAAAGCATGCGCTGGAAGGCGCTGACGTCATAATCGCGCTGCGCATCCAGAAAGAGCGGCTGGCAGGACTGCAGATCAGCCTGGACGAATATATCGAGCGCTACCAGATACGGCCGGAGCGGCTCGCCTGGGCGAAGAAAGGGGCGTTGCTGATGCATCCCGGGCCCATCATTCGCGGACTGGAGCTGACCGCCGATGTGGCCGATGCGCAGCAATCGGTAATCCTCGATCAAGTGCACAACGGCGTTCTTGTCCGAATGGCGATTCTGGCGCGCGCGCTAGGGGCTGCGAAGATCGCGCGGTGATATTCCTATGACTCCGACCGGACCAAAAATGATCAGGAGAGATTCGACTGGCGAGAATGCGAGCTCGCTGCTGATTCGTGGCGGGCACGTGATCGACCCGGCTTCCGATCTGGATGATCTGGTGGACGTATTGCTGCGCGAGGGCAAGGTGGCGGCCATCAATCCCGACCGAAAGCTGCAGCAGAGCGCTGTTGAGAGCTTCGACGCGCGTGGCCTGATCGTAGCACCCGGCTTTATCGACCTGCACGTGCATCTTCGCCAGCCCGGCCAGGATTACAAGGAGACCATTGCTACGGGGAGCGCGGCAGCAGCAGCCGGGGGCTTCGCCTCAATTTGCGCGATGCCCAACACGATCCCGGTGAACGACTCGCCGGAGATCACCAACTGGATGCAGGAGCCCGCGCGTGGCGCGCTGGTGAACGTGTTTCCCGTTGCTGCGGCCACGGTGGAGAGCCAGGGAGAGCGCCTGACCAACTATGCGGCCCTGCGCCAGGCGGGAGCCGTGGCTGTCACCGACGACGGGCGACCGGTGCTGGCGGACAACATCATGGAAATGGCGCTGCGCGAAGCGCGGCGGGTAGAGTTCCCCGTAATTCAGCATGCGGAAGACACGCGCCTGACCGCCGGGGGAACGATGAATGCCGGTGTGGTGGCGTTCCGCCTCGGCCTGCGAGGCATGTCGAACCGGGCGGAGTGGAGCATTGTGGAGCGGGATATCGAACTCGCGCGCCAGACGGACGGCCACGTCCATGTGGCCCACCTCTCCACCGCGGAAGCCATGGACGCAGTGCGGCGCGGCAAGCGGCAGGGCATTCATGTGACCTGCGAGGTCACGCCGCATCATTTCACGCTGATCGACGAAAACGTGGGCGACTATGACGCGCGATACAAGATGAATCCCCCGCTGCGGTCGCGCGCCGATCGCGACGCGCTGATCCCCGGGCTGCGCGACGGACTCATCGATGCCATCGCCACCGATCACGCCCCGCACGCCACGCACGAGAAGGAGGTGGAGTTTGAGCGGGCCGCGTTCGGCATCATCGGCCTGGAGACGGCGCTGGCCCTGGCCGTCTCCCAGCTCTACGTGCCGGGGCACGTTTCGCTGAAGCGAATCGTGGAACTGCTTTCCACCAATCCAGCCCGAATCCTGGGGTTTCGTGATCGAGGAACCCTGGAGCCGGGTGCACACGCCGACGTCACCATCTTCGATCCGCGGAGGCGATGGACGTTCGAAGCCGCTCACTCGCGCTCCAAGTCGAGAAACACGCCCTTCGGCGGCTGGAAGCTGACGGGGAGAATTGTGGCTACGATTGTCGGCGGAAAGATCGTTTACCAGGCTGAGAGTTGAGTCGGACGGCCACTGCTCCGGCTAAGCCTGATCGGAGATGCTTGAGGGAATCCGAGGCTCGAGGCTTAGAAGCCCAGAGGCTGCCACTCCCAGTCCACAGCCCATGACAAATCGGGCGGTGTTTGACACGGGAATTCCTGCCATCTCTGCGACGACGCTTCCCAGGTTGATCAAACCGAGCCAGACCAGGGCCTGCACCGCGGTGCGCCGCTGCGCACGAAGCAGGAATCCTGTCACCGCTCCCCCATAGATCCCGAGACATCGCGCGCACACCGCGAGCGGCAATCCAAAGAGTGCGAACGATCGCGCTGGATCCTGATGGCACGCGGCCGCAAAGAAGATCCGCAGGCCGGCTCCCGCGAGTACATAGCCGGAATTGAGCAGCACCGGGGCAGACAGCGCGGCTGCAGTCAGAAGCAGGGGCACTGCGGCTAACGGAAGTTGGCGCCGGTGCAGGGTCAATGGACGATTCCCAGGCGCTTGCCAACTCTCCCCAGAGACTCCAGCGCCTGATCCAGTTCCTGCCGCGTGTGGGTAGCGGTCATGATGGTGCGGATGCGAGCCTTGCCTTCGGGCACGGTCGGAAACGCGATGCCGGTGGCCATGACGCCTGCCCGGAACAGTTCGCGGGAGAAGTCCATGGCCAGCCGTCCCTCTCCCACGATAACGGGAGTGATGGGGGTCTCGCTGGCGGGCGTGTTGCGGCCTCCGATATTGAATCCCAGGTTGCCCAGCTCCTTCTTGAAGTAGCGCGTGTTCTCCCACAGCTTCTCTATGCGTTCAGGCTCCTGTTCCAGCACGTCAAAGGCGGCAATGCAGGTGGCCGCGACCGAGGGCGGGTGAGAAGTGGAAAACAGGAACGGGCGTCCGCGATGGTAGAGGAACTCGATCAGCTCGCGGGAGCCGCAGATGTAGCCTCCCAGTGCGCCGATGGCCTTGGAAAGCGTGCCCACCTGCACATCCACGCGGCCGTGAACGTTGAAGTGATCGACGGTGCCGCGGCCATTGCGCCCCAGCACCCCGGAGGCGTGCGCGTCGTCCACCATCATGATGGCACCGTATTTCTCGGCGAGATCGCAGAGGGCCGGAAGGGGGCCGATGTCGCCATCCATGGAAAAGACTCCATCGGTGATGAGCAGCTTTCGGCCTGGCTGGTCCTTCACGCCGGCAAGATGCTCCTCGGCATGAGCGATGTCTTTGTGGCGGAAAACGAGGATCTTGGCGCGCGAGAGCCGAGCGCCGTCGATGATGGAGGCGTGATTCAACTCGTCGGAGATGATGAAATCCTCTTTGCCGAGGATCGCTGAAACCGTGCCGGCATTCGCGGTGAAACCCGACTGGAACACCACGCAGGCTTCGACGTTCTTGAAACGCGCGATCTTCTCCTCGAGCTGCATGTGCAGCGACATGGTTCCGGCGATCGTGCGCACGGCGCCCGAGCCCACGCCGTATTTGCGTGTTGCCTCCAGCGCGGCCTCGCGCAGTTTGGGATGGGTGGTGAGGCCGAGATAATTGTTGGAGGCCAGGTTGATCACCCTCTTGCCGTCAAAGGTGCACACTGGCGCCTGCTCGTCTTCGAGTACCCGCAGGCGGAAGTAGGTACCCTTGGTCTTCAGGTCTTCGAGTTGATCATGGAGATAAGAGAGAGGATTGGTGCGGGTGGGCGTCGGGATCGGCATCGAAGCTCCGCTACTAGATTGTGAGGCCGTCAGGAGTGAAAATTCTACACGAATCCTGCTTGCGCACGGCCGACGATGTGCGGCCGCATCCCGGCAATGAGAAGCAAAGACCTGGCCGGAGACAGTGGCGTCGCAGCGCACGAACGAGGCTACGTCTTGCGGTCTGCGGGAGGAGCGCTGATCTCTGCTCTCGCGCCGGCATCTCCGGCAGCCTTGCGCGCATTGTATTCGCCCGATTGGCCGCGGGCGATGCTCAACGTCTTCCACTGCCGGCTGCGGAAATGCTTGGCGAGGAAGATGACCTGTCCCACATGGCAGGCATAGTGGGCAAGCTGACGGTTAATGGCCTGCAGCACGGTGTGGGGCTCGCCGCGGATGGTCACGGTGCGCTGCAAGTCTTCCGGCTTCAGCTCGCTGATGGCATCGAAGACGCGTGCCCAACCCTGCTCCCACCAGCGCATCACTTCCTCCCGTGTACTCTCGGCAGAGATCTCGAATTCCAGGTCGCGTTGGCGGTCCGGCTTCTCACCATCTGTAGTCAGGAAGTCGGTAAAGCGCGAGCGCATGTTGCCCGCCAGGTGCTTCATGATCACGGCGACGCTGTTCGATTCCGGATCGAGAGTCAGAAAGAATTCGTCGTCCCGGAGCTGGGCCAAAGCGCCGTCCCCCAGGCGCTTGTAGCCGCGCAACTGGCGGAGGGCTTCGTCGAGATAATGAGCAGCGAGATCGGTCATTTAGGTTTTCTCCCGAATTGATCAGTCACGCGAAGTCAAGCGCATCCCCAGCCCCCGCCCCCTGGAGTTTCGATGCGGATGCGTTCTCCCGGATGCAACCGGACGCTGGTTTTGCCGGGCAGTGGTTCGACAGCGCCGCTTTGACGCACGACGAGAGTCTTGCCGGGGGCGGCGTCGTCACCACCTCCCAGGCCAAAGGGGGCAAACTTCCGGCGATCGGAGAGGATCGTTACCTCTGTCTCCGTGAGCATTTCAATCTCGCGGACAATGCCGTCGCCGCCGCGGTATTTGCCATCGCCACCGCTCTGCGGCCGCAGAGAATAACGCAGCACGCGAAAAGGATAGGCGTACTCAAGGGCTTCGACTGGCGTATTGAGAGAGTTGGTCATATGCGTGTGGACGCCGGAGACGCCCGGCTTGGTGGGGCGAGCGCCCATACCGCCGGCAACGGTTTCGTAATATGCAAACGGCTCGTGGGTTCGCGGATCGATTCCGCCGAGCGTCAAATTGTTCATCGTTCC
>Ga0187788_10000025_pt1 | contig 31343 bp, 26 predicted proteins | sample 1015_BV01_MP10_2_FD_133008 | JGI IMG/M metagenome (GOLD analysis project Ga0187788, IMG submission 133008) | Tropical peat soil microbial communities from peatlands in Department of Meta, Colombia - 1015_BV01_MP10_20_MG | ecosystem: Environmental > Terrestrial > Soil > Wetlands > Peat | place...
AGATGCGCGACTTCGCGGAAGCACTGCTGCAGAAAGTCGGCCTCTCCGCGTTCCGCGAAAAATATCCTGCACAGCTCTCCGGTGGCATGCAGCGTCGTGCCGAGTTGGCGCGCTCGATGATCAACCGACCCAACGTCATGATACTCGACGAACCGTTCCGCGGCCTCGATGCCATGACCAAGCGCCTGATGCAGGAATATTACGCGAACCTATACGACGAATTTCGCCGTACAACATTTTTTGTCACAACGGACATCGACGAGGCAATTTATCTCGCCGATCGTATATTGATCATGACAAACATCCCAACACAGGTCCGCGCAGTTATTGATGTCAATCTTCCACGACCGCGCCACGTCGAGAACATTACTGAGAGCGACGAGGCTAACGCAATCAAGATGCAGGCGCTTAGCTTGCTGCACGAAGAAGCGATGAAGTCGTTTGCCAAGGGCAGCAAGGCCGCGGCGGACTTCATTGACGCCTACTCAAAGCGGATGAACAAAAAATAAGAAAATTTAAACGCAAGCCGCATTCCCATTCAGTCCAGCGCGACTTCGGCGTAAGTAGGCGTGACGAGATAACCAAGCTTATTCTCAAGGTGCGTACGCACCGCCGGCCAGTCGTCATCAATTATCGAGAAGTAGACGTTGTCGCGATTTCGCCCGTCAGCATAAAGCATGTGCTTGCGGAAAACTCCCTCTTCCGTCGCGCCGAGCCGCAAAATCGCAGCGCGTGATTTCGCATTTTCGACGTCGGCCTTGAGCTCAACGCGGCGACATTTCAAAACCTCGATCGCATACCAGAGCTGCAGCAACTTGGCCTCAGTATTAATATGCGAGCGCTGGTGCGCCGCGCCGATCCAGGTCACCCCGATTTCCAACCTGCGGTGCTCAGTGTCGATATGATGGTAGCGTGTCGAACCGACGGCCTTTTTCGATGGAAGATCGATTGTTGCAAATGGCAGCGCCGCTCGTCCTTGTTGGGCCGTAATTGCTGATTCGATGAAAGAGAGCATCGTGCCTGGCTCATGGTGCGCCGTCGGCAGCCATCGCCAGATCGATTCATCAGTGCCTGCCGTCGCCAAATCGTTGAGATGTCGCACCGCCAGCGGCTCGAGCGCGACGCGTGTTCCCGTAAGCCGAACCGGTGTGAAAAAATCCATTGTTGCACGTTACAAAACGTGAGGCGTTAGATCGGCAATCGCCTCAGAGACGCTAGCTCCTTGTATCCGGCCCGCGCGGAAAACCGAAGGTTTTCTTAATATTAGAATTGACGTCATCTATTGTGCCTGAGTTCTCGACCGGACTCGCAGCTGTCCTCAGTGGGTTTCTTTTGACTCAGATCAAGGCCTCGAAAAAATAGCGCTCTTAGATTTATTCAACAATGCTATGAATGGGAAGAATTACGATGCGCTCGCTCCGCAAATTAATAACAAAATTCGCCAACAAAATTGCAACGCAGCGCCGCATGTCGCGCTTCATTTGCGAAGGCTGTGACTTGCGGGACTGCTGCAGTCTTCCGGCCCAAAGACGACAATTGTGTTGGGAAACGCGCGCACTCCATCCGCGTTGATGGTGGAAGTTTGCCACCTCGATCGCTTTTAAGACCCTACTGCGACCTCGCAGATCAACCGGCCGCCATGATGGCACAAGTGGTAACGATGTCTCCCACACTCGCGCCGCGCGACAAATCGCTAATCGGTCTCGCGAAGCCTTGCAGAAACGGACCAATTGCCTGGGCACCGCCTAGCCATTGCGTGAGCTTGTAGGCGATATTGCCCGAGTCGAGGTCGGGAAAAATCAACACGTTCGCCTGCCCGGCGACGGTGCTTGGTTCCTTTAACTTCTTCTGCGCGACGCTGGGCACCAGCGCCGCATCAGCCTGAAACTCGCCGTCGATGGCAAGTTGTGGTTCGCGGTGATGCACGATATCAAGCGCTTCGCGCACCTTATCAATGCGTGTGTGCTGCGCGCTGCCTTTAGTTGAAAATGACAACATTGCAACGCGTGGAACCTCGCCGAGCAAGGCCTGAGCACTACGCGCCGAGGCGATGGCAATATCGGCAAGCTCGCTGGCTGTAGGATCAGCGTTGACCGCGCAGTCGGCGAACACGAACGGCTTGGGTCCTCCCCCGAGAAAATCCGGAACGATCATTAAGAAATAGCTCGACGGCAAAGCGATGCCAGAGGCAAGTCCCGTCGTCATCAGGCCCGCTTCGATCACGCGCCGGGTCGGGTTGGCGCAGCCTGCTACCATTGCATCAGCGTCACCCTCGCGGACCATCATGCCACCAAAATAAAGGGCTTTGCTTACAAGCCGTCGCGCCATGGCCGGCGTCATTGACTCGCGCAGGCTCGCAAGTGTTGTTCCGTAACTTTGCACACGCGGATCGCTGCCCGGATCCGCAATCTCGACCCCTTTGAGGGAGACATGCAGATTGGCGGCAATCTTGCCGAGTACATCAGCGCTACCGAGCAGGACTGGTCGAGCAATCCCCTCATCGACAAGACGCGCTGCGGCGTAAACAACGCGTGGGTCATCCCCCTCCGGCAAAACAATTTTACGGTTGCGCCGGCGTGCGATATCAAACAGCCGATCAAGCAATTCCATGTTTCTCACCGCGTGAGAAAACGCCAACAGCCGAGGGAATGGTCACAGAAAGCCGACACCGGTTCTTCGAGTAAGATCATGCACAACAGAAGAGCACATCAATGACGGAAACAGCCGAGCCGATCAAGATTCAACGCGGCCTCAGAGGCGTCTACTTCGACCGGTCGCCTTGTACGTTTATCGACGGCAAGGCCGGCGAGCTGCGTTACCGTGGCTATTCGATTCATGATCTGGCCGAGCAATCGAGCTTCGAAGAAACCGCTTGGCTCCTGCTCAACGGCGAGCTGCCGACCAAAAAGCAGCTCGCTGATTTCGACGCGGAGCTCAAGGCCTCACGCAAGCTGCCCTCCCCGGTGATCGATATCATCCGCTCCATCAAAGACGCGCATCCAATGGATGTGCTGCGTACAGCGACCTCCGCGCTGGCTGCTTTCGACCCAGAAACTGCTGACAATTCAAACGAGGCGACGGTGCGCAAGGCCGTGCGGCTGACGTCGCAAGTGCCGATGATCGTTGCCGCCCATTCACGCATCCGCTCCGGCGAGCAACCCGTGCCACCCGACGCGACGCTCAGCCACGCCGCGAATCTGCTCTGGATGTTGACCGCCAAGAAGCCGAGTACCGACGCTGCACAACTGATCGACCGTGATCTTATCATCCACGCCGAGCACGGCTCCAACGCCTCGTCCTTTGCCGCGCGGGTGGTCATCGGCACCGAGGCTAATCTGCATGCTGCCATGACGGCGGCAATCGCAGCACTCTCGGGTCCCGCGCACGGCGGCGCGGCCGAGGACGTGATGAAGATGGCCGAAGAGATCGGCGAGCCTTCACGCGCCGCCGACTATGTGAAGGAGAAACGCAAAGCCGGTATCGCCGTCACCGGCTTTGGCCACCGCGTCTATCGCGCAGAGGATCCGCGGGCGCGCCACATGCGCGCCGGAGTCGAGCGTCTATCGAAGGAGATGGGGGAACCGAAATGGTTCGAGATCTTGCAAGCGGTCGTGACGGCAATGGCGCCCTATGCTCGCCACGGGGTCAATGTGAACGTCGATTTTTATTCCGGCGTTGTCTATCACCTGCTCGGAATCAAGCGCGATCTGTTTGTGCCGATTTTTGCCATAGGCCGTGTGCCGGGTTGGGCTGTGCAGGTGCTGGAGCAACTCGAGAACAATATCCTGCTTCGCCCGCTCACGCTCTACAACGGGCCGGACGCACGCGCTTATGTACCGCTCGCGCAGCGCGACGGCTGAATCAGCCGATCCCGCCGATCGAGGCAGCTGCGCCCTGAGGCTCCTGCAATCGGATTCTCATAGTGCGGGTCGCTCCGCCTCGGATTTCATCGTTGCGGGCAAAAGGGGCATCTGTCATCGTACTGAGAATATCAGTCTCACCAAACGAGACTATGCAACCGGCACGATAAGCCGGGCATGGCCCTTGCCGGGCACGGCCGCGGAAGGGGCAATGAAAAAATCGGCCGCTGGCAGGGAGGATTAAGTCCATGCGTTTGACCCGCAGCTTCGCAATGCTCTTGGCGGTGGCACTCGGCATAGCGCCATTCGTCGACAAAGCCTTGGCCGCAGGTTACCCCGAACGGCCGATCGAATTGATTGTTCCGTGGGGTCCCGGTGGCGGCGCCGATCAATTGGCGCGTCTGGTCAGCAAGCTGATGGAACCGATGCTCGGTCAGGGCATCCCCGTCGTAAACGTTCCGGGCGGCACTGGCGCCACCGGAATGGCGAAACTCATGTCAGCGCCTGCCGACGGCTACTCAATGGCCATTTATATAGCTGACAGTCATGCACTGCTCGCCGGCCAAAGTCCCCGATGGACCATGAACGACATCACGCCGGTGGCTGTGATGATAAAAGGGCCGTCCTTCATCTTTGTGAAGGAGGACAGCCCTTTCAAGAGTTGGGAAGATTTCGCCAAACAGGCCAAGGCGAACCCGGGCAAGCTCAAGGTGGCCACGCTCGGCTTTGGTAGCGTCGACGATTTTTCGCTCACTGTGCTTGACCGCGGTGGCATCAAAATCGTGCAGGTACCGTTCGCCAAGCCGAGCGAGCGCTATGTTTCGATCCTTGGCGGCCATGCGGATGCACTCTACGAACAGGCCGGTGACGTCGCGCAGTTCTTGAACGGCAAGCAGATGCGGCCGATCTTGTTGTTTGGTGAAAAGCGCCTAGCGGCGTTCAAAGACGTGCCGACGTCTTACGAACTTGGCTACAAGGTGGCACTACCGCAATTCCGCGCCATCGTCGTGCGCGCTGGCACACCTCCAGAAATCGTCAAAAAACTGTCGGATGCACTGGCAAAGGTCTACGCCTTGCCCGAGTACAAGAAATTCCTCGAAGAGCAATATGCCGATCCGAACAGCTTTGAGGATGCGTCCAAAGCGCCTGCTTTCGTTGACGAGCAACTCAATGACATGAAGAAGACAATGGCGACGAACTGATCGCTGGACCACAATCATGGACAAGGCGCTGCTTCGTTCGATCTTGCCCTATGCGGTTGGCCTCACGATTGCCGTTGCGCTCTATGTCTACGCGGGCACGTTCGTCTATACGCCTCGACCCGGACAACTCGGGCCCGACGTGTGGCCCCGCCTGGCTATTCTGCTGATGGGTGCCTCTTGCGCTTTTGAGATCTCCCGTCGACTCATCGCAGGTAATCAGGACGCGACCGGCTTCTTGGAAGCGTTCGACAGAGAGCCCGAGGTCGAGGACAAGCAGCCGGTTTTTCCGCAGCTTCTCATCGGGGGCATCGTTTTGATGGGTATCTATGCGGTAATGGTACCGGTGCTCGGCTTCATCCTCGGTACATTTCTGTTTCTAGCCGCGTTCATGTATGTCGGTCGCTATCGAGCACATGGTACGATCTGGGGCGCCAGTGCCTTAGTGACGATCTTTTGCGGCATTTTGTTTCTGCGTATTGCTTATGTATCGCTTCCGCGCGGCATCGCTCCGTTTGATCGCGCGACCGACATCTTTTTTGCAATTCCGAGCTTGTGGTGAGTCATGATTGACATACTCACCCAACTCGTTGCCGGCTTCATTCACTGTTTGACACCGCTCAATATGACGATGCTGCTGATCGGGATCGTCATTGGGTTGCTGATCGGGGTGTTGCCCGGTCTGACATTGGTGATGGGTGTCGCGTTGGCGTTACCATTTACCTACAAGATGGACGTCACTGCCTCCATTGTGCTGCTGACCGCGATGTACGTCTCCGGCACTTATGGGGGTGCCTTTACAGCGATTTTATTCAAGATTCCGGGTGAGCCTATCGACGTCCCCATGCTGTGGGACGGCTACACCATGGGACGCAAGGGTAAACCGGCCAAGGCGCTGGGCTGGACCCTGGTTGCTGCACTCGGCGGCGGGTTGCTGTCCGCGGTGGTCATGGTCGCGCTGACACAGCCGCTGGCGAAATTCGCGCTGCGCTTTTCTTCACCAGAGTACTTCGTGATCGTACTTTTTGGTCTGCTCAGCGTGGTGGCCATCGGCAAGGGCTCCCTCGCCAACGCCTTCATCAGCATGAGCGTCGGGATACTGATTTCGTCGGTCGGTACCGACCCGATCTATGGCGCTTACCGTTTCACTTTCGGTTCAACGCTTCTCGCCGACGGCATCGAATTCCTCGTGGTCATGGTCGGGGCTTACGGCGTCGGCGAGGTGCTGACTCGCCTCGAGACCGGCTTCGCCACGAAGCCGCTCGACAAGATTTCAAACGCACGCACCGAATTGCCGACACTCAAGGAGCTTAATAACGTCAAAGGCATGTTCCTGCGCGCCTCGGTGGTTGGTGATCTCATCGGTCTCCTGCCCGGCGCCGGCGCGACGATCGCGTCGTTCGTCAGCTATGGCATCGAAGCCCGCTTCGGCAAGCGTAAGAATCAGATGGGCACCGGCGTCGCCGAAGGCATCGTGGCGCCGCAGGCAGCGGCAACCGCTTCGGTCGGTGGCGCGATGGTTCATCTGCTCGCGCTCGGCATTCCTGGAAGTGGCGCGACTGCCGTCATTCTCGGCGCCTTCATGCTGCACGGCATCCAGCCGGGTCCCCAGGTCCTGGTGAGCTCGGCACCGCTGGTCTACACGGTTTTCGCCTCGCTTTTCCTCGGCCTCGTCCTGATGTGTGCGATCGGCTATTTTGCCATCCGTCCGTTAGTAAAGATCCTCGATTTTCCCGAACCGGTAGTATCGGCCTATGTGCTGATCCTCTGCTTCATCGGCGCCTTGTCCATCCGCAATAACGTCACGGATTTGTGGCTGATCATCGGGTTCGGGGTGCTCGGTTACGGCTTCGAACGACTGAAGTTTCCGGTCGCGCCGCTCGTGCTCGGTGTGATCCTCGGCCCGATCGCCGAGGAGGCCTTTATGAATACAATGATCAGTTTCTCGAATGACTGGACCGTTTTTTTCACGCGGCCGATCTCCGGAACGATCGTGGCCTTTACTGTTATCGTTCTACTGTTGCCGTTCATCCAACGGCTGTTCCGAAGCCGCCTAGTGACGGCGTGACCGAGGTTAGGTGAAACATGCGTGCCAATCTTGGAATTAATCCCCGTCCTGCAGATCATGCGCCAACCGCCCCCCGACGCCTGGGCGAACTCAACCCGCCTGTGCGATCGACCAAATCCGCCAACCACCACGACCAAAAGCTCGGCGCTACGGGGCGATCCTTTGCTATCCTCGAGCATGTCGCAGGCTCGCGAGCTCCGGTTGATGTGCTCGACATCATCGCCTCGCTAAAATTGCCGAAGGCAACGGCCTATCGGATGGTCGACTGGTTCGTTACGCAAGGCTATTTGTCACGGGAGCCTGGACGGCGGAGACTGATCGTCGGACCCAAGCTGACCAAGCTGGCATTCGGCGCGTTGTCGTCCTCGATGCGTAATGACACGCCACATGTCGTGCTCCAGAGGCTTGTGCACACGCTCAACGAGACCTGCAATATCGGCACGCTGCTCAATGGTGAGGTGATCTATCTCGACCGCGTCGAAGCCGAGCATTGGCCTTTGCGGTTACATTACACAATCGGCTCCCGCGTCCCGCTGCACTGCAGCGCAATCGGCAAGTTGTTTCTAGCGCTGGCCGCCTCGTCTCGTCGCCGCCGGCTTTTGCAGAGCCTGGAGTTACGGCGCTTCACAGACAGCACGATTACCGATTGCGCGCGGCTCGATATCGAACTGCGGCAAATTCGTAAGGAGCAGGTGTCCTTCGATCGCGAAGAATATCTCGTCGGGGTTGTTTGCATGGCAGTGCCGGTCAGCGGCAAGAACGGCGAGATACTCGCCGCGCTTGCTATCCAGGCGCCGGAAGCACGCATGAATGTGCAGAACGCGCGTCGGCATCTGCCAACTCTCCGGAGTGCCGCCAACGAGCTTGCCGAAATATTTCAGGATACTGACAACTCGTGAGGCTAGGTTTTGTAAAGGGCGCAGCTATGAAAATGACCACGGAAGAAGCCTTTGTAAAAGTCCTGCAGATGCACGGCATCGAGCATGCCTTCGGAATCATTGGTTCGGCGTTCATGCCAATCTCGGATCTTTTTCCGCAGGCTGGCATCACATTCTGGGACGTTGCTCACGAGACTAATGGCGGTTTGATTTGCGATGGTTACACGCGGTCGACCGGCAAGATCGCGATGGCAATCGCTCAAAATGGCCCAGGAATTACGAACTTTGTAACGGCAATAAAGACAGCCTATTGGAACCACACGCCGATGCTGCTCGTGACACCGCAAGCCGCGAACAAGACGATCGGGCAAGGCGGTTTCCAGGAGGTGGAGCAGATGGCGCTGTTTCGTGACATGGTCTGCTACCAGGAAGAGGTGCGTGATCCTTCACGGGTCGCAGAAGTTTTGAATCGCGTTATCACCAAAGCAAAGCGTCTGTCGGCACCCGCGCAAATCAACATCCCGCGTGACTATTGGACCCAGGTCATCGACATCAACCTACCGGCGATTGTCGAATTCGAACGCCCGGCCGGTGGTGCGCAAGCCGTCGCAGAGGCGGCAAAACTACTGTCGGGAGCGAAATTCCCGGTCATATTGTCAGGTGCAGGTGTCGTTCTCGGCAACGCAATTGCCGAATGCGTCGCGCTGGCCGAAAAGCTCGATGCGCCAGTTTGCAACAACTATCAGCACAACGATAGCTTTCCAGGTAGCCACCGCCTTGCCGTCGGACCACTTGGTTACAATGGCTCGAAGGCAGCGATGGAGCTCGTCGCCAAGGCCGATGTGGTTCTGGCGCTCGGCACAAGGCTCAATCCATTCTCGACCCTGCCTGGCTACGGTATCGACTACTGGCCGAAGACGGCTAAAATCATCCAGGTTGATATCAACGCCGACCGGATCGGTCTGACCAAGCCCGTCACCGTTGGCATTTGCGGCGACGCCAAGCTCGTCACCCAAAGTATTCTCACACAGCTTTCCCCATCAGCCGGAGACGCCGGCCGCGAGGAGCGGAAAGCGCTGATCCACACAACAAAATCTAAATGGCTACAAACGCTTTCCAGCATGGATCACGAGGAGGACGATCCAGGAACCACATGGAATGAAGATGCCCGCAAGCGGGATGCCGACCGCATGTCACCGCGGCAGGCGTGGCGCGCGATCCAAGCCGGCTTGCCGAAAGATGCAATCATCTCCAGCGACATTGGAAATAACTGCGCCATCGGCAACGCCTATCCAATGTTTGACAAGGGCCGCAAGTACCTGGCGCCGGGTCTGTTCGGACCTTGCGGGTATGGTTTTCCTGCGATCATTGGCGCGAAAATCGGCAATCCAGACACGCCTTGCGTCGGCTTCGCCGGCGACGGCGCGTTCGGCATTTCCATGAGTGAGATGAGTTCGATTGGCCGCGAAGAATGGCCAGGCATTACGATGGTGATTTTCCGCAACTACCAGTGGGGCGCCGAAAAACGCAATTCAATCCTTTGGTACGACAACAACTTCGTTGGTACCGAACTCGATCCACACCTCAGCTACGCAAAGGTCGCTGAAGGCTGCGGCCTCAAGGGCGTAATAGCCAAAACGCAAACCGAACTGACCGAGGCTCTCCGTGCCTCCTGTGAGGCCCAGAAAAAGCGCGTCACGACCTTCATCGAAGTGGTGCTCAATCAAGAACTCGGTGAGCCATTCCGTCGGGACGCAATGAAAAAGCCGGTGGTGGTGGCCGGCATCAAGCGCGAGGACATGCGTCCCCAACGCGTCGCCTAATGGAGCTATGAGATGACTGTCGCAGTGAAACCGGGCGCCGATCCGACGGCTGTCACCGTAGTCGACGAGCTGGTGCGGCGCGGCCGTGCTGCCCAGACTGCCTTCGCCAAGGCCGATCAGGCCCGTGTTGATGAAGCGGTGACTGCGTTGGCGTGGTCACTCTACGCGCCGGCGCACGCAAATGACCTTGCTGAACTGGCAGTCAAAGATACTCAACTCGGGAATGTTACCGACAAGATCATCAAGAAGCAGCGCAAGACCTTCGGCACGTTGCGTGACCTGCTTCGCGTGAAGTCAGTCGGCATCATCGAAGAAGACAAGCAGCTCGGAATCATCAAATATGCCAAACCTGTCGGCCTCGTTTGCGCGATTACGCCCTCGACCAATCCGGGTGCCACGCCGGTCAACAAGGCGATGATGGCGATCAAAGGCCGCAACGCCGTCATCATCGCCTCCTCACCCGCCGGTATGAAGACAACCGGCAAGACTGTCGACTACATGCGCGCGGAACTAAAAAAGATCGGGCTGCCGGAGGACCTGGTGCAGATTTTGCCGCCGCCGGCGTCGAAAGATATGACGCAAGCGCTGATGCAGGCTGCCGATTTGGTGGTCGCCACCGGTTCGCAGGACAATGTGCGGCGCGCGTACAGCGGAACGCCAGCTATCGGCGTTGGCACGGGCAATGTGCCAGTAATTGTGGACGAGACCGCCGATCTCGACGATGCCGCGAAGAAGATCTGCGCTTCCAAGATTTTCGACAATTCCACGTCCTGTTCGTCAGAAAACTCGGTCATTCTCGTCGACGCGATATACGACAAGGCGATTGCCTCACTCGAACGGGTTGGCGGGTACATGGCTTCCGTACCCGAGAAGGCGAAGATCCAGGCCGCACTCTGGCCGGACGGCAAATTGAGCCGGACACTCATTGCACGAGATGCCAACGTTTTCGCGCGCGGATGTGGACTGCCTCCTGAGGCGGAATCAAAGAAATTCTTTATGGTGGAAGAAACCGGGGTTGGCCGCGGCTTCCCGTTTTCAGGCGAGAAACTATCACTGGTGCTCGCCGTGTACCGGGCCAAAGATTTCGATGACGCCGCCAGGCGTGCACGCGAGATACTCGATCATCAAGGACGTGGGCATTCAGTCGGACTGCACACCACGAACATGGCTCGGGGGCGCAAGCTTGCCGAAGAGACCGACGTCGTGCGCGTGCTGATCAACCAGGCCCACACCTTCGGAAATGGCGGCGGTTTCGACAATGGCCTGAATTTCACCCTCAGCATGGGTTGCGGCACCTGGGGCGGCAACAGCATCACAGATAATCTGAACTACAAGCACTTCCTCAACATCACGCACCTCGTCACCACCATTCCAGAAGACAAACCAAGTGAGGAAGCATTGTTCGGCGCGTATTGGACGAAGTACGGGAAGTAGAGTCCGTTTGTATGAACTTCGAGGAGTACGCGGCGAAAACGCTAATCCTGTCCGCCGCGGGCATTCCGGTGCCGCGCAGCATCCTCTGCGTCAGCGCCGCCGAGGCTTCGGTGGCAGCTGCGAAAATCGGCCCCTGCGTGATCAAGGCGCAGGTGCCAGCCGGCAAGCGCGGCAAGGCCGGCGGCATCAAGCTTGCCCATTCGCCAGACGATGCCAGGAAGCTCGCCGGCGAAATCCTCGGCATGCGTATCGGTGACTACACGGTCGAGCGACTGCTGGTTGAAGAGCAGGCCAAAATTGATCGCGAGTTCTATGCAGCTGTGCTGCACGACACCAGCGCACGCAAGCCACTGATCCTGTTCTCTACCGAAGGTGGCATGGACATCGAGGATGTCGCCACAGCCAAGCCCGCAGCAATCCGCCGATTGTTGGTCGATATCGGCAGCGAACCTTCGTTGACAGATATTGCCCAAATGCTCGAGGGCCTCAAAATCGGCGTGGCGGACGAACAAATTGCACGCGTTCTTGACCGGTTATACGCCGCCTACCGCGCACACGACGCCGAGCTTCTAGAAGTCAATCCGCTAGCACTTTTGAACGACGGACGCGTGGTCGCGCTCGACTGCAAATTCGTTCTCGATGATGCAGCGATTTATCGTCAGCCGGAGATTGCGAAAAGCGGCGCGCCTGCCGCGATGACGGGTCTGGAAAAACGTGCGGCCGACGCCGGCCTCAAGCTGATCCAGCTCGACGGCAACGTCGGCGTACTGGCAAACGGCGCCGGCCTCACCATGACCACCATGGATGTGATTCGATATTATGGCGGGCGACCGGCGAACTTTCTTGAAATCGGCGGCGAGGCTTACACCAAATCCGAGATTGCGCTCGATCTCGTTCTATCAAATCCAGGCGTGAAAAGCCTCGTGATCAATTTCTGCGGCGCTTTCGCGCGCACGGACGTGATGGCCGATGGCGTAGTAAAGGCCTGGCACAAGCTAAAACCGAAAATCCCGGTGTTTTTCTCGATCCACGGTACTGGTGAGGTGGAGGCCGTCAGTCTGGTGCGCAGCGAGCTTGGCATCGAGCCTTACGACTTCATGGAAGATGCCATCCAGGCGGCGGTGAAGGCAGCGCAATGATCGTACGTAAAAAAGATCGCGTCGTCGTGCTCGGCATCACCGGTAAGCAAGGCACCTTCTGGACCGAGAAGATGCTTGGCTATGGCACCAATGTAGTGGCTGGCGTCAATCCTAAACGTTCTGGCGAAACCCATGTCGGCGTCCCGATTTTCGCCACTACCGCTGAAGCAGTCGCCAAAGTCGGCGCTGATGTCGCCGTCATGTTCATCCCGCCACCGATGGCGAAGGATGCCGCAATATCGGCGGCGCAGGCCAGTATCAAATTGCTGGTCGTCCTGACGGAGCACATCCCGGCACAGGATGTGATGGCAATGCATGCGGCGGCAGCCAGGCACGGCACGCGTATCGTCGGGCCCAATACCGCGGGTCTGGTCACGCCCGGTCAATGCTTCGTCGGGATTATGCCGGCATTTGTGCCGAGTGTGTTCAAACCCGGCCGCGTCGGTGTGATCTCGCGCAGCGGCAGCCTTGGCACGCTGGTGTGTCTTAATCTGACGAGGACCGGCCTTGGTCAATCGGCTTTTATTGGCATTGGCGGCGACCCGATGCTCGGCACCACAACGCGCGACGCGCTTGAAGCACTCGATAATGACAGCGGGACTGATGCCGCTGTTATCGTCGGCGAGATAGGCGGTGCGATGGAGGAAAGCGCGGCCGATTATGCCCAGCGTATGAGGAAGCCTTTGGTGGCTTTCATCGCTGGCGCTGCGGCACCAGCCGGCAAGAAAATGGGCCATGCCGGAGCGATCGTCACCGGCAATGCGGGCAGCTATGCATCCAAGCGCCAGGCACTGGAGGCAGCCGGCGTTGTTGTCGTCGATACGCCCGCGCAAATCGCTGGAGCCGTTGCCGCCGGCCTCACGAACAATCGGCCCGCCGGCAAGGCCGCCGGAACCAATAATTCGGCCTCGGTGCGTCGATAGGCTCAGCACTCACCACCGCACTCGTTGGTGATGACAGGTAGTCCTACTGCCATCCGGCTCGTCTTACAGCTTGTCGGGTTGATCAGCGCTCGATTTCAAATTCATTATGGATCAGAATTCGAATCTGCTTTTTCAACGCGATGACCTTTGGATCGTCCTCATCACGTGGCCGCGGCAGATCCACGCAGAGGTCGGCCTTTATTGTGCCGGGCCGTCGGGTCATCACCAGGATGCGGTCGGACAAAAAGATCGCCTCCTCGATACTATGGGTCACCAGCAGGCAGGTTTTGCGCGCATGTTGCCAAATACGCAGCATTTCTTGCTGCATGAGGCCCCTGTTCTGCGCATCGAGCGCAGCAAATGGCTCATCCATCAACAAGATTTCCGGCTCGACCGCCAGCGCGCGCGCGATCGAGACGCGTTGACGCATACCGCCGGAGAGCTGATGCGGGTAGCGTTTCTCGAAGCCGGACAAACCAACCAATTGGACGTAGTTGTTGACAATGCTTTTTTGCTTGTCACGCGCGACATTCTTCATCTGCAAGCCGAAGGCGATGTTGTCTTCGACAGTGAGCCAATGAAACAGCGCGTAATCTTGGAAGATCATGCTGCGTTCCCAGCCTGGCTTGCCGATCGGCTCACCGTCGAGCAAAAGCTGGCCGTCGGTTGGCTCCTCGAAACCGGCGACGAGTGTCAGCAACGTAGTTTTCCCACAGCCCGAATGTCCGAGTACTGAGCAGAACTCATTGTGATTGACGGTGAAATTTACCCCGCGCAGCGCGACGACCGCCGGGTCGTCGCTGCTGTGCCCAGGAAATTCCTTCGCTACACCGGTTGCGGTTAGAGTTGCCATTGTGCAGACCGATCCGCTAGGCCGCGAGCACGCGCGACCAGGGCATTGTACGGCGTCCGACCACACGGATTGTCCGATCGATGATCAGTCCAACAATACCGATCGTGATCATGCCGACAATGACGACATCGGTACGCAGCAGCGTACGTGCATCGTTTATTAGAAAGCCGAGACCTGAGTTGGCGCCAACCAATTCGGCGGCTACCAGTGCCATCCAGCCAACGCCAAGTCCGACACGGATGCCGGTGATGATCTGCGGCAGCGCCGCGCGCAGGACGATCCGGCGCAGGATGCGCGACTCACTCGCCCCCAGGCAGCGCGCCGCGCGAATGATGTTTGGCTCAATGTTTTTTACCCCCGCCATGGTGTTCAGTAAGATTGGGAAGAACATGCCGAGGAAGATGATGAACTGGTTCTGCACATCACCAATGCCGAACCACAGGATCGATAACGGAATCCAGGCCAGCGGCGGAACAGGCCGCAACACCTCGATCAGCGGGTCGACCTGATCATTGATGGTTTTCGACCAGCCCATGGCGATCGCGAGAGGGATTGCCGACGTCGCCCAAATGAAGGCGACAATTTCGCGGCTGAGACTATCGCGCAAATGAACGAATAGCTCACCGGATTGGATCATGTCCCAGGCGGCGCGGGCGATTGCAGTCGGCGGTGGCAGCAGGACGGCCGTCGTCTTGTCGAGGACGTAAGTACTCGTCAATTGCCACAACAGCAGCAAGACGGCCAGCAGGCTCAGATTCTTCAGCCGCCTGATGCCCGTCAGCCAGCGCGAACGCGCCTCGGCCGGTTTGCCGATTCGAGCGGTTGCGACCGTGCTCATTCCATTTCTGCCGTTTCCCGGCCTGTGCGGCAGGTTAGCATTTCACCCGCTCCGGGGCATGCGTTTTCCTGGCTTACGGACTGTAGGTTTTCCCACCAAAGGACCAAACCTTGGTTAGGTCGCCCTTCTCCGGAAACGGCTGCGGCTCCTTGAGATTAAGTGGCGTCACGTATTCCGGATAAGGGAATTTATCGAGCGAACCTTTCCAGTCGGTCGGAATAAAGGGCGGGGTCTTGGGCACTTTCCAGCCGAGCTTGGCAAAGGTTTTGTCCATGAAGCTCGAGTCGACCGACTTTTCAAAATCGGCGGCCTTGAGCGGATGCTGGATACGCTTGAGCTCGTAAAGCCAGTTGAAGATCGGCTCATTTGCCTCGCCCCAGAATCTGGCGTGCGGATAAACGAAGGTCGGCTTGTAGAGGTCATTATAGACGTGCGTCTGCTGAACCAGGATGTCTTTGCTGAAATTCTTCAGACTCGGATCAGCCTGCAGATGCTTCACCGTACCGTCGGGATCGTGCCGCGCCCAGAGCAGCGATTCCACGTAGGCGTCGGCGAGAGCCTGCACGACGTCAGGCACGTTATCGATCAGTTCCTGGCGTACGACGAAATTGCCCTCGTACATGTTATACGGATAGATCGAGTCGACGATCCTCCCATTCTTGCGATCTTGCACGATCATACTGGCGCCGGCGTCCCATGGGACCACAGCGTCGATACCCTTGGGCAATGCCATCTGCTCGCCAATTGGCATGTTCTTCAAAATCACGTCTTTGCCGATCTTGAGGTCGGCGACCTGGGCGGCCATCTGGAAATAGAACTCGGCCGACGAGCCGGTAACGATTCCGACCGTTGCCGGCGGATTAGCCCCTTTCAAATCGGCGAGACTGTTGATCTTGCTGTCGAGCGGAACGATGGTCGCGTGCAGGATGTTTGGCGTGATCAGTGCAATCACCTTCACCGGAATCTGTTTGTCAAGCAGCGACGTGTAGGGGAAGTTACCGGCACTAGCGACCTGGACTTTGCCAGATACCAGCACTTCATTGACGGCCGGGCCGGAACCGAACGCAGTGAGCTTCATCTCAATGCCGCGCTTGGCAAGCAGGCCCTCTTTATCCATCACGATGTTGATGTTGTTCTGACCCGACCACGGTGACTGGAACGCAACCTGCAGCGGCCACCAGCCCTTCTGCTTTAGCCACTCGATCGATTTATCCGATACCTTCTCGTAGGGCTGCGGCCAGCCCCATTCCGTAAACTTGCCGCTTTGGGCCTGCGCCAAGCCGCCGGCCATTAGCAGCCCGGCACCGCCAAGGATTCCAGCGAGAAAGTTTCTTCGATAGATGTTCGCACCTGACATGGCCATGTCCTCCCACGGTTTGATCGATGGCGGAAAGCTCTGCCCGGGCCGGCAAAGTGCAATTGATAACGGCGGGCTTCCCCTCGACGCGTTCCTTATTGTTCTTGGACTGAAATCATCGTCAGTCCAAATCCAAGGGTCAAGACGGCCAGTCTCAGGCCATGGGAAATACGCGCTTTCTGAGTTGGAAACTGCAATCTCACAGCGTGGACAGAGTGATTGCAACCAATTGCGGAGCACTGCCCGATCAAGCCAGCAGGCCCACCACACTCATTGCAAACATGAAGCCGAGCGCGAGGCGCCTAACGCCGAGATCGCTCATGCGCGCGAATAGCGTTCCCCCCAGCCAAGTTGCGGCGAGATAGGGAATACAAAGCAGGAATGCGGATATCGTCAGTTGTGTGGTGAACGCGCCGGCGACGAGCAGCATGACGAGACCTATCACGGAGATCGCGGTGACGAAGACCGTGAGGTTGGCGCGCGTCACGGCCTGCGGATCAGGGCCAGATAGCAGGTAAAGAATCACCGGCGGCGCACCGACGCTGGTTGCGCCTAGCAACACACCAACGATGCTGCCCAGCACAAGCGAAGTCGCGGGCCGGTGAGGTCCTGAATAACGCAACCCGCCCAGCAAGATCAGACTGAATACAGCTACCACTGCAGAGATCGTCCTCCGCGCGAGCAACGGATCGAGTGTCACCAGCAAGTAGCCACCAATCGGAACTGTGAAGCACGCCGGCAGGATTAAATAGAACAATACGCGTTTATTGATTATCGGCAGCGCGTCGGGAAACATCACCAGCGCAGCGGCGGCCTCAAGCATCAGTGCTGTCACGACCGTCGGCACCGCGCCGATGAGCAGGCTGAGCGGCGGCGCCATCAGCATGCTACCGCCGAATCCGGTGACGCCGCGTATGAATCCAGCGAGGGTAACAACCACGACGACGGCGATTTCGGTCATTATCGGCGTTCCGTCCGCGCGCATTCACTGGCATGGGCTCGGCAAAATTTTTCAAACGACGCCGTCGTCACAATAGTGATGCATGTGAAACATCGATTGTGCGCGGTGGTCACGCGGATGCCAACTTGAGAATGCTGCGTGCCTCCTGTGGGCTTGCCGCGTGGCGGCCGAACTCTCCGCACATGTCTCGCAATCGTGCCACCAACTCGGCATTGCTCCTGGCCAATCGATCGCGGTCGAATTTGATATTGTCTTCGAGGCCGGTGCGCATATGACCACCGAGCTCTAATGTCCAGCGATTGACCTCCAACTGATGGCGACCAATTCCGGCAGCAGCCCAGGTGGCGTCAGGCATGATTTCCTTGAGCTCTGACACGAGAAATTCCAGGACGCGGCGCCTTGTCGGTAGCGCATTGGGCACGCCGAGAACGAATTGAACGTGCAGTGGCTTCTTTATCAGCCCCCGCTCAGCCAAATCGCGTGCATTGTAAAGCATTGCCAAGTCGAATACTTCGATCTCCGGCTTCACGTCATATTCGAGCATCGAGCGTGCCAGGTCCTCAATTAGTTGAGGCGGGTTTTCATAAATCTGATTGGGAAAATTCACCGAGCCGGTGGTGAGCGAGGCCATGTCCGGCCGCAAGTTGAGGGCGCGCCCGCGCTCGTTTTGGCTGCGTCCACGTCCTCCGGTCGAAAATTGAATGATCATCCCTGGACAGTGTTTTTTCACACCGGCCTGCACTTGTGCAAACAGGTCCGGATCGGAGGATGGGCTTTCGTCCTTGTTGCGCACATGGATATGCACAAGCGCGCAACCGGCCTCGTAAGCTTCGTGCGTCGACTCGATCTGTTCAGTAGGTGTCACCGGCACAGCGGGCGTCTGCGCTTTGCGCGGCAGCGCCCCGGTGATCGCGGCAGTGATAATGGTCGGTTGCGTCATGACACAACACTCCGTTGCTCCATGCGCCGCTGGACGAGATGGAAAGACTTGATATCTGGACGCAGTTTAATCTCTTTAGCCAACGTGATGAGCGGGGTCGGCGCCAGAGGATAATCGATTTTTATCGGCCCTGCCGCTTTAAGGGCGTTATATTCGGAGTCCGGATAGAACGCGGCCAATAGCAGATCCTCGTCAGACTTGAACGGTCCGCGCTCGCGGCGCAACCGGGCGATGCCCGGCTCAAGCAAATCGCCAGGGCGCACTTTGACCGGTTCGGCGCCCTTGCTGATGCGGTCGAAGATGTTCTGTTCGATCGGCCCGGCGATCTCGCCGTAGTGCCCCAGTACATATTTGCGCACTTCGTCGGGCACGGTTGCGTAGCGCTCCTTGCCCATGACGTTGAGGACCGCCTGCGTCATCACAAATTGCGCGAACGGGCTGACAATGATTGGATAGCCAAGATCGCGACGAACGCGAGCCGCTTCCTCGAGAATCTCCGGGAGTTTGTCGCTAATGCCCAGAGTCGCGAGCTGCGATTTCAGGTTCGAGATCATACCGCCGGGCATCTGGTGCTCGTAATGGAACGCATCGTGTTCAACGATGGCGCCGAGCGGCTTCTTCTCTCGCTTGGCAATGTAGCGCAATCTTTCCGCGACTAGCTCGATGACACTGAGGTCGACATCGGTCGTAAAACCTTGCCGGCCGATATTGTGGATGAACTGCTCGGTCGAAGGATGCGAAGCGCCATTGGCGAGCGTCGACGTAGCGGTGTGCACCGCATCGACGCCGAGCTTGACCGCCTCAATTGCGACGTAAGGCGCCAAGCCGGTGAGACAATGCGAATGCAGCTGCAAGGGCAACTTGCCGCAGGCAGCTTTGGCGACTGGGATGAGTGTAGCGGCGCGCTCGGGCGTCAAAAGCCCGCTCGGATCTTTTATAAAGACGGCGTCGGCACCAAGCGCAACCAATTCCTTGATTTTGCGCGCGTAATATTGGTCGGTGTGAACCGGGCTTACTGTATAAACGACGCCGGCATCAACATAGAGCCCGACCTTTTTGGCTGCGCGTATAGGTACTTCCATGTTGCGCATGTCGTTGAGCGCGTCGTAGGGCGTATGATAGCGAATTCCATTCGCGAAAATGCGTTCGGCTGTGAGTGCGACGATATCGTCGGGAAAGAACTCAAAGGTGAACAGGCTTTGCCCGCGCGTCATCACGATGAGCGGCGTTTTGTTGACCCAGGAACTCAAGATGCGCATCCGCTCCCACGGATCCTCACGTAGATAACGCACACAGACATCGAACACAGCCCCGCCCACGAGATCGATCGCTTCGAAGCCGGCGCGGTCGAGCATCGGCGCCGTTTCCGCCATCATCGCCGTAGTCATGCGCGTTGCCCAAAGGCATTGATGCGCATCGCGCAGCGTGACATCGATCAAGGAGATCCTTCGCGTCATGCCAACATCTCTTGTTCCACCCAGCGGGTGTGCGCCGTTGCATCGATAAAGGGCGTACAGTCAACCAGACGCGCATGAAACGGAAGCGTGGTCATGACGCCGGCGATTTTGAAACGCGTCAGCGCGGATTTTGCCGTTGCCAGCACGTCGGTTCTATTGGATCCACCAATAATCAACTTGCCCAGCAACGAGTCGTAGTAGGGCGGCACGACGTAGTTTGTGTAAACATGACTGTCGAGGCGAACCCCCTTCCCGCTCGGCGGCAACCACACCGTCACCATGCCGGGCGATGGGCGGAAATTATTCGCCGGATCCTCCGCATTAATGCGGAACTCCACGGCACAATGTCCATTTGGCGCCGCCGGTTGCGAAAATGAGATAGCGTCGCCTGCCGCCACCCGCATCTGTTCAACCACCAAATCGACGTTGAAAACTTCTTCGGTGACCGGGTGCTCGACTTGAATGCGCGTGTTCATCTCGATGAAAAACCATCGTCCACTGTCGAGATCGTAAATAAATTCGACGGTACCGGCACCTTCGTATTTGATGTTGCGGACGAGTGCAGTCGCCGCTTCCGCTATCTGCGCACGCACGCGCGCGTCAAGAACAGGCGACGGCGCCTCCTCGACCAACTTCTGGTGACGGCGCTGGATGCTGCAATCGCGTTCCCAAAGATGCACCGCATTGCCGTACCGGTCGCCAAAAACTTGAATTTCAATGTGGCGTACCCGCGCAAAAAACCGCTCGAGGTAAATCTCTGCATTGCCGAAGGCCGACAATGCTTCCGCTGAGGCTTGGGCAAATTGCGTAGCGAACTCTGACGCATCGGTAACAACACGCATGCCGCGCCCGCCCCCGCCACCAGAAGCTTTCAACAACAACGGGAAGCCGACGTCGGAGGCAACGGCGGCTGCGAGCGTCGCATCGGCAAAACTCTGATGCGAGCCGGGCACCACCGGTACGCCATTGCGTTCGGCGGCGCGGCGGGCTGCCACCTTGTCACCCATGACAGCAATGGCTTCGGGGCTCGGGCCAATAAAAATGAGGCCCGCTTCCCGGCAGGCCGCGGCAAAGGCACTTTTCTCTGAGAGAAAACCATAGCCCGGATAAACCGCATCGCAGCCAGTACCGCGCGCGGCCTCGATCAGCGCCGACCCGTTGAGATAGCTCAAGTACGCGGCTGGCGGCCCGATACACACGCTGTGGTCGGCCGCCCAGACATGCGGCGAATTTCGGTCGGCGCCGGAAAAGGCAGCAACCGTTTGCAAGCCAAGCTTGCGCGCCGCCCGCACAGCGCGTAACGCGATCTCCCCCCGGTTGGCCACGAGTACGCGCTGCATCGTTCTGCCTCGATAACGTCAGGCCCCGGGTCCGCATGCCATTTGGCCGAACAAAAAATCATCTTGCAACACTCTTTTTTTCAGTTTTTGATAATCTGCATGACGAGCCCCCAACCGCTTGCGCTGCAGGGCCCCGCCAGCCGGCGCAGTGCGACGCGTCGCGGGTCATCGCCACCACCGGCACAAAGCGTCACCGGCGGCGCCGCGCTTAAGGTCTTCGCGGTGCTCGAATGTATCGCTTCAGCACAGCGTCCGCTGGCGATCGCGGAATTGGCGGCCATGCTCGCCGTGCCCAAACCCACCATGCATCGCATTGTGCGCCAACTCGACGCCGAGGGCCTGCTGCAACGTGAGCCGCACAGCCGCCTCTATAGCCCTGGCCCGCGCCTGTTGAGTTTTGCACTCGGCACCGTTCGTTCCTCGATGCGCTCGGCACCACGCCACGCCGTCCTGCAGGCGCTTTCGGAGAAGGTAGGAGAGACCTGCAACTTCGGCATGATCGCCGGCAATGCCGTCCTCTATCTCGATCGCGTCGAAGCATCTTGGCCGTTTGGTCTGCGTTTCGAACCGGGATCGCGTGTGCCATTGCACTGTACCTCGGTCGGCAAATTGCTGCTCAGCGTGCTGCCTCGTCGCCGCCGCGATCAGCTCATTCGCGCCATACCGCTCGCGCGCTACACGGAAAACACCATCACCGATCCTAAAAAGTTGCATATTGAACTCGAGGACATCCGCAAACGCGGTTATTCGATAGACAACCAAGAATTCCTTGCCGGCGTCGTGTGCCTGGCGGTACCGGTGCGCGACAGCAAAGGTGTGATCTGCGCTGGTGTCGCCCTGTCGGCACCGCACGCGCGCATGTCGGTCGAGGAAGCGGTCGGCCATTTGCCGGCATTGTTTGCGGCAGCCGAACAACTCGCCGCGCATCTGGGTCAGGACTAATCTCACGGGGATTTAAGGTTGGGACAATGACGCTGAGCTACGACGAGATCAGCGAGATTTTTAAAATTATCGATGAGAGCGCATGCGATGAGTTCGTGCTTGAGACCGGCGACATTCGGCTGATTGTTCGCCGCCGCGGTGCCGCAGAGTCATCCATTGAGCCTTTGTCATCTACTGCAGGGCCGTCGGCGCCGGTAGCGGCGCCCGTTCAGGCGACGCGGCCAATAGCAAAGCAAGCAGCGGCGGCGGCAAATGTGGTTGCCGCACCAATGGTCGGTACCTTTTATCGCTCGCCGTCACCCGGCGCGCCGCCTTTTGTCGAGGTCGGAGGAAAGGTCAAAGCCGGTGATCCTATTGGCATTATCGAAGTGATGAAATTGTTCACTACGATCCATGCCGAATGGGGTGGCACGGTTACTGAAGTCGGTGCCGAAAACGCGACCCTGGTGGAATACGGACAAATGCTGTTCGTGATTATACCTGACTAATCGAGCACAACCGCGCGTAGAGGGAAACCCATGAAACCCAACCTGACCAACCCCGGCAAAGTTGTCATTACGATCGCAACAACCGGCGGCCTGCATGGCAGGGAATCAAATCCCGCATTGCCCGAGCAACCAAAAGATATCATCCAGAATTTCCGCGATTGTTATAATGCCGGTGCGACGGTTGCCCATATGCATGTGCGTGACAAACGCGGCGTGACCACGGCTGATCCTGCTGTCTATGGCGAGGTGATCGAGGGCATCATGTCGCTTTGTCCAGGCATGATCACCCAGGTCGGCAATGGTATCGGCCTGCGCTATGAAAATCCGAAGGCAGAGGGTGAGCCGTTTACGCTAGAAGAACGAATGAACCTCCTCAATATTCGGCCGCAGCCGGATCAGCTCACACTCAACCTTGGGACCTTTCATTTTGAGCACAAGAATACCGAATTCTTGTTTCCCAACTCGAAAAGGTGGAACGCCGAATTTGTCGCCGGCTGCAAGAAGCGCGGCATTCGCAACGAGCTTGAGGTTTACGATCTCAGCCACATCCAGAACGCCATCGACCTGATGGAGCGCGGTGCGCTTGAGCCGCCACTACACTTCAGCTTCGTGCTCGGTATCAAAGGTGCAATCCCGGCGACACCGGCAAATTTGCTCGCCATGCTTGATGCTATTCCGGATGGATCCTCCTGGCAGGTGGTGAGCATCGGCAAATATCAATTGCCACTGAGCACCATGGCGTTGGCCTTGGGGGGCAATATCCGGGTCGGTATGGAAGACAACGTCTATTTCAGCCACGGTGTGCTGGCGGTCAGCAATGCGCAGCTCGTTGAGCGCGCCGCTCGCATCGTGCGCGAGCTTGGGCGCGAGATCGCCAGCCCGGAAGAAGCCCGGGAGCTGATGCATCTTGGCCCGTCGCCGCAGCGGCCACCGTTGGCGGCGCGCGCGTGACATATTGCAACGGCTGACAGGATAGAACCTGACCGGCAAAACAGAGGGGGAAGAAATGCAGACAAGAACAGGCGGCTTCGGAGCGTCGATAGGTACGATAGCGTTCGCAAGCGCTATCGGCACGACGATCGAATGGTACGACTTTTTCTTATTTGGTGTGGTAACACCGCTGGTGTTCAACAAGCTCTTTTTCCCGAATTTCGATCCGCTGGTGGGCACATTGCTTGCCTACACAACGTTCTTCGTCGGATTCATCTCGCGACCGATTGGCGGCATCATTTTTGGCCATTACGGCGACCGCATCGGGCGCAAGACCGTGCTGGTTCTCACCATCCTCATCATGGGTGTTGCAACATTCTTGATCGGACTGCTGCCGACCTACGCTGCGGTCGGGATTTGGGCGCCGATCATGCTGCTCTTCCTTCGGATTTTTCAGGGCATCGGAATCGGCGGCGAATGGGGCGGCGCGGTGCTGATGGCGGTCGAGCATTCTCCTGCCGGCAAACGCGGCTTTTATGGCAGCTGGCCGCAGATCGGCGTGCCCGCCGGTCTGCTGTTGAGCTCCGGGATGGTCTATCTGCTGTCGTACCTTCCAGAGAACGACTTCTTCGCCTGGGGTTGGCGCATCGCCTTCCTGATCAGCGCGATCTTGGTCGCAGTCGGTCTTTATATTCGCTTGAAAATCATGGAGACCCCGGCCTTTACGCGCATCCAGGAGTCCAAGAAAGTCGTGCACGTGCCGTTCTTCGAGCTGTGGCGAACGCACGGAAAGAACACCCTGCTTGGTCTCGGTGCCCGTTATATCGAAGGCGTGACGTTTAATATTTTCGGCGTGTTCATCGTTGGCTATGTCGCCAGTACGTTAGGGCTGCCACGACAAACTGCGTTGGCAGGCGTGATGATTTCATCGGCGATCATGATCATCATGCTGCCGATCTATGGCAACCTGTCCGATAAGATCGGCCGGCGTCGTATGTTCGGTGTCGCTGGGTTGCTGATCGGCCTATTGTCGTTTCCGGCTTTCTGGCTGATGCAGACCAAAGAACCGCTGCTGATCTGGATCGCGATCACGGTTCCGTTTGCATTGGTTTATCCGGCGGTGTACGGCCCGCAGGCGGCCTTGTTTTCGGAACTGTTCGATACACGCGTTCGCTATACCGGAATATCATTCGTCTACCAATTCTCCGGTATCTACGCGAGCGGCCTGACGCCGATCATAGCCACCGCGCTGCTGCCGATGGGCGGCAATAAGCCGTGGCTGATCTGCCTCTATATTCTTGCGGTCAGCGTCATCAGCGCGCTCTCGGTCTTCGCAATGACTGAGGCCCACAAGCGCGACATGGCGACCGACAGCAAATGAGTCACGCCGACACCGCGACGCGATAGTCATGGACCTCAACCTAAAAGGTCGCGTCGCGGTGGTGACCGGCGGGGCCGCCGGTATCGGCGAGGCAATTGCCCGTGCCCTGGCGGCGGAGGGCTGCAAGATATGCATTCTCGACAAAAACGCCGACGCGGCGCAGCAAGCCGCGTCGGCAATCGAAGCAAGCGGCAAGTCGGCGATGTCTGCCGCGGCCGATGTGGGTGATGCGGCTGCGGTTACGCGCGTGTTTGAGCAGTTTACTGCAAGCGCAAAGCGCGTCGACATTCTCGTCAATGCCGCGGGCCTGCTCTCGAGCGGCCCGACCGCCGATTTACCCGTCGCGGAATGGCAAAGGGTGAGCGAGGTCAATCTCGCTGGCGTTGTCTATTGCGCCAAGGCCGCAATCCCGATCATGAGCAAGCAGCGTTCAGGACGCATTATCAATATTGCCTCGGTCGCCGCCATGCGCGGTGGTGGCACGGTTGGCAATGCACTTTACGGCGCGACCAAAGCCGGCGTTGTCGCCTTGACCATGGGGCTCGCACGCGAGCTCGGTCCGCACGGCATTACTGTCAACGCAATTGCCCCCGCCATTGCCGATACGGCAATGACGCGTGCAGTACTCACCGACGAGATACGGAAGAAAGTACTGGCGCGAATCCCGCTCGGGCGTCTGACCACCCCTTCCGACATTGCCGATCTGGCAGTCTTTCTCGCCTCCGACCGCGCCAGCTTCATCAGCGGTACCGTCATTCCAGTCGACGGCGGCATCCTGACAACATGAAATAGCCCGCCGCGGGTGGTGCTCTCACTGTGTAGTGGGCCCGGAGGCGCGACGCGATGTCTCCGGAATTGCGTACCTCCAGTGGTTGGACGACGAAGTACGGGCTCCGATTGCGAAAGTCGCGATTGGCGGCGAGCACCTGCTAGCAGCGCATGGCAAACGGGCGCATATTTACGCGCATGGCCAACCTCAGAGCTACGTGCATCTGCGGAGCGATCTACGAGGTGATCGAAAGCAAAGATCCCTCCAAGGAACCACAGCCTTTTAAATGCGTCCTGTGCGACAGGAAATTGTTTGCACGGGAGGGATACCAGGTTGGTCAACTGCGCCTCATCTGGCGTCCTGACGAGGATCGCGAGTAATGCCTAACCATCGCAGACACCGGCCCCCATTCTGCCGAAGCCGACAATGAGAAATCGAACGCCCTTGGCCGGGTCTCCTATCAGATATTTCTGTCAGGCTCCGGAAAAGCTGCTTGGGTTAAAATCGTGACGCGCATACTTGTGACCGGTGCATCGGGCTTCATTGGGCGCGCCCTGGTTACCGAACTCGCCAACGCGGGGCATTCCGTGCGAGCGGCAATGCGGCAACCAGCGGATGTTTTCCCCCGCTCGGTCGAGGTGATCGCGGTATCGGATTTGACGCGCCCGCTCGAATGGCGCGCGCTGCTTAAGAACGTCGAGACCGTGGTTCACCTTGCCGGCATCGCACATGCCGGACCGGAAATTGCCGAGCAAGCCTATGACCGAGTCAACCGCCTGGCGACCGCTGAACTTGCAAGCGCGGCGAAAGCCACCGGCATTGGCCAACTCATCTTCATGTCGTCGATCCGCGCGCAGAGCGGACCGGTTTCCACTCAGGTTCTACGCGAATCCGATGCGCCACAACCAACCGACGCCTACGGGCGCTCCAAACTCGCAGCAGAAGATGCCGTGCGCGCCGCTGGCGTACCGTTCACGATTCTGCGGCCGGTATTGGTCTATGGCGCCGGCGTTAAGGGCAATTTCGCGCGTCTGATGGAGCTTGCGCGAACTCCATGGCCGCTGCCGCTGGGTCTTTGCCGCAACCGTCGATCGCTGCTGGCCCGGCAGAACCTTATCGACGCAATTCACGTCGCATTGGCGTCGCCCCGTACAAAGGGGGAGACATACATCGTGGCGGACCCTAAGCCGCTAACCTTGACCGAGATTGTTACAGCTTTACGTGAAGGGCATGGGCGGAGGCCGCGATTGCTGCCTGTCCCCCCGGCCTTAATTGCGCTCGGCGCGAGGGCCTTCGGTCGTGCCGAAGAATGGCAGCGCCTCGGGGGAATGTTAGTTGCTGACCCCAACAAACTTATGCAAGCCGGGTGGAAGCCTGCACCCGACACCCGCGCCGATCTTGCGGCGTTGGCCCGCACAACCTCATCTTGAAACGCCAATTGGTTGTCCGCTTTGGGCGCGCGATCGGCGACTCGCTGCTTAGTGCCGCGAAGAGCCTAACCAGATACCAGCACATTGCGACATCCTGCCGCGCCGATGATGTTACCGCGATGCATCACATCCGGTTTTTTCGATCTTATGTGATCGCGGGCACAACAGAATCGGATTGGCTGCTCTATTTTACCAGCGGCTGAGAAATTGAAAGGGGATTAGCCATGCTGGCTGAAAAACAAGATATAGCTCCGCTCCTCGCTCTATTGAAAATGGCGGCAGACCAATGGCCGAGCTCTGAAGTAGGCGAGGTCTCGCAGAGCGAATTGTTCCGTCGCGATCAAGCCCTACTCAAAATGTGGCCTGAGGCCTGCCGACGCGTTGGCATTGAGGCGCGTGAATTTCCGCGCGGTGTAATCAAACGCTGGCAACTGGAAATGTGCAGGGGTCGGCCACACTGATAGTCGGCGCGCAAAAAATGCCCCGGCGCAGCCGCCGGGGCATTATGATCTGGATCGTCCAGCGCCGAGCCGGAGCAGACCCCCAAATCACCGGACAAGAATAGCGGTAGCGGGTCAATGATCAGGGGCAACTTGATACCACAGCGGTAAATTTGCACTGTGAGGCAAGCCCGACGACTATGGCGTTGAAACTATTAGAGCCTCGCTCGTTGCGACCATTAGACGTTGGTCCCATCGAAAGATTAGTCCCTGCACCGTGTCTCCGCTTTGGCCAAAAGCGGATATGATATTGACCTCATCTACTCCGCGATGGTCTGCCGAGGAACCGCCTCGTAGTCATTGGCATGCGCTACTTTTTCGTTCCTGGCTTTCGTGCCTGGCATGATTTCAAAGCGTGGGTCGAAGTCCACCATGGTTGAGGCAAGCTGCTTCAGGACGTTTGCATCGCCCTGCACCTTCGCGGTGCCATCGGCAATCTGAGCCTCGAGCGTTTTCGCACCCATCATCGTCTGCTCGAGGTCGGAGCGGTTTATCGTGAGGGTCAGGTTGGGTTTGTCGGCTTGATACCCCTTGATGTTGGTGAGCGTGGCGTTCTCCAGCTCGACGATGAACTTCTCTCCATTGTCCGGCGTCACAAGGTTGATTGTGAACCGCATGCCTTCAGCCTTGCGGCTGTCCATACGGATGCCCAGGAAGTTGAGGAACAGCTCGGTGGACATCGCGCGGATCACGTCGGGGCTGCTTGAATTGACGGTTTCCCCCTGCGGAATTCCGGTCCGAAGTTCATACGCGGCGGCCAGGTAGCTGTTTCGCAGACCTGGATTTTCCTGCTGGTATCCAAGTTGCTCGAAAACATCCGCCAGCAAGTCTTTGGCCGCCTGGTTCTGCGGTTCGGCCTGCACCAACTTGTTCACGATTTCCTGCGCGTGCAGATACCGTCCCTCGTCATGCAATTGCCGACCCCGGTCCATGATTTTCTGCGCGCCACCCATCATCTCGACATAGAGCGGCGCGGAGTCGCCCGGCGACAGCGGAATAAGGGTCGTTGGGTTGCAGTCCCAGAAGCCAAGATAGCGTTGGATGACGCCCCGGCTGTTGTGCTGAGGGGAGCCGTGGTAGCCGCGACAGAACCACTTGTTCTGCAGGCCTTTCGGAACCTCATAGACATTATGAATTTCGTTGATGGTCACGCCTTGGTTGGCGAAATGCAGCACCTGGTTGTTCATGTGGGCGTACAAATCGCGCTGGCCGCGGAGAACTTCCTGAATTCTGTCGTTACCCCAGCGCGGCCAATGGTGGGAGGCAAACATCACCTCAGCCTCCAGACCGAAACGGAACAGTGCTTCGCTGATATATTTTGACCAGTTCAGCGGATCACGCACCGGCGCACCGCGCAGGGTGTAAATGTTGTGCAACGATGCAATGACGTTTTCCGCCATCCACAGCGCCTTCATCTCGGGGATGTACGTATTCATCTCCCGCGGCGCTTCGGTATTTGGCGTGTTCTGAAAGACCATCTTGATGCCATCGACCTCAAATTCTTCGATGGCCTTTTCGACGTAACGGTTGGGCGCAATCAACCCAATCGCGCCAGATGACACGGCCTGGCCGAGGCCCTGCCCAACATAACCGTGTGGGCTAGCAGGCAGCAGCAGGCCGTATTGGTAGAACAACCGCCGGTTCATGGCGTTGCCGGCATAAACATTTTCGGAAACTGTAAAATTCATGAAGTCGATGGGAGCGATGACAGAGACCTTCCCAGACCTCACATCCGCTTCATCGACGATGCCGCGTACACCACCCCAGTGGTCGCCATGCGTGTGCGAATAGATCACGGCCGAGACTGGTAAGCCCTGACCGACGTGCTGCTGGAATGATTTCCAGGCAGCGCGAGCTGTTTCCTTGGTTACGAGCGGATCGAATACGATCCAGCCCGTCTTGCCGCGGACGAAGGAGATATCGGACAGATCAAAACCGCGGACCTGGTAGATGCCAGGAATAACCTCGTAAAGACCGTAGTTGTTGTTCAGTTTGGACTGACGGACCAATGAGGGATGAATGCTGTCGAAGTCGTCCTGCTTGTCCAGGAATTGGAACCGCTCCATGTCCCAGGCGACGTGGCCGGCGTCCGCCATGATCCTGAGATCTTTCATGGGAGCGATGAGCCCCCTTTTCTGTTCCTCGATATCGCGCACGTCCGCAAATGGCAGGCCGCCACGCGCTCGCTTGAGTACTTCGAGGGTATGTTTCGACGGCGCTTTGCCCTTGGGGTGAAAATGCTCTTTTAGCGAGACGGGCGTCACTTGTGCTCGCGCGGGACTGTCCTCCAACATCAGATTGCCGGCGACAGCGAAAGCTGTGCCAACAGCCGGCAGGGATTGGATGAACTGTCGTCTTGTGGACATCGCGCACTCCTGTTTGACCACCCACCACGACTGGCAGGCTTTTGAACTTTATTTGAGTGCATCCGCGGTGGATTGACCCACATCAATGCGCGCGAAATGACGCCTTGTGTTCGCTTTGGGTCAAAGCACGCCAGCGCATGAGTGGCGGGAACCTGACAATTATCGCATCGGAACAGCACGGCGATTGAAGTCGTTATGAAAGACATCCTGATCAAAAGGAGATCGGTTATGCAGTTCCGAAAAACGATCTTTATCGCGGCTCTTGCTGTAAATGCCACTCTAGCAGTACCGGCTTCGGCCGAGATTATCGCTACGGCGATGACTCCTCTCAACATTCGGTCCGGACCTGGACCACAGTACAGCGTCATTGGCGCCATCCCCGATCGCGGCCATACAACGATAATCGGCTGTATCCAGGACAGTTTGTGGTGTCAGGTGAGTTACAACGGCCGACAAGGCTGGGCCTATTCTCAGTACTTGACGGCGCATTTGTCCGGCCGTTCGTTGGCCGTCGCCGAACGCCTGACCGATATCCCGCGAGTGGCATATCGAGCACCGCGGGAAACGGTCGGTAGCGCCGTCGTCGCCCCCGCGATCACCGGTACGCTAATCGAACGCCCGGTGACCACTCAACCATTTGTCATCACTCCACCGCCGAACGTGGGCGCCTATGTGGTCGATCACCCCGTAGCGCCGGTCTATCTGAATGGGGAAGTAGTCGAAGGCGTCGGATTGCCGGAGACGGTCGAGCTTAGCCCAGTGCCAAGCTCCGACTACGACTACGCGTACGTTAATAACGTACCGGTCCTAGTCGAGCCATCGACCAGGCAGGTCAGGTATATCTATCGTTGAGCGTCATACATGTGCGCGCTCAAGTGACCCGGGTGGCAAAGTTCCCGCCATTTGCTGTAACGACGTCCGGGTCTGTTCTAGATGAGGCGTTTTCGTGAGGCTACGCGGTGCCCGCTGTGGTCGAAACCGCAAAGGGACACACGATTATTCTGGTTTAAATCCGCGAAACGCCCATCCCGCCACTAATCCGAACAGCAAAAGGGCAATAGGCGGCCCAATCAATAGAACTGGTATTGCGAGGAAGTCTCCAGAACTTTGGAAGCCGCCCCGTATCCCAAAAAGAATTAAATACACGATCCACCCCATAATCCATGCGGCGGACAACAGTAGCCAGACGCGCAATAACCCGCGCCGCCAATTCAAGTGCGTAACTACATTTGATTGATCATCAGTTTCTCGACGAGGGATTCCAAAGCGGGGCATCGCCACTTTCCTGTACGTCGTTGCCGCAGCGCATCTCAGCAAGGCGAGCGCTGGGCGCTACTCGTCTTTTGCTAAAGCCGGGCCTCTCGCGCGGTACTGTACTACTGGTCCCAACCGTGCATTACCAGTGTTCCCCCACACAATGTGTCATTCGACATATCGTTCCCATTGAAGCCCATTCAAAGTCCGCTG
>Ga0187788_10000026_pt1 | contig 31238 bp, 32 predicted proteins | sample 1015_BV01_MP10_2_FD_133008 | JGI IMG/M metagenome (GOLD analysis project Ga0187788, IMG submission 133008) | Tropical peat soil microbial communities from peatlands in Department of Meta, Colombia - 1015_BV01_MP10_20_MG | ecosystem: Environmental > Terrestrial > Soil > Wetlands > Peat | place...
ATGCACCGCTGAGGGCGCTCTATGGGTTCTCCGTCAGATCCCCCGAGTGCCCAGGCGCGAATTGCCCAGCCGGCCCTCAGGGGCGGATAAGGAGAAGGAGCGAGCCCAGAATGAGGGTGACCGCGGATTCGGCGTGTCCCGCCGTCCGCTCGATCGCGCAGATCGTCTGCCGCGTCGACATGGCTGTTCCCTCGTATCGTCGGCTAACCTGGTGGATTCGGGTAAAGTCCGCGTTAACCGCAGCGGCACGCTTGTACCGGAAAGCGGCTGGGTAAATCAAGCGCACCGCGGATTAGGTCAGAACCGCTGCCACATCGCGCGATGGAGGACACGTGGCCGCCAGCGTGAGCGCATTCAACCGCCGGGCCTGGGCCAGATCCGGAGTATTCGCGCTCGGGCTCGCCGCACTGCTGCTTGGCCCGGCCGGCTCACTGCGCTTCTGGCAAGGGTGGCTCTATGCCTTCACATTCATTACGGCGACTATCCTGATCAGCATTTATTTTCTGAAGCACGATCCCAAATTGGTTGAACGCCGTATGCACGTCGGGCCTGCCGCCGAGCAGGAGCCCACGCAAAAAATCATTATGACGTTCACGTTGCTGAGTTTTGTGATCCTGCTCGCCCTTCCCGGCCTCGACTACCGCTGGCACTGGTCGACGGTGCCGCTATGCCTCGTATTGGCGGCAAATGCCGGCGTCGCGCTCAGCTTCGGCATTTTTTTCGTGGTGCTCAAGCAAAACAGCTTCGCGGCGTCGACGATCAGGGTCGAGCCGGATCAGCCGGTGGTTTCGACCGGTCTCTATGCAATCGTGAGACACCCGCTTTATGCCGGGGCGCTGCTGTTCCTCATCTGCACGCCGCCCGCGCTTGGTTCGTACTGGACCTTTCTGATGCTGATTCCGACTGTCGCGGCGCTGGTTTGGCGGCTACTCGACGAGGAGCGCTTTCTGAAACGCAACCTGCCGGGTTATGAGGAATATTGCCGCGCTACCCGCTTTCGTCTGATTCCGTGGATCTGGTAGCCACCGCAGCTGGTGTTTGATCCACCTGAGCTGAATCGACTTGCTATCCGTTCGTCCCCGCGAAAGCGGGACCCAGAGCAAAAACGCCCGCTTTCGCAGGAATGAGTGCAATATCCCGATGAACTGGACTTTATGACTTTTCGTCTTTCAGTGCTTTGCCCGCTTCTTGTAGCTCCTTAAGTGCCTTGCCCTCAATCTTCGGAAAATCGACGCCAAGCGTCTGTAGTTCCTGCATCAAGGCGCCCGCCACGACCATGCGCGTGAACCATTTGTGGTCGGCGGGCACCACGAACCAACGCGCCTCCGGCAGGCTGGTGTGCCGAATCATGTCTTCGTAGGCATTCTGGTATTTGTCCCAAAGCTTGCGCTCGGCAACGTCATTCATGGAGAACTTCCAGCGCTTTGCTGGCGCGTCGATGCGATCCAGAAAGCGTTTGCGTTGCTCCTCCTTCGATACGTGCAGAAAAAACTTCAAAATACGCGTGCCATTGCGCGAGAGATGTCGCTCGAACGCACAGATATCGTCGAAACGCTGTTGCCATATATCCTTTCCAGCCAAAGAATCTGGCAACCTCTGGTGCTCGAGAAGCTCCGGATGGACGCGAACGACAAGAACCTCTTCGTAGTATGATCGATTGAAAATACCGATGCGCCCCCGTTCCGGCAATCGCTGCCATGCACGCCAAAGAAAATTGTGGTCCAGCTCCTCAACACTCGGCTGTTTGAACGAGTGCACCTCGACGCCTTGTGGATTGAGTCCCGACATCACGTGCTTTATGACGCTGTCTTTGCCGGCAGCATCCATGGCCTGCAAAACAATCAGCACTGACCAGCGATCGTCAGCGTAAAGCCGCTCCTGCAACTCAACGAGTTGCTCGATGCCCTCGGTCAGCATGGCCTTCGCTTCACTTTTGTCTACGGTAAGCCCCTGACAGTCTTTCGGGTCGTATTCGGACAAGCGGAATTTGTCCAGGCCGTCGATGCGAAACCGCTTTGTGATGCTGCTGAGCGTCATTTGCCTCTCCGGGCGTATCGCAACGTTATTTTATCCGTCGCCGAACCGTGACGCCAGGAACGCAGTGGCGAAGCGCGGCATCGCAGGATCGAAATCAGCGCGGGTACGAACGATCTTAATATCCTCAAGCTCGGGATTCTGTTCGGATGCCAGGTGGGTCAGGATTCGCTCACGCAAAACGGCCGCGCTCTCTTTTGCGCGCAGAACTTTGATCTGCACAATCAGCGAACCATCGACGACCGTTGTCCAACCCGGCTCAGCGACAAACTCGGCGGTATCAAGACCTGTCTCTTCACTCAGCTCACGTCCGACACTCTTCTCGAGATCGACTGTATCGCCGACAACGTCATCGGTATCCGGCGTCCCACAGGGAAAATAGATTTTTCCAGAATTGAACGTGCTCTGGCCCATGACGCCAAGCAGGAATGCACCGTCTGCCGTCAAAATTGCAGCCGCGCTGAAGCAGTCATGCACTTTCGCAGGCGGCCGGTCCCAATGGCACCACGCGGCAAAACTCGCATAGTCGGTTTCCAGATACTCGCCCCGAAATATACCGCCCGTCACCACCTGGCGATGCATCAACAGCACACGACCATTCCAGATCGCGGGCTTCTTGCGCCGCAGCGCCGCAAAGAGCGCATCGATCTCCGATCGCCGTTCGTCGGCGAACGCCCAGGCTTTCGGCACGAAGGAAAGGTCCAATCGATCAACATGAAATATCGATGGCGCTTCGCTCATGGCGTGAGCGCTTCCGCTTCGAACAAACGGCTCGGATTTATGATTTCGTCTTGCGCCGCCACGAGCTGAATTTCACGCGCACCTGCCTCCACGGTTTTCGCCAGGATGCCGAACACGCCGGAGGCTGCGCGTGAAAGCGCCTCATTGATCTTATAGCCGCCCATACAGTGCACGAAGAATAGCGCGGCGATGGCATCGCCCGCGCCGTTGACGGACAGGGGCAGCTTGGGCGTGCGCACCATAAAACAGCCACCCTCATCCGAGGCCAGCAAATCAATCGCGTTTTCCGGCGTCGCGTCGGTATGGAGCGAAGTGACCAGAATGGTGCGCGGTCCTTGATCGTGCACGGCGTTCACCGCGTCGTGTGCCTGCCGCAGTGTTTTGCTCGAGCGTTGGCTCAGATAGTCGAGCTCGAAATGATTGGGCGTTATGAGATCGGCCGCCCGCACCGCACTGTTTTTCATGAATTCCGGAATGCCTTCACGCACGAAAATGCCGCGACCGACGTCACCGATCACAGGATCGCAGCAATATTTGGCCGCCGGGTTGGCATGCTTGATCGTCCTTACTGCTTCGAGAATAGCGTCGCCAATTTCGGCCGAGCCCATGTAGCCTGAAAGAACGCCATCGCACTCTCCAAGTACGCCGCGCCGCTCGATTCCCGCCATCACTTCACGAATCATTCCCGCATCAAATACGCGGCCGGTCCAGCTTCCGTAGCCGGTATGGTTGGAAAACTGAACCGTATGGACAGGCCAAACTTCTACGCCAAGGCGTTGCAACGGAAACACCGCGGCCGAATTGCCGACATGGCCATAGGCAACGTGCGACTGGATGGACAGGATGTTCATGGCCTCGACAATAACAGAAACGGCGGGGAGCTTTCCCCGCCGTCGTTTTTAGAACGGATACCCGTCGGATTACTTCATTCCGGTTTTCTTGTTCGCAGCATCGATGAATGCGTTGGTGTAAGTCTTCGTCAGATCGATATTGGCCTTGGCAACGTCGGGCGACGATTGACTGAAGACTGCCAGCACCGCCGCGGCGCCCTTCGGATCCATGCGGCCGGTCTCCGAATACATCGGCAGCGTGTTCTTGAGCGCGGCCACGTAGAGCGCCTTGTCCTTGCCGACCAGGTTTGCTGGCATCTTGTCGGCGATTTCTTCCGGCGTATGCGAATGGATCCATTTCAGCGTAGCGAGGATAGCGTTGGTCATGCCCTGCACTTCCTTCTCGTGCGTGGCGATCCATTCCGCCTTTGTGTAGAGCGCGCCACCAGGATATTCGCCACCGAACACGGCAAGCGTATCCTTTTGGCTGCGCGTGTCGCTCAGAATCTTCAGGGTCTTGTCCTGGCCTTGCAGCACGGTCACTGCCGGGTCGAGCATGATTGCGGCATCGATCGTTCCCTGCTCCATCGCGGCAACCGCTGTGGCGCCTAGGCCGACCCCAATCACGCCAACGGAATTCGGATCAATACCGTTCTTGCTTAGCATATATTTGAGGAAGAAATCGGTGGAAGAGCCGGGCGCGCTCACGCCGACTTTTTTGTTGACGAGATCCTTGATCGAATTGATTTCCGATGCGTGCTTGGGCGATACCACCAGCGCGAAGCCGGGGTAGCGATCGTATACAACGAAGGATTGCAAGTGCTGGCCCTTGGCCGCGAGATTGACGCAGTGGTCGAAATAGCCCGATACGACGTCGGCGCTGCCACCTATGACGGCCTTGAGTGATTCCGAGCCGCCCTTGAAATCGACAACTTCGACATTGACGCCGGCTTTCTCATACTCGCCGAGCGCCTGCGCCAGCATCGTGGGCAGGTAGCACAGGCACGATCCGCCGCCGACGGCGAGCGTGACCTTCGATTGCGCGAGCGCGAGGCCGCTCGAAAGCACGAGCACGGCGAGCGTCGCGGCAAACCGCCGAAACACCGACATGATTTCCTCCCTTATATTTGCAAGGCCCTTCCGAAAGGCCAATTCAGATCAACGATAAGCCAGCCGGCTTCGGATGCCTAGGGCCTGCTGTCGGCGGCCACCGGCCGCCAAACCAGGAGGCGCTTCTCGATCGCGCTGACGACGAGATCAATTATGATGACGAACGCCGCGAGCACGAACATGCCCGCAAAAACACCGGCGACATCAAATACACCCTCGGCCTGCTGAATCAGATAGCCAAGCCCGGCAGCGGCGCCCAGATATTCGCCCACGACCGCCCCGACGACCGCAAACCCGACCGATACGTGCAGCGAAGAAAACATCCACGACAGCGCCGACGGCCAATAGACGTGGCGCATCAGCTGGCGCTCAGTCATTCCGAGCATGCGCGCATTCGCGAGCACGGTGGGGCTTACTTCCTTGACGCCCTGATAGACATTGAAGAACACAATAAAGAACACGAGCGTGACGCCAAGCGCGACCTTCGACCAGATGCCGAGGCCAAGCCAGAGCGTGAAGATGGGCGCCAGCACGACCCGGGGCAAAGCGTTGACCATCTTCACGTAAGGATCGAATACCGCCGCCGTCCGCGGCTGGCGCGCAAACCAGAAACCGACCAGCACGCCGCCGATCGAACCGATAACAAAGGCGAGGACCGACTCGACCAAGGTTACCCAAAGATGTTTCCAGATGACGCCGGTCGCAAACCAGGTCGCAATCTGCTTTGCGACGTCGACGGGATTGGAAAAAAAGAATGGCGGCAGCAGGAGCTTGCCGAAAATTGGATAGGTGGTGAGCGCGTACCATAGCGCCACACTCGCGACCGCCACCAACACCTGCAACAGGAGGAGATTGATGCGTGACATGACGATCAATCTCCTCCCGGTTGCTCAGGCATTAAAGCGGATTCTTGAACAGCCCGATGATGCCGGTAGAGCCCTTCACATGGCCGTTGAGTTTTTCAAACAACTCCAGCTTGGTGAGGCCAGGCGGCAGCGCCTTCGGATCAAGATCGGTCGCGATCAGGACAAAAGTGTAGTGATGCGGAGATCCCGGCGGGGTGCAGGGGCCCATATAGATGCTCTGCTTGGCCGTGCCGATGCCACCGACATATTTGTCAGACGGCTTGCTGGTCTCGCCTTCGGCAAATGAAGTGACGGAGGCCGGGATGCCGTATGCAATCCAGTGATCGACGCCGATGCCGCGGCCTTCGGGATCGGTCATCACCAACGCGAAGCTGGTGGTACCGGCCGGCACGTTTGTCCAAGCAAGCGGCGGTGACACATTTTCGCCGACACAGTTCGGGTTGGTCTTGTTGGCGCCGGCGTTTTTCTTTGCCAGCAAGGTGCCATCCTTGAAGGACGACGAGGTGATCGTGAACACCCCCTGCGCTTGAGCGGTCGCGGCGAGTAGCAAAATAGCCGCGCAAGCCACGAGCGTTTGACGTATTCCAAACATTGCATTCCTCCGTTTTGCTTTTGGTCGTCAGTATCATCAACAATGCTAGCGCAATTAAATTCCTGTGGCATCAGGCTCCTTGGCTTTGGGCATAGCCTTTGATCACTTCGGCTTTCAGCTTGTGCCAGATTTCTCGATGCAACTCGTGAAATACCGGGTCGAGTTTGACCTCAGATATGTCGCGCGGGCGCGTCAGCGGAACCCGCCAATCGCCAATAATATGTGCTGCGGGCCCCGCTGACATGATCACCACCCGGTCGGAGAGCGCGATCGCCTCTTCAAGATCATGGGTCACGAAAAGTACGGCTTTGCGATCGGCGGTCCACAGATCGAGCAACAGGTTCCCCATGATCTGCCGTGTCTGCGCGTCGAGCGGACCGAAAGGCTCATCCATCAGGAGGATTTTCGGATCGCAGATGAGCACCTGCGCCAGGCCGACACGCTTGCGCTGTCCTCCGGACAGCATATGCGGATAGCGGTCGGCGAATGCATCGAGGCCCACGCGTTTGAGCCAGGTTTGCGCGCGCGCACGCGCATCACGCATCGGTGTACCCGCCGTCTCGAGGCCAATGGAAACGTTTTCGATTGCTGTTTTCCAAGGGAACAAGGCATCGGCCTGGAATAGGTATCCCGCCTGGCGGTTAATCGCGGCCAGCGGCTTTCCGAAAATATCGACGCCGCCGGTGGCCGGGGTGAGCAATCCGGCGGTGACATTCAGCAGCGTTGATTTGCCGCAGCCGGTCGGCCCCACGATGGAGACGAACTCGCCGTCGGCGACATGAAGCGTCGCGCGCTCCACTGCCGTATAGACGCCGCCGCGCGCGAGACGAAATGCGACAGCCACGTCGTCGAGGGCGACCGCTGCGGCGGACGCGGGCACATCTCGAATTTTGGTCGCAGCCACGGCGGTATCGTCCGCCATGCATTCCCCCCGTTTTTATTTCTTGGATGGCAAGCTATCCGGCAAGTTGGGCCATGCAAAGCCCGCCACGTCAAAGGCCCTTGATCAGACCGGCGTCGATCAGGAGACGATTAAACCGGCGCGCCTCGGCACCGTCGGCACACCGGTAAAACAGCCCATGGCAACGCTTAAGAATGTTCTTTTGCTCGACGAAGGAGGGATCGAGCGGCACCCCTGCCGCTTCCTGTATCAAAAGCGGCAGATAGGGCGCATCAAGCGTATTGAGCGCGGAGGACAAGTCGGCCGGTTTAAAATTCACGGCATCAATCGCGTAGTAGCTGGTGTAGTAGCGCGGATCGAAGCCCTCCAGGTGTCGCGCGAGCGCAGCCTCGCTGAGGGTGGGATCTATAATGCGATAGGCGAATTCCGGCTGGTGATCGCCAAAGCGCACAATCAGAAAAGATTCAGTCGGGAAGTCGTGTTTCAGGCGTTCAAGCAGCGCGGAATAGTCGTGCGCGCTCAATGTTTGTCGCCGGATATATTCGTCGATATTGGGAGCGTTGCCGAGGCCGTGCCAGCCCGGCGTCAGCTCCGGTCGGTACCTGAAATCCCACGGGAAATGATTTGCAGCGGTGTAAACGAACAGAAATAACGGGCCTTGCCGTCCCTCGTGCGCGATGATGTTGGTCGCCTGATCGAAATAAAAGCTGTCTGGCTCAAGTCCGCGAGCCCCCAGGTCCTTCATGTCGAGATAACGCTCAACGCCCGCGCTGGTCTGGAAACCGCGCGAGCCAAGAAACGCACCATAGAATGGGTAAAGGCTAAAGGTTTTATAGCCGCAGCGGCTAAGCGCATTCGGCAAGCCACGTGCGACACGACCAGAGGCAATGCGCGTGACCGATGTTGCAAAGCGACCGTAAGAACGCGCCGACAGGCCAGTCAGCACATTATATTCGGTAAACCAACTCGGCCCGCCGGCGCCCTCCACGACCATCTTGCGCGACACGCCGTCGAACGATCGGAAGTGCCGGTGGTATCCGGACGGAACCTTCATGCCGGGCGCGGCGGTGATGTCAAAGCTCGACTCGTCGTGCAGCAGGATAATGTGCGGAAGCTTTCCGCCGGGGCTGCAAGTCGTCGCAGGCACTTTCAGCCGATCTGTGACGGCCGCATCCGATTCCAGCAGCCCGTGCGTTGCAAATTCGTAGACCGCTGCCACACCCGAACGCGCAAATTTGGATACATAGTCCCGATTGAAAAACTCTCCATAGAAGTCGGCCGGATAAGCGACCGACAGAGCCACGAGACCGCCCATGCATAACGTGCCGCCGAGCGCACTTGTGCGCATGCGCACGCGAAACGGGTCGACCCGCCACAAGAGGATGAGTGCGGGAATAGCAATCACAAAACCAAACAGAATTGGGCCGCGCAAACGCGGCATGATCGTAAAGAGAAACGCTGACGTGTCGGGGTCGATGATCATCAGGTCGACGAAATTCACTGTCATCATCAATTTGTCGTACTTGAACTGCGACAGAAGAATGAGCGTGACGATCATCGTAAGCGACAGCAGCCCGGCAATTGCGGGCCGCTTCAACAAAGCCAGCCAGAAAAAATTCAACAGCGCCCAAGCGAATAAAAAAGTTGCCTTGGTCGAGAGGTCGAGCTCGGTCGCGGTCATCACCGCGAGCGCGGCCAGATGCACGACGGCGGTGATAGCGAGCGCGAATGCATCGCGCCGGGAGATCGCCTCGGCGGGCGCAAGACGACTAAGCAGAGCGGACGCTACGGACAACATGGCCTATAAGACGGCCCTGCCCGGCTGCGATCCCCACCAATCCCCCAGCGCATGGCCCGCTGTCATAAGACTGTAATCAAACTGCCATTGCAAGATGCAGTGGGTCCGTCTGCCAGTTTTACCTTATGTTAACCAAAGGGATGACGCGGATGGCCGATGAATGGCCGGTTCCGCGCATCCGCCGCCCATGCCATCATTGCGGATGTTCTTTGACTCCCGCCTCGCCGAAGCATGGGCGCGATTGCCGGATTATCTCGGCAGCCACGTGCTGGTGAGCCTCACAGCGCTTGCCCTCGGACTTGGCATCAGCCTTCCGGTCGCCATCGCCTCGAGACGCCGGCCCTTTCTGCGCAGCGCATTGCTTACGGTCGCCAGCGTGGTGCAGACGATCCCCGGCCTGGCCCTGCTGGCACTCTTTTATCCCCTGCTTCTGGCGCTCGCCGCTTTGTCCGAACGCGTATTCGGCAAAGGCTTTTCCGCGCTTGGCTTCCTCCCCTCCGTGCTGGCGCTGGCGCTTTATTCGATGCTGCCCGTACTTCGCAACACCGTCACCGGCCTCAACGGCGTTGACAAACGCCTGAGCGAAGCAGCACGTGTCGTCGGAGTGGGGCCGTGGCGCCTGTTGCAAGACATCGAATTGCCCCTGGCGCTGCCGGTCATCATGGCCGGTATCCGAACGTCAGCTGTCTGGGTGATAGGCACGGCAACACTGGCAACGCCGATCGGACAAACGAGCCTCGGCAACTACATTTTCACCGGCTTACAGACGCAGAACTGGGTTTTTGTCATATTCGGTTGCGTCGCGGCCGCGCTACTCGCACTCACAGTCGACCAGTTGCTGGCGCTGGTGCAAGCAGGGGTGACTCGCCGCCGCAGCGTACGGACGACGCTCGGTGCACTCGGTCTTGTCGTTCTGATTTTCGTCGCTTTGCTTCCCGGTCTCGCACGGCCACAAGCGAATTTTCTGGTCGGCGCCAAGACTTTTACCGAACAATATGTCCTTGCTGCGCTGGTCCAGCAGCGTCTTGAATCTTCCGGGCTTACGGCTTCACGCCGTCCGGGGCTGGGCTCCAACGTGCTCTTCGATGCGCTCGCATCAAGTGAGGTTGATGTCGCGGTCGACTATTCCGGAACGCTCTGGGCGAACCGCATGCAACGCCACGACGTTATGCCGCGCGAACAATTGCTCGCCGCGCTATCCCAATGGCTGCAAAAAACGCACGGCATCCAAATGCTCGGGTCGCTTGGTTTCGAGAATGCGTATGCTCTAGCAATGGCGCGCAAAAGGGCGGAAGCGTTAAAAATCCGCTCGATTGCCGATCTCGCCAACCATGCCCGCGATCTCACGGTTGCCGGCGACTATGAAATATTTGCGCGTCCCGAATGGACGGCACTGCGCAAAACTTATGGCCTGAATTTTCGTGCCCAACGGCAAATGCAGCCGGAATTCATGTACAAGGCTGTTGCCGACGGCGAAGTCGATGTGATCGCGGCCTACACAAGCGACGGCCAAATCCCGACATACGACCTTGTCGCGCTGACCGACGACAGGCACGCAGTCCCGCCATACGATGCAATTTTGCTGATTTCGCCCAAACGCGCGAACGATTCCGGACTGATCGCAGCGTTGAGGCCGCTTATCGGTTCAATAGACGTAGCGACGATGCGCGCGGCAAATGCTCGTGCGTCAAACGGCAGCGAGACTCCTGATACGGTCGCTCGATGGCTTGCTGACGAAATTGCCAAAAAGCGCGATTAGGCCGTGTGCTCGCAAACCGACACCCGAATGCTGACTTGGATGTGCACTTAATGTCCGCTTTTGGGAGAAGCGGACATCGCAAATTCAAGCCGTTATCTCTGCTCTCGACCCAAAGCGGATATCACGCGCACGCGTCACTCGGGAAAGAAGCCTGCACCAATAACGGCGACCCCTTCGGCCTTCACAGCCTTAATGTAGCTCCATTTCTGCGACGGTTCGGTCTGTCCGGGCTTTGGTAGCCAGTAGTCGACCCATCCCGATCCTTTTGTCTGCGCAACCTTTAATATTTCGTCGTGAAAAGCCTTCCCTTTCTTGTCTTTTTCTCCGTGGTATGCGCGTCCCTCGCGTGCCGGGAAGGCCGGGTTGAGGACCACCGTACCATCGGGAGCATAAGCAAAAATATAAGTATCACCCGAGAACCATTCGCTTCCGTGCTGACGAAATTCGGAGAATGCGTCCTTTCCTTTTGTGTTGACGAGTTCGGCTGCTCTACCCACGAGCATTTGGATACGCTTTGCCTGATCAGAGTTTGGAGGTGACGATTGCGAATAGGCTGAATTCGCCGCAAGTACGAACGAAGCGCATATGATGATGATGAACCTGAACATGGCGTACCCTCGCCGGGACGCGCCCCTGCCAATTATTCTAGCAAAGCAGCTCGTCGAATGTCAGGTTTACTCTCGCTGCGACATTTCGTTTGCTTTTGCGGTAAGATCAATTTTCTTCAGAAGGCATGAGCATCTAGTACAGCGCATCCTCCAAAAGTTGCACGACCTATTACAAAAAGTTCACGTGCAGTCGCGAAGCAAAGCGCGCAAGCTCAAAATCTCAAAGAGGGGACGACGCCTGCTTTTTGATAAGGAGGCGCGTATGTTGCGATCAGAGGTTGATTTTCCCGCAATTCCACAGATCGACCGTAAGCGGTGCCCGGCATGCCGCTCTTCAATGCGGCTCGCGTGGATCGAACCTGACGAAAAATCCGGTTATGACAGGCGCACGTTTGAGTGCTTGCATTGTCACCACTTGGATACCGCGATCGTGAAATACAGAACGCCGGCCCGCTAGCCGGGCGCAAAACGCGACACGCGCTTCTTCAACTTTTTGCCAAACGTGCCTTTGGTAGCTGACTTATTTTTTTCCCACCAGCATGAATGGGTGCTGCCATGCCACAGTTTACACCTCAACTCATCCAGGACATGAGAAAAGCGCTTGAAGATGTCATGACACGCGTTCCCGTCGAATATACGACGGCCGCTGTGAGGGTTTATCTCGCTGAATGCATACTGAGGGCTGCTGCCGAAGGTCACACAAATTACAACGACCTATTTACCGCCGCCGCCGATCAAATTCAGACTGCTATATTGCTTTTCACGTGAACAAGAGGGCGACGAATAGAAAGTTGCGTAAACGCATGGAGAGAAAAACGATGCGACTGCTCGCACCAGCAGGTAAGCGGTTAATTTTGGCGCTCTTGCTCTTCTTGGGGATGGGGCTTTTGTCTGCGCCTTCTCCGGCCGCCGCGCAGGCCAAATACATTGTCCAGCCAGTGGCGGAAATGAAGGTCAAGCAACTTCCCAAAGGCGAATTGTTTTGGCGTGTCGAGAGTTTTCCGACATTGGATAAAGCGAAGGCAGCTGCACCGTCTTATCGTTGGAACCCCGACACCGTCAGCTACGACGGATTGCCCTCGCTGACGGCTGAGGTCGCCGGCAAAGCCTGGCTCTTCACGCTTGGTCCAAAGGGTGGGGCAACGGCCGGCGGAACGAAGGTCGCGGAGATTGGGCCCGTTCCCCCGCTCAGTGCGCCCGAGTATCTGTTGCGCGTGAACTACGGCCATGGGCCGCCGGGCGCCGAGACACCGGTGCATATGCATCCAGGCTCCGAATCTTTCTATGTGATCGCTGGCAGGTTGGGGCAACGAACTCCGCAGGGAGTGATGAATGTCGAGGCCGGGCATTCAATGAACGGACATCCGGCTGGAATGACAATGGAGGTTTTCAACAGTGGGACGACAGAACTAGAGGCGCTCATAATGTTTGTCGTCGATGCGACCAAGCCGTTTTCGGTGCCAGCCAAGTTCGAATAAGAATTTCTACTTCTGGCCCTTGGCGGGGTACTTTGATCGCGTCGCCGAATGTCCACTTTCGAGGTAAAGGGAGATCACAGCGGCGTGAGAACCACACAGAATTAAAAGTTATAGGAGGACACACGAATTCCACCCCTCGGTGGATATCATGTCCCTCGCGGGACGATGGATGAGATGAGTCCGTATCGCTTGGACCTATCGTTCGTCTGACGGTAAGGCCGCGGTAAAGATTGTTCCGCCTCGTCTTCGAACCCCATGCTGGAAGGGCCTGAGTGCCGATTCCGAAGAGAAGCGCGAGCCCGCGAGCGACATCGACACACTGTACTGATGGGTAGTCTGAAAGCGCTTGACCCAAACCGGCCGATTAGAGAAGCGGACATCGCAAATTCAAGCCGTTATGTCTGCTCTTGACCCCGAAGCGGACATCAGCTGCACACGTCAGAAGTAGCCGAAGCGCCATTTCGCGCTATCGTCAATCAGCTCTAGCTCGGGTGCGTCGCACAAATGTCGCCCTCCGTAACAATACATTCCGTTACCGACGAAATTTCAATTTGCCTCCAGCCGCATCCTGGCGGATAGTGCTGATGTTGCTATCGCGTGGGGGCGATGGTGGTGACCAAAAACGAGAAAATGCAGAGCAACTCTGCCGCCTGTTTTTTGGCGGCGCGGAGGTGGAGTTGGCGCTTATGAGCGCCGATGCCGATCACGGCTATTCTGGGAGGATTCAGCCATGCTCACGCGCGTCTTTTCGAAACGTGTATTGCTCGCACGCAGCCTCGCCGCGGCGCAGTTTACTGTACTAACATCCGGCCTAATTGGCCTTTCAAGTTCGATCGCCTGGTCAGAGCCGAAAGACATTAAGTGGGGTACAGGCCCGGTTGGCTCCGTCGGCCACAAGGCGCTTGTCGTCCTGGCCGACCTCCTGAACAAAGAGATGCCAGACTACCGCATCACGGTCTTGCCGATGCCTGGCGCCGTGATGACGGTCAAGGGCTACGCAACCAACCAAATCGATGCGTTCTACGGCTCTGACGATTCCTTGCGAGAATTCGCAGCAGACAGCGGCCGCTTCAAAGGTTTCAAAGCGAGCGTGCAGCGCCAGCCCGTGCAATCAATGTGGGTCTTTACACTGGACGTTGGCCTCGCCATCAAGGCCAGCAACGCCGACAAGATCAAGAAATGGTCGGACCTCACTGGCAAGAAGGTTTTCACCGGCCCGCTGCCCTTCGACACCCGGCTACATCTTGAGACTGCCTTGGCTGCAGTGGGCGCCAAGCACATCTACACCCAGGTAGATTTGTCGAACGCAGGATCGCAGCTCAATTCCGGTACTATCGATGCAATGATCGTCTATTACACGGGCGGCGTTGTGCCAGCGCCGTGGCTTACGGAAGCGTCACTGTCTGTTGACTGGGCCGGTTTGAATCCGAGCCCTGAGGAAATCGCAACGCTCAAGACGAAAGGCTTTGCTCTCGAGGAAGTCGAAGCGTCCAAGATTAGCAAAAATGACATCCACGTTAAAAAGCTAACCCTCAGCCCGTTCTACTGGGGCTTCGACATTGGCATGAACATGTCGACCGAGGACGTCTACAAGATGTTGACCATCGTCGACAAGCACGCTGATGAACTGGCCAAACTCGATGGTGACTTTGCACAGATTTCCGGCGGCAAGCTTGCGGAGTTCCAAACGAAAGCGCTGGACCAGACCTGGGATCTCATCCCCATTCACCCGGGCCTTGCCAAATTCCTGAAGGAAAAAGGCAAGTGGAATCCGAAATGGGATTCCAAAGTTGCTTCGATGTGACGTGCTCATGCGTTGCAACTGAGTCTCTACGGCGGGTGCAAAGATGCATCCGCCGCTTTTTTAGAATCGTCCAGATCATCACAGGCCCACCATGACCGCTCTTCCATCCCGACAGCAGCCTGTCATCCTCGACTACATTTATTACGCGGTGGCGATCTCCGTGTTTGTTTCCATATTTGTCTATTACTGGACCGATATGGGCGGGCCGACGCTGCTGGCGATGACCCTCATCCCCATCATTTTCGCGTTGTTCACTTTGCAGGCGTTGCGCGCGAATGAGCTGTATCCTGCACTCCCTCCGACCGCCAATTATGTGATTGCCTTCGGGTACTGCGTTTTCTCGTTCTATTGCGCGTACTACATGAACACTGAATATCTGGCGCTTGGGCTTGAACGCGCCGGCGCATGGAACACCATGGACTTGACCATGGGGGGCATCATGTCGTTGCTCATCATGGAATATGCGCGCAAGCGTCATATGCCTTTGTTCATCCTCAATATCATCCTCATAGTATATGCAGTCTACGGGAACTACGTGCCGGGCATGTTCTATCATGCTGGGATGACCTGGCATCGAGTGATCACGGCCAGCAGCGTTGAAGTGGCGACCGGTATATTCTCGAGCCTGCCACAGATCGCGCTCACCGTTGTCGGCTCATTCCTGTTGGTACTGAGTCTATTGCGCGGTTTCGGCTGTATTCAGTCGCTGTTGCGTGCGACCAAGCGCGTCGCATTTCGATCCCCGCACGCTATCCCGCAGTCTGCCGTGGTCGGCTCGATGTGCGTCGGTATGGTCAGTGGCAGCGGCGCGGCCAACGCCATTACGATCGGTTCGGCAACAATCCCAGCGATGATCGCGTCCAACATCCCACCAGCAACGGCGGCGGCAATCGAATCTGCATCCTCGCTTGGTGGCCAGTTGATGCCGCCAGTTATGGGTATCGCTGCTTTCTTGATGGCCGAGTTCCTTGGGGTCGATTATTTCGAGGTAGTTGCGCGCGGCTGGGTACCGGCGCTGATCTACTATGCCACGGTCGCTACATCTGTGTATCTGCTGGCGATTGCGTTCGGGACCCGCATCGTTATCACCAAACTCGACGGACTAAATTGGCGTGATATCGTCAATCTACTCGCCTTTGCTTGTACAGTCGGTGGTTTGGTTTTCCTGATGGCGGCGCTCTATCTCTCCCCGACATTTGCCGCGCTGTATATCTTCTGCACAATTGGCGCTGTGCTAGTTCTCCTCCATATGGTCGAACTTATTAGTACAGGGCAATTGTCAGTCGCCAAGTTCATTGCACCGCTACGGACTTTCCTTGATTCTTATATGGATATGATTTGCGATCTGGCTCTGTTGCTTGCGACGCTGTCGATAATGACCGGCGCGCTGGTGATCACTGGCGTACCAACAAAGCTTGGTTCGCTGCTTATACAGGCGGCAGGGGTCAACCTGGCTGCTATGGTGCTAATGGCCTTCCTCTTTGGCGCTATTCTCGGTACCGGCCTTCCGCCTGCGCCCACGTATATCCTGGTGGCAATCGTGATCGCACCGCCGATGATTCAGGCTGGTGTCAACCCATGGGTTGTGCATTTCTTCTCGTTCTTCCTCGCCTGTTTCGGCGAGCTCACGCCACCAACGTCGCTGGTAGCGGCGGTCACGGCCAAGATCGCGAACGCGAATTTTTATTCGGTGCTTAATCGTGCGATGCAGATTTGCGTATCGCTGTTCACACTAATGGCTGCGGTGTTCGTCCATCCGGAACTGGTGGTAAAACCAGGTCTCGCCCAGATCGGTGCAGCTTTCCTCGTAGCAATTTCCACGATCGGCATCTCGTTCAGCATCCAGGCTCGCTTCAGCGAGGCGCGTCCGGTGGACTTAGGCATTCGAGCAATGATCGCAACCTTCGCGCTGATCGCACTGTTGGTGCCAGATTACACTATCGCATCGACAGCCTGCGTGCCTGTGCTGATCGCAATTGGCTATTGGCTGGTGTATCGGCGCAGGCGGGAGGCGGGCCAACCTGAAGTGATTGAACTCGAATCTACAGCGTTAGGGCCTGCCGCTGCCGGGAGCAGCGCATTGGGTACAATGAGTTGAAGACGAGTTGGTTCATTCGAACGGCCTCTTGTGAGCTCAAACGGGAAGCCGTTTTTCTTTGCAGCTGAGCCATCGGCGCTTCGGTCGGCGGCTCTATACGGAAAATGTCAGCAGCTCCGCTTTCGGGAGCAAAGTGGACATCGCAAGTATCGGGCTCAGCCGGTTATTCCTCGCTTTCACCGCCGATCACGGCACCTGTACCTGGATCGACGAGATGGAAGCGTTGGCATGCAATGCATTTCACCGTTTCATGCGGGGTCTCTGAACTGTTTGCGCTGGTGAATGCTTGCACTTGAAGGCCAGTGTTTGGGCAGCGGAAGAGAAACGGAAGAAATGTGGGCATCCCGCAGTGTCTTGGCGGCCAAAGGCCTCGCGTTGATCCAAGTCAAAGCGGAGCCGGCGCTGCTCATATATTCAATTATCTGCATGTGATCCTGTGCGCTGGTTCACGTGGCGCAATGGAGGATTTTAGAATGCTCACGAAAAAGGCCTGGTCCCCTTATCTCGCCGGGATCGTCATCGGTGTCTTGCAAATCCCCGCATTCTTGTTGATCGAAACCGCGCTCGGCGCCTCATCGTCCTACGTCACTGTCGGTGGCATGATCGCCTCGTGGATTGACCCGTCGATCTTGAAGATCGACTATGTCGCTCGTCACGTCGCTGCGACTGGCAAAAACTGGTGGCAGGTCGCTCTCGTTATCGGCATTGCCATCGGCGCGTTTGTTTCGATGAAGTTGTCCGGTGCGAAAAGAGCACCGATCTCGCCAATCTGGCGGCGCGCGCTTGGCTCACCGTCACCGACCCAACGCTATGCCGTCGCTTTCGCAGGCGGCTTCCTATTGCTGCTCGGCGCGCGTATTGCCGACGGCTGCACCAGCGGCCACGGTCTTTCTGGTATGGCGCAACTGGCGGTCGGCTCGACCGTCGCAGTCGCCGCGATGTTTTCAGGCGGTATCGCGACAGCAATGCTCCTGCTGCGCCGCATCTGACTTAAAAGGAGAATAGCCATGTCAGTTACCGTTGCCGTTGTCGTCGGCATCGTCATGGGGATCGTGTTCGGTTTTGCGCTCGAAAAATCGCGCGTGTTTGAACCGGGTGTCATTGTCGGCCAAATGCAGCTACGCAACTTCATCATGCTCAAAGTTTTCCTCACCGCGGTCGCGACTGGAGCGGTGGTGCTTGCGGTGCTCAACGGCTTTGGTTATGTGAAGCTTCAGCCAAAAGCCGCGGCCTACACCGCAGATGTGGTCGGCGGGCTATTGCTCGGTGCCGGTATAACTCTCTCAGGCGCTTGCCCTGGCACGGCGCTGGCACAGATCGGTGCCGGATATCGAGATGCATTGTTCACTTTGGTCGGTGGACTGTTCGGAGCAGTCACCTTTTCCTATGCGCAGCCTATGCTCGCCAAAACGTTCCTCGGTCAGAGCGGGCCAAAACTTATATTCAGCGATCTTGTCGGCGTGCCCTACTGGATCGGCGCTTTGGTGCTAGCGGCGGCCATTGTTGTGATTCTCGTTGCGATCGAAGCATGGGCGCCCTGGCGCGGCGAATTGGGCCATGATGTGGATGGCGACCTGCCGTCCTCGGCTCCACCCGCAAAAACAACCTTGCACACCCAACCCGCTGAATAACGGGAGTACTCAATGACTGTTAATGTGGGAACGATTGATCGCATTGCGCGCCTGGTAGTCGGCGTTGTACTGCTCGCTTTTGCGCTTGGCTATCTCGCGCCAGGAACAAGCTGGAATTGGGTTGGGTGGGTCGGTGTCGTACCGATTCTCACCGCATTATTTGGCAATTGTCCGGCTTACAGCCTGTTCGGCTGGTCGACGCAGTAAACGGCTTTGGAAGGAAACACGCTATGCGGTACGTTCGCCTAAAAGTCGACAGTGCGGGAGAAAGCCACATTGAGCAGGCAACGCTCGATCTGAATGAAGCCGACTATCGGCCGCCGGCACCAATGCTATTTGTGTCGCACAGTTTCCAGGCCGACGGCCTGCAATTTGTTAGGCTACCTTCGGGTTGGGCTGGCGAATCCATCCATCCACCGAAGGCGCAATTTTTGATTTGTTTGAAAGGCCATCTCGAAGTGACCGCGAGCGACGGAGATAAACGAACCTTCGGTCCTGGCGACAGTATCTTGATGGAGGATATTTCCGGCAAAGGTCATCGCACGCGCGTGAAGAGCGCGGACGAGTGCATTGTGGCGATTATTCCTATTGTTCCTGGCTAATCTACCTTGGTGACATCGATATCATTCAACTGCAAAATCACCTTGCGGGATTTCCGCTTTTGGCCCGAAGCGGGCAATCCGGCTATGACGGCTGATGTCCGCTTTTGAGGGTCTGTTGCAAAACTATTTGAGGGGGGCAGCGCGCGCAACATTGATTCAAGATCAGACGAAAACGAGCAATGTTGATTCGCCGCGACGTCCGATCGGATTCGATTATTGCGCTATCGCAATGCGGCAAAAAGTTTTGCAACACATTTGGGGGTAAAGCGGATATTGAAAAGACACGCATTACCGACGGTCTCTCTGTCTGCAGCCATGTGCTATCCTTGTTGAAGTTAATGTGCCTAAGCCGTGCGCGCTAGATGAAGCAGCATATACAGTTCTGTCAGACGCATGATGGAGTGCGGATTGCCTTCGCCAAAGCCGGTGATGGCCCACCGCTGGTCCGATCCGCGAATTGGTTTACCCATCTGGAGTTGGATTGGGACAGCACAATTTGGCGACACTGGTTTGAGGCGCTCGCCGACGGCCGCACGCTCGTTCGTTACGATCCGCGTGGTTCAGGCCTGTCCGATCGCAATGTCGATGATTTTTCCCTGGAAGCCTGGGTCAGCGATCTTAAAGCCGTGGTAGACGCGGCGGGCCTTCAGCGCTTCCCGCTTCTAGGGCTGTGTCAGGGAGGCGTCGTAGCAGCTGCTTTCGCAGCGCGTCACCCCGAGCGCGTTAGTCGCCTGATCCTCTACGATAGTTACTTGTCTGGCGCCTATGCCGAAGGCATGGATCAACGCAGGCAAAAGCAGGCGCGTACGATGTCAGAGATGATTGAAGTGGGCTGGGGCCGGGAGGCGGGAGCATTTCGCGAAGTTTTTGCAAATCTCCTGATGCCGGACGCAACCAAAGAACAACTTCGTTGGATCGGCGAACTCCAGCGACGAAGCGCTTCTGCGGCAAATGCCAGAAAGCTCTGGGATGCATTCAATACGTTCGATATTCGTGCTGAGGCCGGCAAGCTCAAAGTGCCGACCCTTGTCTTTCATGTTAGAGGTGATGCGATGGTGCCGTTCGAGGCCGGCCGTCGACTCGCTGCGGCGATTCCAAACGCTCGTTTCGTCCCTCTTGAAGGCAAGAACCATATCCTGCTGGCCAATGAGAGAGCCTGGCATGCTTTCAGAACTGAACTTCGAAATTTTCTCACGGCCGATGAACCGACTGAAATTCTGTCGCAGAGCAAACTTGAAGCGTTGAGCCCACGCGAGAAAGAACTCCTCGACTACATTGCCCGTGGATTGGCCAATGCTGAAATAGCTCAAAGGACCGGCATTGCCGAGAAAACCGTGCGCAATCACATCACCACGATTTTTTCCAAGCTCGCGGTTGAACATCGTGCCCAGGCGATTGTCGTCGCCCGCAAGGCGGGCCTCGGCCGGGATTGATCGGCTGAGTCCCCGGGGCCAGGACCCCAAATTTGAGTGCTTTTCGAAGCCAAAAAGCGACTGTCAATAGGACCGGCGCCTCAATACATGAGCGTGCTTTGCTTGCATGATTGCAGAATTAAACGTGTAAGCCAAAAGGTGACTGCCATGACCAACACCATGAAAGGCATTGTCAAGCAACGACAGGACCCGTTGCGCGAGCGCTATCGAATAGTGCCCGACGAGGCCCGTATCACCGACAGCGCTAAAACCATCATGATTGGATCCGAAGACCCCTTTCACAGCGAAGTGGTGGTGGGAGAGGGACAAGGCGGATCATGGCGCATCGGCATCCATCGCGTGATCGGGGGCTATCATGACCTGCCCAACCCCGGCGACATACTTTGCGCGGCGCTCGCCTCCTGTCTCCATTCAACATTGCGCCTTATTGCGGATCGGCTGGAAATTCCTCTCGCGAGTCTTGAAGTCAACACGCGTGCAGAAGTTGACGCCCGTGGCTCCTTGCTCGTTGATCGAAACGTTCCCGTTGGATTCCAGCAGATCAAGTGCCAGGTTCGGCTTGAGCCGGCGGTCGAAGTCCCCCCGGAAAAAGTGAAGATGCTGCAGGCTGCAGCTGAACACAGCTGCATCATACTCCAGACGCTCCGCAATGGCGTTCCAGTGCAAACGCAATTCGACAAAGTCCAATCGACCGCTGATTTAGTTGCAAAGTGACCGAGCAGCTGGACATAGGAGGCAGGCAATGCCACAGATCGATGTCCACTTGATCAAGGGCGTGTTCAATGGCGAGCAGAAAAAGCAGATTATTCAAAAGTTGACCGATGCCATGGTTTCGGTCGAGGGTGAAAACATGCGCGGCGTGACATGGGTGAAGATTCTTGAGGTCAACAGCGGCGAGTGGGGTATTGGCGGCAAGCCGCTGACGACTGAGGCCGTAAAAGAATTGGCCGCAGGTCCACGGACAGGGTGAGCCACGTTTTTTGACAACTATCGCCAGCAGGGTATTCCTGCTGGCGATTTTGATTTCATACAAGCTGATCGGACATCCGCCAAAAAAACAAAATTTTGCTTTGACCGGTGCGAAAAGTGACCGATTCCGGAGACGGAAACCGCTTATTTGGTTCGCGTCTCCGGGCTTCTGCGACGAAGTTCAGGACTAAGCAGCCTTGCTCGGTGCAGCCTTGTTCGATTCCGGGCTCGTGCTTGGTGGCGCGCCCGTCTTGATACTAATTGTCTTGGTAGCCTTTACGACCTTCGCGGGCTTCTTGATCTTGAGATGCAGCACCCCTTTGTCGAAATGAGCTTCAACGGCTCCCTCTTCCGGCTCGAAAGGTAACAGCATCGATCGATAGAATGAGCCGTAGCTCCGCTCCTCGACGTGCCAGTCTTTTTCTTCTTTAGTGCTCTCCGCCTTTTTCTCTCCGGAAATGACCAGTTGGTTGTCGTCAAGGCTGACGTTGATATCTTTCTCGTCCACGCCGGGAAGTTCGGCGGTCACTTCGAAGGCATTATTTGTCTCCGCTACACTGATTGCCGGTGCGCCAGCCCCAATACCGGTAGACGACGGTTTCTGATCGAAAGCACGAAACACATTTTCCATTTCGCGCCGCATGGCTAGGAACGGATCTCCCAGTTCCTGCCCGGGCCACAGTCTCGGAAGGTTCATCTGTTATCTCCATCAGTAAGAGAAAAGATGGATAATCCTGTTCCTTCCGGCCGTGACGGCCTTGATCTAACTCAAAGGAAGGGGAATTCATCGCAAAGCAAAATTGGCGCCTGTCAAATAGCCGAGGCACGCAATGGTGCGTAAGTGAGCTTGACCTATTGAGTGACAGATGCCCTTCTGATTTGCAAATTTGGGAATGTCACCATTGGTCACGGCCAAATTCCGCCGCGAGCCTTTCGGCAGTTATTCAGTCAGCAAACCAGCGGATAACCCCTCATTCGCATCGTGGCCGGCCATGACCGCGCTTGGGCTGAATGCCGTGACGAGCTTGAAAGCCTTACATGGCGTCTAGCTTCGGGCCGAGGCCGTTTGGCGCCACGACAACTTCGACGAAGTGCGGGAAATGGTGTTCAACGGCCTTAGCGTTTTGTCTGCCTTTGAAGCGGCTCATAGCTCCTCGTGTTCACGTGTTTGTAGCAGCAAGCGCGCAAGCGCCTTTTTCCCGTCTTTGCTCGCCGCTGCCATACTTTCAAAAAAGATTGGCGAGCGCTTTACCGGTCCAGGTTTACCGGCACAATTGATCTCCCATCGCCACGGCTTCGATGGTGTCCCTCGCCGCTTTAGGGCGACCGAATAATCAGTTGGTTTGAATTCGTCGCGCATAGAATGAGATAGGTTTGATTTTTAAACTGTGCCGGCACTACGATCATTACATTGATCTAAATCATTGCAGCGTCCCCTTATGAGGCGCACCGGTGCTGGCAAAATTGCTTGGAGGCACCCTTGCTGGATTCTCAATGTCTGGGTTCGGAAGCAGGAGTCGATTCCATGATTACACGACGACAAGCAAGTGCCGGCATTGTCACGGCGGCCGTCCTCGCAGGTACATCTGGTGCTGGTGCACAGGAGGGAGCGATTATGCAACTACCACCGCCGCGTACCGAAGGCGGCAAATCCTTTATCCAAACGTTGAAATTAAGGCGTTCGATACGCGAATACTCTGATCGCGCGTTGTCGCGGCAGGTGCTATCCGACCTGCTGTGGGCCGCGTTTGGGATCAACCGTCCGTCCGGAGACCGCACGGCTCCTTATTGGCGCCACATCATGGTGATCGACGTCTATGCAGCGATGGCAGACGGTCTCTGGTACTACGAGCCTGGGCATCATGTCTTGCAACAGCAGGGGCGCGCCGATATTCGCGCCGCAACTGGATTGCAGGACTTTGTGGCGACCGCGCCGCTGAACCTTATCTATGTAGCGCACGGAGAGCGGATGCAGGATGTATCGTCGGAAGAACGGCGTCTGTATGCTTCCGTCGATGCCAGCTTTATCGGCCAGAACGTTTATTTGTTTTGCGCTTCTGAAGGTCTTGCGACTGTTTTCCGTGGCGCTGTCGACACCAAGAAGCTCGCGCTTGCGATGAAACTTGACCGCATGCAATTTGTCACATTTGCCCAGACGGTCGGATATCCGAAAGCCTGACTTCGCTTTCGAGGTAGTGACAAGTAATTTGCCTAGCCAAAAATTGGCGGCGAGTCCCGGTGGGCCCAAAGCGGACATTGCACCCCCCTTCAGGTGAGCAGGGTGACCGGCTACGCTACCGCTTTTTAGGATGGGGTAAATGAAACGGCGCGAGTTCATATCGCTTCTAGGTGGCGCGCTGATGGGATGGCCGCTCGCAGCGCACGCGCAACAAGGCGAGCGGATGCGCCGTGTCGGCTTGCTTATGCTGCAGGACGAGGATGACCCTAGCACAAAACCCCGCATCGCCGAGTTCGTTCAAGAGCTACAGAAATTGAATTGGATCACCAACCGCAACATCCAGATTGATATTCGCTGGGGCGCAGCAGACAGCAAGCGCTCTCGTAAACACGCGGCAGAAATGGTTGCACTTGCACCTGACGTTGTTGTTGCCACTGCCAGCTCAGCGACGGCCGCCTTGCAGGAAGCAACACCGACAATACCGATCGTGTTCGTAAACGTAACCGATCCGGTCGGCGCAGGGTATGTTGCGAGCTTGGCGCGACCCGGTGGTAACATTACAGGATTTGTCACTTTTGAATATGGAATGAGTGGAAAATGGCTAGAGCTACTCAAGGAAATTGCTCCTGGTGTCACGCGAGTAGCAATTCTTCGCGATCCGACTTTACCCGTCGGCATCGGTCAACTCGGCGCAATCCAATCAGTAGCGCCTTCTCTCAGGGTCGAGACAAGTCCGGTCGATGTGCGCGATGCGAATGAGATTGAGCGAGCAATCACTGATTTCGCACGTAAGCCGAGTGGCGGCATCATCGTGGCTGCGTCCCCGGGGGCGCTTATTAATCGAAAGCGGATCATTGATGCGGCGGCTAAATACAGATTGCCGGCAGTGTACTTTCAAAAAGAATTTGTCAAAGGCGGCGGCTTGGTCTCCTATGGGCCCGACGTAGTCGCTCAATATGGCCACGCAGCGACTTACGTAGACCGTATTCTCAAAGGAGAGAAGCCAGCCGATCTTCCCGTGCAGCAGCCCACTAAATATGAGACGGTAGTAAATCTGAAAACGGCAAAGGCACTGCACCTCGCTGTCCCGCCATCTCTTCTCGCACGCGCCGACGAGGTGATCGAGTGACAGCACTCGATGTCTGCTTTGGCTGATACTGTTGAAATAGTCCCAAATCCAGGTCCGTTGCAAATCTGTCGAAATGCTATTGATATCTTCGACGGGATTTAATTGTTGCTGTAAATCGATTCAGAGAGCGCTCCGTTGAATCGCACGCTGACAATGAGGTCCCCCACGTCCGTTCGAAACAATCGCGCCTACGGGCTCGAGAAAATTGACACGACTCCACAACCGGACTCTTTCAACAGTACCGACCCAAACCGGCCGATTTGAGAAGCGGACATCGACCAACCGCTGCTGACCAGTCTCAATCTATAAGTACACGCCCTAGTTCTTGCTGCGGTCCACCAATGCGCGCTGCTTGATCCACGGCATCATGTCGCGCAACTTGGCGCCGACCTGCTCGATCGGATGTTCTGCGAGCTTTGCACGCGTCGCTTTGAACGAGGTCTGATTGACCTTGTTCTCCAGCATCCAATCCTTGGTGAATCGCCCGGACTGGATATCCGCGAGCACGCGCTTCATTTCGGCTTTCACCTCTGGCGTGATCACACGCGGACCGGAAACGTATTCGCCGTATTCGGCGGTGTTCGACACCGAATAGTTCATGTTGGCGATGCCGCCCTCGTAAATAAGATCGACGATAAGCTTCACCTCGTGTACGCACTCGAAATAGGCCATTTCCGGAGCGTACCCGGCCTCGACCAGCGTCTCGTAACCGGCCTTCATCAGCTCGACGAGACCGCCGCAAAGGACGGTTTGTTCGCCGAACAGGTCCGTCTCGCATTCTTCCTTGAATGTCGTCTCGATGATGCCAGCGCGGCCGCCGCCAATCGCCGACGCGTAAGACAGGCCGAGATCGTGCGCATTACCTGAGGCATCCTTGTGGATGGCGACGAGGCACGGCACGCCAGCGCCACGCTGGTACTCCGAGCGAACGGTGTGACCGGGCCCCTTGGGAGCAATCATCAACACATCGAGATCAGCCCGCGGCTCGATCAGGTTGAAATGCACGTTGAGGCCGTGTGCGAACATCAGCGCCGCACCGTCCTTCATGTTCTTGGCGAGGTGGTCGCGATAGATGTCGCCCTGTAGCTCGTCGGGCGTCAGCATCATCATCACGTCAGCCCACTTGGCCGCGTCGGGGACCTCCATGACCTTGAACTTTTCAGCCTCGGCCTTTTTCACGCCGGCCGAGGTCTTACGTAGCGCAACTGCGACCTCTTTCACGCCGCTATCGCGCAAATTGAGCGCGTGGGCGTGGCCCTGGCTGCCATATCCAATGATGGCGACCTTCTTGCCTTTGATCAGGTTCAGGTCGGCATCGCGATCGTAGTAAACACGCATGATACTTGGTCCCTCGTTCGGCCAATGGTCGTCAGTTATTCGGAGAAAGCTCTCCCGCGGGTGCTTCTAGGTCGCCCCTACAGCCGGAGCAAGTCCCTTCGGCGTCTTCCGTTACTTCCCGTCGCGCTGCCGTTTGATCTGTAGCCTGCCGGCATAGAGCAACGCGAAGCCAGCCAGCACACTGCCGTATTTGATCACCTCGGGCAGATTGGAGCCCTGTTCGAAGCAATAGGGCCGGGCGTTGGCGACACCGACGCAGCGTGAATTCTCCTGCGAATAAGGCTTGATGAACACTCCCAGAATGATGAGCGGGATCGCCAGGATGGTCAGGCCCATCGCCTACATGCCTTCCGGCCCGCGCATGATCGCTGCGATGCCGGTGCGCGACACCTCAATGAGACCGAGCGGCAGCATCAGGCTGATGAACTGCTCGATCTTGTCGCTCGCGCCGGTGATCTCGAACACGAAACTTTCGGTGGTCGCGTCGATCACCCGCGCCCGGAAAGCATCCGCCAGCCGGAGCGCCTCGACCCGGTTCTCGCCCTTGCCTTTGACTTTGACCATGGCGAGCTCCCGCTCGATGGCGTTGCCAGCGAGCGTCATATCCACCACGTGATGCACCGGTACCAGCCGATCGAGCTGGTTCTTGATCTGCTCGATCACCATCGGTGTGCCTGTGGTAACGATCGTGATCAGCGACAGATGCTGCCGATGCTCCGTTTCCGACACGGTCAGCGACTCGATGTTGTAGCCGCGACCAGCGAAGAGACCGATGACACGGGCGAGCACGCCCGGCTCGTTGTCGACCAGCACCGAGAGTGTATGGGTTTCCGCTTTTTGCGCCGTCGGCGCTGCGGGATAGTGGGTTGTCGAGGGAGCGTTCATCACACCATCACCTTGCCTTCCTCGGTGATGGCTTCTTCCACGCTGACGCCAGCATCACCGAGCAGCATTTCGTTGTGCGCACGCCCCGACGGGATCATCGGGAAACAGTTCTCCTTCGGGTCGACCACGCAGTCGAACAAAACCGGCTTGTCGACCGCGATCATTTCCTTGATCGCGCGATCGAGATCCGCCGGCTTCTGGCAGCGGATGCCGTGCGCGTGATAGGCCTCGGCCAGCTTGACGAAATCCGGCAACGCTTCGCTGTAGCTTTCGGCGTAGCGCCCGCCGTGCAGCAATTCCTGCCACTGTCGCACCATGCCCATATAATTGTTGTTCAGGATAAAGATCTTGATCGGCAGCCGATATTGCACCGCGGTCGAGAGTTCCTGCATGGTCATCAGCACCGACGCTTCCCCGGCAATGTCGATCACCAACGACTTGGGATGCGCGAGCTGCACGCCGACCGAGGCCGGCAGGCCATAGCCCATCGTCCCAAGACCGCCCGATGTCATCCATCGGTTCGGTTCCTGGAAACCATAAAACTGCGCCGCCCACATCTGATGCTGACCGACCTCGGTGGTGATGTAGACATCCTTGTCCTTGGTCAGCTCGTAAAGGCGCTGGATAGCGTATTGCGGCTTGATCACCTCGCTCGACGAACGATAGGCGAGCGACTTGCGCGCGCGCCATTTGTCGATCTGCGCCCACCACGCTTGCAGGGATTTCTTGTCAGGATGAATTGCGCCAGTGCGCCACAGGCGGATCATGTCCTCAAGCACACGCGCGCAGTCGCCGATGATCGGCACATCCACTTTGACGTTCTTGTTGATCGATGACGGATCGATGTCGACGTGAATTTTCTTGGAACCCGGCGAAAACGCATCGAGTCGGCCCGTGATGCGATCATCGAAGCGCGCACCGATGCAGATCATCACGTCGCAATCGTGCATTGCCATATTGGCTTCGAGCGTTCCGTGCATGCCGAGCATGCCGATCCACTTCGGGTCGGCGGCGGGAAACGCGCCGAGCCCCATCAGCGTTGACGTGATCGGGTAGCCGGTGAGCTTGACAAACTCGCGCAACAGATCGCAGGCGGCCTTGCCGGAATTGACCACGCCGCCGCCGGTGTAGAACAGCGGACGCTTGGCATGCGCCATCAGGTCGACCGCCTGCTTGATCTTGTCCATGTCGCCCTTGAGCTTGGGCTTGTAGCCGGTATGCGGAAAATCCTTCGGCCGGGAATAGACACCTTTGGCAAACTGGATGTCCTTCGGCACGTCGACGACCACCGGACCCGGCCGACCGCTCGATGCGATGTGAAAGGCTTCGTGCAGCACGCGTGGCAGGTCTTCGATGCGCTTGACCAGGTAGTTGTACTTGGTGCACGGCCGGGTGATCCCGACAGTGTCGCATTCCTGGAACGCGTCATTGCCGATCAGGTGCGTGGGCACCTGGCCGGTGATGCAGACGATGGGGATTGAATCGCACAGCGCGTCGGTCAGCCCGGTCACGGCGTTGGTCGCACCGGGCCCCGACGTGACCAGCACGCAACCGACCTTGCCGGTCGAGCGCGCGTAGCCTTCCGCCGCATGCACCGCCCCCTGCTCGTGCCGAACCAGGATGTGGCGGACCTGGTTCTGCGAGAAGATGGCGTCGTAAATCGGGAGCACCGCGCCGCCCGGATAGCCGAACACATGCTCGACGTTCTGGTCGGCAAGCGCCTGAATCACCATTTCGGCGCCGGTCATTTCGCGTGTCATGTCATTCCCCTTCGTCGTCTCATCATCGCCAACAAAAATAAAAAAGGCCCGAAACGGGCCATGTCCAGACGCTCCCTGCGGCCCTTCGTCAGGACCGCCCGAGCGCCCGAACTGGTACTACCGAAATAATATTGCGCAACATGGTTCCTGCCTGAACTTTCATTGCGCGGGTTTATAGAGGGGCAGCAACGCCTGGTCAAGCGCAAAAATGCGCTATTTGAGGCCGGAAAGCTGGCTTTTGAGCGCCGCCGCGGCCGTTTCGGCCGTTTCCCAAGGCCAATCTCTCATCTGGTTGCGAAACCAGGTCAACTGGCGCTTGGCGTAGCGGCGGGTATCCATGATCGCGCCGGCCTCGGCTTCGTTGAGCGAAATCCCGCCATTGAGATAGCGGATCAACCACGGCACCCCGTGCGCCTTCATCGCCGGCAGCGCGGGATCGAGCCGACGATTGGCAAGCCGACGCACCTCGTCCAGCGCACCCGCCTTCAGCATCCTGGCAAACCGCGTCTCAATGCGATGGACCAGCTCCTTGCGCTCGCACGTGATGAAAGCTTTCGCCGCATATTTTGGATCGATGATCGACGGCAGACCTTCGGTGTGCCAGTCCGAGAGTGCGCGGCCGGTCGCCAGCACAACCTCGAGCGCGCGCGAAATGCGCGAGCGGTCGTTGATTGTCACGCGTCGCGCGGTTACCGGATCGAACCGCGCGAGTTCTGCATGCAGCGCCGGCGCGCCTTCACGCTGCAGCCGGCTTCGGACCTCGGTTCGAATATCTGCGGGGATAGCCGGCACCGCGGCAAGTCCTGCCGTCAGCGCCTTGAAATAAAGGCCAGTCCCGCCCGCCAGTATCGGAACGCGGCCTTGGGCGGTTACTTCCTTGATCGCCTCATTGACGTCCCGGCACCAGCGTCCGACCGAATAATTCTCCGCCGCATCGACAAACCCATAGAGCCGGTGCGGCACCCGTTTCTCCTCCTCGGGAATCGGACGGGCAGTGATGATGCGAAGGTCGCGATACACCTGCATTGAATCAGCATTGATGATGACGCCGCCGAGCTGCTCCGCAAGCTCAAGTGCCAGCGCCGACTTGCCGCTCGCGGTCGGCCCTGCAATAAGCACCGCCCTGACCATTGTCATAGTGCCGCCCTCATTGCGGTCGTGATAGCACCGGCGGACCGAGAACTCACCGGCGTTACGGAGGCAAACTTGACGCTTATTCGGCCCTTCCGCGCCTTGCGGCCCGCGCCCGGACGCGCCGCCGAAGTGCTGGCGCCCCCCTACGATGTGCTCTCGAGCGCGGAGGCGCGCGAACGCGCCAAGGGCAAACCGTGGAGTTTTTTGCACATTTCCAAACCGGAGATCGACCTCGATCCAGCCACCGATCCACACGACAAGGCTGTCTACGCCAAGGCCGCGGAGAACCTGAAGCGCATGGTCACTGACGGCGTTCTGATACGTGACCCCAAGCCCTGCTATTACATCTACCGGCTCACCTGGGGTGGGCACACGCAGACAGGCATCGCGGCGGCCGCATCGCTGGAAGACTATGCGACCAACCGTATCCGCAAGCACGAGCTGACGACGCCAGTCAAAGAAGATGACCGTGTCCGCCAAATTGAGGCCGTCAATGCCCAGACCGGCCCGGTGATGAGCGGCTATCCGAGCGCGCCAGCGATCGATGCCATGTTGGGGCGGGCAGCGGCTGGCAAACCCGAGATCGACGTTACCGCCGACGACGGCGTGCGCCACCAACTCTGGAGGGTCAGCGACGACGCGACGATCAATAACCTCACCCTCGCCTTTGAGGCGCTGCCGGCAATTTACATCGCCGATGGCCATCACCGTTCAGCCGCAGCCGCGCGCGTCGCCGCTGCCCGTAAAGGAGACGGCTCGCACAGTTACTTCCTTTCGGTGATCTTCCCCGAGCATGAGATGACTATCCTCGACTACAATCGTGTCGTGAAAGATCTCAATGGCCGTAGCCCGGAGCAGTTACTGGCCGAACTGCGCAAAAAATTTACGGTCGCTGCGTCCGATCGGCCTGCGCGCCCAGTGTCGTCAAATGAATTTGGGATGTATCTCGACGGTCGCTGGTACAAGCTTTCCATACACCCCGACCTGGTTCCGAACGACCCGATCGGCCGGCTGCCGATCACCCTGCTTACACGGAATGTGATTGAGCCACTGCTTGGTATCAAGGACCCGCGCACCGACAAGCGCATCGATTTCATCGGCGGTGCGCGCGGCCTGGAAGGACTTGAGAAGCGGGTCAAATCGGGCGAAATGGCACTCGCTTTCGCGCTCTATCCCACCCAGATGCGCGATTTGATGGCGGTGGCCGATGCTGGCGGCATCATGCCGCCGAAATCCACATGGTTCGAGCCCAAGCTCGCCGACGGCATGGTCAATCACGTGCTCGACTAGCGAACCGCCCGGCGCGAGCACGCGCCCGGCCGCGGCATCACAAATTACAGTCCTATTGCAGGCTCAATGCTACGAAGCTCGGGTCGCCATCCGGCGTCACCACGAGCAACACAGCTGCCTTCTTGCCGTCTTTCTTCAGCTTATCGATACGCTGCTGAAGTTCGGTGGCGTTGGCCACCGGCTGCTGCTGGACTTCGGCGATAACCATGCCAGGAGCGAGCCGTTTCTCGGCCGCCGGTGAGTTGGCATCGACGCCGGTAATCAGGACA
>Ga0187788_10000027_pt1 | contig 30834 bp, 28 predicted proteins | sample 1015_BV01_MP10_2_FD_133008 | JGI IMG/M metagenome (GOLD analysis project Ga0187788, IMG submission 133008) | Tropical peat soil microbial communities from peatlands in Department of Meta, Colombia - 1015_BV01_MP10_20_MG | ecosystem: Environmental > Terrestrial > Soil > Wetlands > Peat | place...
CGGGGTGACGCCGGTGCAGGCGGCGCAGGTCGCGGCCGCCCGTGGCGTACGGGTGTACCCGATCGGATTCGGCACGACCAACCCCACCACGATGGTGTGCACGCCCGAGCAGCTCGGCGGCACGATGTTCGGGCCGCTGCGGCCCGGCGGATTCGGTGGTGGCGCCGCGCGGCGGGGCTTCCTGGTGGCCGACGAGGAGACGCTGCGGCAGGTGGCCAGCATCACCGGAGGCACCTACTTCTCGGCCACCCGCGCGGACCAGTTGCAGGGCGTGCTGGCGGGCCTGCCGCGGCACGTCGAGGTGCAGCACCGGAACATCGAGGTGAGCGTGGCGCTCGCCGCGCTGGCGACCGTGCTGGTCCTGTTCTCGATGTGGGCGGCGGTGCGCTGGAGCACCTTCCCGACCTGAGATCCGCGCAGCGTCACGGTCCGACCGACCCGCCGGCGGGTGAGGATGGTGCTCAGGCGCGGACGCTGTCGCGGCGGCGATCGCTGACCATGTAGGCGACGATCAGCGCCAGCGGGAAGAAGAACAGGCTGAGGATGAAGAATCCGAAGAAGCTGTGACCCTTGCGGTCCGCCACCCGAGCGGGCCAGAACGCGATCGCGATCCAGATGACGACCAGCAGGATCCACAACAGCCAGCTGCCGGACATGCGACCTCCTCGATGTCGATCTCGACATCCTGACCGAGGCGCACCCGGCCCGCCCGGGGCTTAGGTCCCGTCGCCCGCGGGTATCCCGGCCCTGGCCTGGGTCATCGGCCGACCGGCCGGCCGGGTCACGACGGGAGACGTTGGGTGATCATCGCGTCCACGCGGTAGGGGACGGCCAGAACGCACCGGCCGGCCACGACGGTGGACGTCGTCCTCGGCCCTGGGTTCTGATCCCGACCCGGCCGGCTCAGGCGTCGTCGGCCGCGACGGCCGGGAGGTCGGCGGCCGCTGCTCGGTCGATCACGAACTGCCGGAACATGTCCGCCGCGGGGAGCAGCCGGCGCTCGGTCGACCAGGCCAGCCCGACCTCGCGGGTGGCGTGCGGGTCCGCAATCGGCACGTGGCGCAGGACCCGGGGGGAGTCCGGTGAGCGGTCGCGGGCGGCGGGCACGATCGCGATGCCGAGGCCCGCGGCCACCAGCCCGCGGACCGTCGGGAGGTCGTCGGCCTCGAACGCCACCCCGGGGCGGAAGCCCGCCGTCTCGCACATGCGCCCCCGGCCCTGCGCCGGGGGCGTTCGCGCGGTGCGACGGCCGACGGCACGGCCAGAGGCCGGTCGGAGCACGGCCGGGACGGGCCCGGTTCCCGGACGGCGGAACTGTCACCGGGGGCGCCTAGCGTCACGCCCGGGTCCCGTTGCGGAACGGAGAACCGGCCGGGCGGAGGGTGCGTGATGACCGAGCATGCCGTGGACGTCGACAGCGTCCGTGCCGTGGTCCGCGGGCTGCCCCGCAGCTACGAGGTGGTGGTGCGCGATCAGATCAAGTTCCGGGTGGGCCGGATCGTCTACCTGGCCTTCTCCCCGGACGAGCGGCTGATGGGCTTCGCCTTCCCGAAGGAGGAACGGGACGCCCTGCTGGCGGCGGAGCCCGACACGTTCGTGCGGCCCCGGCCCTCCGATCTCCGGTGCAACTGGCTCGAGGTCCGGCTGGCCGCACTGGACCAGGCGGAGATGCGGGAGATCGTGCTGGACGCCTGGCGGATGGTGGTTCCCCGGCGGGTCGCGGAGGCCCACCTCGGCAGCTGACGGCGAAGCCGCCGCCGATGAGTTCGCCGGGCGATCGCCGTCCGGGTGTGTAGCGTCACGTGATGGCGACCGCACGGAAGGACGAACCGCATGCCTGACTCCGACCGGACGACCCACGCCCTGGGCGTGCCCGGCGCGCGGCTGTACTACGAGCGGCGCGGCTCGGGCCCGCTGCTGCTCATGATCGGGTCACCGATGGACAGCACCGGCTTCGCCGGCCTGGCCGCCGCGCTCACCCATGCCTACACCGTGGTGACGTACGACCCGCGCGGCCTCGGCAACAGCACCCGCGAGGACACCACCGCGGACATCACGCCCGAGCAGCAGGCCGAGGACGTCCACCGGCTGGTCTCCGCGCTCGGCGGCGGGCCCGTGCATGTCTTCGGCAGCAGCGGCGGCGCCGTGGTCGGCCTCGCCCTGGTCACCGCCCACCCCGAGGACGTCCGCACGCTGGTCGCCCACGAACCCCCGGTGATCGGCCTGCTGCCGGACGGCGCCGAGGTCCGCGCCCGGGTCGAGGAGGTCTATGACACCTACCGGGCCGACGGGGCCGAGAAGGCGATGCAGAAGTTCCTGGCCATCACCGGCCTGGGCGAGCCGCCCGGCGGGGAGGCCGACGCGCCGCGCCGGCAGCCGTCGCCGGAGGAGATGGCCCGGATGCGTGCCACCACGGAGGTCTTCCTGGCCCACCTGCTCCGACAGACCACGCGCTGGGAACCGGACGTCGAGGCCCTGCGGGCGGCGCCGGCGCGGATCGTGGTCGCCGGCGGGGCCACCTCGAAGGGGCAGCTCGCCCACCGGACCGCCGTGGCACTGGCCGACCGGCTCGGCACGGCCGTGGTCGAGTTCCCCGGCGACCACGGCGGGTTCGTGACCATGCCGGAACAGTGCGGCCAGGTCCTGCACCGGGTGCTCACCGGCGCGGTGTGAGCTCAGGTCCGGCGCCGCCCGCGCGCGATCTCGGTGCCGAGCGCATCCAGCCGTTGCTCCCAGAACGCCCGGAACGGCTCGAGCCAGGCGTCCACCGCGCGCAGCGGCCCGGGATCGACCGCGTACACGCGCCGGGTCCCCTCGGGCCGCACGGTGGCGAACCCGCTCTCCCGCAGCACGCGCAGGTGCTGGGACACCGCCGGCTGCGTGATGCCGAACTCCTCGCGGATGACGGCGGTGAGCGCACCCGAGGTCAACTCCTCGCCCGCCAGCAGTTCCAGGATCCGCCGCCGGACCGGGTCGCCCAGGACGTCGAACGCGTGCACCGCGTCGTTCCCGGGCTAGGCCTCGCCCGCATCAGCAGGCGTGCCGAGATAGGCGGCGAGGCACCGCGCCGCCGCGGCGGCGGCCTCGCCGGGGTCCGTCCCGGCGGCGACGTTCGCCTGCTTCCACTGCTCTCCGCTCGAGGTCATGAACGCCCGGCCCTCGTCCGAGGCCAGCCACCGCGCGGCCGTGTCGGGGGTCAACGAGACGTCGGCCTCCAGGTGCCGGCCGAGCCCGAGCAGGATCAGATCCCAGCCGATCCCGACGGCGCCCGGACCGAACTGCCTCCAGTGGTCGTCGACAGGCAGGGTGTGCACCAGCTCGACCGTGGTCCGGTCATCGTCGCCGTCATCCTCACCGCCGGTGAGGGTCACCTCGACCCGGCTGACCTGGTCGCCGAACTCCCAGGTCACAGCCAGGTACCCGGGTGGCTCGCAGCGCTCGATCGTCCCACCGGCATTCCCCTGCAGCTGGTACCGGCCGCCGACCCGCAGGTCGCCCTCCAGCGGCAGGAACCACCGCGGGATGCGCTCCGGGTTGGTGATCGCGTCCCAGACCTCGCGCCTGGCTGCCGGGTAACTGCGGCGTGCGTTCAGCACGGCGGCATCGTCCCCGCCCCGCGCGGTCAGGCCCAGCCGCCGGCCCACCGCCGCGACCTCCGCGCGCGCATCGTGCCCGACGCCTCCGTCCGAATCAATCATTGTCTACTTATATAAGTGACCGCGCACTATGTCAACGGTCTCCTCCCTCGACGTCGCCTGGCGTGCGGGGTGGATATCGTCCAGACGTGCGGTTCGCGGTCTCCATCCCCCAGAACATCGCCGACGGCACGTTCGATCCGGCCGGCCTGCGCCAGCACCTGACCCGAGCCGAGGCGCTCGGTTTCCACAGCGCCTGGACCCAGGAGCACCTCCTGGGTCCGACGCCCTTCCTGACCCCGCTCGAGGTCCTCAGCTACGCGGCCGGGTGTACCCGACGGCTCCGGCTGGGCTGCGCGGTGCTCGTCACTCCCCTGTACAACCCGGTGCACCTGGCGAAGAGCCTCAGCACGCTGGACCAGTTGAGCCGGGGGCGCCTCGAGGTGGGCGTCGCGATCGGTGGGCGGAGCAGGGTGTTTCCGGGCTCAGGCGTCGATCCCGACACGGTCGTCGCCCGCTTCACCGAGGGCCTGCGGCTGATGAAGGCGCTCTGGACCGAATCCGAGGTCACCCTCGACGGGCGCTTCTGGCAGCTGGACGGCGTGGCCATGGAGCCCAAGCCGTTCCAGAAGCCCTACCCGCCGATCTGGTTCGGCGGCAGCCATCCGGCCGCCCTGCGGCGGGCGGCCCGGCTCGGTGACGGATTCTTCGGCGCCGGGTCGACGACCACGGCGACCTTCGCCGAGCAGGTTCGCGTCCTGCGCGAGGCGCTGGCAGAGGCGGAACGGGATCCCGCAACGTTCCCGATCGCCAAGCGGGTCTACGTCACGGTGGACGAGGACGCCGGCCGCGCGAAGGCGCGCCTGGCGGCGGCCCTGGACCGGCTGTACGAACCGTTCGGGCTCACCGGCATGATCAAGGTCGCCGTCTTCGGCCCGCCGGACGCATGCGTGCGCGGCCTGCGCGACGTCGCCGACGCCGGTGCCGAGCTGATCCTGCTCAACCTGCTCTTCGACGACACCGAGCAGTTGGAACGCCTGGCCGCGGACGTCGTCCCGGCGCTGTCCTGACGTGGCGCAGGCCCGTCCCCAGATGCTTCCCGTGCACGCAGATCTGGGGCACGTTCCCGACTCCCCAACCTCGCCGGTGCAATGGTGTTTCCAAGGGGTGCCCGTCCCCAGATCACCCCATATGAGCGGCGAGGTTCCCCGGGGGACGTTCCCCGCCGGGCTGACCCCCGGGGCGAGTGGGTGTCGAGTGTGGCGTCGGCCGGCCACCCGGCGAGTGTGACGTCGGCGGGGTTCGGCACGCCGAGTGTGACGTCGTCCGGCCACCCGGCGCCGAATGGCCCCGCGAAGGTCACATTCGCGGGGAGGAAGCCCGCGAACGTCACACTCGTGGGTGGGAGGCGCGTGGGGAGCCCGCGAAGCTCACACTCACGAGGGGGCGTCCCGCACCTGCTCACCCGAGCGCGGGTTACTCGTTGAACGCCGGTTGAAGCCCGACATTCCGGACGGCGAGCCGGCTCCTGGCGAGCAAAGCGGCGGCTGGTGAGCACGATCCGGCCTATTGACCCACAAGCTGTGACAAACCTGACACTCACAGGTACTCGACCGGCGTCCGGTTCGCGCAGCCACAGCCAGGAGGTCGTCATGGCCGCAGGCCCGACTCGTTTCGAAGAACCGCACGCCGAGGGCTCTGCAGCCGTCCGGCATCGAGATGCACTCGATCGACTGGGTGCCGGACAGCGAGCGCCACGGCAAGGTCTCGCACCTGGGCGCGATCTGGTTCGTTGGCGACATCAACCTGACGGCGATGGCGACCGGCGTGGCCGCCCTGAGCATCGGCGCGGGGCTGACGTGGACCATCGTGGCGACCGTGCTCGGGTCGCTGTTCGGGACGTTCTTCATGGCGTTCCACTCCGCGCAGGGCCCGCAGCTGGGGCTGCCGCAGCTGGTGCAGTCCCGACCGCAGTTCGGCTACATCGGCGCCGCAGTCACCGTGTGGATCTTCGCGTTGATCAACTACGTGGCGTACAACACGTCCGACGCGATCCTGTCCGGCGATGCCTTCAACACGCTGTTCGGGATCAACACCAACATCGGGTACTTCCTCGCCGCCAGCATCGCGGCGCTGATCGCCCTGTACGGGTACCACTGGATCCACCGCATCAACCGGTGGCTGACCTGGCCGTTACTGGTCGTGATGGCCATCCTGACGGTGGCGGCGCTGGGCGACTCGCGGCTCCCGGTGGATGCCTTCGCATTCGGGGAGTTCAAGGGCGCCGCATTCATGACCGTGTTCGTGATCGTGGCCGGCTTCCAGCTCGGCTGGGCGCCGTACGTGTCGGACTACTCCCGGTACCTGCCCGCCACGGTCGGGGTGCGCTCGACGTTCTGGTGGACGTACCTGCCCAGCGGGCTGTCCGCCATCTGGGTGTTCTGCCTGGGCTCCGTGATGTACGCGGCGGCCGGCCCGAGCGCCACTCCGGTGCAGGCGTTCAAGAGCGCCGCCGACCAGCTGTCCGCCGGCTTCGGCTGGGTCGCCATCCTCGGCCTGCTCGTCGGGCTGCTGTCGGTGATGGCCATCAACCAGTACGGCGGCATGATGTCGATGATCTCCATCCGGGACTCGATCAAGCCGGTGAGGGCGAGTCGCCAGATCCGGGCGATCGGGATCGGCATCATGTTCGTCATGGTGTGGGCGACCGCGCAGTTCGTCGGCGTGGACCGCTTCAACACCTTCTACGGCAACGTGCTGATCTTCCTGGCCTACCTGTTCACCCCGTGGACGGCGATCAACCTGGTGGACTACTTCTTCGTCCGCAAGGGCGGTTACGTGATCCGGGAGATCTTCAGCGCGGACGGCATCTACGGCCGGTGGGGATGGCGCGGGAACCTGGCGTACGCGATCAGCCTGCTGTGCATGGTGCCGTTCATGGTGACCACGCCGTTCACCGGACCCGGCGCGGCGGCGCTCGGCGGCGTGGACATCTCGATGTTCGTCGGCCTGCCGGTGGCGGGAGGCCTCTACCTGTGGTTCTGCCGCAGCCTCGACCTCGCCACCGAACGGCGGATGGTCGACGAGGAGGGGATCCTTCCCGTTGCCCACTGACCCTGCGGCCGGCCGGCCGGCCCCGTCCGCGCCGGCGACCGCCGGTCCCCCGGACCTAGTGATCATCGACGCCCGGGTGCAGGCCTCGACCATCGACGGCGCGGGCCGCCGGGCGAGCCGCTGGGCCACCGGCGTGGCCGTGGCCGGCGACCGGATCACGGCCGTGGGCGACGCCGACGACGTGCGGCGGCTGGCCGGGCCACGCACCAGGGTGATCTCCGCCCCCGGCCGCCTGGTGCTGCCCGGCTTCCAGGACGGCCACGTCCACGCGCCGTTCGCCGGCCGGAACCGGCTGCGGGTCTGGCTGAACGATCTGGTGGGACGGCAGGCCTACCTGGACGCGATCGCGGCGTACGCCGCCGCCAACCCGGACGAACCGTGGATCCTCGGCGGCGGCTGGGCGATGGAGTACTTCCCGGGCGGTACGCCGAGCAGGCAGGACCTTGACGCCGTGGTGCCGGACCGGCCGGTCTTCCTGCTCAACCGCGATGTGCACGGCGCGTGGGTGAACAGCAGGGCGCTGGCGATCGGCGGGATCGCGCGCGACAGCCCCGACCCGGACGACGGCAGGATCGAGCGCGACCCCGGCAGCGGCGAGCCCTCCGGCACCCTGCACGAGGGGGCGGCGTACTGGTTCAACGATCACGTCGTTCCCGCGCCGGACCGGGCCGAGTGGCGGGCCGCCGTCCTGGAGGCCCAGAAGCACCTGCACGCGCTCGGGATCACCGGGTGGCAGGACGCGTGGGTCACGCCCGCCACCCTGGAGGCGTACCGCAGCCTCGCCGCCGACGGCGGGCTGACCGCACGGGTGGTCGGAGCCCTGTGGTGGGATCGGCACCGCGGCCTGGAACAGATCACTGATCTGGTCGAGCAGCGGGAACGTGCCTCCGGCGCGGCCGCGGACGCCGGAGCCCCGGTTCCCGGCTTCTTCCCGACCACTGTCAAGATCATGACCGACGGGGTGCTGGAGAACCAGACCGGAGCCCTGCTCGAACCCTACTGCGACGGGTGTGGCGGGCTGACCGACAACCGCGGCCTGTCGTACGTCGACGCCGACGTGCTGGCGGCGGCGGTCACCGAACTGGATCGGCTCGGATTCCAGGTGCACATGCACGCCATCGGCGACCGCGCGGTGCGCGACGCACTCGACGCCGTCCAGGCCGCCCGGGCCGCCAACGGCGCCGGCGACCGGCGCCACCACATCGCCCACATCCAGGTGGTGCAGCCTGAGGACATCCCACGCTTCGCGGAACTCGGCGTGGTGGCGAACTGCCAGGCCTACTGGGCGCAGTCCGAACCGCAGATGGACGAGCTCACCCTGCCGTTCCTCGGCCCGGAGCGTGGGGACCTGCAGTACCCGTTCGAATCGGTCCGGGCAGCCGGGGCCCGGTTGTGCATGGGCAGCGACTGGTCGGTGACCACCGCCGACCCACTGGAACAGATCGAGGTCGCCGTCACCAGGATCGACCCCGAGAACCGCGGCAACCCACCGTTCCTGCCCGGCGAGCGGCTGTCCCTCGACCACGCCGTGGACGCCTTCACCGCAGGATCCGCCTACGTCAATCACGACGAGGACGGCGGCGTGATCGTGGAGGGCGGCCGCGCCGATCTGGCCGTGCTCGACACCGATGTCTTCGCCCACGTCGCCGGCGGCGGCCCTGCCCGGCCGGCCGACGCCGCCGTGGAGCTCACGGTCGCCTCCGGTGTCGTCGTTCACGAGAGGTGAGCCCCACCTGCGGTTACCGGGCAAGGCCGGCCGAGCCGAGGGTGGTCACCAGACGCTCGATGTCGTCCTCATCGTTGTAGAAGTGGACGGCGACGCGAAGGTTGCCGTCGCGGGCCGAGCAGATCACCCCGCGCTCGGACAGGACCCCGAGCAGCCGTTTCGGTTCCGAGCCGCTGATCGGAACGCTGACGATCGTGCTGCGATTGCGTTCCGGCAGCTCGACCGGCGCCCATCCCGCAACGCCGAGCCCGGCCCGGAGCCCGGCAGCCAGGTCGTGGTTGCGGGCGTAGATGATGTCGGGCCCGAAGTCGTCGAAGACGGTGAGAGCGGACCGGCAGCCGATCGCGGCGAGCCAGCTGATCGAGTTGTCGAAGCGGGAGGCGGTGGCGGACAGGCTCATCTCGGGACCGAAGAAGCTGTCCAACGGGACCGTGCCCGCCCGCCAGCCCGCGTTGATCGGCGTGAATCGCGCCTGCACGGTCGATGACAGGTAGCAGAAGCCCATGCCGCGGCCGGCGTTGAGCAGGAACTTGTGGTCCGGTGCCACCAGGACGTCGACGTGGCGGAGGTCGTCGGCGACCGGGAGCGCTCCGACGAGCTGCGAGCCGTCGACGAACACGATCGCCCCGACGTCCCGAGCGATCCGGCTGATCGAGGCGATGTCGGACCGGTGCCCGGTGGCTGCCTGGACGCCGCTGAAGGCCACCAGTCGCGTGCCGGCGTCCACCCGCTCGCCGACATCCTCGGGGTGGAGTCCGCCACCGCGGAACGGGACCTGGCGCACGTCGTACCCCTTGCGGGTCAGCTGGCGCCAGGGGAAGTGGTTGGAGCTGTACTCCCGTTCTCCGATCACGATGTTCTCTCCCGGGCCGGCCGGACCGAACTGGGCGGCGACGAGTCCCGCCGCCGCCGACACCGAAGGGATCAGCGCGACGTCCGACGCGTCGGCACCGATCAGCCGTGCCACCGCAGACCGCGCGCTGCCGGCTGCCTCCTCCCCGCGGGTGAAGTCCAGGCCGACGCTCGTCCATTCGTCGATGAACGCGTGGTAGGTGTCCGCGAGCCTCCGGCTGGCGAGGCCGACCGCGGCGGTGTTGAAGTAGGCCCGGTCAGCAGTTGCCGGAAACAGGCGACGAGCCTCGCGAACGTCCATCCAGACCCATTCGATCGACACGGCGCGGGAGACGCCGTCAGTGAACACGCAAGGAATACCACCGTCCCGGCCCCGATTGGTGCTGGCGTGCGCCCGCCCCGCGTGGCGGGTCGCCCGACGGAGGACGCGGCGGCTGAGCCGCCCATGGGGAAGGGCTGATCGATGCGAGCGCTGCAGTTCACGGCCTACGGCGGCCCGGAGGTCCTGGAGTGGGGAGAAGCTCCGGAGCCGCACGCCGGCCCCGGTCAGATCCGGATCGCGGTGCGTGCCGCCAGCGTGAACCCGATCGACTGGAAGACGTTCGCCGGAGCCATGGCCGGCGGCCAGCCGATGGCCGGCACCGGCTACCTCGGATACGACGCCGCCGGCGTGGTGGACGAGGTGGGCGACGGGGTGACCGGGGTGTCCGTGGGTGACGACGTGCTGGGCCGCGGCCGGAGCACTCAGGCGGAGTACGCGGTGCTGGACTCCTGGGCGGCCAAGCCGCTGTCCATCGACTGGGCGGTGGCGGCCGCCGCGGGGGTGGCCGGGGAGACCGCCGAGCGCGGCCTTCGCCTGCTCGGCGTCAAGGACGGCGACACGCTGTTCGTGGACGGCGGAGCGGGCGGTGTGGGAGCGGCCGTGGTGCAGATGGCGGTCGCCCGGGGCGCGAGGGTGATCGCCTCCGCGAGCGAGGCCAACCAGGACTACCTGCGGGAGATCGGGGCGACGCCGGTGCTCTACGGCCGGGGTGTGGCCGAGCGGGTCCGGACCGCGGCCGGCGGGCCGGTCGACGCCGTCTTCGACGTCGTCGGCAAGACGCCGGTGGAGGAGTTGCTCAGCCTCGCACCTGAGCCGTTACAGGTGCTGAGCATCGCCAATTTCTCGGCCGGCGAGGCCGGGGTCCGGGTGACCGGTGGCGGCGCCGACAGCCAGCCGATGGAGGCCCTGGCGGAGGTCGCCGACCTGCTGGAGCACAACCATCTGGTGATCAAGGTCCAGACCTTCCCGTTCGAGCGGGCCGCCGAGGCTTACCGGATCAGTCAGGGCGGCCACGTCCGCGGGAAGCTCGTCCTGGTCCCCTGATCGTTCCCCCGATGGTCGCCGGATCGGTCGCTTGATCGGCGTCTGGGCGCCACCGGCCCGGGTGGATCTCGAGCGGTCTCAGTCGGTCGGCCCGGAGAACCCGATCAGCACCCCACCGGGGGCGCGCACCAGCGCGACGCACACGCCGTCCATGACCTTCGTCGGCGGGTTCACCGACTCCGCGCCGGCGGCGAGCGCCGCGTCGTAGGCCGCATGTACGTCCTCGACGTGCACCGTCGGCGTCGACCCCGGTGCCTCGCCCGGCGCGGTGTGTCGGATGCCGCCCCCGCCGACCTCGGAGTACGCGAACAGGTGGTAGTCACCACCCGGGGTCGGGAAGGCCGGCCGGAACGTCCAGCCCAGCACCTCGGCACACCACTGCCGGGTGGCCTCGGGGTCGGTGCTGGCCAGGTCGGTGTGCGTGATCCATCCGTACAACCCGCGCGTGAACTCGTGACCGATCTCGCCGGACATCAGCCCTCCCACCCCTCGACGCACCGGTGCGACGCTGTCCGCCACGACCCTAGTCGATCCCGCCGATGAGTCCGGCGCGCCGGCGGAGTCTCAACGGCATCAGACCACGAGCGACGACGCGAGGAGCAGCACCGTGACCACCACCGACCGGACCACCGCCGCCAGGGGCACCGGCCACCATGCCGAGGTCAACGGCATCAACCTGTACTACGCGACCCACGGGGCCGGACGGCCGCTGATCCTGCTGCACGGCGGGCTCATGTCGGGCGAGACCTTCGGGCCGGTCCTGCCCGCGCTGGCGGACCACCACCAGGTGATCGCCGTCGACCTGCAGGGGCACGGCCGCACGGCCGACATCGACCGGCCGATCGACGTCCGGCTGATGGCCGACGACATCGCCGCCCTGATCGACCACCTCGGGCTCGACCGGCCGGACCTGGTCGGGTATTCGCTCGGCGGCGGAGTCGCGCTGCAGACCGCGGTGCGGCACCCCGCGAAGGTCGGCCGGCTCGTCGCGGTCTCGGCGAACATCCGGCGCGACGCGATCTACCCGGAGATGCTCGTGCAGCAGGGTCAGGTCAACGCGGCCGCCGCGGACTTCATGAAGGACACCCCGATGTACCAGCTCTACCAGCGGGTGGCCCCCCGCCCCGACGACTTCCCCCGGCTGCTGGACAAGATCGGCCAGGCGATGGCGCAGGACTTCGACTTCACCGAGGAGGTGCGCGGCCTCCAGGTGCCGACGCTCATCGTCGCCGCCGACGCCGACATGGCACCGCCCAGCCACTACGTCGAGATCTTCAACCTGCTCGACGGCGGGCTGCGGGACGGCGGTTGGACGGGCGAGGGTCGGCCGAAGGGTGGTCACGCGCTCGCGATCCTGCCCGGCCTGACCCACTACGACATCGGCGACTCGCCGCTGCTCGCCGTGGTCGCCCTGGCCTTCCTCGACGGGCAGCCGGGCTGACCCGACATCGCCGGTGCCGCAGGGGCAGCGTCGTCCGAAGCATCCCCGGCGGTGAGGTCGTGGTCGAGGCGCTCGAAGGCATATCTGCCGGCCTGGACACCGTCGAGGCGATCGGGATCAGTGCCGACCACCAGGCGACCCAGTTCCGGCGGCGTCGCGCGCGGGAGGTCAGAGGATCCGTGAGACGCCGGGCACGCGCGTGATGAGGAACCTGGCCAGGGCGAAGCTGGTGAGGATGCCGCCGGCCGCGACGAGGACGGCCTTGGCCTCCGCCGGCAGTGGCACCGGCCGCAGCGCCACGGCGAGTGCGATCAGCACCGGGGTCTGCACCATGAACGCGCCGTAGGCACTTCGGCAGACGGCGGGGCCGGCCCGGCGAAGCGGCCGCTCCAGGTGCCGTTGCCCGAGGCTGAGCACCCACACGGAACCGAACACGCCGAGGGTGACCTCGAGAGCCGCGAACACCGGGGCCGCCCAGTTCCACCCTCCCATCGCCAGGTCGATCACATCGAGGGCACCGATCACGGCGAGGAAGGCGGTCATCGCGACCAGGGTGAGCACGGCCGCCGTCCGGCATTGCCGCCACAGCCGCTCCGGGACGGTGTCGACCCACCCGAGCCGGGAGCCGATGATGCCCACCGTGAAGAGCGCGATGCACACCGGCCACTCCCAGAGGTTGAGGTCGGAGAAGCCAGCTTCGCTCCCGTAGGGGTAGGCCAGGCGGATCAGGAACGACGCCGGAGCCGCCACGGCAACGATCAGCAGCAGGTGCCGGGTCGCGATCCGGCGCGGTTCGGGCCGGGCCGGGACACGCCGCCGCACCGCGACCCAGCCGGCGTAGGCGAGGGAGAAGATGAGCAGGACGCCGACGAACCAGAGCGGGCCGGTGTCGATCTGCCGCTCCTTGCCGAGGAGCTCGTACCAGTAGGACCCGGTCGCCACTCCCACCGAGTGTTGCAGCGCGTAGATCACAGCGGGCTGCACGAACAGCACGTAGAGGGCGAACGGCACACCGAGACGGACCAGCCGGTCCCGGGTGAACCGCCCGGGACCCTTGCGCTCCAGCGACGGCCGGGTGAGCAGGCCGGCGACCAGGAACAGCAGCGGGATCATGAGGAACCCGAGCGGGCTGACCAGCACCGCGAGCAGGGACTCGACCACGGGGTTCAGCGTCACCTCGCGCACCTCGGTGTACGTCCACAGATCCATGAACCCCGCGTAGCCCATGACCGCGTGGACGCCGATGATGCCGGCGATCAGGATCACCTTCAGGTTGTCCAGGTAGAGCTGACGCCCGGACGCCCACTGCTCGACCGCGGATGCCCGCACGCCGGACACCGGTCCCCGGACGCGACGCGCAGCACTCATCGCCACGGCTCCACCATCGACCGCCCTGCCACCTGCCGCCAGGGCCGAACGTCACACCGCCGTCCGGCACCGGTCCGAGCGGCCGGAGGCGTGCCCGCTCTCGCCGACTCGATCAGCGGCCGCCCGCCGCCGGGGGCAGCGAACGCGCCTCGGACGCGAAGAAGGAGCTCTCCGGGTCGAGTCCCCAGGCTCGGATCCGCCGCGGGTGGATGCGGATCAGCTCCGGGCTGAACCCGGGCATCCACGGGGTCTGATCGACCAGCGCCTCGGCATCCCCCCGGATCTCCATCCCCCGCACCCGCCACGGGTCGAGCGAGACGATGTCGTCGACCACGAACGACACCTGCGGCCGTGCCCGGATGTTCGCGAACTTGCGGCTGGCACCGAGGGCGTGGCCGCCGATCTCGATCGTCCCCCGCTCGGCATCCACCCGGAACCCGACCGGGTTGTTCTGCGGGTAGCCGTCAGGGGCCAGCGTCGCCAGGCGCCCCAGCCGTTGCGTGTGCAGGTAGGCCAGCTCAGCGGCGGTGAACGTCGTCATGCCTCGATCGTTCCCCCTCAACCCGACATGAGGTCAAGGAGGGGTGTGATCCCCGTGGCGCCCCGGCCGCCCTGCGGCACCTGATCGCCGAACACGGTGCCTCACCGTCAGTGGTCGCCGGCGAGCAGGGCGGTGGCCAGCGACGTGTCCGCGATCAGGCTGCTGGCCCAGCCGCCGGCCAGCACCGCCCGCACGGCGGCGGTCTTGACGACGCCGCCGGCGACGGCGACCACTTCACCCACCCGCTTGAGCTGCTCGCCGCGCAGCGAGATACACCGCTCGGTGAAGTCGGAGGCGACCTGGCGCCCGTCCCGATCCAGCAGAACGGCACAGACCTCGGCGATGGCGCCCTTGCGCTCCAGGGCGGCCCGGACCCGCTCGGGGAGCGCGTCGTACAGCTGTGAGTGCGGTGGCGACCACGAGCCGACGGCGACCACGGCCGTGGTCACCTGGTCGAACATCCGGTACGCCTCGGCCACCTCGGGCTGCTGGCGGAGCAGGGCCGCGGTCTTCAGGTCCGGCAGGACCTGCGGGACGTACATCGAGTAGGGGCGACCGCCCGAGCGCGCCGAGATCTGCCGCACGAACTCGACGCTGTTCTCCTCCATGTTGACCCCGAGCAGGGCGCCGGTGAGCTGCACCACGGGGCACGGCGGCAACCGCAGCGTCTCGGCCATCACGGTCAGGGTGCGGCCGTAGCCGACACCGAGAACGTCATCGGCGGTGACGATCTCACCCAGCAGGGCGGCGGCGGCGCGGGCCAGCTCCTGGCGCATCAGCGCCTCGGGTTCGTCGGGTGTGTCCACGACGATGGCGCGCCGCAGGCCGAAGGCCTGGCGCAGCTCGTCGGCGAGCCTGGCGTCCAGGCCGGCCGGAAGACGGATGTCGATGCGCACGATGCCGGTCGCCCGAGCCTCATCGAGAATGCGGGCGATCTTGAACCGGCTCACCCCGAACTCGGCGGCGATCTCGCTCTTGGAACGCCCCTCGATGAAGAACCGCCGCGCCACGGTGGCCGCGCGGACCAGCTCGGCCGGCGCCGTCGCGGCGCGGTCCGCCCGGGGTTCGGGAACCAGCATCGTCCCCTCTCAGGTAACGAAACGGCGATCAGTGTGGCACAGGTGCTTGACGCCGAGCCGAGAGACGCGGTCAACTGACATTTGCTCGTTCGAGCGTATACCTGCTCATTTGAGCACCTGAGGAGGTCACGGTGCGCGGTCGACGGTACGGGCACGGGAAGCGGCTGCTGGTCGCGGCGACAGCGGGTTTGGCGGCCGCCGCGATGGCCGCCTGCGGTGGCGGCAGCAGCGGTGGTGGCGGCGGCGCGTCGAGCGGGGGGACCCAGACGATCACGGTCGCCGTGGTGAACAACCCGCAGATGGAGGACATCCAGAAGCTGACCCCGGAGGGGTTCGAGGCGAGCCACCCGACGATCAAGGTCAAGTACGTCACGCTGGACGAGAACACCCTGCGCGACCAGGTGACCAAGGACGTCGCGGCCAGCGGCGGCCAGTTCGACGTCGTCATGATCGGTCCGTTCGAGGTGCCCACCTGGGCGCAGAACAACTGGATCGCCGACATCACCAGCCAGGCCAACGGTGACACGGCGTACGACGTCAACGACCTGATCAAGCCGATCAAGGAGTCCCTGACGGTGGACGGGAAGCTGTACGCCGTGCCGTTCTACGGCGAGTCCTCCTTCCTGATGTACCGCAAGGACCTGCTGCAGAAGGCGGGCCTGACCATGCCCGCCAAGCCGACCTGGAACGACGTCGCCACGATCGCCCAGAAGCTCAACAACCCCTCTGCCGGAATGGCGGGCATCTGTCTGCGCGGCAAGACCGGATGGGGCGAGAACCTGGCGCCGCTGGACACGGTGGTCAACACCATGGGCGGGCAGTGGTTCGACATGCAGTGGAACGCCCACCTCACCGACCCGGCGTTCAACCAGGCGGTGACCTTCTACACCAACCTGATCAAGACCGCCGGGGAGCCGGGCGCCGGCAACTACAGCTTCAACGAGTGCGCCAACGCGATGATGCAGCAGAAGGCCGCGATGTGGTACGACGCCACGGTCGGCGCCTCGGTGATCGACGCCGGAAACAGCCCGATCGCCGGCAAGGTCGGCTACGCGCCGGCCCCGGTGGACAAGACCCAGAACTCCGGCTGGCTGTGGGCCTGGGCGCTGGCCATCGAATCGGCCTCCAAGCACAAGGACGCCGCCTGGACGTACATGAGCTGGGCGACGTCGAAGGACTACATCAACCTCGCCGGCGAGAAGCTCGGCTGGGCCAGCGTCCCGCCGGGCAGCCGCTACTCCACCTACGACAACCCGAACTACCAGAAGGCTGCGGTCTTCGCCAAGCCCACCCTGGACGAGATCAACGCGGTCAACGTCAAGCAGCCGGGCGTGCAACCGCAGCCCTACGTCGGGGTGCAGTACGTCGGGATCCCCGAGTTCCAGGAGTTCGGCACCCGGGTCTCGCAGGAGATCACGGCCGTGATCGCCGGGAAGGAGAGCGTCGACCAGGCCCTGCAGAAGTCGCAGGGATACGCCCAAGACGGTGCTGCCAGCTACAGGTGACGCCGCCGGGCTGAGGCTCGGCCCACGCCACCGGGCGGGACCCTGACCAGGGCCCCGCCCGGTACGGGCCGCCCCCCCCGCTCGATCACCGACGCCGCGGATAGAGGTTTCGTCATGGCAGTCATCACGGACCGGCCGGCACGTACGGCGTCCCCACCGAGCCCCCGGCGGCGCAACTCGATCAGGCGGCTGCCGCTGCTGCCGGCCCTGCTGTTCACCATCGTGGTGACCCAGGTCCCCTTCCTGCTGACCCTCTGGTACAGCCTGCAGTCGTGGAACCTGCTGCACCCGGCGACCAAGCACTTCGCCGGGCTGCAGAACTACGTCTTCATCTTCAAGGACCCGATCTTCCGCACCGCCGTGGTGAACACGGTGATCCTTACCGTCGTCCCGGTGCTGCTCTCGCTCGTGCTCGGCCTGCTGATCGCGCTGCTGCTCGATCGCAAGGTGCTGGGCCGCGGGATCCTCCGCACGCTGATCGTCAGCCCGTTCCTGGTGATGCCCGCCGCCGCCGCCCTGGTCTGGAAGTTCACCATCCTCGACACCCAGTTCGGGCTGCTCAACTGGGTGCTCAGCCCGTTCGGCGTGAACCACGTCGACTGGATCAATCAGTTCCCCAAGGCGACGATCATCACCGTGCTGACCTGGCAGTGGACGCCGTTCATGGTGCTGATCCTGCTCGCCGGCCTGCAGAGCCAGCCCCAGGACATCCTGGAGGCGGCACGGGTGGACGGTGCCGGTACCTGGCGCATCTTCCAGTACATGACGCTGCCGCACCTGCGCCAGTACCTGGAGCTCGGCATCGTCCTCGGCTCGATCTACCTGGTCCAGACCTTCGACGCGATCTTTATGATCACCTCGGGCGGGCCCGGCCAGCAGACCACGAACCTGCCGTTCTACATCTACGAGACGGCCTTCCGGGCCTTCAACATCGGCCGCGCCTCGGCGATGGGCGTGGTGGTCGTGATCGCGACGATCGCCATCGCGACGTTCGCGCTGCGGGTGGTCTCCGGCCTGTTCAGCGACGAGGGGATGGAGGGCCGGCTATGACCTCCACGACGGTCCGCGCGGAGACCGCACCTGCGGCGACCCGGCGACTCGCGCCGGCCCGCCGGCGCACCCGCGCCGCCAACCTCGTGCTCGGCGTCCTCGCCTGGGTGATCGTGCTCCTCTTCTTCTTCCCGGTGTTCTGGATGGCCGTGACCGGGTTCAAGCAGGAGAGCCAGGCGGCCACCACCCCGCCGACGTTCTTCTTCAAGCCCACGCTGGTGCAGTACCGGACCGCTCTCAACAGCGCCTGGCCCTACTTCCAGCACTCGGTGATCATCACGGTGGTCTCCACGACGCTGGTCCTGCTGCTGGCCCTGCCGTGCGCCTACGCGCTGTCGATCGCGCCCGTGCAGGGGTGGCGGGACACGCTGTTCTTCTTCATCTCGACCAAGATGCTGCCCATCGCCGGCGCGATCGTGCCGATCTACGTGATCGCCCGGGATCTGCACCTCCTGGACACGCTGCTCGTGCTGATCATCCTGTACACCGCGATGAACCTGCCGATCGCGGTCTGGATGCTGCGATCGTTCCTGCTCGAGGTGCCGATCGAGATCATCGAAGCGGCCAAGGTCGACGGTGCGTCGCTCCAGCGGCAGCTGCGCTCGGTGATCCTGCCGATCATCAGCCCGGGGATGGCCGCCACCGCGCTGATCTGCTTCATCTTCGCGTGGAACGAGTTCTTCCTGGCGGTGAACCTCGTCACGACCAACGCGGCGACCGTCCCGATCTACCTGGTCAGCTTCCAGACCGGTGAGGGTCAGTTCTGGGCACTGCTGTGCGCCGCCGCCACGCTGGCGTGCCTTCCGGTCCTGCTGGCGGGCTGGGCCGCTCAGGACAAGCTCGTCCGCGGGCTGTCCATGGGCGCGGTCAAGTAGGGCCGTCGAGCAGCCGCGCCGCGAGCAGCACGAGCGCCGAGAGGAGCGGAGCATCGTGAAAGCCGCTGTGATCAGCAGCCCCGGGGAGGTCGCGGTCACCACGGTCGACGACCCCACCCCTGGCCCGCGCCAGGTCGTCGTCGACGTGGCGGCGTGCGGGCTGTGCGGGACCGACCTGCACATCCTCGAGGGCGAGTTCGCACCCACCCTTCCGGTCATCCCGGGCCACGAGTTCGCCGGCGTCGTCGTCGCCCGGGGCTCGGCAGTCACCGAGCTCGCGGTCGGTGCCCGAGTGGCCGTCGACCCGTCGCTGTACTGCCATGAATGCCGTTACTGCCGGATCGGCCGCAACAACCTCTGCGAGCGGTGGGCGGCGATTGGGGTGAGCACCTCGGGCGGCGCGGCGGAGTTCGTCGCCTGCCCGGTAGCCAACTGCGTCCCGCTGCCGGACGAGGTCAAGCTGGAGGACGCCACCCTGATCGAGCCGCTGTCCTGCGCCGTCCGCGGGTACGACGTGCTCCGATCCCAGCTCGGATCGCACGTGCTGATCTACGGCTCCGGGACGATGGGGTTGATGATGCTGGCGCTGGCCAAGCGCACCGGCGCGGTCTCCGTCGACGTCGTCGATGTGAACCCGGAACGGCTGGAGACCGCCAAGCAGCTCGGGGTCAGCGCCGCGGCGGCGAGCCCGGACGAGCTGGACCGCCCGCTCGGGTGGGACCTCGTGGTGGACGCCACGGGGAACGAGCGCGCGATCCAGGACGGCATCGGCCGGGTCGCGCCCGGGGGGACCTTCCTCCAGTTCGGCGTCTCGTCCTACGCCGCGCGGGTGACGATCGAGCCGTACCGCATCTACAACAAGGAGATCACGATCACCGGCTCGATGGCGGTGCTGCACAGCTTCGAGCGGGCGGCCGAGCTGTTCGCCACCGGAGTCCTCGACGCCGACGTCCTGATCAGCCACCGGCTCCCCCTCGAGGGGTACGCGGACGCGTTGGAGATGTTCCGGACCGGCCAGGGCCGCAAGATCCAGGTCCTTCCCTAGCGGCCGGCCTCACTCGACGTCCAGGTGCAGCCCTCCCACGTCCGCGAGCATCCCGGTCCCCCGCTCGCGGACCAGGTCGACGAAGTCGAGCGTGGCGGCCACGCTGTCGAGAACCGCCCACTCCGGGCGCAGCCCCATGCGCTCCAGTTCGGCGACCACCAGGCCGCGGAAGCGCGGGCTGCCCCGCATCACCCCGCCGGACAGGCCGATCCGGGGCTCGTCGCCCAGCTCGAGCCTGCTCACCGCGTTCGCGGCGACCGAGGCCAGCGCCTCGACCTCGGTGCGGACCACGCCCGAGGCGACCTGGTCGCCGGCCTCCTCGGCCTCGAGCACCTGGGGGGCGAAGCGGGCGACCTCGAAGCGTGCCCGGTCAAGCTCGGCCAGCCACCGTCCCAGGGCGGGCGGCGGGTGGCCGTAGAAGGCCTCGGCGCGGGCCAGCAGTTGCGTCTCCGGCCCCATGCCGTCGCCGGCCAGCGCCACCGCGCGAAGCGCCGCCCGGGCCAGCGCGTAGGCGCTGCCCTGGTCACTGAGGATGTGCTCATGACCGCCGAGCTTGAGCACGCGTCCGTCCTCGGTGTGGCCGATGACGACGCTCCCGGTGCCGCTGTTGACGACGAGGCCCTGACCGGCGAGGTGGCCGGACCAGAGCAGAGGCACCACGTCGTTGACGACGATGACACGACCGCGGCATGCGGACGTGACGATCGCTCGGATCAGTACCTCGGGTGCTGCCGCCTCACCGGCGACCGGGAACGAGGACGACGCGAGGCAGCCCCAGGCGCCGCCGTCGCCCGGCAGTTCCGAGCGGACCCTCAACAGGGTGCGCCGCAGCCGGGCCACCGCCTGACGCTTCCCGACCGTCGCGATCGCGCAGGAGGCCGCCTGCCATGAGGTCTGCCGGCCGTCGCGGCGCCGGACCCGGACCGCGGTGCATGAGCCACCGGCGTCCACGGCATAGGAATCCGTGGCCGGTGGGTTCACCCCGCCAGGGTATGGGGTCATCACCGACCCGGGACCGGTCCCCGGGATGGCGCTTCCGAGGTAGCTTGACTCATCCCCGCGGGGGACGTGTCTCAGCCAGTGGGCAGGTTCTGCCCGGGACCACAGGGGGTCGGCCATGGCTGGAGGGTTCCGACCTGCGCAGGGTCGCGTCCACGATGGGCCCCGGGTCAGGCGCTCCGCGGTGGCGGCGGTCGCCACGGTGGTGGCGTGCCTGCTCGTCGCGCCCGCACCTTCGGCCTCCATGGCAGCCGCTGCGGCCGTCGCGGAGGGTGCGCCCGGTGCGGTCTCACACTTCGACCTGGCGCGCAAGGACTGTCTCGGCACGGCCCGCAACAGCACCTCGAAGGTCTGGTTCACGGTGGCCGGCGGTGTGCTGTCCGACACGTACTACCCGACGATCGACAACACCAACGTGGAGACCCTGCAGTACGTCGTGACCGACGGCCGGTCGTTCACCGACCTGCAGACGCGGGACACCACCTACCAGGTCACCCAGCTGGACCCGTCCGGGATGGCGTGCCGCGTGACCAGCACCGCGCGCAGCGGGCAGTATCGGCTGATCAGCGACGTCATCACCGATCCGGCCGCCGCGGCGGTGCTGATCCGCACCCGTCTCGAGGCTCTCCGCGGCAGTGCCGCTGACCTGAAGGTCTTCGCTCGGTTCGACGTCACCGTGAACGGCAACGGCGGCGGCGGCGCCGACAACGCGGGCGCTGATGACGCCACCGTGGACCGCAGCACGTCCTCACCCGTCCCGATCTCGGGCGACCCGGTGACCAGCACCACCGCGGCCAACCGGGACTACGCGCAGCCGGTCTACGTCGCGCTTCGGGCCGACCGCCCGTTCCGCGAGGTGTCCAGCGGCTACGCGGGCACGCCCAGCGACGGGCTGGTGCAACTGGATGCCGCGCACCGGCTGACAGCGGTGACCGATGAGGCACCCCGCGGCAACGTTGTACAGACGGCGGAGCTGGACAGCTCCGGCGGGAGCTTCACGCTCGCGCTCGGGTTCGGTCCGACCCAGCAGGAGGCGCTGAGCACAGCCGGCCGCAGCGCCGTCCGGGACTTCGCCGCCACCCTGCGGGACTACGCGGACGGATGGGCGCGGTACGACGCCGGGCTGCTCCCGCCGCCGAGCATCCCCGGTGCGGACCAGGCAGGCCTGGAGCGCACCTACCTGCTGTCGGCGAACGTGCTGAAGGCAAGCGAGGACAAGACCTTCCCGGGAGCCATCGTGGCCTCGATGGCCAGCCCGTGGGGTCAGGCGGTCAGTGCCGGGGATCCGGCGATGACCTACTTCGGGTCATACCGGGAGGTGTTCGCTCGCGACCTGTACGAGACGTTCACCGGCCTGCTCGCCGCCGGGGACACCGCCACCGCCCGGGACACGGTGCGCTTTCTGTTCGAGCGACAGCAGCAGCCGGACGGGTCGATACCGCGCAACTCCCTGGTCAACGGCAGGACCGCGCCCGACTCGTTCGGCATCCAGCTGGACGAGGTGGCCTACCCGATCCTGATGGCGCGGACCGTCGGGTTGACCGATGCCGCCTTCTACCGCGACCACATCCAGAAGGCGGCCGACTTCGTCGTCGCCCACGGGCCGTCCTTCGGCTCCGAGCGCTGGGAGGAGCAGAGCGGGTACTCCCCGTCGACGATCGCCGCCGAGATCGCCGGATTGGTGGCGGCCGGGGCGATCGCGGACCTCAACGATGACGCCGCGCGGGCGCGGATCTACCGGGCCACCGCGGATCACTACCAGCGCAGCATCAAGTCCTGGACCGTGACCACCAGCGATCAGGCACCGTACGGGGCGCCGTACTTCATCCGGCTGTCGAAGACCGGGGATCCGAACGCGTCGATCGACTACAACCTGGGCAACGGCGGACCGACCCGGGACCAGCGGGCGGTCATCGACGCCGGCTTCCTGGAGCTGCCCAGGCTGGGGATCCTGCCGCCCGGGGATCCCGAGGTGGCTCGCTCCCTCGCCGTCGCCGACCGGGTGATCGCCCGGCAGACCGGCAGCGGTACCGGCTTCTACCGGTACGGCACCGGTGCGGCACCGGAGGACGCCGGGACCGAGGACGGCTATGGCGACTGCTTCACCCCGGATGCCACCGACTGCGGCATGGACGGCAAGCCGTGGGCCGGAGCGTGCCAGGCACAGGGGCAGAACCACGGCTCGGGCCACCTGTGGCCGGTGCTGTCCGGGGAGCGCGCCGAGCACCTCGTCGCGACCGGCGATCTGGACGGGGCGGTCGCGCTGTACCGCGAGATGGCCGGCACGGCGTCCGGCTACGGCCTGATCCCGGAGCAGGCCTGGGAGGATCCCGACCTGGCCGCCTCGCCGTACGGCACCGCGCCGGAGTGCGCCTCGATCGGATTCCGCAACGGCGAGGCCACCGGCAGCGCCTCCCCGCTGACCTGGTCGGCGGCCCAGTTCACCCGGCTGGCGGCGGCACTGCGCGAGGGACGGATCACCGAGCAGCCGCCGGACACCACGGCCCGGTACGTGGCCCGCACCCAATTCGGCACGACGATGAGTCTGACCGCGCCGGCGGACGACGCGCTGGTCGAGGAGACCACCACGGTGAGCGGCACGACGGCGGCCGGGGCCGCGGTCGACGTCACAGCGATCAACGTCGACGTCGACGGCAGCGCCACCACGGCGACCACGACGGCCGGCCCGGACGGTGCCTTTTCCGTGGTCCTGCCGGTCCCGCCGGGGACCGCCGCGATCGTTGCCGCCGCCACCGCGCCGGACGGCGCCACCGGATTCGCCCGGCGGACCGTCGTCCGGGACGTGGCGCCCGGCGTCCTGCTCTTCGAGGCGGCCGACCCGGACGGCGACGACAACGGGCCTGGCACCTACGCCTACCCGACCTCGAACGCCTTCGTCCCCGGCGGCTACGACCTGCAGGCCTTCCAGGTCTACGACAGCGGGCCGGACACGGTGACCTTCCGGGTGCGCACCCGCGACCTCAGCCCGGCCTTCGGCTCACCGCTGGGCGCTCAACTGGTCGACGTCTACGTGGCGGGCCCGGCCGGGGGGCCGACGTCCACCGCCGCCGCCTTCCCGCAACGCAACTACTCGATCGCGGCCGACTCCGCGTGGAACCGGTTGATCGAGGTGCAGGGCTTCGGCCAGCGGTTCGTCGACGGGTCAGGCGCCACAGTCGGCTCGGTCCAGATCAAGGCGAACGCCGTCACCCGCTACATCACGTTCAGCGTGTCCAAGGCTGCGCTGGGCGGGACACCGGGTAGCGGATGGGGGTTCGCCGTCGTGCTCACCGGCCAGGACGGGTTCAGCCCGGATCAGGCCCGCGCTTTCGCCCAGCCGGCGCAGGAGTTCGCATTCGGCGTCTGCACGGCGGAAGCGGTTGCCGCCGGCAACCCGATCTGCACCGTGGATCCGGGCACCGTGCCGAAGGCGATGGACGTGATCACACCAGCCGGGGTGAGCCAGGCCGAGGAACTGGACCCCACCCGGCAGCCCGTGGACATGGCCGGGGTACGCGTGCCCTGAACCCCGCCCGGACGCCGCCCGTCAACTCGCCGGTTCCCGTGACTACGGCCAGCCCGTCATGAGACACAAGAAGTGACGATCACGACAATTGGGGCTTGGCGGGAGCTTCTTCGTGGAATATGTTGTCAATTTCAACATATCCAGGTCCGGCGGCAGCGCGATGCGTCAGCCCGAGAGGGCGACCCCGTTGTCCTGGTGCTTGACGCCTTCTCGCGCGCCAGGCGGCCTGGGAGCGGACTGCTGGCGGCACCCGGGTCGAGGGATGTGAGGCAGTTGAACACAGCGAAGCGCAGGCGCGCGCTCACCAGCGGATGGGTGGCTGTCGCTGCAACGGCCGTCGCCGCCCTGGTCGCCCGGACGCCCAGGCGTTCGCCCACTGGGACACCGCGTCCCAACGATGGCTGGTGGCCGCAGGCGGGTACCAGATCATGGTCGGCGGCTCGTCGCGCGACATCCGGCTCACCCGGATGACGACCCTGACGTGACCGTGGGCAGGCGAGAGATGGACGCGATGACGGCAGTACCCGCCGACCGGGCGCCGTTGACGGACGACGACCTTGCCCTGCTCGCGCTCCTGGCCGAGGGGTTGCCGGTGGATGCCGTGGCCCGGCGGCTGCGGACCTCTGAACGCACGATCCGCCGACGCAGCCGCTCGATCTGCGACCGGCTGGGAGTGCCGGCTCCGATCACGGCGGTGCTTTGGGCGGCCCGACGCGGCCTGCTCTGACCACCCGCCGCCTATCGGCTTCCCCACGGAGCGGGAAGATCCTCCGGTGAGGGCTGTCGTGTACTCCGGTTATGGGATGACTCCACTGCTCGCGGAGGTGCCCGACCCGCCCTGTCCCGACGGCGGCGCCGTCCTGGCCGTCGGAGCGACCGGGGTGTGCCGGTCGGACTGGCACGCCTGGAAGGGGCACGAGCCGGTCGCGTTGCCGCACATCCCGGGCCATGAACTGGCCGGGACCGTCGCGGAGGTCGGTGCAGGTGTCACCCGATGGCGCGTCGGCGACCGGGTGACCGTGCCGTTCGTGTGCGGCTGCGGGGTGTGCGAGCTCTGCCGGGCGGGCGAGGCGCAGGTCTGTCCCGACCAGACCCAGCCGGGCTTCACCGGACCGGGATCCTTCGCCGAGCGCGTGGCGATCCATGCCGCGGACGTGAACCTGGTGGGGCTGCCGGACTCGGTGGACTTCGTCTCCGCCGCCTGCCTGGGCTGCCGGTTCGCCACCGCGTTCCGCGCTCTCACCGTGCACGGACGCGTGGGTCCCGGTGACTGGGTGGCGGTTCACGGATGCGGCGGGGTGGGGCTGTCGGCAGTCATGATCGCCTCAGCGCTCGGCGCCCGCGTGATCGCGGTCGACGTCGCCGCCGGCGCGCTGGACCGCGCCCGCGAGATCGGGGCCGAGGTCGGCGTGGACGCCGGCCGGGACCAGGACCCGGCAGCCACGATCCGTGGGATCGCCGGGGGCGGAGCCCACGTCTCGATCGACGCGCTCGGCTCGCCTGCCGCCGCGGTGGCTTCCGTGCGCTGCCTGCGCCGCCGCGGCCGGCACGTTCAGGTGGGCCTGTTGCACGGCTCCGCCGCAACGCCGCCGATTCCGATGGACCTGGTGGTCGCGCGGGAGCTGGAGATCTACGGCTCGCACGGGATGGCGGCCCACGAGTACCCGCGGATGCTGGCCCTCGTGGCCGACCGCACGCTGCGGCCCGAACTGCTCGTCGGTCGGGTGATCGGGCTCGAGGACGGCGGAGCAGCCATCGCCGCGATGGACAGGCCGTCATCCATCTCGGGCATCACCGTGATCAAGGTGCGGGGCTGAGCAGCGGATGACCTCGGGCGCGCGCCCGGGCTCAGCTCATTTCACCGACGGCGCGTCGGGCTCCGAAACGACCTGCACGGCGCGGCCGCTGCGCAGGCTCTCGTTCGCGGCGTCCGCGAGCACCAGCGCCGCCCGGCCGTCGGCGAAGGTAGGGCTCGGCGCCCGGCCCTGCTCGATGCACGTGACCAGGTGGTCGAGCTCGGCACGGTAGGAGGGTGTGTACCGGTCCAGGAAGAAGTTCAGGTACGGCGGCGCGGTCTCGGTACCGGATGCGTCCGACCGGCGCACGCTGGTCGGCGTCTGGTTGCCGACGCTGAGCATCGCCTCGGCGCCGAACGCCTCGATGCGCTGGTCGTAGCCGAAGGAGCAGCGGCGGCTGTTGACGATGTGGCACAGCTCGCCGCCGGCGCCTCGCAGCAGGACCATCGCCGAGTCGACGTCGCCGAGGTCGGCGATGTAGGGCTCGATCAGGTTCGCGGCCATGGCCTGGACCTCGACGATCTCGCCGAGGAAGAACCGCGCCATGTCGAAGTCGTGGATCGTCATATCCCGGAACAGGCCGCCAGAGGTCTCGAGGTAGGCGGCCGGCGCCGGTGCGGGATCCCGGCTGGTGATGGCGAGATGCTCCAGCCGGCCGATCCGGCCCGCCGCGACGGCCTGCTGAGCGGAGGCGAACGACGGGTCGAATCGGCGGTTGAAGCCGACCATCACGGTGGCGTCCATGTCCTTGATCTCGGCCCAGCAGGCATCGACGCGGGCCAGGTCGAGATCGATCGGCTTCTCGCAGAGGACGGCCTTGCCGGCCCGCACCGAGGCGGTCACGAGATCGACGTGGGTGTCGGTCGGCGAGGCGATGACGACGGCGTCGATGGTGGGGTCGTCGAGGATGGTGTCGACCTTCGTGGTGGCGGTCGCCTCGAAGCGCCCGGCGACCTCGGTGACGACGGCCTGGACCGGGTCGTAGACGGTGGCCAGTTCGGCCCGCGGGTGCGCGGAGAGCGAGGTGGCGTGGACGCGACCGATTCTTCCGGCGCCGAAGAGCCCGAAACGCAGCATGATCACTCCCACTCGGCCACCCGAGGACGGCGTCCGGCCGGAGCCGCCACGTCGACGTGCTGACGGGCAGCATCGCAGACGCCCTGAAGACCTGCTCGGCCCCGCCGTCACCATGGGTGACGGTGATCCGAGTTCGGAGACAGCGATCCCCCATCAAGACCACTGCGTCATTGCCAACAAAAGCATTTCCGCATTCGGCGCCCCTATTGCGGTGTATGTTCCGGGATCACAGGTGCGGAAGGTCACCTCGACGCCCCCAGGTAGCGATCCTCCTGGCCCAAAAGGAAGGTCCACCGACGATGACGGACCCCCAGCCCAGCCACACCACCCCCGATACGCCCGCCACCAGCATGCGCGGACGCAGGGCCGCCCTGGCAGCCGGGGCGACGGCCGCGATCGGGGCCGTCGGTGTGGTGCTCGCCGGACCCGCCGAGGCGGCCGCCGGTGGTCCGCTCCTGCTGGGACGGAGCAACTCCTCCGGCGGCGTGAAGACCACGGTGTCGTCCTCGACGACCAGCGTGGTCCTCACGGCCAGCGGCTCCGCCGGCCACGGTGTTCTCGGGAGCGCCAGTTCCGCTGCCAAGTGGGGCCTCTATGGACGCAACACCGCGACGGCGGCGGGTGCCGGTGGTGCGATCCGGGGCGACGGCCACAGCAACATCGGGGTCCTCGGCGTCACGACCAGCGAGAACACGTACGGCGTAGCCGCGATCAACGCGAGCACCGCACCTGGCAACTTCGGGGCCCTGCTCGCCGACGGCCGAGCGAATTCGGGCCTCGTGGCCTTCACCAACGCGCCCACCGGGGCCAACAGCAATCCCGCGATCTACGCGGACGGCGGCGACGGTGCGTGGGCGAGCTGGCTGATCGGCGACGAGTTCGTCGACGGCGGGCTCTTCGCCGCGTTCAACCTCATCGGTGTGCAGGACCCGATAGACAACATCGGCTACCGGGAAGCCGTCTCCGGCGAGGACCCCGTCCACACCCAATCGGGACGGGCCCCCATCGACGACCAGGGGAACGGCTCCGTGACCGTGACTGCCTCATTCCTGAACGCCGCCGACCTCGCGGCGGCCACGACGTCCGTGCAGCTCACCGCGATGGGCGTGGCCATGCCCAGCCTGGCCGCCACGCTCACCGCGGACGGTTTCACGATCAGCGGTGGAGCGCCGTCCGGCTCGGTCAGCTGGACGGTGACCGCGGCGCGGAGGCCCCCAGCCACCGCTGCCCTGGCGGCCGTGGGCGCGAAGGCACGGACGTCATCGAAAGTGATCGCGGCGCGCCGCAACGCCAGCGCGCCGAAGCGGGCCGTCAGCTGACCCGATTCCGGCCCTCGACGGCAGGCCTCACGAGGGTGATTCTGTGCCGGTCGCTCGTCGCGGTGCGCTCAGGTGGTATCGGTCGATGACGTCCGGCAGCCAGTCGGGCTGGCCGTAGGACAGGCCGTAGCGATCGGAGACCGCGTTGAAGCGCGCCATGTCCGTTGTCCCGGCGGCGAGCATCTCGGAAACCTCGCGGAAGTAGTGCTCGAAGCCGGCCGGACTGATGATCTCGATCATCCGAGCCGGGACCGTGCCGGCGTTCCACATCGCGTGGATCTCGCCGCGAGGCTTGGTGATGTAGCCACCGGCGCCGAGAACGACCTCACGGTCGCCGCTCCGGAAGCCGATCTCCCCTTCCGTGACGATGGAGAATTCGTCCTCCCGGGTGTGCACGTGGGGGCCGACCAGCGCTCCCACCGGAAAGGGATGCTCGACAACGGAGACTGCGCCAGCGGTGTCGTGACCCCAGAGCTTGAACACCACACCGATCGAGCCGAGTTCGGCGGCAAGCCCGCCTCCCGGCTGCACCACGGTCAGGGGAGGGGGTTCGGCGCCGGTCATCGCACGCTCCAGGGTTCGGCGGGGGACACACCCTAGTTCAAGCACCTCGAGAAGCCTGCCGAAAGGCTATTGATTCGAGGATGGGTCGGAGGAGACCCGGCGGATCGGCAGAATCCGGGCTGCTCGTGGTGCCACGGCACGATCACGGATTCACAGGCAACTCCCATGAATGGGTCCATATCCTGCGTCTGACCGAGGGCAGTGCGGCCTTCGTCGTCACCCGACGCATGCGGGGGTTCGCGCGGGCGCCCTGACCGGGATGGGGGACCCCAGCTTGGCGGTGGAACGAGTCATCGGGACGGCCCTTCTCCGGCTGACCGGCGTGTTCGTCCTCGGGGTTGCCGCCACGGCCGTTCTGGCACCGCGCCAGCCGGCCTTCCCCTACGCCCGTGCCCGGGTACTGGTCTGCCTGGTGCTGGCGGCCGGCCTGCTGGCTCTCGCCCTGCACGTGGCCCGCCGGCTGGGCGGCAGGGTCAGCGGCTCGGTCGCTTGGACGGCAGGCGTGGTCACCGCCCTGGTTGGCGGTGCCGGCTGCACGGTGCTGGCGCTCGCGCTGCGCTACGACGTGGGCTGGGACGCCCGGATGGTGGCGACGATCTCCAACCAGATCGCGCACGGTCAGGGGCTGGACGCCAACCAGTACGTCTACCTGTCGCGTTACCCCAACAACCTGCCCCTCGTCGCCATCGACAACCTCTGCCAGGACATCGGCTCGGCGACGCACCTGGCACCTGCCGTGGTCTTCGTGCTGCTCAACGGGCTCGCCCTGGCCGTCACCCTGCTGGGCACCCACTGGCTGGTGTCGATGCTGCGCGGCCCGGTGTACGGCGTGATGGCACAACTGCTGGTCCTCGGGCTGGTCGGCCTGTCGCCGTGGATGACGGTCCCCTACACCGATGTGGTGGTGCTGCCGTTCGTGGTGCTGGCGCCGGCCCTGGTGATCGCCGGCACACGCACCACCTCGCGTCCACGGCAGGCTCTGTTCGCCGTCCTGACCGTGGCGTGCCTGCTGCTCGGCTACATCATCAAGACCACACCGGTGGTGAGCCTGGTCGCGATCGTGCTGATCGCGGCGCTGGTCTGGATATCGGCAGGGACCGGCAACCGCATCCTGATCGCAGCCGGCGTGATCGCGGGACTCGTCCTCTTTCTCAACGGGAGCGTTGCCGTCAAGGAGGCCGCCCCGCGGCTCGCCGGCGTCTCCGCCGAGCGACTCGATCGCTCCCTCACCCCGCCGACGGTCTGGTGGATCTACATGGGCACGGTCGAGCGCGTGATGGACGGGCGCATCGCCTACGGCGGCTACGACCGTCAGATCGTGGAGGCGACCGCCGGGATGAACGCCGAGGAGGCGAAGCGGTGGGCGCAGACGCAACTCGACGAGCACCTCGCCGACCTCGGACCCCTCGGCTATGCCCGCTTCCTCGCCGACAAGGCCGCATGGAACTGGGGAGACGGCATGTTCTGGGCCTGGAGCGAGGGCTACGACGCCACCCAGCCCGGGCTCGCCCACGGCTCCCTCGCCGATTTCGTCAACACCTGGAACCGCCCGGACGGCGGGGCGTATACCTGGCGGGCGGCCGCGGCGCAGGCCGTCTGGCTCCTCCTCCTGCTGGTGACGGGGATCCGGCTGCTGCGGGCACGTTGGAGGTGGGAGATCGGCCTGCTGACTCTGTGTGTGCTCGGTATCGCCGCCTTCACCCTGATCTTCCAGGGCCGCTCTCGCTACCTCCTGGCGTACGTCCCGATCATCGTCGCGCTGGCGGTGTCACTGCCACCCGTCCTGGCTTCATGGCGCGACCTCAGCCGACTGTTGCGTCGTCACGATGACCCGCAGGGACGCGGCGACGTCGACCACGGCGTGAGCGAGCTCGACCTCGTCGGGACGAGCCGGGACGACGCGCGAGCACCAGGTATCGGCTGAGGCCTGGGGTCAGAAGCCGCCGCGCTCGACCC
>Ga0187788_10000028_pt1 | contig 30798 bp, 26 predicted proteins | sample 1015_BV01_MP10_2_FD_133008 | JGI IMG/M metagenome (GOLD analysis project Ga0187788, IMG submission 133008) | Tropical peat soil microbial communities from peatlands in Department of Meta, Colombia - 1015_BV01_MP10_20_MG | ecosystem: Environmental > Terrestrial > Soil > Wetlands > Peat | place...
ACGGCATGGAATCTGTCTGCGGACGGCCGGTGTAGCAGCTGTGGTGCGCGCTGCCATGGCGTGTTTGAACCCGAGGCTGGCCGATGGGGTCGACGCCGAATTCCTTTAAGGCTGCGTGCACCCGGGTCAGCGCAGGTTGCGCCGTAGCTTTGTAAGAGCGTTACCTGCCCTTTTTGCAGCGACTTGGGGATCGATGAAATGGGTGCAATCCGTGACCGAGGCTGATCTCGTTCACTTCGTGGACGCGCAGGCCCAGGTTTATAGGCAAGTCGTCGACGAGTTGACTGATGGACGCAAGCGCACCCACTGGATGTGGTTTATCTTTCCGCAATTGACAGGCCTAGGGCGCAGCGTCATAGCGCAGCGGTACGCCATACGTGATTTGGACCAGGCCAGGCGCTATCTCGCTGATCCGATTCTTGGGAGCCGCTTGCGGCATGATGTGCAGGTCATGACGCACCACAAGGATAAGTCGGCACTGGAAATTCTCGGCTCTCCGGACGACTTGAAGTTTCGGTCCTGTCTTACCCTGTTCGGGCGAGCAGCTTTGGATGATGCCGACCGTTTATTATTCGCGGAAGCCTTAAACCAATTCTATAACGGCAAAGCGGACCCTCGTACGCTCGAATTGCTGCGGACTAACCCGACGCCTCCGATTTAACGCTTTGCGCGAGAAGGCCTGCCCGCGCAGAGCGATCGAGCAAATGCGAATGCATAGACGGGGAGACTGGCCAATGTCTGCTTCTGCCCCAAAAAGCGGACATTCCAAACGCAGCGTCGCCCCTTTCCCAGTGCCGGTTTGAGCCGCTACGATGACCGCTGTTGAGCCTCGGAGGAGGCAATGATACGGCGCGAGTTTATTTCATTGATTGGCGGAGCGGCGGCCGCTTGGCCATTTTCCGCACGAGCACAGCAAGGGCAGATCCATCGTATCGGCGTCCTTTCTCAGGACCTACAGCCGGGCCTGCTCGAAACTTTTCGCGATGAGCTTCAAAAGAGGGGCTACGTCGAAGGCAGCAATGTCAGGATAGAATTGCGAAATGCCGATGGACACAACGAAAGGCTGCCCGCACTGGCGGAAGAGCTTCTGAAGCTCAAGGTCGACGTCATCGTCGCCGTCAATACACCCGCCGTACAAGCCGCCAAAAAGGCCACCAAGACGGTTCCAGTCGTGATGATGCGCGTGGCCGATCCCGTAAGGTCAGGACTGGTGGCCAGTCTCGCCCGCCCAGGTGGGAATGTAACGGGACTAAGCTTCATGCCGGAAGCGCTCGGGCCGAAAGGGGTCGAACTGCTTCACGAGATGCTTCCAAAAATCACACGCATCGCAGCGCTCTATCAGGGGATTAATCCGGGAGCCGTCATTATCATCGACGACGTCCAGCGCAAGGGCGAGCAGATTGGACTCAATTTCGTGCGGCTGCCGGTGAAAGGCGAGCACGACCTCACAGGCGCCTTTGAGACCGCAGCGAAAGCCGAGGCCGAGGCGCTCTTTGTCATGGACGATGGCGCGATGACGGAGCAGCGCCAGAGAATTCTTGAGCTTGCGGCAAAACACCGGCTGCCCGTGGTGTCGATCTACCGAGACTTTGCAAAATCCGGCGGACTTATCGCGTATGGGCCGAACCTCGACGTCGTATACCGGCGTGCCGCAGTTTACGTCGACAAACTTATAAAAGGCGCACCGGCACCGTCGCTTCCGGTCGAACAGCCGGTCAATTTCTATCTCGCCGTCAACCTCAAGGCCGCCAAGGCTCTGGGTCTGACGATTCCGTCTTCGATATTGGTCCGGGCTGACGAGCTGATCGAATAGGCTGCTATGCCTTTTTGCACTGCATATGTCCGCTTTTGAACCCAAAGCGGATATCAGTGCCCTCGCGCCCAGTCCCTACCAATGTGCTAGTTTGAGCCGGTTCGATGCCTCGTCCTCAGCATCGGGGGCCATCGATGAAGCGAAGTGACAAAGCGGGACGCGAAGCAGTAAGGGCAGGACGCCGCAAGACGTCGAGACGCCGTAATGCCTCAAAGGCGCCGCGCCGTCGGAGTGCCTTCGCTGCCGGCCAGAAACGAGAGGTCGCACGGCTCACTCGCGAATTGGAAGAAGGCCGTGAGCAGCAGGCAGCGACTTCCGAGCTACTAAAGGTCATCAGTTCATCATCGGGCGAACTGGAACCTGTGTTCGAGGCGATACTGGAAAACGCAACCCGAATTTGCCAGGCCCGGTTTGGTAATTTGAATCTTTATGACGGCAACGTCTTTCGCAGGGTTGCGATCCACAATCCCACACCCCAATTCGCGATGCTGCGGGGTGAGGTGATCCGTCCCCATCCGGAAAGCGGCTTTGGGACCGTCGCCCGAACCAAACAAATTGTGCACATCGACGATGTTCGGACACGCCGACCATATCTCGAAGGCGACGAAGCCAACGTCAAATTTGTAGATCTAACTGGCGCTCGTACAGTGCTTGCTGTCCCAATGCTCAAAAACGATGAGCTGCTCGGATTGATTGCCATCTTCCGCCAAGAGGTGCGGCCGTTTACCGACAGGCAAATTGAGCTGGTCAAAAACTTTGCCGACCAAGCGGTGATAGCGATAGAGAACGCACGATTGCTCAATGAACTACGTCAACGAACCGATGATCTTTCCGAGGCTCTCGAACAGCAGACAGCGACGTCAGAAGTCCTGAAAACCATCTCCAGCTCGCCGGGCGAACTTGAACCTGTGTTCCAGGCAATGCTGGAAAAAGCAGTGCAAGTCTGTGGTGCGAAGTTCGGTACCCTCATGCTTTCTGAGGGTGATGCATTCCGCACTGTTGCGTTTAATGGGGTGCCGTCTGCATACGCAGACGTGCGGCGCAATGAACCGTTAACTCACCATCGCGCCGGTACGGCACTGGCGCATGCAATGGCGACGAAGCAGCCAGCTCAGATTGCGGATGTCCAAGCGGAGCCAGCCTACTACGACGATCCATCGCGCATTCCTCTTCTCAAGATTGCGGGCGCTCGTACCGTTGTCGCTGTGCCTATGCTTAAGGACGATGAGCTAGTCGGTGCGATCTTCATCTGCCGGCAGGAAGTACAACCCTTTACCGAGAAGCAAATCGAATTGTTGAAGAACTTCGCCTCTCAGGCCGTCATCGCCATTGAGAACACGCGGCTGCTGAATGAGCTGCGCGAGTCGCTTCAGCAGCAAACTGCAACGGCCGATGTGCTCAAGGTCATCAGCTCCTCGCCTGGCGATCTCTTGCCGGTATTTGAGACGATGCTGGCAAACGCAGTGCGGATTTGTGAGGCAAACTTTGGCGTTTTATTCCGTTCCCAAGGTGCCGAGTTTTACCCTGCGGCTTGGGCGGGCGTGCCCCCGGAGTACGAAGAGTTTCTTCGACGACGCGGGAAGTTTTGCCCAACGGATGGCGCCCCACTCGATCGCCTTTTGAAGACAAAACAGCTTGTCTTCACGGTCGATGAATTGGCAGAAAGCCATCCCGGGCCGGCGGCCGAGTTTGGCGGTGCGCGGTCCCTGATCGCCGTTCCAATGTTCAAGGATGGCGAGCTGGTTGGCGCGATCGTCATCTATCGCCAGGAGGTTCGTCCGTTCACCAACAGGCAGGTCGCGCTCGTTTCAAACTTTGCAAACCAGGCCGTCATCGCCATCGAGAATACACGGCTGCTCAACGAGCTGCGTGACTCCCTCCAGCAGCAGACCGCCACCGCTGACGTGCTTAAGGTTATTAGTTCGTCTCCGGGCAATCTTGAACCGATCTTCGGAGCTATCCTTGAGAACGCGACGCGAATTTGCCAAGCCGGTTTTGGTACCCTGAATCTTTACGAAGGCGACGGTTTTCATACTGCCGCACTACACAATCCGCCGCCTCAATTCGCGATGCGCCAAGGTGTTATCATTCATCCTCATCCGGAAAGCGGCCTTGCCTATGTCGCCCGGACCAAATCCGTTGCGCACATCGACGATATTCGAACCCGCAAGCCTTACCTTGAGGGGAATCAGGCTGTCGTCGATCTCGCGGATCTTGCAGGCGCTCGCACACTGTTAATCGTACCCATGCTCAAAGAGGACGAACTGATCGGCACGATTTCCATTTATCGTCAAGAGGTCCGTCCGTTTTCCGACAAGCAGATCGAGCTGGTAAAAAGCTTCGCCGCACAGGCGGTCATCGCCATCGAGAACGCGCGGTTGCTTAACGAGCTGCGCGAGTCGCTTCAGCAACAGACTGCGACATCAGAAGTGCTGAAGGTCATCTCTAGCTCGCCCGGTGAGCTTGAGCCTGTGTTTAACACCATGCTGGCGAACGCAGTACACATCTGCGAGGCTAAGTTCGGATCGATGCTGCGAGCGGAGGATGGCTGCTATCGCGTGGTGGCTATGCACGCGCCGCCACCGGCCTACGCTGCAGAACGGCGGCGCGACCCAGTGCTCCGCGTCGGACCAACCAACCCACTTGCCCGCGTCGCCGCGTCAAGGCAGCTGCTACACATTGCCGACGTTAGGTTGGACCAGGCCTATCTCGCCCGGGACCCCGCGTTCCTTGTGTTGGCCGATGGCGCCGGCGCGCGGACGCTGCTCATGGTCCCGATGCTCAAGGAGAACAAGCTAATTGGCGCCATCGCCATCTACCGCCAAGAGGTACGGCCCTTTACCGAAAAGCAGGTTGAGTTGCTAATGAACTTCGCCGCCCAGGCAGTCATCGCCATCGAGAATGCGCGGCTGCTCAGTGAGCTGCGCGAGTCGCTTCAGCAGCAAACTGCAACGGCCGATGTGCTCAAGGTGATCAGCCGCTCGACTTTCGATCTGCAGACAGTATTGCAAACCCTCGTTGAATCAGCTGCCCGACTCTGTGATGCCAACAAAGGTAACATTACCCGTGAGAAGGATGGAGTTTTCTACCGCGCCGCGGAGTCCTATGGCTTCTCACGCGAGTTTCTCGATCACATCAAAGACGTGCCACTCAAGCCCGACCGAGGCAACGCGACCGGACGTGCGCTACTTGAAGGTCGGGTGATTCATATCCCCGACGTAAAGGCCGATCCGGAATACACCTTGGTCGAGGCGCAGAGATTGGGAGGTTACCGTACGATCCTTGCCGTTCCGATGCTGCGCGAAGGTGTCGCGCTCGGCGTATTGACTTTGTCGCGTTCAGAGGCGCGCCCGTTTACTGACAAGCAGATCGAACTGGTCACTACCTTTGCCGACCAAGCGGCGATTGCCATTGAGAACGTGCGGCTGTTTGAAAGCGTGGAGGCACGCACGCGCGAACTGGCGAAGTCGCTTGAGGATCTGCGGACTACACAGGATCGGCTGGTGCAGACACAAAAACTGGCCTCGCTTGGTCAGCTTACGGCGGGCATAGCGCACGAGATCAAGAACCCACTCAATTTCGTCAACAATTTCTCCGGGGTCTCTGCCGAGATGATCGATGAATTGCAGGAAGCCTTGGGGGGCGTGAGCCTCAACGAAAAGAAGCGCAGTGAGATCACCGAACTGATGGACATTTTACGGGGCAATCTCGACAAGGTCGTCCAGCATGGCAAGCGCGCGGATGCCATTGTCAAGAATATGCTGCAGCACTCGCGTGAAGGCTCGGGTGAACACCGGCGTGTCGATATCAATGCTCTCGTTGAGGAAAGCCTCAATCTCGCCTGGCACGGGGCGCGAGCCGAGAAACAGGGCTTTGAGATTACGCTCAAACAATTCTTTGATCCGTCGGCTGGCGAGGTTGACCTCTTCCCGCAGGACATCACACGGGCTCTGCTGAATTTGATATCGAACGGCTTTTATGCAGCGACCAAACGCCAAGCGGCAACAAATGGCGGCGACTACGAGCCGACTATTGCTGCCTCGACGAAAGATCTTGGCGATCGTGTGGAAATCAGGATACGTGACAACGGTACCGGTATTGCGCCTGACGTTAAGGAAAAGATGTTCAACCCGTTCTTCACGACCAAACCGACCGGAGAAGGCACCGGCCTTGGTCTCTCCATCAGCTACGACATCATCGTCAAGCAACATGCGGGCTCAATCGACGTCGATACGCAGCTGGGCGAGTTCACTGAAGTCAGGATTATCCTGCCACGGACTGCCGTGTTCCTCTGAGATCCACGAAAGGGCGCACTCCAAGCAAGGCTCAAATTTGCTAGTGTGAGACAGCAGAATTTCCTTACCGAGCCTCGGAGTGAGGCATGAGGCGGCGCGAGTTCATCAAAGTCATTGCTTGTTCAGCGGCCATATGGCCACTCGCCGCGTACGCACAGCAGTCGGCGTTGCCGGTCATCGGATTCCTCAGCGGGGTGTCGCCTGGGCCGTTCGCGCAGCGCCTTGCTGCATTCCGTCAAGGACTGAACGAAACCGGCGTCGTCGATGGCCAGAACGTGGCGATCGAATACCGCTGGGCAGAAGGCCAATATGATCGATTGCCGGCTCTTGCCGTTGATCTTGTTAGCCGCAAGGCCGTGGTGATCGTTGCCTACACCGATGCCGCAGCCCTTGCCGCCAAAGCAGCATCAACGACCATCCCCATTGTCTTCCTCAACGGCGACGATCCGGTCAGGCTTGGTCTGGTTCAGAGCCTCGCCCGGCCAAGCAAGAACATCACCGGGGTGAGCTGGTTCGGCGTCGATTTGGTGCCGAAGCAGCTATCACTGCTGCACGAACTCGTGCCAAATGCAGCCGTCATCGCGCTACTCGTAGACCTGAACGTTCCGGATGCCGTGTCACAGGTGCCCGCAGTGCAAGAGGTCGCGCATACCCTTGGCTTGCGACTTGTTGTGCTGAATGCCCGCACCGCGAGTGACATCGACATGGCTTTTGCGAGCCTTGTGCGCGAGCGAGCCGGTGCGCTGGTTGTGGGCGCGGGTGCTTTCCTTCTTAGCCGCCGCAATCAAATCATTGCTCTTGCGGCGCGCCATGCGATTCCCACGATTTACGGATTTCGTGAGTATTCCGTCGACGGCGGTTTGATGAGTTACGGCAATGACATAGCAGATGCATTTCGCCGGGCAGGTGTCTATACAGCGCGAATCGTCAAGGGCGACAAGCCGGCTGATCTGCCCGTCGAGCGGACGACCAAATTCGAGTTGGTGATCAATCTCAAGACCGCCAAAACGCTGGGCCTCCAAGTGCCCTTGCAAGTTCAGCAGCGCGCCGACGAGATGATCGAATGAACCCTATGTCCGCTTCTGATGCGGGGGGCAAAAGCCCGCAACCGAAATTGGAGAGGGCATGACGACGTAATGCAGATATGGTCGTTCCGGGGATCGGGAGAACCCGTTTGGGTCAGCGCACAGTAAGTGCGTGTATTTGATCGGGACCCGATCCGCGCAGAGCATAAGGGCCAGCGGCCAAACCGGCCGCACAAACAGGCCGGGCACATGACCGACCCGACCAATGCTGCAGCTGCGTCAGAAAGTTCTTGCCAAGGCGCCGTCCACACATGAACCCAAAGCGGACACTACCGGCCCTCCGGTTGACCCCTTCCAGAGTGCCGGCGCGGATGGCTACTATGACGTGTCTCAGCCTCGGGGGCGACGATGAGGCGGCGCGATTTCATACAGATTATTGCTGGATCAGCAGCCGCGTGGCCGCTCGCGGCAGGCGCGCAACGGACACCAACAAAGGTCTTTCGGATCGGATACTTGAGTACGGTCTCGGCTAATGGTCTTCCCAAACGCATGGAGGCCTTTCGCGCGGCACTTCACGACCTCGGTTATCAAGAAGGACGGGATTTTGTCATCGAGTACCGCTGGGCGGACGGCAAGTATGAACGGCTTCCGGACCTGTTTGCTGATTTGGTTCGTCTCAGGGTCGATGTGATCGTCACTCACGGCACGCCGGGGGTCTTGGCCGCCAAGCACGCCACTACGTCAATCCCCATAGTCATGGCGGTTGTCGGCGATGCTTTGGGATCAGGCGTTGTGTCTAGCCTCGCGAGACCGGGCGGGAACGTGACTGGACTCACGTTCTTCAACCCAGAACTCGCGGCAAAGCGACTCGAATTGCTCAAAGAGATAATCCCGAGCCTGGTGCGCGTTGGTGTCTTGTTAAATTTGGCTAATCCCATGAATGAGCCGACCCTGCCTCAAATGAGACGTGTCGCAGAGCCGCTCAAGCTCGAACTTGAACAATTTGATGTGCGCGCAGTCGCCGACTTCGAGGGAGCTTTTGCGGCAATGACCGCCAAGCGTATTGAGGCGCTGGTGGTCATTGATGATGCGGTGCTGCTCGCCAATGCTCAGAAAGCGGCCGCGCTCTCTTTGAAACAACGTCTGCCGTCGTGTGGATGGCCCGATTTCGCCACCGATGGAGGCTTGTTGGCCTACGGTGTCGACTTTGTCGACATGTATCGACGCGCGGCTACGTTCGTCGATAAGATTTTGAAAGGTGCCAAGCCAGGGGATCTGCCGGTGGAGCAATCAACGAAGTTTGAGACCATTGTCAATCTTAAAACCGCCAAAGCGCTTGGTCTTGAAATTCCCTACAATTTGCTGGCCCGCGCGGACGAGGTGATCGAATAGAATAGCGGACACTTCGCTCGCTTCGCCGAGCTACGGCTCGGCGAGCTAACGGTAAGCGCGGCGAGCCCTAGACCATCCCCTCCTCGCCGGGTTTTGCTCGAAAGTCGAGAACTGCATTTTCCAGCGGGACTTCAATTTGGCAGTGGAGTCCTTGCGGCTCGAAGGCAAGCCGCGCCGTACCGCCCAACTCGGCGGCGATACTGCCCTCAATCAGTTTCGAGCCGAAGCCGCGCTGATCCGGCTCGGCGACCGGCGGCCCACCTTGCTCGAGCCAGTCGATGCGCAGAACCGGAGAGCTGTTGCCAGCGCGGACCGGCTGCCAATGAATTTCGATCCGCCCTCCGGGCGCTGATAGAGCGCCATATTTTGCAGCATTGGTGGTGAGTTCGTGCACCGCCATCGCCAGCGTGAGCACCGCGCGTGGCCGCAGTACAACGTCCTCGCCACGAAGTACGACACGTTCCGCACCAGCTCCGCCATAGGGTGCAAGGCTGCCCGACAACAGTTCGCGCAAATCGGCGCTCTCCCAATGGTGAGTGGTGAGCTGATCATGCGCCTTTGATAGGGCTATCAGCCGGCCTTCAAAACGTTCACGAAAAGCCGCCGGCGTATATGCCCCGCGGGCGGTTTGCGAGGCCAGCGATTGCACTGTCGCCAGTGTATTTTTTACCCGGTGGTTTAATTCGTCCATCAACAGCTTCTGGCGCTGCTCCGCCGCCTTGCGCTCGGTAATATCCTGCACCACCCGCACCACGTATCGCAGTCGATTGCCCGCGCCACGCACTGGCGAGGATCGCACCGAAAGCCAAATGACACGGCCATCCTTGCGGACAAACCGTTTCTCCACCGAATAAAATTCGAGCTCCCCGGCGACCTGTTTGCGGAACCCTTCCCGATCGGGATCGGCATCGTCCGGGTGTGTGTATAAAAACAATTTGCCTGCCAGGAGTTCGTCGCGGCTGTAGCCAGTGATTGCGCAAATCGCCTCGTTCACCCGCAGAAAGCAGCCATCGGGATCGACTTCAGAGATGCCGATAGCGGCATGTTCATAGGTCGCCGCAAGCCGCTGCTCCTGTTCAAGCGCGTGCAGGTGCGATTGCTCGAGTGCCGCATCGGCCCGCTTGCGGTCGGTGACGTCGAGAAAGCAGTTTACCGCCCCGACCAATTCGCCCTTCATATTGCGCAACGGATCGATGTTGACGGATACCACCAGGCGTGTGCCGTCGGCATGTTCGACAATACGTTCCACGTCGCGTACCGGCTCGCCGGTTTCCAGAACCTCGGAAACCATCGAGCGCGCAACCGGCGTTCCATCCAGTTCGAAGAAGCGCATACTTTCTCTGAATTGATCGTGCGTCTGGCCGGGGTCTGGTTTCGCACCCCAGACCGCAACAGCATGCCGATTGTATTGAAGGATCGTGCCCTTGGCGTCGCAAATGAAGGTTGCAATCGGTAACAGCTCGAGAATGCCGTTGGACGCCCGCAACATCGTGCTCAAGAGAGACGGCACCGTTCGCGCGACAGAATGGCCGTGCTCGCTGGAATCAACCATCCGCACGCCTCCGTGTGGGTACCGATCCCCGTCGCCCAGATGAAACGATCAGCTTGAACGACAATTTGTCAATGGCGCATCTGCACTCGAATCAACCTGCGCAGCCAATGCCGGTCAGGTCGCATTTTGCGCGGTTTGATTGGCCGGTGCGCCGCTGATCCAGTGGTCAATAAAAGCGCTGAGCCAATTGCGTGAAGCCAGATCATGCACGGCACGATCGGCGATATGCTCGTGGCGTTGCTTGGCCCCTGGTAACTCCATCCGGTGCGCACCGCGTACGAGCCACCGATACATCATCGCGTGCGTCACTTCAGGATGGAATTGCAGGGCGTAACCGGTACCGAGGCGGAATGCCTGCACGCAAAAGGCATCGCCTTCAGCCAACAGTTCGCTGCCGGACGGCAGATCAAAACCTTCGCGGTGCCATTGATAGACGTGGTCGGGCCAATCCGCACAGACCTGGCGCCCGGCTTCCGTCGGACGTATCGGGTAATAGCCGACCTCGGCGTGGCCCTGCGGATGCGGATAGACGCGAGCACCGAGATGGCGCGCCATCATCTGCGCGCCGAGGCAAATACCGAGATACGGTTTTTTGTCGCGCAGCGGCACGCCGATCCAGTCGATCTCCCGGCGCACGAATTCTTCATTGTCATTTGCGCTCTGCGGGCCGCCGAAAATGGCAGCGCCGGCATGTCCGTCCATCGTATCCGGCAGGGGGTCGCCGAAACGCGGCCGCCGGATATCGAGCGGATAGCCGAGCTTCGCCAGAGTCTGGCCGACGCGACCAGGCGACGAGTGCTCCTGATGAAGAATAAGAAGAACGGGCTTCAACATGGCGATTCCGCGCGTGACTACTAACGCCTTTGCCGGCGTTTGCAATATCGGCAGCAGGGATAGGGCTATGTCCGCTGTGCGGACCTGCGCCGGCTTTGCCGTCTGTCGACGACCCACAGGACCAGGCGGCGGGGAATAATACGAATCAACAGGGTAACCACTTTATTGAGCACGCCCGGCACTATTGTCCGGTGCCCGTCCATCAGACCGCGGTAGCCCGCCTCCGCCACATAGTCGGCAGATTGGGTCAAGACCCCAGGCGCCATGCCGGACTTGAGGCCGGCGCGCTCGGCAAATTCGGTGGGCACCGGACCCGGGCATAGAACCGCAACGCGCACGCCAAGCGGTTTGAGTTCGCTGTGCAATGCCTCGGTGAACGACAGGACATAAGCCTTGGTGGCGTAGTAGACGGCCATGCCCGGACCGGGCAGAAAGCCGGCCATTGAACCAACATTGAGCACGCCGCCGCGATGGCGGGCGAGGCTGTCGACAAAGGCGAGCGACAATTCGGTCAATACCGTCACATTCAGATCGATCATGTCCAGCTGTTCGTTGCGGTCGCGTGCGCTGGCGAGCCCGACCAGGCCAAATCCGGCGTTGTTGACAACGAATTGCGGCTCCGCGCCCTGTGCCGCCAACGTCTCGCCGACCAACCGCGCGACGCCGGCGTTCAAAAGATCCGCTGCAATGACAATTGGCCGGCGGGCGCCGGTCGCGGCGATTTCATCGGCCAGCGTGCGCAATCTGTCTTCGCGCCGTGCGATCAATGCCAGTTCGTGGCCCTCTCGCGCGAAAACGCGCGCCAGCGACTCGCCGATTCCCGCAGAGGCGCCGGTGATAACCGTGACTGGCCGCATATTGCTCATGCGCGGTGATCGTCCTCATGAAACCGGCCGCCCGGCACTCGGGCGGCCGGTCATAGCGTAAGACTGGTCTGACTAGGCGAGCTTGGGATCGAGCCCTTCCAGAGAGCGCCTTGCCGGTTCGACACCCCAGAAGAACACGGCGAGGATCTGGACGACAAGCAAGCCGATCATCAGCCAGACCACCCCGGGCAACTGATAGTTCACCATCAAATAACCGACGATGAATGGCGAAACGACGGTCGCTGCACGACCGAACGTATTGCAGATTCCGTTTGCACGCAGGCGAATCTCGGTCGGAAAAAGCTCCGGCGTGTAGACACCGAACAGGATTGCAGTCTGGATATAGATCGCAACAATCAACACCGCGCCGACGCTCAACACGATCGCCGGATCGGATGCGGCATTGAAATGCGCGTACACCCAACCGGCGGCAATGGTGAGAAACGACGCGCCGATGATAGTCCAGCGCCGTCCGACAAAATCCGACAGTACGGCACCACAGGCGCAGCCCACCAGCGATGCACATGCGAGCACAACCGTGTAGCCGAGCGAGTTGGTGATGGTCAGCCCCTGCCGCAAGAAAAATTGCGGCAGGAAAATCACAAATCCGAAGATCAGCGTGTTGATCGTGATGAGGACCCAGCTTCCGACCAGCAGCCGTTGCAGGATCGGCGGCCGGAACATCGAAGCGGCGGTGAGTTGCGGCGGAGGCGCCGAAATTGCAGGCGCCGGCAATGCACCGGCCGTCGCGGCTTCCTGCTCGATTTTCTGCATCAAGCTTTCTGCTTCGGCGGTGCGCCCCTGCGCTTCCAGCCAGCGTGGCGACTCAGGTAAATTCTTGCGCAAATACCAGACAATCAGCGAGCCGATGCCGGCGATGATGAACATCGGCCGCCAGCCCCAGGTTGGAATAATGAGATATCCGAGGATCGAAGTGACTGGAAATCCCGCGACCACAAGAAAGGCCATGAACGCCAGCCAGCGCCCGCGCGTCCTCGGCGGCACGAATTCGGTCAGTGTCGAATAGCCAACGACAATTTCGGCGCCGAGACCGAGCCCTTGCACGAAGCGGCAGATGATCAGTTGGGTCATGTCCTGCGCGAATGCAGCGGCCAGCGAGGCAAGTCCGAAGATCAAGAGGTTGACCTGGTAGGTGAAACGCCGTCCATACTTGTCGCCGACGAAACCGGTGATCAACGAACCGATCGTCATGCCGACAAAGGTCAAGGATATAAATTGCAGGTTCTGCGGCAGCGTTGAAAACTTGGTCTGGGTCGTTGATGCCAAGACGCTGGCCGCGACGTAAAGATCATAGCCGTCGAAAAACATGCCGGCACCGACCAGCCAGAAAATACGATAGTGGAATGAAGAGATCGGAAGCCGGTCAAGACGTGCGCCGGCGTTTACTGCAGTCGCCATTGGTTCCTCCCCTCGGGACGTGACCGGTCTGTGCCGGTTCACGCGGGATGGTAGTCGAGAGGGCGTATGGGCGCCATGGCCCTCTGCGCCCGCGACGAAGTTTTCGCCGCGCCCTTCGATAACAATCGATTGCGAAAATTAGTCCACCCACGACAGACGGGATTGCCATCGATTTTACTATCGTCCGAGGCCTACTGGATGGCCTTGCCTTTACGATAGCTTTCCTCGAGAAGGCGCAGGTTGTTCTGGACGTATTTGTTGGCGGGATCTTTGCGCTGGGCGGCTGCAAGGGCTGCGTGCGCGCGCTTGTAGTCGCCGCGCAACATATACGAGTATCCCTGATTGTTGAGGATCTCGACCGTCGGCCCGAGGATACCAACAGCCTGACCATAGGCTCGGTCGGCAAGATCAAACCGTCGCAAGCGATCATAGGTCGCCGCAAGACCAAGCCACGCCTCGGCATCGCGCGGATGTTTTTCGACGGCGCGGCGGAAATGTTTTTCGGCAAGGCCAAAATCGTTGGCGCGATAATATTTCTTGCCGAGGTTCAACTCATCATTTGGATCGCTGCCGAGAAGGCCCGGCTCCGATACCGTCCTCACGCCGAGCGGCGCCGGTACCGTTCCGGTGGTTTCGTCGCCGGGCGGCTCCGGGTCGGACGCAGTGGTAGCCGCCTGCGCCGCTGTCGCTTCGGCAGGCAGCGCTTTCGATCCGAATAAGTCGGAGAGGTTGTTGGATGTCGAGCAGCCTGCCAGCCACAGGCCTGCGGCGGCGATGGTCAATCCTCGGGCAATTCCAGTAAGCATGCCAACGCCTTGCGGAGTCGCCCGGTAACGGGACGCCGTCAGGCTAGGGGAGGATAGTTAAGAAAATCTTCACCGTATCGGCACCCCGGTATGGGTCCCCGAGCGGCAAAGCCGGCACTGTCGGGAATAAAGTGCCCAAAGGGCACCGTTTGTCAGAAATACCCGCCCATATGCAGGCGTACGACAACAGGCAACAGGATGACGACGAACAAGACGGGGAAGATACACACCATCATCGGCACCGCCAGCTTGGCGGGCAGGGCGTAGGCTTTTTCCTCGGCGCGCGAGAGCCGCTTGTGACGCATGTCATCGCTGTACACGCGCATTGCGTCGGTAATGCTCGAGCCCAGATCGATCGACTGGTTTATCAAGGTCGCGAATGCGCGAGCTTCTTCCAGTGCCAGACGTTCCGCGAAATGTTCGAGGGCGTCCTTGAGCGGACGGCCTGCCCGGATTTCGAGATTGGTCAAATGGATATTGGCACTCAGTGAAGGGTAACCGTGACCGAGCTCACGCCCTACACGTTCGAGCGAGGCCTCCATCGACAATCCTGAATCGGCGCACACCACAAGCAAATCCATGAAATCCGGGAAACCGGAGCGGTGCTCGAGCTTACGCGCGGAAATTCGCCTGTCGATGTACATACTCGGGCCGACGTAGCCGGCGAGCCCACCGGCGACCACCATCAGCCAAAACATTGTACCGCCGGTAGACGGCCTGACGATGGGCACCAACACGAACATGGCAAAGGCCAGACCGATCGCCAAAGCCGTGCGTCCGAGAAAGAAGAAAGCAACGCCCCGTGAATCGTAAATGCCGGCCTGAATCAACCGCCGGCGCAGCACCTTCATGTTTTCTTCGTTCGACGTCGAGTAGTGCTTGGTGGTGTAGTCGATGAGTTTGCTCATCGCCCGCGCGCTCGAATACTGGAGTGAGCGTCCGTGATGCGCTCGCTCCTCGTCATTCATGATGCGCGAGGTACGCTTTTTGACAGCGCCGCGCACGCGCACGGCCGCCATCAGCGAGAACGCCAGCGTTCCCGCCGCGAGGAATATCAGCAACGCCATGAACATGGTGTTGCTGTCACCAAGCATGTTGCCGAATACCTCGAAGATCAAGTCCATCATCGGTCAGATCCTGAAATTGACCATGCGGTACATGATGAAATTGCCGACGCCCATCCAGCATCCTGCCAATGCAAGAGCGATTTTCGTGAGATCCTGATCCCAAACGCTTGCATAAAAGGTCGGTACCAGAAACTGGATGACCGCAAACATGCCGATCGGCAACGAAGACAAGATCAGGGCGGACGCGCGGCCTTCCGCGGCCAGCGCGCGAATCTTGCGACGCATCTTGAAGCGTTGCCGGATGACCGACGAAAGATTCTCAAGAATTTCGCCAAGGTTGCCGCCGGTCGATCGCTGAATTGCGACCGCGGTAACGAACAAAGGCAAATCATCGGTGCCGATCCGGAAATACAGATTACGCATGGCGGTTTCGAGATCCGAGCCGTAAGTGAGCTCATCGGAGACAATACCGAATTCGGTGCCGATCGGATCCCGCATCTCCTTCGCAACCATCGAAATTGCAATTGGCACCGGGTGTCCGGCGCGCAATGACCGGACGATAATGTCGATGCCATCGGGGAACTGCGCGCTGAATTTCTTCTGACGGCGCGAGCGCAGGAATTTCAGCACGAACGGCGGCAAGACGATCCCGCAAAACAGCGCCGCAAGAAAAGCATAAAAGACACTGCCCTTGATGCTCAGCACGGCCGCAAACGCCACTGCTGCTCCGATCACAATAACAAGTAGCAGCCGGCCAAAGCCGATGGTGAGCCCGGATTGCAACAGCAGCTGGTTGAGACTGACGATCGGTAACCGATAGTCACCGGTGCTGGTCAAGCCGCGTTCACGCCGCAACTGCACGAGCACGCTTTCGCGGTCGGTCTTCTCCGACATCACCTTGAGCCGGCGGTTGATCTTCTTGCGATAGGAGGCGTTACTATAGACGAGCAGATAGACGCCTTCCGCGAACATCGCCGCGGACAGGCCGATCAGCGCGTAGAAGAGGTAAATTGAGTTGAAATCGAACATGGCCGTTCAGAGCGGCTGCGAGGGATCAAAATGGCTGCCGGGAATCTTGATGCCTTGGTGCGCAAGCTCGGCCAGGAAGCGCGGCCGCACGCCGGTGGCCTGGAAATGTCCCTGCACGGTTCCGTCAGGCGCAGTGCCGGTGCGAACAAACTTGAAGATTTCCTGCATTTGAATGATGTCGCCTTCGAGACCGGTGACTTCGGCAATCGAAGTGACTTTGCGCCTGCCGTCCGACTGGCGCTGAAGCTGCACAATGAGTTGAATGGCATTGGCAATCTGGCTGCGAATGGAAGCCACCGTCATCGGCAGGCCCGCCATGCCGATCATCTGCTCCAGGCGCGAGATTGCATCGCGCGGGGTATTGGCGTGAATCGTCGCCATCGAACCTTCGTGGCCGGTGTTCATCGCCTGCAACATGTCGAACGCTTCTTCGCCGCGGCACTCGCCAAGGATGATGCGGTCAGGCCGCATACGCAGTGCGTTTTTCACCAGCTCGCGCTGCCGAATTTCGCCCTTGCCCTCGATGTTCGGAGGACGTGTTTCCATACGACCAACATGCGGCTGTTGCAGTTGCAGTTCGGCCGCGTCTTCGATCGTGAGCAGGCGCTCCTTTTCGGAGATGAACGCCGAAAGCGCATTGAGCATGGTCGTCTTGCCGGAACCGGTGCCGCCGGAAATGATCGTGGTGATACGCGATTTAACCGCGGCCGCCAGCAACTCGGCCATCGCCGGACGCAGTGCGCCGATCTCGACAAGCTTCGTAAGATTGAAGGGCTTCTTCGAAAATTTGCGGATCGAGACCAGCGGCCCGTCAACACCGATTGGCCGGACCGCGACGTTGACACGCGAGCCATCTTGCAGCCGGGCGTCGCAAAGCGGATGCGATTCATCGACGCGGCGGCCGACCGCCGAGACGATCTTGTTGATGATACGCAAAAGATGCTGCTCGTCCTTGAAACGCACCGATAGCGGCTCAAGCACGCCCTTGCGCTCCACATAAACGCATTCGTGTCCATTGATCAGAATATCGTTGATGCTCGGATCCTTGAGCAGCGGCTCGAGCGGGCCAAGGCCCGTCATCTCGTCGAGAATTTCAGAAACGAAATCGTTTAGTTCCTGGGTATTCAGAGCGAGGCGCTCGACCACCACATATTGCGAAACCAGCTGTTGGACGTGGCGGCGGATTTCTTCTTCCGGCACCTTGTCCAGCGCCGAAAGATTGATCTCCTCGATCAGCCGGCGGTGCAACCGCACTTTTGCATCGAGCAGCTTGTCGCTGAGCAACGGACTTTCGGCCTGTTGCGCGGGCTGCATCGGCTCCGTTGCCGGCGCCTCGGGGGACACCGTCCAGGATACGCCTTCGAGCGCGGACGGCGACGGCTCTTCCACAACCGGAAGATCGGATGTTGCGGCACGCCGGGCTGTGAATCGGCCGACCATCTTAGCCGCCCACGGAAAGCTTGAGTTTCTTCATCAACGGCATGGGCTGAGCATCGGCCGCCGTTTTCGATGCGGCCGCATCAAGCACCAACTTCTTGAGTTCGGCAGTGATCTTGTTGCCGGGCTTGACCTCGTCCAGCGGAACCCCGCGGTCGATCGCCTCGCGAACAAGCGCGTAGTCGTTGGGAATAGCACTCAGGAAGGCATCTCCCAGCGTATGCGCAAGATCGCCGCGGCGCAGACCGGAATCAAACATTCGCTGCGTGAACCGGTTGACGATGACCTGAGGATTGGGCCCCTCGCCCAGCCTTTCCTTGATTGCCGCCACCAATTGCTTGGCGTGGCGAAGACCCGGCACGGTGGTTTCGCTGACGATGAAAAGTTTGTTCGAGCCCAGGAGCACGCTGTCTGTCCAGGAGAACCAGGTGCGCGGCATATCGAATACGACGTATTCGAAATTGCTGGACACGAGATCGAGCAGGCGCGTCACCACATCGGGATCGAACGAGCGCATTTCCGCCGGCCGATTGGGCGCCGCAACGACGGCAAGACCCGAGGCGTGATACGACAGCATGACTTCCAGCAATTGCCGGTCCAGCCGGTCCGGTCGCGGTTCGATTTCCGCCAGATTGAGGCGTGGTTCGAGATCGAGATAATCGGCGACCGAGCCATGTTGAAAGTCGAGATCCACCAGACAAGTCGACGGTTTTGTGCGCAGACCGCCGCTGTTGAGCAGAATCATCGCGCTTTGCACAGCCAGTGTCGTGACGCCGGCACCACCCACGGCAGGCAAAAAGGTGTAGATCTTCGCGTCTGTCGGCGCGGCGTTCGCGCCGGGTCCTTTGGCAACGCGGGCGCAGGCGCGCACCAGATCGATAGGCTCGACCGGTTTCACCAGGAAATCAGCGGTCCGCATCTGCAACAAAGTGCGCGCGACATTCTCATCGAATGTCTGCGTGACCGCCACCACAGGCGGCCATGTGCCGACACGCGCCATCAGCCGCGCGAGCGCGGCCATCTCGTCGGCGCGGCCGGCATCGATGTCAACTACGACAACAGTGGCGTCCGCGACATCGAGCGTGTCGCTTTGTCCAGCGAGGTTGCCTGAAACAAGCGCGAGTTCGATCGCAGACGACGCGCCAAAGGTCGTACGCACCGAATTTGCGAAATCGGCGTCGGCGGTAAGGACCACCACACGAGTCCGATTCGTATCAGGGGCACGACCAATGCGCATGATGCAACCGAAGTTCCACTTATTTCACGGGAGCCGCCGACGGGGTGGCGACGGGCGGCCCGACTGGCGCGCCGTTGTTCTGCGAGTTTTGCGGGTCCTGATAGGCGCCCGACGTTCCGATGCCACGCGGTTGTATGACCCGATTGGTGCGATAACGCTCGAACGCGCCTTCCATCTTCGCACCGTTGAAGGCGATGTTGTGGTTGGCGCTTTCGCGCGGCCACGGGTCGACCATCTGGGTCACGATGTTGGTTGCCACCGCGTTGCCACCGGATTTTGCGATGGTTTCGCGGCGGTCGAGATATTCCGAACAGCCGCCGAGCACCACCATGAGTGTGCCAAGCGCGACCGTGCGCAGGGCTTTACTGAACGGCTGCATTGGAACCCCCCTTCGGCAGATCAAGCATGTGCCCGGTAAACGGCAGGTCCCCGGCAACCGCGATGCGGGCCGTGGACGGCGTGAGCTGTGCGGCTTGCTGCCGCGTGACTTCGGTCTTCCCCAGCAGGAAGAAATCGACGTCATTCGCCGGCAAGGTATCGTCGGCCGGCGTTCTGATCTCATCGCCGGGCCGCGCCGGGCGCACGAGGTGCGGCGTGACAATGATGGCCAGGTCTGTTTCGTTCTTCTGATATGACTTGCTGGAAAACAGCGCGCCCAGTACCGGAACGCTGCCAAGCCAGGGCAGTTGCTCGATCGCATTCTTGTTGTCGGTCTGCAGCAAGCCGCCGATGACGAAGCTTTGGCCATCGCGCAATTCGACAGTGGTCGAAGCGCGGCGCACGATCAGCGCGGGCACGTTAACGCCCTGGCTTACCGTAACCGTATGGGTCGTATCGATCTGGCTCACCTCCGGCTCGATCTTCATGTTGATCAGGCCGTGGCCGAGCACGGTCGGCGTGAAGGCCAAGCCGACGCCATATTTCTTGTAGTCGACCGTCACCTGACCGAACGATCCGGATATCGGGATTGGGTATTCGCCACCGGCCAGGAAACTTGCGGTGTCGCCGGAAAGGGCAACGAGGTTCGGCTCGGCAAGACTACGCGCGATCCCCTTCTCCTCAAGTGCGTTGATCATGACGTCAGTCTTGACGCCTGCCGCAACCAGCCGGGCAATCAAGAAGCCGAACGGCGACGCGCCGGAAATGACGCCCGCCGCCGTCTCGCCTGCAATCGAGCTGGGCGTGATGGGCAGATTGTTGGCGGTCACGCGATTGCCGATATTGAGGATGCTGTTGTCGCCAACCCGGTTCCACTGGACGCCCAGCTCGCGACCGGCGGTGCGCGAAATCTCGATGAAGCGCACTTCCAGCAGCACCTGCTGGGGCGACATCACCGAAACCGTATTGATGATCTCGGGCCCGAACTGGCGCGCGATCGTCACCGCCTTGTCGAGGGTGGCCGCGTCAGCGACCTCGCCCGACAGCATGATGCGGCCGTTGACGGTGGAAGCCTTGACTTGAGAGCCCGGGAAACGCCGCCGCAATTCGTTGGTGAGCCGCGTGATGTCGTATGACACCTCTACGTCGAAAATTCCGATCAGCTTCTTGCCCTCGGCATAAACCGATACGCGGGTGGTGCCGATCTTTTTCCCAAGGATCGACAACGCGTGATCGGTGAGCGGATTGACGTCGGCCACTTCCGGATCGCCGACAGTAACGTCAACGAAGCTGCTATCGGTGCGCACGTCCTCTGACTTGCCGATAGGCACGGTCACCATGACCGTACGATTGTTGCCGCTGATCTGGATCGATCGCGATTGCGCGTGCGCGTCGCCGATCATGCCCAGGATCGATGCCGCGATCGCAATGGCCAGAGCGATCGCAAGATCGCGCAGCCAGTTGCCACGCTTTGAGGTCCCGTCCGCAGTTCGCCAGTGAAAACCGACGTTAATCTCATTGTGTTTATTCACGACACACTCCCCACCCCTAAAATGATCCCAAGCCTGGAGTTACCAGGCCACTCGCCCTCGCTCCGTTGCAGCCGAGGCCCCATTACTGCCCTCAACTGGAACGGTGTAATCCTGCTTAGAAGAAGCCCGCGTCACGACCACGGTCGTCGTGGCAGCCCTGTCGGTGCTCACGGGTTCGTTGGTCCCCAAATCGTTGAGCGTGACTTTGCGTGTCCGCACTTCTGCGGTTTCACCGGCCTTGCGCAGCAACAGCGAGAGGCTGCCGACTGACGACGCAAGCCATAATTTCTGCGCGTCCACGGTATCGACTTCGAGTGTGACCGACTTCGCTACGGTGGCTTTAGCGGCGCGCTCATCAGCGGTCTGATCGACCGCGAGCACGCGAGTGTTCTGCAGCACGACTTGAGTCGTAGCTGAGCCCTTTTCGAGCTGGCGCGTGAGTACGATGTCAACGTGATCGCCTGGCAACACGAAGCCGCCGACGCCTTCCACGTCGTTGACGCGGATTGTCACTGCCTTCATGCCCGGCTTAACCAGCGCCGACAGCGTAGCGCGCTGACCGGCGCCGGTGATCTTGAGCGCGAGCACTGGCTCGTTCGCTTCGATCGCGGACAGCACGACACGGCGGCCGCCTGACATCACGTCGCTGATTTTGGCGAAAGCTCCGGCCGGAAGCGCATCGGAAGGCCACGGCACTTCCTGAAGCATCGAGCCGCTGAGTTCGGTGCCGAAGCGCAGCGCTTGTTTAGCAACAACGACTGTCTGCGACGCGACCTGCGGTTTGTTCGTCTCGAAATTCTTCGCCCGCATACTGGCCTGGTTGTTGAGCCAGACCTGCGCGATGAAAACGGCGATCAAGCCGAAAACAACGGCGAACCCGATCATGACGATGGTACTGGCACGCACGGCAACAAGCCCCGTTTGACGCGACCGAACTCATCCGCGGTCTGTTCGTGCAAACACTAGAGGCGAGGCAGTATTGAATTACTAATATCACTGTCGCAATTACGCCTATGCTGAAGGGCGCATGAACTCGTAGCGTTTAAATCTGGTAGCCGGGACGCGATAAACTTTAGAGTAACCTTGCACGAAATTAAGAATACTGGTTTGTATACTTGCTTGGCCGATAAGAAAGGATTCAGCGTGACGATCGTGCGCGAATTCAAAAAGGCCAGCAAATATAGGGCTATCATCACATGCTGACGGCGCCTGAGCGACGTTGGGAAATCGGCAAGGCTAAGGCACGGTTACCAAACAATGGCAGCTGGCGTTGCTCGTGCAGCAACGTTGCGGCAACATGCCCTATCCGTCGCCGGACGAAGGGCCTCACATCCCCAGCCGGAGCGCGCTGACATTCTTTCCGGGAGAAACCGCAGATGTCGAAACCCCGCATTAGTTATGTCGATCCTTCGACGATTAAGGATCCTGCGATGATCGCGGAATTCGAACGATGCGCGCGCGAAGGAACGCCGCGGCCGGAAAGCCAAGCCATTCGAGCGCATGTGCCCGCGACATTCTGGTCATTCGCCAACACCTGGCGCGACGTATTCAAGAACGGCGTCGCCGACCACAAGATCAAGGAGCTCTGCCGCATCTACGTCTCGCGTTCGGTGTTGTGTGAATTCTGCGGTAACCAGCGTTCGATCAAGGCGGCGAAATCCGGTCTCAAGGAAGATGACTATTCCGACCTGATCAATTTCGAGAGTTCGACACGCTACGACGAGAGACAAAAGGCGGCGCTCGCTTACGCCGAGGCGATCACCTGGGATCTGCCCGCCACGGATGAATTGTGGGATCGGCTGCACAAGCACTTCAGCGAGCCGGAACTGGTCGAGATCGGATATTTCGTCGCCATCACAATGGGCCAGCAGCGCTGGCTGCGCACACTCAACATCGAGCACCACCAGATCCTGGCTGGCACCGACGCGTCGATGGCGCCGGGCTTTGAAACTCTGGACTCGCTGCAGCGTTCGAAAATGGCCGAAGATTATTGGGCCAAGATCAACGCCAAACCTTCAAAGCAGGCCGCCGAGTGACCGCTCAGATAATGGCGGCATCCGCCAACCGTCCGGCACCTGGCGCACAGGTTGCCAAAGGCGAGCCACGCATTCGCGTGCGGGGATTGGGCAAGCATTACGGCTCACTCGAAGTATTCCGAAACATCGATTTCGACGTCGGAGAGCGCGAAATTGTTGCGATTGTCGGGCCTTCCGGCTGCGGCAAAACGACATTGTTACGATGTATCGACGGCCTGCTGCCGCACGATTCTGGCGAGATCTGGGTGGGCGCCGAACGCGTTACCGAACCGATCGCCGGCGTCGCGATGGTGTTCCAGCACTTCGGCCTGTTTCCCTGGAAAACTGTGTTCGAGAACGTGGCCTATGGCTTGCGCATGGCCGGGGCACCGAAGGCAGAGATCGAGCGCAAAGTACCGGAATTTATCACGTTGGTGGGCCTCAGTGGCTTCGAAAATGCATATCCGTATCAGATGTCGGGCGGCATGCAGCAGCGCTGCGGTCTTGCGCGTGCCCTCGCAGTCGAACCGAATGTTTTGCTGATGGATGAGCCGTTTGCCGCGGTCGACGCGCAGACGCGCGAGATCCTGCAATTCGAACTGTTGCATATCTGGGAACAACGACCGACTGCCATGATCTTCGTCACTCACTCGATTGAAGAGGCAGTGCTGCTTGGGCATCGTGTGATCGTGCTCAAGGGACGGCCATCGGGCATTCATGAGACAATCACCATCGATCTGCCTCATCCACGCACGCGAGAGACTCTGCGCGAGCCGCGTTTCGCCGAACTGCGCGAGCGGGTGTGGGGCACGTTGATGCGCGAAGCGCGCGAGGCCGAATTCCATCTCGAACGTTAAATAAGAAAATAGTACAGCTTGAAGGGAGGATTCCATGATCCGCAGAACCATCGCGTTGATGGCCGGAGGCGTGCTGCTGGCAGCATCGCTGACAGGCACGGCTGCCGCGCAGGGAAAGAAGATCGTCGTCGCAATCCCAGGCATTCCGCCGATTTATTCGGTAACCATTGCGTTCGTCGCAGAAAAGCAAGGGTTCTTCAAAAAGCACGGTGTGGATGTCGAAATCCGGCCGTTTGACAATGGTACCGCGGCGGCGCGCGCGGTTGTTGCCGGCGACATCGATATGGCGTGGTCGCCGACACCACCTGTGATCAACCAGGTCTCGAACGCCGACGTTCCGCTTGTGGCGGTTTACGGCATGCCCAATCCTGATTGGGTCATCGGCACCACCGACGACGGTAAAACCTGCAAGGATCTCGTCGGGCAGGACGTCGGCGTCGACTCGATCAATGGCGCGCGTTCGGTCGCGTTGCGCTCGATGCTGATCGGTTGCCCGGGCGTGAAGATCGAAGACACCAAGCAGATTGCACTGGGTTCGAGCCCGGGGCCCGCGCTGCTCGCAGGCCAGCTCCGGTATGCCGTGCTGCATCTCGACGACCTCGCCGAGATCGAGCATCAGGGAAAGAAGCTGCATGTCCTGCTGGCGATGAAAAATACCAATCCGACGAGTCATTATCTCATCATGGTGGTGCGCAAGGACAATCTGGAAAAGAATCGCGACGCGATTGTGCGCACCGTCGCCGGCATGATCGAAGCCGCGCGCTTCATGCAGGACCCGAAGAACGCCGATGCGGTCGCCGATGCGGCGGCCATCACCGGACATAACAAGGACGTCAATAAAGCAGCGCTCAAGGCGTTCCTCGATATTAATTTCTGGGCTGCAAAGGACGACGGAATGCCGCGCGACAAAATCGAGGCGGTCGCTGCCCTGATGAAGAAGATCGGCTCCATCAATCCCGGCAAGGAGCCGGTCAGCTACGACAAATTTGTCGACACCAGCGTCTGGAAAGACGCGAATGCAATGGTGAAATAAGAGGCAATAATCAACGGTCGTCCCGGAGCAAGCATCGGCCGTGCAGACAATATTTCTTCGCCGCCACGCGCCGTTCTGGATCAGCCTTTTCGCAGGCATTTGCCTGTGGGAGATCGCCGGGCGTAGCACCAGCGCGGCCTTCATGGTGCCGTTCTCGGAAACCGTGATACGGCTCTGGCAACTGGTGAAGGGCGGCGAATTCCTCCCGCAGTTGCTTGATTCCGGCAAATTGTTCTTGAGCGGTTTCTTTCTGGCGCTGGTCATCGGCATGCCGGTCGGCATGCTGTTGGCGCGAATCCGAACTTTGCGCATCGGCGTCGAGCCTTACATCATGACGTTCTATGCCACGCCGATGGTGGCCCTGATCCCGTTCATTCTTTCAATGATGGGCTTCGGGTTCGCACCCAAGCTGCTCGTTGTGTTTTTGTTCGCGGTTTTTCCGATCCTCTACAACACGGTGGAAGGCGCGCGCAGCATCAAGCCCGAGCTGATCGAGGTTGCGAAGTCCTTCCGCTCGAGCGAATGGGCGTTGTGGCGCGAGGTGATGCTGCCCTACACCCTGCCCTACACGATGACCGGCGTTCGCCAGGCGATCGGCCGCGCGCTGGTTGGGATGATCGCGGCGGAATTCTTCCTGTCGGCCACCGGTCTCGGCCAACTCATCATGAGTGCCTCGCAAAATTTCGACACCGGCGGTGTGTTCGCCTCGATCCTGATCATCGGCCTGCTCGGTATCGGCTTGACGCGGCTCGGTCTCGTCATCGAGCAACATTTTGCGCGCTGGAGACAGTAGCGATGGCAGAGCAAGCCCTCTCTGCGCCCGTCCCCACCACTCACAAGCCGCAAACAGCGGTGAGCCACTGGTCCGGCCCCTTGGTGCCGCGATTGATCACAGGACTTGCGATCGTACTGGTCTGGGAGATCGTCGTTCGCGCCTTCGCCCCGGCTTATGTGGCGAAACCGAGCACAGTGGTGCTCGCGATTCCAAAAGTGCTGACCGATCATGCGTTTCTGCAAGCACTTGGATCGAGCCTTACGGCGGTGGCCGAAGGACTGGCGATCACGATCGTCATCGGCACTGTCCTCGGGCTGCTCATGGGACGCAACGCCACGTTCGACCGGATGTTCGGCGTCTATATCAACGGCTTCAATGCCATGCCGATGATCATCGTGTTGCCGCTGTTTTCCTTGTGGTTCGGTTACTCGGGTGCCGCCCGCATCGCCACCATCATCTTCGCTGCAATTTTTGCCATCACCATGAATGTGGCCGATGGCGCACGCTCGGTTCCGCGCGAATATCTGGAAGTCTCCCGTTCGTTCCGGTCCGGCCGCCTGCGGATGTTGACCGACATCGTCTTGCCCGCGTCGATGCCCTATTTGCTCGCCGGCTTCCGGCTTGCCGCCGGCCGTGCCCTGATCGGCGCGGTCGTTGCCGAGTTTTTCCTTTCGGTCGGCGGGCTCGGCTACTACATCCTCTACAATTCGCGCTCTTACCATCACAACGAAGCTTTCGTCGGCGTTCTGCTGCTTGCCGCTTTTGGCGTCAGCTTCGAACTGCTGGTGAACTGGGCGACGCGGCGTTTCATGCCATGGTATCGGCGCGACGAAAAAACCAGCTGACGCACCTTCTTACGATTCATCATAGGGAATGTCGCATGTCATCCGACCCCTTGCTCAAGGCCGCGATCGCGCATTGGGGCCCGCGTTTTGTCGCCAACGGCGTGGTGCTGACGGATTTCGAGGAAGTCACCGGCTCGATGTCCTCATACAACGACTGGTGCAACGCCTGGTCGGCGCGCGCCACGCACCACGAGCAACTCGGGCGCGATGCTCTCGCAAAAAAACATTTATTGACCGCGGGTGAATGTCTGCAGCGCGCCGGCGTCTATTATCACTTCGCATCGTTCCTGTTCGTGCACGACCAGGCACAGATGAAAGCCGCACACAAGAAGCAGATCGAGTGCCGGCAGGCGGCGCTTCCTTACTTGCGGCCGCCCGGCGAGCGCGTCGAGATTCCCTATCAGGGCAAGACACTGGCCGGGATCCTGCGCAAGCCGGCGGGCATTGAACGACCGCCAGTCGTGGTGATGGCGGTCGGACTCGACTCGACCAAAGAGGAAGGCGATGCTTACGAGGCACCTTTCCTGGCGCGCGGCATGGCGACCCTCATCTTCGAAGGCCCCGGCCAGGGCGAAGCGCAATATGATTTCGCCATCCGTGACGACTATGAAGTGCCGGTGAAAGCCGTCATTGATTTCGTGGAAAAGCGCCCGGACCTTGATGCAAGACACATCGGCATGTGGGGCGTGAGCCTGGGCGGCTATTATGCGCCGCGCGCTGCGGCCTTCGACAAACGCATCAAGGCCTGCATCGCGCTGGGTGGGCCGTTCAATTGGGGCGCGGCCTGGGATGGATTGCCGGAGCTGACGCGTGAAGCCTTCCGCGTGCGCAGCCATTGCAAGACACAGGACGAGGCGCGCAAGAACGCAAACACATTATCCCTCGAAGGTATCGCACAAAACATTACCTGCCCGCTCTTTATCGTGAACGGGCGGCTCGACCGCATTGTGCCTGCTAAGGACGCCGAACGTCTCGCGCGGGAGGCGAAAGGCCCGGTCGAGCTGATGATGATCGAGGATGGCAATCACATTGCGACCAACCGTGCCTATCGTTGGCGCTCGCAAAGCGCGGACTGGATGAAGGAGCAGCTGGGTTAGTCACCCATTCCGCGCGAGGTCTCAGAGCTGCACAAACCCCCTCGGAATCGAATGCAATCTTTCGATTCCCATATCCGTGACCAGCACCATCTCGCCCGTCTGTACGCCAGCCTTGCCATCGCGGGTAACGACGTTTGGTTGGATCACCACGGTCTGTCCGACGCGAAACTGCTCCTGCGGGACCGGGCCCGCCGGACGGCTTTTGCAACCGAGAATCGGCGGCAGGTAGCCACCACCATAGCCATGCAATAGATCGTCAATGATCGTAAAACCCGCATCCTCGATCACGCCGGACGCCTCGATCACTTGCGAGGGCGTGGCGCCGGACTTGAGCACCGCTGTGATCGCATCGAATGCCGCATCGGCGGCTGCATGTAATTCCTGGAAGAGCCTGTTTGGCGCGCCGAGCGCGAAAGTGCGCAACACCTGCCCCGGATGCTCCCAGAACGCCGCGCTGATCTCCGCCGTCACAATATCACCTGCCTGCACGCGCCGCATGCGGGGAAACTGACGCGGCACACCGAGATCAGGCGCATTCATGGAAGTGACGCCAATGTAATGGATAACATTTGTGCCGCCGTGCGAAACGTAAGCGCGCTCGACCAGATCTCCGAGTTCGCGTTCGCTCAATCCGGGCTTCAACCCATCACGCAACGCGGCCATGCCGAGATCGCTGAAATGCGCGCCAATGCGGAACCAGTCCAGCTCCTCCTCTGACTTCACCTGGCGCAAGCGAATGTAGTCGCGGTTGAGGTTTCTTAGTTTTCCATATTTCGCCGCCAGCGCCGCGTGCTGTTCGGCGCTCATCGGTCCGATCGTCGCAACCCGATTTTGCCGGGCACGACGCTGCTCCAGGATCTTTATCGCTTCCGCGATCGACATTTCGCCGCCCCACGCAACGTCGGCTTTATCGGCGAGGAATCGCGCTTGCGGCGCATGATTGACGTACTGCACGAACAATGCGTCGCGCTTGCCTGGCGTCAGCACGCCAACCGCCTCGGCGGTGACCGGCCACTGCGTCAGCCACTGCACCACCGAGCCAAAGCGATTTGCTCCGCAAAATATCAGATGGTCGCAATCGGCCTGCGTTATCAGCGCTTCAACGGCCGTACGGCGGCGCGACATTTCCGCGTCCGAGAAACGCGGATATTCGGACTCGACAATACGGGCGAGATGCAAAGGAAGCGTCACGTAGCCTTCTTGGGCAGAGCCACGATCATGTCGAGCTCGATACGTGCGCCCGGCGACGACAGCTGGTTGATGCACACCGTCGTGCTCGCCGGCCGCCAATCGCCAAAATATTTTCCCATGGTCGCATGCATGGCGTCGGCATCACGGAAATCCGTCAGATATTTGGTTACCTTGATAACATCGCGCCAGCTGGCCCCGACCTCATCGAGGATGGATTTGATCGCCTCCATCGCGCGCGTTGTCTGCTCTTCGATCGAGTGCGGGTGCACGTGCTCGGCATCGACATGCGGATGTTTGTGATAGAGCGGCGACGGGGTAGCCCCGGACAGGAACATCAGGTCGCAGGCGCCGACTATTCTCACCGCGGGGGCGTAAGGCATGGTGTGTGCCTCCTCCGGCTTCGGGTGCACGGGCTCGAGCCGAAAGCTTTGCTGCGGCTTGGTCATGACGGTCATCGCGGGCCTCCCAGGGCGGATTAATTTCGCGCCATTTGGGACTGAAAAACCCACGGAAGCAACTGGTACGCCTGTTCGCTTCGCGTGTTGATCGCCGCACGGGACGCGCTAACGTGCGCCCCAACAGGAGATCCGAATGCCCTCCACGATCCTCGATTCCGCAGTATTCCGCGGCATATTCACCACGGAAGCCATGCGGAAAGTGTTCTCGGACGAGAACCGCGTGCAGAAATATCTCGACTTCGAAGCGGCGCTGGCGCGGGCCCAAGCCAAGCTCGGCATCATCCCGAAGGATGCGGCTGCCGAAATTGTCCGCCACTGCTCGGCTGACAAGATCGACATGGCGAAACTCAAGGAGGCGACCGAGAGGATCGGCTACCCGGTACTGCCGGTTGTTCAGCAGCTCGTGAAGCTGTGCAAGGACGGCCTCGGTGAATGGTCGCACTGGGGCGCAACGACCCAGGACATCACCGACACCGCCACCATCATGCAAATTCGCGAGGCGCTTGCCATCGTCGAGAAGGATATCGATGGCATCTGCGACGGGCTCGCTGCCCTCGCAAAGAAATACCGCGACACGCCCATGGCGGGGCGCAGCAATCTCCAGCAGGCCGTGCCGATCACCTTCGGCTACAAGATGGCGACCATGCTGGCCGCGTTCGAGCGCCACAAGCAGCGTTTAAATGAGATCAAGCCGCGGGTGCTCGTGGGCGAATTCGGCGGCGCCGCCGGAACGCTGTCCTCGCTCGGGAAGGACGGGCTGAAAGTCCAGGACGAGCTGATGAAAGAACTCAAACTCGGCCAGCCGGAAATTTCCTGGCACACCGTGCGCGATCGTATCGCCGAGGTCGGATGTTTCCTCGGTTTGGTCACCGGAAGCTGCGGCAAGATCGCTTTCGACGTCAAGCTGCTGATGCAGACCGAAGTGGAAGAGGTGTACGAGCCATTCCACGCCGGCCGCGGCTCTTCTTCGACGATGCCGCAGAAACGCAATCCGATTTCTTCCGTGTACATTACCGCCCAGACTGCAATGGTCCGGCAACTCGTCGCTGCATTGCTGGAAGCCCAAGTGGAAGACCACGAGCGAGCGACCGGCCCATGGGAGATCGAATGGATCGCGTTGCCGGAAATCTTCATGCTCTCGGCCGGCGCGCTGGCGCAAACGCGTTTCCTCATCGAAGGCCTGCAGGTCAACGAGAAGAAAATGCGTGAAAATCTCGACATCACCAATGGCCTGATCATGTCGGAGGCGGTAATGATGGGTCTCGGCGCTGACCTTGGCCGCAACAAGGCGCACAACCTCGTCTATGACATCTGCCGTGAGGTCGTGAAAACCGGACGCCCGCTGATCGATTTGCTCGCCGAAAATAAGGAAATCAGCAAGCATGCCGATCGCAAAAAACTGGAAAAGCTCGTCGACCCCGCGAACTATCTCGGCGTTGCCGGTGAGATGGTCGACCGGGTGCTGAAGATGCGAAAATAGGCGGCAGAAGTCTTTTACTTGGCCTGTGGCATTGTCCGCCAAATGACCAGCGCCACACCAAGCGTAGCGGCGCCGATCAGCACAAACAGTGCCGGCACGGTCGCTCCATATTTCTGCATGACCGCGACGACGACCGTCGCACCGGTCATGAAGGCTGCATTGAGGACATTGATCGCGGCGATCGTCCGCGCGCGGTGAGCGGCGCCACTCCAGGCCTGCACCGCGGCGAACGCTGGGACAATAAAGAGACCACCGCCGATCGCCAGCCCGCACAGGTCCACCGTTACGCGCAGTCCGAGCACCGACGTGAACACGACGCCCGGCGCAAGTGGCGACAGCACAGGGACTGCGCCAAGCGTGGCGAC
>Ga0187788_10000029_pt1 | contig 30263 bp, 26 predicted proteins | sample 1015_BV01_MP10_2_FD_133008 | JGI IMG/M metagenome (GOLD analysis project Ga0187788, IMG submission 133008) | Tropical peat soil microbial communities from peatlands in Department of Meta, Colombia - 1015_BV01_MP10_20_MG | ecosystem: Environmental > Terrestrial > Soil > Wetlands > Peat | place...
AGCCGGCACCGGCGGCCGATCTCGCTTCGAGGAATACGAAGTTCGATGAGGCCCGCGATAATCTGTCGCCAAATTTCGGCGTCAGTTCCTTCAACGTCGACCGCACGGCGATAGACGCTCTGCCGCAAGGTACCGAAGCACCTATCGACAAAGTGTTACTGCAGGCGCCGGGGATTTCGCAGGATTCCGCCGCCAGTGGCGAAATTCACGTGCGCAATGAGCATGCCAATGTGCAGTACCGTATCAATGGCATCATTCTTCCTGACGGTGTTTCAGGATTCGGCCGCGTTCTGGACACGAGTTTCATCGGCAGCCTCGCTTTGATCACCGGCGCTTTGCCAGCGCAATTCGGGCTGCGGACCGCCGGTATCGTCGATATTCAGACAAAAAGCGGCAAATCGCTCGACCAGGGTGGCAGTGCCGGCATTTACGGGGGAAGTTTCAGTACCCTGACACCAAGCATCGAATACGGCGGTCGCATCGGAACTACGGAATATTTTTTCGTCGGCCGTGGCTTCACCAGCAATCTTGGTATCGAGAATCCGACCTCAAGCGTTAACGCAATCCACGACCGCACCTATCAGGGCAATTTTTTCAGCTATACGTCCACCGTGCTTGATGCGCAGACGCGCGTGGCGACAATTTTCGGCAATACGACAAGCACCTTCCAGATTCCCAACAATCCAGGACAGTCGTTCTGCTGCGGGATCACCAGCGCATATGGAGTAAGCGAGTTTTCCTCGTCAAATCTCAACGAGAACCAGCGCGAACAGAACACTTTTGGGGTGGTCGCCTTACAGAAATCAGTCAACGGTTTCGACGGTCAGCTCGCGGCTTTCAGCCGCTACAGCGCGCTTCATTTTCTGCCCGATCCTGTTGGGGACATTCTATTTAACGGCGTTGCCTCCAACGTATATCGACAGAGTTTCGCAACCGGGCTCCAAGGCGACGGCGCGTACCGCCTCGGCGATGCTCATACGTTGCGGGCAGGTTTCACCGTGTTCGGCGAAAGCACACGGGTGAGCAACATCTCGACAGTGTTGCCGCTTGATTCAGGCGGCAATCCGGTCGACGCGCCGTTTCCGATCGCGGATTCCAATGCAAAAGTTGGATGGATTGCCGGAGGTTATGTCCAGGACGAGTGGCGGATCACCAACAAGCTCACGCTCAATCTCGGTTTGCGCTTCGACCAGATGTGGCAATATGTCAATGCCAACCAGCTCAGCCCGCGCATCAACTTGGTGTACAAGCCGATTGACGGAACGACGTTCCATGCGGGCTATGCGCGGTATTTCACCCCGCCATCCCAAGTGATTGCCGCTCCCACCAATATCGCTGCGACAGCCAATACAACCGCTCAGCCGGAAAATTTTCAGCAGAACCCGGTACTACCCGAACGCTCGCATTATTTCGATGTCGGCGTTGCGCAAAAGATCACCCCCCACCTTCAGGTCGGCATTGACGCCTATTACAAGATCGCGCGTGACCTTCTGGACGACGGTCAGTTCGGTCAGGCTCTTGTCCTCAGCGGTTTCAACTATGAACGCGGCTATAACTCCGGCGTCGAGCTGAGTGCGACGTACAAAGACGGAAACTTCAACGCCTACGGAAATATCGTCTGGGCGCGCCAGATCGCCAGGAACGTGGTGTCGAATCAATATTTGTTCGGCAACGACGAGCTTGCCTACATCGCCAACAACTACATCTACACCGATCACGCCCAGACGTGGACTGCTTCGGCCGGCGCCTCCTATCTTTGGCAAGGCATTCGTTTCAGCGCCAGCATGGTCTATGGCAGTGGCCTGCGCAGCGGGTTCGCGAACACCGACCATGTTGCGCCCTACGCGACAGCCAATATTGGACTCTCACGCGAGTTCACGATGCCCGATATGGGCAAGTTTACCGCTCGCTTCGATGTCGTGAATATTTTCGACACCGTCTATGAGCTCAGGGACGGATCGGGCATCGGCGTATTCGCGCCGCAGTTCGGGGCGCGACGCGGTTTCTACGTTGGCCTGTCGAAGGCGTTGTGAAACCCGGCACCGCCGGCCAAGTGCCCGGTGCTAAAGGAGAATGCACGCACGCCATACTGCCGGTCAGCCTTTCAAGCAGCCGTGAATTGTCGATCAATCCGTTGCAGCGCATGATTTGGCACCGATCATCCTGCTTGGGCCGGAGTATCGCCCATGGAATTTCACAAGAGCGACGAGTCGCGCGCACACATCGCAAAGCGCGCCGAGGTCTGGCGGGAGCCGGGTTCCGACTTTGTCCTGGTCGATGAAATTCTGCCATCACCCCGCATCGAACTGGCGCGAGAGCGGATGCTCATGTGCCGGATGTATCTCGGGCTGATCCGGAGCATGAACGACGATTATGGCGCCGCATTCGCTGCCCACAGTGACAGTTCAACGTTCCGGACCATTGGCATGTATGTGTTTCTGCGCACCGTAATGTGCGCGCCGGTCAACGCCAGCAAGATCGCAAACGCCCTGAAACTGCCGCGCGTGACCGTGGTGAGGCGCCTGCAAGAAATGGTGAAGCACGGTTATGTGGAGCGCGTCGGCAATGCCTATCGCGTCACCGACAAGGTCAATATTCCCGACCTGAAAAACAGGCTTCAGCGGCGAATAGACATGATCCTGGATACCGCAAGGAAATTATCCGAGTTGAGCGCGCCGGTCTGACACCATGAGCCTGCGCAGCGCTAACCGCCGCGCAGCGCCGAGCTTTGACGCATATTCTCAGTGATGCCAGAACAGAGCGAGCAGGATAATAATTGGCAGCGGTACGCCAAGTAACCAGAGCAGAGCGCCTCGTCCGAAGCCCATGTCGAATTCCCTGTTTGCCAGTGATCTGCGTGATAACCCGCAGTCATTCCGGGAGTTCCAAACCCGGATAAAGACTCTCACCTTTATTGAATGGCCGCCTATAATTTTGATGTAAGCGCGCCGACCCAAATAATCATAATCAATGCGACAACTGGTATCCAGTTTTGGAACGTAATTCCCAATACCGTAGAATCGTCCGTCAAAATTTGCAGGTACGTACTCATGCGAAAATCTCTACTCGCTTTCGCGAGTAAAAATCTCATATTTTATTGCCGTTGTTGCGGATGAAATTCGATTCAGCAGCGTGCGTAAACATCTCGCGCGCTATTGATACATAAGTAGCAACCGCTGATGGCCAATCTTTGCGTCCCTGACGCTGGCTAATGTGCGCGCCGCTTGGTTTTGCGCGCAGCCTGTGCGGGCTTGCGACGCGCCGAGCGCTTGCGTTGCCCCGCTTTGCGGACGCTGGTGGTAGCAGCGCGCCCAGCGGCTCGCTTGAGTGCCGGGGTCGAGCGCGTGAGCTGATTTCGTCCGCTGGCAAGCGCCGCCGCAGTCCGTTGCAATACCACATCCGTCGCCGCTCTCGCTGCGGCCCCGAAAGCTTCGCCGGCAACCGTTTTGACGTGCTTGGCGCTGCGCTGCGCGACGCCGGTCACTGCGCGCCTGGCCTTGCGGGTAAAGGTTTTTACCATGGCTTCCTCCTTGCCACTGCGATAATGCGATGGCCGGGCCGGAGTTCCACAAAGCTTTCATGGTAACCCGCTAATCTTCGCGGCGATCCGCTGGTGCAAAGCATCCCCGAACACTATTTCAAGCTGGCGGATTCTTTTGTGGGAGGGTCGCTTGTCTAACGGGATCACGGCGTGGTTCGAGGCGGCACGGTTTGGGCGCGACATCCAGGTCGTCATCGCCTTGCGCATGATGCGGTTGGCGGCGGGCGGCCCGCTGGCCGGGCTCGAAGCCTGGCGGATGATGTCCGAGAAGTTCGTGACTCTTGGCGAGGCAAACTGGGCCGTTCTGACTACCCTGGCGAGCGGCGGCAGCGTTCGGGCTGCCGCCGGGAAAAGTCACGCACTCTACCGGCGCCGCGTGCGCGCCAATCGACGCAGAATGGGCGCTTAGGAACCTATTTGGCAGTAGCTGCTTTCAGGATCGGCGTCAGCCGCGCAACTTCGCTCTTCACCAGATCGGCCAGCGCTTTCGGTCCACGGCGGTTCGGCTCCGCGATTTCGGCGCCGAGATCAGCCAGCCGTTTCTGCACCGCCTCCTCACTGAGACCCTTGTTGAGCGCCGCAGCGAGCTTGTCGATGATCGGTTTCGGCGTACCCTTCGGCGCGAACAGTGCATAGAAAGGTGCGCAGTCGAATTCGGGCAACCCTTGCTCGAAGGACGTAGGCACGTCCGGCAGCAGCGGGCTTCGCTTTTTTGAAGCGATTGCGAGGGCCTTGACGGTGCCCGCCTGCACGTGCGGCAACGGCCCAAGTACCGGATCGCAATCGTAGTCGACCTGCCCTCCGAGAATCGCGTTCATGACTGGCGCCGTGCCGGTGAACGGCACCATGGTCGGTTTGATGCCGATGGCCGAGTTGAGAAGAAGACAGCCGACGTAGGAAACAGAGCCGACCCCCGCGTGCCCCATATTGAGTTTGCTCTCGTTGGCTTTGGCGTAGGCAATGAACTCCTTGAGGTTATTGGCGGGAAAGTCCTTTCGCACCGCAAGCAGTTCCGGCTGCTCGGCGATCAGCCCGATTGGCTCGAAATCCTTCTCCGGGTCATAGCCCAGATTGGGATAGAACATCGGCGCCGCGGCATGCGTGCCCATGTGACCGGAAATGATCGTGTAACCATCGGGCGCGGCGCGCGCGGCGCGGAGCGATCCGAGCGTGCCCCCGGCGCCGCCGACATTCTCCACCACGAACTGCTGGCCGAGTTGCCGGGAGAAGATATCCGCCACGATCCGGCCCGTAACATCGGCCGGTCCACCAGGGGCGAAGGGCACGATCACAGTCACCGCTCTCGTCGGGTAGTCCTGGGCCTGCGCGCCGCCTATCCCCGCTAGCATAAAAAGCGCTGCCGTAATCCATTTCCCCTTCATCGTCCCCTCCTCATATCCCGGCTTTTTATTCCGCATACTGTGGCAAACGGAGTAGAGTATCGCTGTGACGATAGGACAAAACCTGTTCTGGGGGAACAAAGCGAAGGTACACCACGCTGGGAAAACTCGGAGGTTGGACATGACGAAACGATCCATACTTCTCTTGTGTTTCGCTGTTATTTCCTCGGGCCTTGCATTTTCCGCAACACCATCATTCGCGCAGAAGAAAACAGTAAAGGCCTGCCAGGAGGAATGGAGAGCGAATAAGGCTGCAAACGAGGCGGCCAAGATCACGGAAAAAGACTACGTTGCGAAATGCAGAACCGCAGCCGCGACGACGACGACCGCGCCTGCTGCACCGGCGCCGGCCGCAGCACCGAAAACTGCCGCAAAGAAACCGGCCGACCCCCAGGAAGCTGAACATGCCCGCGAGCGAGCCTGCGGCGCGGACTGGAAGGCCGAAAAAGCTGCGGGAAAAGTGCCCGCGGGAATGACCTGGCCGAAGTATTGGAGTGAGTGCGACAAACGCAAGAAGGCCGCGGGCATGTAGATTCGTCCCGGCGACACAGATTTAATGTCGCAATTTCGATCTATTGAGGCCGCGTTAGCGCGCGGCAGCGTCGATCATTTGCGCGAGCGCGACGCCCACGCATTTGTGGCCTTCGGCGGAGTTGTGGAGGCCGTCCCACCAAACCAGACCTTTGACACCCGCCTCGGTCGCCCGCTTCATCAAAAGAAATCGCGGAAAGTGGCCGACATTCTGCTCACGCGCGACGTCGGCGATGATTTTTTCCATCCGGACGTGGCGCGAGGCGACGAGCACAACGGGCGCATACTGCAAATCGACCAACACGACATCGGCATTTGCGGCCTTCAGCCGTTTCACGGCATCGGTGAGCGTTTCCTTCACATTGTCGGCAATGCCGCGCCACACCGCGTCGTTGCTTCCGAGCTGCCATACCACCAGGTCGGGCTTGTAACGCAGGACGTCGCTATCGAGGCGGGCGATGTTGCCCGGAATGTTGTCCATGATGCGCCCGCTGTTGATCAGCTCTATCCGTGCAGAGGGCCGCAATCGCAATAATTCCTTTTTCATCACGTCGGGGAATGCGCCGCCGGATCCGAATGTGCCGAATCCGGTCGTCGACGAAGAGCCGAGCGCGACGACTGTCAGGGCCTTGCCCGCCTGCAGCTTCGCCTTGATGCCGGAAAGCGGCGCGCCAAGTGACAGCCCGCGCTTGAATGCAAGGCAGGCGTCCGACGGGCTGGCGGAGTTGCCCGGGCTTTGCGCATGGCTTGCGGTGCCGCAGGCAAAAAGAACCACCAGCAGCAACAGCAAGCCGGGAGAGCGGAAGAACCTGGACATTCTTGTCGGAATCCGTTTGTGCCAGCTGGCCGGGATTTAATCACGAACCGCGGATCTGCGGCGAACCCGACCTTTCGTTGGCCGATTGAGGCCGTGGAATGGGACATATTGGCGGTTGTCAGAATCACCTACCTATATTGTCAAAAATGACATCTGGTTTATATTGGCAAACCAATCGATCTTGCCTCCGCAACACACGAACACGGAGCAAGCATCATGAAACGCTATGTGATTGAACGGGATTTGCCGGGCATCGGCGGTATGAACCGCGCGCAGCTCAAGGATGCCGCCGCGACCTCCAACGGAGCGCTGGCGAAGCTCGCGGGCAAAGCACAGTGGGAGCATTCCTACGTCGTCGATAACAAGACCTTCTGCATCTATCTCGCCCAAGACGAGGCGGCCGTTCGCGAGCACGCAAAATTGAGCGGCTTTCCCGCAACCAAAGTAACCGAGGTGCGCACCGTCATCGATCCTTTGACGGCTGTTGGTTGATTGAGGGGCGCCGCCGTTCGGCCGGCCGGCGGCACCCTCAACCGGCGCGATCGCATACAGAGACCCCTCATGGTACAGCTCGACAAGACCAATCCCGGACGGTTCTGCTGGCTCGATCTCGCAGCGAGCGATGCCGACAGTGCGAAGGATTTTTACGGAAAACTCTTCGGCTGGACCGCACACGAGCAGCCTGCGAATGGCGGCAGCTTTACCCGCTTGCGGTTATCGGATCAGGATGTTGGTTCGCTTTACCAATTGCGCGATGCGCTGCTCGATCACGGAATGCCATCGCATTGGACACCGTATGTGCGGGTGGACAACGTGGAAGATGCTGCACGGCGGGCAATCAGACTTGGCGGGTCCGTAATTGCCGATCCTTTCGTCGTGTCCGGCGTTGCGCGGATAGCCTTGATGCAGGATTCAGTTGGCGCGCTGGTCGGGCTATGGGAGCCAATCGAGCTGAACATGAAAGTGAATGGCCATGGCTAAAAAGACAACAACGCGAGCGAAACGACAAACACCGGCGTCAGGGCATAGCGATGGTTTGCTGCATGTCACCGTCGTCATCCTGGAAGAAGGTTACGCGTCGACGGCGATTGCCCCGATCGAGATCTTTCACTCGGCAGGCGTCGTGTGGAACTGGCTCCACGGCGGCAATGTACAGCCACGATTCAGGGTGCGCACTGCATCGGTCGACGGGCGGAAGGTAAATGCAGCCGGATCGCTCCGCCTTACTCCAGACTGCGCAATTGACGACATCAAGCATACCGACATCATCATCGTTTCTGCGCCCGGCTGGGATGTCCTGGATATTATTGCAAAAAACACCTCCCTCATTCCATGGCTGCAAAAATGGAATGCACGCGGCGCCTATATCGCCGGCGCATGCACGGGAGTCGCATTCCTTGCTGAAAGCGGAATTCTCGATAGCCGGCAGGCGACGACCCATTGGGGCGTCGCTGACATATTTCGAGAGCGCTATCCCAAGGTTCACTGGCGGACCGAACAATTCGTAACGGAAGACAGGCGGATTTTCTGCAGCGGCGGCGTCTATGCTTCGATCGATCTGAGCCTCTATCTGGTGGAGAAGTTCTGCGGCCATGAAGTTGCGCTTCAATGCGCCAAGGCCCTGCTTTTGAGTATGCCGCGAGGCCGGCAGTCGGGATATTCGGTCGTGCAGCTATCACGCCCGCATTCCGACGAGAAAATCAGGCAGACGGAAGAATACTTGCAGCAGCATTTCGACAGCGACATCTCGATCGATGGTCTTGCCGAGCGGGTCGGCATGGGTCCGCGCAATTTCATCCGCCGCTTCAAGGCCGCAACCGGACGCGTGCCGGGCGCTTACATTCAGACGCTCAGAGTATCGGCGGCCAAGGAATTGCTGGAGCACGGCACGTCATCCATCCAGACGGTCAGCTCAAAAATTGGCTATGAGGACATCGGTTTTTTCCGGAATTTGTTCAAGCGCCACACGGGGATGACACCAGGCGAATATCGCGACCGCTTCTCGCAGATGAACTTCGAACGCGGGGAACTGATGGCCGGACGGCAATTGAGCTGAGGACGCCGGCGGCGGAACTGCCGCTTCCGCCCTGCGTTTTCCCCAGCGCGGACCGGGTGGCAACCGGCCCCAACGGAGAGGACGGACGCAGTTTATTTTGCCGGTTTCTAGCTGCGGCAACAACGCATCGGTAGGCGTAGCGTCTAACCCGTTCCCGGTACGCGCACCTTTCGCCGGTTTCATCGAACGGAGACTAAGACCGGGCCCCTACTCGGCTGCGAGGGGCACACTGAGCGGCACGCTTTGCAGCCGATCCTGCGCGACGACGAGGCGCTGCATCACCTTGAGATCGCGATCGCGCAGCTCCAGGCAGGCATCCGCCCAGACCTGAACAATACGATAAAGCTCATCAAGCGTAACCGGATTGACCTCGCGTCCGATCTGATAGATCGAGCGGCTGCCTGTGTGACGCCGCTTGCCGCGCTGGATAAAGTCACGCGCCGCGGCAATGCCCTGCCCCGGCTCGGCCAGTATGTGGACCAGGCCGGCGTCTTTCATTTCCTCGGCTGTGTAGATGCGCCCGTTGAGCATCATCTCCTCGGCGAAGGCCGCTCCGACCCGGCGCGCCACAAGGCTGTAGGCACCCATTCCCGGGAAAAGCCCAAAGATATTTTCGGGAAACCCGAACTTCGCGCCGCGTTCGGCGATGATAACGTTGAACGACAGAAGCGACTCGAAGCCGCCGCCGAGTGCGTCGCCTTGCGCCAGACCGATCGTGACCATCGGAAGGCCCAGGCAATTGATGTTCCGGTGCAGGATGCGCACGCAGGATTCGCCGTAAGCAACCAGTGCTTCACGATCGCGATCACGAATCTTGGCCGCGAACAAATCAAGATCGCCGCCAAGATTGAACACGCCGGGCGTCCGCGACCCGAGCAGCAGATATCTCAGGTCGTTCGGACGGTGGCCGAAGGCGGCAAGAATGCCGCGCTGCCAGGCGTGAAAGTCTTCCAGGAAATCGAGGTTGTAGCTCGGCCGGCCGCGCGGCCGCATGAACGTCCACAGCGAGCCTGTCAGATCGTCCCAAGAAACTTCCAACTGTTCCAGCTCGAACAGCCGGCGCGCGTCGGCGCTCTTCTTCAGATCGATGAGCTGGGGATCGGGAGGCAGTTTCGCTGGTGCGGGTGCCACTGAGCGGGCATCGATACGCACCGCCGAATGGCCTTCAGACGCCACAAACACCGACATTTATACGCACCCATTTACACTTTTTTTACCTTAACAATGGGTTGAAGAACTAACAACCGCGCAATCGTGCATCGGAGCCCCGCGTTTGGATTGCGCGCTCGGTTTCGCGCGGAAATTCGAACGAAACCCGCGTTAACTACAATTGGAAGAAGCGGACGAAGTCAGGCGCAGCGACCGGGCCAGTCTGTTTCTACGCGCGCACTCACGCGAGGTGAACAAGGCCGCGCGAGTTAGAGCGATTCCGCGGCACTTTTCGACGACGGAGCGCGTTCGTCCGCTTCATCTGCGGATCGATACAATTTTATTGAAATTGTCGCTCAGCCGATTCCACTCCGTTCATCTTGGTTGCTGATACACCAAGCAATTTGCATCGCATTGAACAATCGCGGGTACCATTTCGGCCTCGAAGTACGTGTGCGCGTAGGTCAAATGTTGTTCAAAAAGTTACTCCAGACCCGCAAGGCGGATGCGGAGCTGCCGAAAGAGATACGCGCCGCCTTGATCGAGTCGTTGTTTGCGCCGATCGCATCGCTGATCGTTGGCGCAGTCGCGTGCTCGATCGTCGGCGCGGCGGTCGCATTGCGCGTTGGCGATCTTTGGATCATGGCCAACTCGCTCGCGATTCTCGCGGTCGGCATGCTGCGCGTCGTCTCCGCGCTGCTCTATCAGCGATCGAAGGAAGCTGAAAAACTTGCCGCCACCAGGCTGTGGGAGCACGTCTACGAATACGGCGCCTGGGGTTTTTCGGCCCTGCTGGGCCTGCTGTGCTGGATGGCGATCACTCGTACGGCAGATGCATCGCTGCAGATGGCGGTTACCACGACGACGGCGGGCTACGCCGCCGCGATTTCGGGCCGCAACGCCGGACGACCGTTCATTGCGGTCGGACAGCTCACGCTTTGCACGCTGCCGATGGCCGTTGCGTTGCTGGTCTATCCCGATTGGGTACACCGGGCCCTGGGCTTCGTCGTATTGATGTTCATCTACGGCATGATCGACATCACGCTCAGCATTCGCGACATCATCATTCAGGCCCTCACGATGACGCGCAAGGAAGCTGCCCTCGCCACCCGCTTCGAGCAGCAGGCGAAACGCTTCGATATCGCGCTCAACAACATGTCGCACGGCCTGTGCATGCTCGATGAGCAGAATCGCCTTCAGGTCTGGAACGACCGGTTCCTTGAAATGCTCCATCTCAAGGACATGCCTGTCCGCGTTGGCATGCCGGCTTCGCTCTTGATCCGCCACAGTATCCGCGCCGGAAATCACCGGACAAAAAGCGTGAAGAAGGTTTTCAACGATCTGGCACAAGGCCTTCAGCAGGACCGCTTCGATCAGGTCCAGCAGTCGCCGGACGGCGACCGCACCATCGCGGTATCGCGCCGGTTGATGTCCGGCGGCGGCTCGGTCGTCATTCTCGAGGACGTGACCGAAAGCAAGCGCGCGCAGGAGCGTATTACGCATCTTGCCAGATACGACGACCTCACGGGCCTCGCCAACCGGAACCAGTTCCGCGAACGTATTAACGGCATGCTTGCCGCGATGCACAAGCGCAAGAACCATGTCGCTATCCATTTGATCGATCTCGATCGGTTCAAGACGATCAACGACACGCTCGGCCACCCGATCGGCGACAAATTGCTCAAGGAAGTTGCATCACGGCTCAAGACGGTCATTCGCCCCGGCGACATGATCACCCGTTTTGGCGGCGACGAATTTGTCGTGCTGCAAGTCGGCACCGAGCGCTACCAGGATGCAAAGTGGCTCGCGGAGCGCCTCGCCCGCACTCTTAAGGATCCATTCGATATTGATGGGCACCGCATCGATATCGGCGCTTCGATCGGTATCGCGATGGCGCCCATGGATGGCGTTGACGCTGACCAGCTCCTGAAGAAGGCGGACATGGCGCTCTATGCGGCCAAAAATGGTGGCGGCGGCGATCACCGTTTCTTCGCCCTGGAGATGGAGGAGGCGGCGCAAGAGCGGCGCGCGCTGGAGCTTGACCTGCGCGAAGCGCTCGCTTCGGACCAGTTCCACCTTTACTTCCAGCCGCTGGTCGATTTGCGCAGCGGTCGCGTGACGACGTGCGAAGCTTTGATGCGCTGGAATCACCCGCGGCGAGGAATGGTGCCGCCGGCGGTCTTTATCCCCATTGCCGAAGAGACCGGCCTGATTATCGCCCTTGGCGAATGGGCGTTGCAGCGCGCCTGCCTCGAGGCGGCGCAGTGGCCGAAATCAGTGAAGGTTGCCGTCAATCTCTCGCCGGTGCAGTTCCGCGATCGCGGCCTTGCCTTGCAGGTCGTGTCTGCGCTGGCGAGGTCGGGGCTACCGGCGCAGCGGCTGGAGCTGGAGGTCACCGAGCGCCTGTTGCTTGAAGAAAGCGACGGCACCCTGACGGCTATGGAGCAGCTCAAGAATCTCGGCGTTGGCATTTCGCTCGACGATTTCGGCACGGGTTATTCTTCGCTGAACTATCTGCGCAAATTCCCGTTCCAGAAGATCAAGATCGACCAGTCGTTTATTCAGGGTCTCGGGGAAGAGCGCGACGCCCAGGCGATCATCGCCGCGGTTGCCGGTCTCGGCGCCAGCCTCGACAAGACGGTGGTCGCGGAAGGTATCGAGACCGAAGCGCAGATGCGGCAGGTCAAAACGCATGGCTGCCACGAAGGGCAGGGTCATTTCTTCGGCGAGCCGATGACCGCCGAAACTATCCGTGCGCGTCTGGAAGCCTCGACGAGCGTGGCGCAGCTCGTGGCCTGACCGGACCGCGTGTGGCCTGACCGGACCGCGTCCGGTTGCCTGTCTTCCCGCTTCCCTTTATCCCTGCTGATCATGACCAGCCTCGATGCAGGCGGGATCGCAACGAGCGGCGGCGTGCGATTCCTCGGGCAGCGCCGGCCCTATTGGCGGCTGCTCATTCGCGGCGCCGTGTTGCTGTTTTTCACGCTCGGCATTTATCGCTTCTGGCTGGTGACCGACGTCCGGCGCTTTCTGTGGTCGAATAGCGAGATATCCGGCGAGACGCTTGAATATACCGGCACAGCGCTGGAACTCCTGCTCGGCTTCCTGGTGGCGATCGCCCTTTTGATTCCCGTCTATGGAGGGCTCTTTCTCGCGGCGCTCGATCTTGGCGTTCTCGGAAAATTGTCCGGCATCATCGCCTTTGCCGCGCTCGGCCTGCTCGGCCAATATGCAATCTATCGCGCACGCCGTTATCGCCTTACGCGCACGATCTATCGTGGCCTGCGCTTTCATCAGGAAGGCTCGGCCTGGGGTTTTGCCTTTCGAGCGATGTCATGGTGGGTCCTGACGGCGTTGACTCTCGGGCTTACCTACCCATTTCAACTTGCGAGCCTCGAGCGCTACAAGATGCGGAACACGTTTTATGGCAACCTCGGCGGCGGCTTCGAGGGGTCAGGATTCACCCTGTTCCTTCGAGGTTTTCCCATGTGGTTCCTGCTATTTGCGCCGCTCGCACTCGCCGTCCGCGACTTTGCCGCTGTGGACTGGAAAGCCTTCGCCGACGCCGTTGCACAGGGTGGCGATGACGTGATGAGCAAGATTGAAGGGGCCAACCCGGGACTCGGTGCCGCCATCGTCTTCGCTATGCTCATGGCGGGCGCGAGCGTCGCCTTGGCCGCCCTGCTCTACCCGGCGTTCCAGGCCATGATGTTGCGCTGGTGGAGTTCGGGCTTGCGCTTTGGCGACATTGAGGTGCGCTCGCATTTGCGCACGCGCCATGTCTATGGCGCCTATGCCCGGTTCGTCGGCTATGCGCTGCTGTTCAGCATCGCGATTGGAATCGTCGGCGCGGTTGTTTTCGGGGGCCTGGGATTAGCGACCGGCATCGGAAAGGCCGGCACAGCCGGAGAGATAGCAACGACTCTTGGCCTGCTGGCAGGCTACGTGATCACCGCTCTCGGCTTCTCGACCATCTATCGCGCGACTGTATTGCTGTCGCTCTGGCAGTTGGGCATGGAATCGCTGCAATTGTCAGGCCTTTCGGCACTCGAGAAGGTCGAGGCCAGGGGTCGGCCGAGCTCTGCACTCGGCGAGGGCCTCGCCGACGCGCTCAACGTGGGCAGCTATTGATGCCGCGCGCAGTCAAGGTACCGCACGCATGAGCTCCGCCGCCGGGATTTACTTCGACGGGGTGACCAGCGCGCGCCGGGATGTCATCGTCGAGCTGTCGGCGTCCGGATTGCAGATTTCCGACCGTGACGGTCGCTCGTGGGCGCAATGGTCCTTTGACGAGATTGAGGGCCTTGACGCACCCGATAATGTTCTTCGCCTCGGCCGCCGCGGCAGTGCGGCACTTGAGCGCCTGGAAATTCGCGATCCCACCTTTGCCGCCGAGATCGATGCCCGCTCCGCCAATGTCGACCGCACTGGCGCGGCGCAACGGCGCCAGAGCATGCGTGTTATCGGTTGGAGCGTGATTGCAACCGCGTCGCTCGTGCTGTTTGCGTGGTTCGGCGTGCCGGCGATCGCAAAACGCCTGACGCCGCTGCTGCCGGTTTCCATCGAAAACATGCTGGGCGATGCTGTCAATGCACAGGTGCGCGGCATGCTCGATATTCGCAAAGCAGGCGCAGCCTTCGACTGCGGCATAGCCGCCGCGGAAATTCCGGGACGTGCCGCGCTTGATAAATTGGTGAGACGCCTCGAAACCGTCGCTGCACTCCCGCTGCATTTGCGAACCAATGTGGTGCGGCGAAACGAAGCAAATGCCATGGCCCTGCCGGGTGGACAGGTTTATGTATTTCAGGGCCTGATTGCCAAAGCTGACAATCCCGACGAGGTCGCGGGCGTGATCGCGCATGAAATCGGCCATGTTGCCCATCGAGACGGCACCAAAGCCGTAATCGAAGGCGGAGGCCTGTCGTTCCTGTTCGGCATGCTGCTCGGCGATTTTGTCGGTGGCGGCGCGGTTGTGCTGGCCGCAAAATCCATCCTGCAATCGTCCTATACGCGCGAGGCGGAAACAGCGGCGGATGCCTATGGTGCTGAACTCATGAACAAGGCCGGCGGCGATGCGCGTGCCCTGGCGACCATGCTCGACAAGATCGGCGGCGCCACCGAGCCCGGCATGAAAATCCTCATGGACCATCCGGATACGAAGGCCCGCGTCGCGGCAATCAATAAATTGGCGACCGCCCCACCCACCTCGCCCTTTCTTAGTGCGAGCGACTGGGCCGCTCTCAAAGAAATCTGCGCGGGGTCATGAGCATGGCGCGACGTCCATTCCAGGATGAACCGATGTCAAAGGTCGCGATCTGGTCGTCGCGGCTGGGGTGGTTCGCGCTTGCCGTAGCCGCGCTTTCGATCATCATCGTGCGGTCCGGGCTGCTGGAGATCGTGCCCGCGCTCGCCACCTTCGCCGCGGCGCTGGTTTTTGCCGGCTTCGCCATATTGCTGGCCTTCGCGGCTTTTGTCGTGATCTGGCGGCAAGGAGTCCCCGGCCTCGGCCGGGCGTTGCTCGGTCTGTTTCTCGGCCTCGTGTTGCTTGCCTATCCCGCCTATCTCGGTACTCGCGCTTTAAAACTGCCGGCAATTTCCGACGTTACCACCGATACGGCCAATCCCCCGCGCTTTGACGTTCTGGCGCGTCTGCGCCCGCGCGGGCGCAACGACTATCCCGGCCCGGAGACGGCCGCGCTGCAGCGCTCTGCCTATCCGGACATCGCGCCGCTTGAGCTCGACGCACCGCCCAAGGTCGCCTACGACGCCGCCCTCGCGCTGGTGACCAAACGCAAATGGTATATCGGCGATGCGCGCGCGCCGACGATCGCGCGCCGCGACGGGGTGATCGAGGCGGTCGCGCGCTCGCCGATCATGGGATTTCGTGACGACGTCGTGATCCGTGTCACCCCGATCGGGCAAGGCGCCCGCATCGATATGCGGTCGGCCTCGCGCTTCGGCGACCACGATCTCGGCGCCAATGCTTCGCGCATCAGAAGCCTGCTCGAAGACATCGACGACGCGATAAGCTCGACTCCGGAGCCGCGCTTGCTGCCCGAGAAAAAAGCTTTGCCTGCGAAAAAGGGCCAGCCCGAAAAAAAGGGTCAGCCGGCCAAACGGTAGATGCCGTCGATTGCAGGCTCGCCATCGGTTTCGACCAAACCGCGAGCGACCAAATCTTCGAGATGAGCCAGCACTGAAAGCCCCGCGGCACCAGTCAGGCGCGGATCGATGCCGATATAGATTGCCCGTACGATTGTCGGAATGTCCGTTGCGCCCTTCGACAGGCGATGCAGGATCGAGGCTTCGCGGGCCTTGCGATGCAGGATGTAATAGTTGACGAAGCGCGGCGCGTCGGTAATGGCAGGTCCGTGGCCGGGGAAATAGGTGGCTTCCTTGCGCTGCGCCAGCTTTGCCAGTGAAGCCATGTAATCGCTCATGGCGCCGTCCGGTGGCGCGACAATCGATGTCGCCCAGGCCATGACATGATCGCCGGCAAACAATGCGTTTTTCTCCTTGAGGGCATAGGTCATATGGTTTGCCGTATGGCCGGGCGTCGCGACGGCTTCAATTGTCCAACCGTCACCAGCCACCACTTCACCATCCTTCAGCGCCACATCTGGCCGAAAGTCACGGTCGGCGCTGGCGTCGAGCGGATTGTGCTCGCCGATGTGCAGCGGCCGCGCGGCGCGGTGCGGGCCTTCGGCATAAACGGTAGCCCCGGTCTTCGCCTTGATCGCCGGTACGGCCGGCGAGTGGTCGCGATGGGTGTGGGTGACGAAAATATGCGTCACCGTTTCGTTTCGCACCGCATCGAGCAATGCGCCGATATGGGCCGCATCGTCGGGGCCGGGATCGACGATCGCGACTTTGTCGCGTCCTATAATGTAACTGACGGTCCCCTTGAATGTGAACGGACCCGGATTGTTGGCCATGATCCGGCGAACCCCGGGCGCCGGCTCGTCCACCACGTCGGGGACGAGATCGAGGTCTTTATCGAAGGGAATGTCGTCGTTCATGCCGTGGCGTCCGGTTGGAGCAACCGGCCTACCATTGCCGGCGCAATTCGGCGAGGCCCAAGCGGGCCCAAGCGGGCCGAAGCGGGCCGAAGCGGGCTCAAGCACCCCAGCGCCGAAGTTCCCGCCCTGGCTTACGCTAGCGCACCACCAGAACGCCGGTGGTTTCCTGATGGAAATCGTCGAAGAAGTTATAGCGGCCGGGCTCCAGTGGCCGCAGCCGGATAATCCCCTCGCCGTTTCCGGTCACGACTTTCTCCACGCGCAAGCTTACGCTCTCAAATTCCATCGGTGTTGGATCGAGGTTTTTCACGCGCAGTTCGATCGGCACTTTCGCCGGAGCGTGGATCTCCGCCGGCTGGAAACGATGATTCTTCACGCTGATGCTCACGCTCGCTGCCTGCTGCGCAGCTGCCGGCAAGCATGCCGCGGCGAGGAAAAGACCAGAAAAAACGTTCCGTGCAATGTTTGAAATCATGGAAGCGCTCCCAGCTAGAATTCGACGGCCAGTTTCAATTTGCCGCGTTGGCGAGAAAACTCGGAGAGATTGAGGTTGGAACCCGGCACGTCGACGTCATGGCCTGCTACTTGCAGATTCCAGGCTGCCGTCATGAACGCCTTGGGATTGAGCTGGACGTAAAGCGTAGGCCCGACAAATATCGCGTCGCCGGTGTAGTTGTTAAACCAGATCCCGTCGTAGTGACGGAGATACCAGACCTCCGCACCAACAAATACCGGCGGGATTACGCGGTAAGACAGCGCACCGGAAACGCCGCCGGTCGATTCCTTTTCCCAGCCCGCCCCGACATGATCCGGATCGTGGGTCGCTTCAGGTTCGTAGAGCAGATTGCTGCCGACATAAAGCCGATTCTGAATCAATTCGAGATCAGCGTTGACCTTGAGCTCCAGTTCGAAGTTGGTGACGCGCTGGCCGCTGGTTTCGTCACTCCGCCGCCACTCCGGCTCCGCTGAAAGAGTGATCGCAAGTGGTGACGAGGGACCGCGATCGAGCACCAGATAGCGTATTTCACCAAAGAAGCCGCCAAACGCGACCTGGTTGCGGTTGTCCAGATCGGTGACATTCTTGATGTTGTGCGTTGAAAGCAGCGGTCCGAACTCGAATTGCACGTACTGGTTCGGCGTGAATTCGTATTCGAGCTTGGTCTCGCTGGCCCAATAGCGCCCGTCCGCTTTTCCGAACCGGGCAACACTCTCCCATGAAAATTCCTTTTCGCCTTCGAGCCCGATGCCCGAACCCTCTGTGAAACCGAAAATGTATTTCGTTTCGACGTCACGATAGACGGTCGGATTGTTGTCTTGGGCGCGTGCCGCGCAACTTGCCGCGGCGAAAAACGATACGGCAAAAATAATTGCGCGCATGCAGCGAGCGTCGACCATTTTTTCCTCATATGCCAGGTTAAAGGCCGGGCAATCAGGGCGTCACGCGTCTTGCGTGGCAAGGCAACTCAGAAAATTTTCAAGCGAGAGTCAATGCGCGAAGCAAACATTAGAACTTTCTAGATAAGAGCTTTTCTAAGCAACGCAGATAAGAACGTTTCTAATTTTGGTTTACTCAACCGAGCATGCGCTCAATGAATTTCCGGCTCGGGAATAGCGCCGAGCGGTGCCAGAAAATCGAAATCGCAGCCCTCGTCCGCCTGTCCAATGTGCTGCGAATAAAGCGCGCCATAACCGCGCGGATAGCGCGGTGCGGGCGGCTTCCAGGCAGAGCGGCGGCGGAGAATTTCATCGTCTGCAACATGCAGATGGATGCGGCGCGCAGGCACGTCGACCTCAATTTCGTCGCCGGTCTTCACGAAGGCCAACGGACCACCGACAAAGCTTTCCGGCGCCACGTGGAGAATGCAGGCGCCGTAGCTTGTGCCGCTCATGCGCGCATCGGAAATACGCAACATGTCGCGCACGCCCTGTTTCACCAGCTTCTTCGGAATGGGCAGCATACCCCACTCCGGCATGCCGGGGCCGCCTTTGGGTCCGGCGTTCTTGAGCACCAGGATATGATCCGGAGTGACGTCAAGATCGTCACGTTCAACCTCACGGGCCATGTGGTTGTAGTCCTCGAAAGCGAGCACCTTGCCGCGGTGGCGCAACAGGCGTTTGTCGGCGGCAGACGGCTTCATCACGCAGCCGCGCGGCGCCAAATTGCCCGTTAAAACGGCAGTTGCGCCATCACGCGAGACTGGATCTGACAGCGGACGGATAACGTCGCGTTTGTAGATCTCCGCACCGGCAATATTCTCGCCGATGCTCTTGCCGGTAACTGTAATGCAAGACAGGTCGAGCGCGGCTTTGAGCTCGCCCATCAGAGCGCGCAAGCCCCCGGCATAAAAGAAATCCTCCATCAGCAATTCGCCGGACGGCCGCACATTCGCGAGCACAGGAATCTCGCGTGAAATTTCGTCAAACCGCTTCATGTCGAGACTTATTCCGGTCCGGCGCGCCATTGCCACCCCGTGAATGATGGCGTTGGTCGAGCCACCCATTGCCATGTGCACGCGGATGGCATTGTCGAAGGCGGCAGACGTGAGAATGCGCTGCGGCGTCAAATCCTCCCATACCATGTCAACGACACGGCGGCCGGCGGCAGCGCACATGCGCGGATGGCCGGAATCGGCCGCGGGAATCGACGATGCGCCCGGCAGCGCCATCCCGAGGGCCTCGGCGATGGCCATCATGGTTGCGGCCGTGCCCATCACCATGCAGGTGCCGTAGCTGCGCGAGATGCCGCCCTCGAGCTCGGCCCAGTCGGCATCGCTGATGCGGCCCGCACGCTTTTCATCCCAATACTTCCAGGCGTCCGAACCGGAGCCAAGCTGTTGACCGCGCCAGTTTCCGCGCAGTTGTGGTCCGGCCGGGACGTAGATCGCAGGCAGCCCCATGCTGATCGCGCCCATGAGCAGGCCAGGCGTGGTCTTGTCGCAACCGCCCATAAGCACGGCGCCGTCGATCGGATGACTGCGCAGAAGTTCTTCGGTCTCCATCGCCAGCAAGTTGCGATAAAGCATCGTTGAGGGCTTCACGAACGGCTCGGACAGCGACATTGCCGGCAATTCGATCGGAAAGCCCCCGGCTTGCAGCACGCCTCGTTTCACATCTTCGGCACGATCGCGCAGATGCGTGTGACAGAAATTGATGTCACTCCACGTATTGATGATGCCGATGACCGGCTTGCCGGTCCAGTCGGCAGCATCATAGCCGCCTTGACGAAGTCGCGAACGATGGCCGAAAGCGCGCAGATCGCTGACGCCGAGCCAGCGATGGCTGCGCAGCTCCTCAGGACGTTTACGTTTGGTCATTTTTGGCGCTACGCGAATCCTAATCGATCGAAAGGTTGGCCGCGTGCACGACCTTTTCCCATTTCGCCGTTTCGTCCGCGACGAGCTTGCCGAAATCGGCCGGCGAACCAGGGATTGGCGTGCCGCCGAGATCCTTGAGCTTGGCGAGCATGGTCGGATCATTCAGCGCCAGATTGATTTCCTTATTGAGCAGGTCGACGATTTCTTTTGGCGTCCCGTGTGGCACTCCGAAGCCGAAAAATGCGCTCGCTTCATAACCCGGAACAGTTTCACCGACCGTCGGAACATCGGGCAGCTCTTCCGAACGTTTCGCGGTCGTGACCGCCAAGGCGCGCAACTTTCCCGCTTTGATATGCCCGATCGAGGATGGCAAATTGTCGAACGTGACCTGCACCTGGCCGCCGAGCAAATCGGTGAGCATCGGCGCGGAACCCTTATACGGTACGTGCGTCATTTTCGTGCCGGTCATCATCTTGAAAAGTTCGCCCGACAAATGAATCGAGGTCCCGTTGCAGGACGAGGCAACGTTCACCTTGTCCGGGTTGGCCTTAAGGTAGGCGATAAATTCGGCGACGGTGTTCGCGGGCACTGATGGATGTACTTCCATCACGTTCGGCACGCGAATGAAACCCGCAACCGGATCGATGTCGCGCAAGAAATTGAAGTTGAGGTGCTTGTAGAGCGACGCGTTGATTGCGTTTGCCGGATTGACCAGGATCAGTGTGTAACCATCGGGTTGCGCCTTGGCGACCGCATCGGTCGCGAGGTTATTGCCGGCGCCGGGACGGTTCTCAACGATAAATAGCTGGCCAAGCCGTTTGCTGAGCCAATCGCCGAACAGCCGCGCGAGGATGTCAGTCGAGCCACCGGGCGGATAGCCGACGATGATATGTGGCTGACGAGTCGGGTAGTCGAGCGCGATAGCGCTGCCCATCGGGACAAGCGCGAGACAAGCCGCCACGAGGACTGCACGCAAAACCAGCGCGAAAAACCGCTCCATAATGTTTATCCTCCCCAGAGCCGGTCCGTTTTGCCCACCGGCATTGTTGCTGACCGACGTTACGCGGCGCGGACGGTCTCGTGCAAGGGAGGACACCCCGAACGCCCAAGATTGCCCGTCGGCCGGGCCCTGAACGATCTCTTAACGATGGTCGCCGTACGCTGTGGATGAAGACCAGTTCTGGAGTGAGCCACCATGGCCGCGCGCGTGTCATCCCACCGCCATTGGTTCCTGCGTGATATTCCGCGAACCTATGTACTGTTCGTGTGGGTAGCTTTTGGCCTTGCCGCTTTTGTTTACGCCTATGACTGGCACCCAAGCGGCTGGTCGGTACTCAAGCACGAGGCAGCCGTCACGAAGCCACAACGCCGCGCAGCCGAAAATTACACCGGCTCGATCATCATCGTTCCGACCGGCAGCGATAGTTGCTGGCAACGGATGATCGATAACCGCACTGGAAAAATGTGGGACAAAGGTTACGTCAATTGCTACGAGGCGGTGTCACCGCAGGACAAAGATCAACGCGTCGGCATGAGCTCGCTGAGGATTAACGCAATCGGTAAGGCATTCAATCACGGCGGCGATAATTGATATTGCGGCGCGTTAGATCCATAGCCATGCGGGGGATCGAAATCATGTTCGTCGCAAAAAAGCGCATCGCTGCAACTGTCCTGGCACTCGCTATGACCGCAAACGCTACACTCAGTTTCGCGGAGACAAGCGAACCAAAAATTGTTGCAGCGCGGGCGGCAGCAATCCACGAATGCAATGTCAAAGCACAAGTCTATGCTTTGTACGCCTGGGGTAACGTTCAGTTGTACGTATACCGGGCCTGTATGGCCGGACAACATCAAGTGGAATAGGTCATTAGTCCTGCGACCACTCTCGCCAGTGCGTGGGTCGCAAATCAATCCGACGTTTGGAGTCAGCCTTGACCCATCCGCCAAGAACGCGGCGGCAGGGAAAAGTCGTCACATGTGTGCCGCGCGCATCGATCACCGCTAATTCCAGATCGCGGTTGAATGGCGCCGTCGATATTTCGTGCCACATAAAATCACACCAGAAAATTGGTGCCCCCGTTAAAGCAGCGGGGTCAGCTTTGTCTTGCCATTTCCGGCCAAGAATTTGAGGAAATTTGCCAATGTCGGTGTCGCTTATGACCGCGACATGGGACTAGGCTGATCTACATCAAGTCTGCTAAATGGTCGCGTTCGTAGTGTTTGCTGAGGAAAGGAATGTCATGTTGATCAAACTCGCTGCTCGCTCAATGTTCGCCGCCGCCGCCCTTTTTGGCGTTGCCCTGACGACGACACCCGCCAATGCGTATGTCGAGGTGGGCATGCTGAGCTGCCGAAGTCCGGGGACGACAGGCTATATTGTCTTTTCGACCCGCATGTTTGATTGCGTCTTCAACCCCTCATCGGGCGCACCGCCCCAATATTATCAGGCGACTATCCAGCGCTTCGGAGCCCAAATAGGCTTTACTAACGATGTGGCCCTGGGCTGGGTTGTCTTCGCGGCAACCTCGCGTATCGGCGCGGGCGCTCTGGCCGGCGGATACGTCGGCGCTTCCGGCGGGGCCGCGGTGGGTATCGGTGTAGGAGCCAACGGCCTTGTGGGCGGTCTCAACAACTCATTCGCCCTTCAACCAGTGAGCTTTGAAGGCCAGACCGGGCTCAACGTCGTTGCCACTGTAACGGGCCTCGAGCTACGTCCGGTCGTGCGCGTCCACCATCGTCGGTACCGCCGCCACTAGGCGCAGCCAATGAAGATAATGTCACGCCGCCCGGCTCGTTGGCCGGGCGGATTGATTCGCCTTCGCGCTGGACAAATCAGTCGAAATGCAAGCAGGTGTAAAATACTACCTTCGTGTGCCATGTGACGCCCTTGCAACACAGGCGCGCACAATTCGTAGTAACCGCTATTTCACGTTGCGGCACTGTATTTAGCGGGTCTACTACAGCGCCGAGGTAAGAGAACCATCCTCCTCCCTCCAATTGGGCCGCCTGAACGGGCGGCCGTTTTTTCAATGCAGTGCCGGATTGCGTTTCCGTTTCGCCGGTCCGGAAACAGTAAACTCGTTGTTGAGCCAACTCGTAGCAAGCGACCACAGGCCCGTTCCTGTGCTCTGCGACGCTGCTTCGAACGGATCGCTGTAGCATTTCGCTCCGACAGCAGCTGCGATCCCTGCAACAGCGCGGACCATTTCCGGGGCGCCAGCCGCGAAGATGATGTCGTGCGGCGTCAGGTCCGGAAGATGATCTGTCGGCCTGCCCCCGCGAACTGCCGTCGTGACATCCTGCGGCTCCGACGTCACCGGAACGATCGTGACGTTGGGAAACAGCGCCAACCGGCAGAGCGCCGGAACCATGTACAATGATGCAACCGTACGTGCGGAAACGATGAGCACGATTTCGCGCCGAGGCTCCAGTTTGATCGCCGCTTCGGCTATTGACCAGATTGGCGCAAAGCCGCTTCCGCTCGCAACCAAAACAAGGCGCCGTCTGTGAAAATGCCTCAGATAGGCCGAACCAAACGGACCCTCGAGCTTGACTCGGTGTCCTGCGCGGATTCGATTGCCAAGTTCGGAAGACACACGCCCGTTGGGCACCCTCGTAATGTGAAATCGCATCAGCGTTTCGTCGTATGGCCAATCCAACGGCGCTGTCGGGCTGAAGTAACGCGCCGGGAAGCCCCGAAACTGCACCGAATAATACTGCCCAGGGATGAATTCCGGCGACTCGGACACTTCGATGCAAACCTCGCACGTATCAGGCGCCAGCGGGATGAGGTCGGCAACAACGCCCGGCAAAGTGACGGTCGCAGGCACATCTTCGACATCGACGCGAAGATCCGACACGATACGTGACTGGCACGCATAGACGGTCTCTGCATCCGCCTTTCCGCCAAACACGCGGCCGTCGAGCACACGTACGCGGCAGGTGCCACAAAGCCCTGAGCGGCAGTCGTAAGGAATTTCGACGCCATTCAGGAGCGCGGCGTCGAGCAACAAGTCGCCGCGTCGCGCCGAAATTGCATTGCCGTTTATCTCCAGCCGGCAGACTTTGCCCATTATTCCACCTCCAAACGTATCGGACGGACATGCCTCGTATGATTGATCTGGGTGTGGTCGAAAGCCGACACTCGCATGAAGGTACCGGAATCGATTGGTACGTCGTATGAGCTGCCAGTCTCGAGCTTGCGGGTCACCTCGAGCGCCCATCGTCCGGCCGCCCAGCGCGCGGCGCAGCGAACATCGGCGCGATCACCGGCGTAGGCGCCAGAGACAATGACTCCGGGCACGACGGTACCGATCGGAATCCTGGCGTTGAGTTCGCGCGAATAAGGGGTAGATTCCACTTCGGTCATGAACCACCGCGCGCCCTCGCCCTCGCCGTGGTTGGGATCGTGATCGATCTTTCCCAACGCAGTCGTCATGGCATTAAGGTCTTTGGGCAGGCGGCGTGGAATGACGACTTTGCCGTATGCTTTCGGTTCATCGGGCTCGAAATTGTCACTGTAATTGGCCGTGCCGGGATCGGCGGCGAATCCACCCCGGTAGGGAAACTTGCCTTCGACCTGATCGCTCGTTGCTTCGGCTGGCGGACCGAAATGATCGTCGTCCATGAAGCCGGCCGAGTTTGTGCTGGTGGCCTTCCATTCCCAGACATCGACGAAGAGACCGGGTTGCTCGGTGTAGTGCAGACCGTGACCGGAGAGCGTGCGAGGTTTTCCCTCCAACGGCGCCGCACTCGCATGAAATGTGCGATCGCCCGCGAGAGTGGCGTCAAGTTTGGTCAGCAGGACCGCAAATTTGTCTTCGTTATAGGCGTGCTCGTCCCCTCCCTCGTATCCCTGGTGAAGGAGTTTCCAACCATCGGGCGTTTTCAGCAAAGGCAGCTGCTTCAACGAACGGGTCGGATCGTCCCAGGCGAACAGGAAATAGGCCCGCTGACCGTCGTGAATCGCGCGGATTTCCACGGTAGTTTCACCCTTATCTCCGAAATTGCCGCCATGGACGGTCAGGACATAGAGCGGTTTGGTCATCTGCCACACCCGATCCGACGTGTCGCCGTCGATGATCGGGGCGTCAGCGGCGTCTACGCGATGGATCAGCAGTGTTTGCGATGTCTGATGTTCGGCTGTCACCAGAAGGGATGTGCCGACGAACGCCACTGCTAGGGCAACGACAAAAGGACTGGATTGAAGCACCGGACCACTCCGGCGTGTCCCACGAAGCGTGCGCCCGGACTCGCGAGATTGGTTTGAAAAATGACTCGTGCCAGCTCCCGTCAGTGCATGCGAAACTTGATCGTTCATTGGCACAAAACAACGAGGTGCGCGGGGGCCGGCCTCCGGTAGCGGACGTGTTGTTCGTGAGGACTGATATTTTTCGAGCCTTGGAGAATCCTGATCAAGCAACTCAAGCAGATCAATTGGGTCAAATACGGGGGGCTGAGGCTGCAGCCGCATCGGGCGAAGAATACGCAACAGCTGAGCTGCAGCGCCGAGCCTCCAATGGACGAATACGTGGCCGACGGTGCACCCGATGATCAGCCACATGCCTGACCAGTGCAGCGTGATCGTGAGGCTGTCGCCGTGGTCAAAGTACAGAAGGGCCCCGGTTATCATCTCGCACAGCAAGGCAAGATAAAGAACCCAATAGAGAGCGACATTGATCGCGCCCCAGCGCGCCTGCTGACACCCGAACAGACCGGCGAGACGAACCCGGTCGAAACGGACACGGCGTGATAGTCCCGCCAGCACAAGATAAATTGAATAGGCGAGCGCGATCGCCACGAGCACGAGAGCAACCTGCATATGGGCCGTCCACACCGAATGGCGCGGCAGGATCAAATCGAAAGCATTGATCCACGTCCGGCCCGGCGACTCGGCGGCGATCCGCAACCCGGTGAGGATCGCAATTGCGAGCGCAACGACCAGGCACCCATGCAGCAACACCGTGCCGTAATCGGTTCTACGCTTTCGCGAACCTCGCCTGCTCATGCCCCACCAATCCATTTCGAGTGGATTCGGAATCAGCCTCCAATCCGTCTCACCTGTGTCTCGTCAGGCTCGAACGATGGAACCTTCCGGTTGTTCGGCGCGCTGTCGCGCCGCTAGCCCCAGAAGTGTTCAAAGTGATGAGAGGCATGGTCCACCGTTTGCGACCCGTGCGCGTCGGGACCTGTACTGGCCAACGGACTGGTGGATGTGTGATTGCTGGCCACGCCCGGGGCGGTGGCTGCAACACTGTTGCCGCAGTTGCCCGCCGCTGCAACGACGCCGGCAGGACTCGGCGTCGTCCCCGGCGGTAACGCTACGAAGCCGGTGGTTGGATTGCCATCGGCATCGGTACCTGAGGCCAGGGTGGCTAGCGTAGGATCGTGATTGATGACGTTGAGAATTTGCGCCTGGATTTGATTGATCTGGCCATTGACAGCGGAAACCGGCGTGGGCGACGCGGTGTCGATGCCGTCCACCAGGGAGGCTTCCTGACCCAAGAGAGAAATGACCTGGTTGACGTCGTGGAGGGCGTGGCCGGTGATCCCCTGGTTCGTTATGGCGTTCTGAAGACCGGTCGCGGTGTTGTTCAGATCATTAACGATGGATTGCTGGTTGCCGGAATAGACTCCGCCAATGAGCTTGGTCATAGAATCGTTGAAGACGAGCCCGGCAACATTCACCGTGTCGATGTGATCCGGAATGCCGCCGTTCGGGGCAGCCACAAATGGCTGTCCGTCTGGGCCAAGCCCGTTCGCGAGCATATTCCCGCGAACGTCATTGGCATTCGCCATCAGAACAGCTGCTCCGCCATTTGTGAGGTCTGCATTCCCCGTTTCGAGGCCGGTGATCATTTCACGCGACGCCGTCCCTTGAACACCATTCAGGGTGAATTCGTTGTTGAAGCGGGCAGAAAACACTCCGCCCTGTGCCGTCGAATACTGATCGGCAGCGACCGAAAAATTATGAATATCGGTTTCCAGCTGCGCAATCGCTGCTTTATCGGCCCCGTTGGGATCGTGACCGGCAAGCGCCTGGGCGCGTGCGCCGAGATCATTTGAGTCAGAGATGAATTTCAGAAGAGTGTCCGTTTGCAGGGGGGTATCAGGGAAGGGCGTGGGTGGCGTGAGGAGAAAGGAAAACTGCTCAAAACCGGCGTGATTGCCCTGATGGGCGAGCGCGGTCAGTTGCGGATCACTGGCCACGATATCTTGGACATCCCTCACCACATCATTGATGAATTTGGGGGGGACATTGGCCGCTGTTCCAAACACCGCAATCTGTTCTTTCAAGAAATTCATCTGGTCAGCGATATTCTGGGCATGGACGAGACTTATGGCCGGATTTCCTGCACCATCCAGATTGTTCAAGGCACCGCTGTCGATCAGGCTTTGAAGCTGCGTCTGGACCGTGATGACTTGGCTGAAGAGCAACGCCTGGTTTTGAGGAGTCACGCCGCCCTCAACTTCGTTGTTTATCGAATTGTAGAGCGTGCCAATTTCCGCGAACGTCATTTGCGGCGCAGCGGGTGGTGTCTGCGGCGCAGCGGGTGGTGTCGGAGTGTGTGTGTGGCCGTGATGCCGGTCAAAACCGTGTGCCATAGGTCGCCTCCCATTGTCAGCAGAATGAGCGAGAAGGAATTTGCGGTGTGGAATTCGAGGAGCCCGCACGCACTGTTGGCTGCATTCGTGACCACGGTCCGACTGAAATGAGAATTTCGCGGACAAACACTGTGATCATTCGTTGACGATTTGAAGGCACGCACGCTTTTTCGCCAGCGGGCTACCACAAGCAGGAATTTTTTTTATCGCGTGCAATTATCTCATTCCCGCCGAACTTTCGTCGCGATCAATGCGCAACGTTCGTGTCGCCACACCTGACCGCGGCGGACACGCCGCGAGCAGCCGCTGCAAACCGAAAATATCAATGGGGGAGCATGCTGTCGCTCGACGGGGACGACCCGGTTGCGATTCAGTTGCGCGCAAGCGGACGAAGATTGACAGGCGTGGCGGTATTCAGCGGGGTGGTCAATCTGCTCACGCTGTCCGGCTCGCTTTATATGCTGCAAGTATATGATCGCGTGATCCCGAGCCGAAACGTTGCAACATTGTTCGGGCTGTCGGCGATCGTGTTGATCGCATACCTGCTGCAAGGTTATTTCGACGCGCTCCGCGGTCGCATGCTGGCGCGGATTGGCGCCCTGTTCGACGTTGAACTCCAGCCTTTAATTCACTTGGCACTCGTCACCCTGCCACTGCGCGGGACAAAACCAATTCTCGCCCAGCAGCCCTTGCGCGATCTCGACCAGGTGCGCGCGTTCCTGTCGGGCGCCGGCCCGACAGCGTTTCTCGACATGCCGTGGATTCCACTCTTCTTGATTGCGTTATTCCTCTTCCACCCTGCGATCGGTGTCATTGCGACCTGCGGGGCGCTAGCCATCATCGCCATGACACTACTGACCGAATGGCAATCGCGAAGCGCAGCGAAGATATCGATGGATGGCAACGCGCAGCGGCAAGTCCTGGCAGACGCGCTGCGCCAGAATGCAGACGTTATCCGCGCCCTGGGCATGACAGGCCGTCTGGCGGCGCGGTGGTCGCTCACCAATGAGCACTACATTCATCACAACACTCGACTGGCTGACGTCCATGCGAATCTGAGTGCCGCGGCCAAGGTGTTGCGCTTCATTCTGCAATCGGCAGTGCTCGGGGTCGGCGCCTATCTGGTCGTGATCGAGCAGGCTTCCGGAGGCATTATGATCGCATCCTCGATCATGATGGGTCGCGCTCTGGCGCCGGTCGAAGTCGCACTGGCGAACTGGAAACAACTGGTTGCTGCGCGGGAGGGTATCGGCCGTCTACGCGCCGTCCTTAAAGTCACCGCAGCGCCCGCGGCACCTGCGGTCATCTTGCAGCGGCCTCAGCACACCCTGACAGTTGAGGGCCTCAGTGTTGTTGTGCCCGGCACGCAAAAGACGGTTGTCTCTCAATTGTCTTTTGGCTTGAAGGCAGGAACGGGACTCGCGCTTCTTGGTGCCAGCGCCGCAGGAAAATCTTCGCTCGCGAAGGCTCTTGTCGGTATCTGGCCGGCGGCGGAGGGCGTGGTGCGCCTCGACGGTGCTGCAATCGAACGCTGGAATCCCGACGACCTTGGACGGCACATCGGCTACCTGCCCCAGGACGTGTCCTTATTCGACGGTACGGTCGCGATGAACATCTCGCGTTTCGACGATTCATCGACATCGGAGGCCATTCTTGAGGCTGCTCAAGTGGCCGGCGCTCACGAGATGATCTTGCGCCTGCCCGATGGCTATGACACCCGGGTCGGAGAACGCGGCACCTCGTTGTCAGCCGGACAGCGTCAACGCATTGGTCTGGCGCGGGCCGTATTTGGCCGTCCATTTCTGGTCGTACTGGACGAGCCAAATGCCAATCTCGACGCCGATGGCGAAAATGCACTTGCCAACGCAATCGAAACGCTGCGGAGCGAGCAGAGTATTGTCATCGTCGTTTCGCATCGGCCCAATGCGTTGGCAGCGTTGAACATGACAATGGTCATTTATAATGGGCGTTCAATCGCGTTCGGGCCGCGTGAAGAAGTTTTTGCACGCGTTGCACAATCAAACGTCCGCACACCGGGCGCAGTGAGGCAACGCAGAGGCCCGCACCTGGCTGCAGGTGCCGCACCATGACCTGGTCTCAAGTTCGCGATCGCGTTCCTGGATTTGACGACGTCGACAATGTGGCGGACGGGCCGGGCGGTCCGCAGGGGGCTGCGCTCATTTGCGAGCTGCGGCGACTGCAAAAGTTTCTTGACCAGGAACGGTTCCAGGAGCACCACCAAGGGCGTCATCAGGAGCGCGAACAATTTCCGCACGCAATTGATGTCCGGCCGGCCGATCGTCTTACCGACCATTCGCGCGGCACCAGAAACAGCAAGTCTCCCGGGACCGTTCACCGCTTCCTCCATATGCTCGGTCTTAATCGGAGCAAACCGGTTGATCGCGGGCACAGGTCGAATTTGCGGGGCAAAACACCGGCGGCCGCAAGGCGACCGGTGCGGCAAGACGCAAATGTGCTTTTCCGCCATTGGCCGGATCGAAAGGTTGGACGGGTGGCTCCTCCGAGAACCACCGCCGATATCGACAGTGGTTACGCGCGTCAGCGAGGCACGCATCATGCCCCTGAAAGGCCATCACGCATTGAATTACTCGATCGCACCGCGATCCCGTTGCCGGCAGAAACCAAAACCAGACTACGCTCGCTCTCCGTGCCCGGCCTCGAATTTATACAGTCTGGGCGGGCGTCCCAGCTTCTGAATTCCGCCTGTGCATTCTTGATCAGCCGTACGCACGCTGCCGGACTGGACGCGAGGTCCGAGCCGGAGCTCACAAAACGGCTGACGCACAACTTCGAGGACGAACTCAAAATAG
>Ga0187788_10000030_pt1 | contig 29741 bp, 29 predicted proteins | sample 1015_BV01_MP10_2_FD_133008 | JGI IMG/M metagenome (GOLD analysis project Ga0187788, IMG submission 133008) | Tropical peat soil microbial communities from peatlands in Department of Meta, Colombia - 1015_BV01_MP10_20_MG | ecosystem: Environmental > Terrestrial > Soil > Wetlands > Peat | place...
ATCTTGATGCACATGTCGGTGCCGGGGATGTAGTAGAACCCGACGCCGTACAGGCTGCAAATCTTCACGTACTGGACCGGTTTGGCCTTAACGGGAAGATCGGCTGCCTGCGCCCCAGCTACCGCAACGAGCCCCGCTGCCGAGCCAAGGAGAAGACTTTTCACCATCTTCATCTTGAACCTCCAAACATTGTTTATTGAGAGGGATCCGTATCCGCCCAGTGCGACAGCACCCGTTGGAACTTCCCCTTGCTCCCCGCTGGCCCGAGAAACCGTTCACACCACGTGGTGCAAGCTGTAGCCCGAGCAGCGCAACAGGGGGATGCCCCCCTCCGTCGCTTTGTCACATTAACGAATGAACCCCTCTAAGCAATGAAGAACCGGGCTTCCCACAGCCTCAGAGAGCGCTTTTCGGGCGAGTGTTGCGCAAAAAACACGCAGGTTCCGGAGGGCAGGATCACGTCACCATTCGTCCTGCGGAAAGTCAATATATCGTTGTTTTTTCAATGGCTTGCGTAGTTTGACTTTACTCACCCGCCGATAGAGAAGCGTATCGTCTTCGCCTTTTAGATGCGGCGAGCGACACCCTCGCAGACTACGCCGCTACCAAACCGGGGCACCAAGGCCGCCCAAGGATTAATTCCCAGGCAGTGGACGCAAACAATGATTCGGAACCGGTGATTCAAGTCTGGCGGAGACGGAGGGATTCGAACCCTCGATACGCCTTTGGAGCGTATAACGGTTTAGCAAACCGCCGCCTTCAGCCACTCGGCCACGTCTCCGCAAGCTGGAAGGCGTATAGAATCCGCCCTGCACGGTCAAACAGCGGAATTGAATCTCGGTTACGCCGGCTGGATCTTAAGGATCGAGATTGAAGGATCAACGGCCGATGAACCGAAAACAACGCCGCGCCACGCTCAAGCACGGCCCGCTGGCCGCTGCGCGCCGCGCAGGTTCCACCGCCGATCAGATCCGCCAATTGTTCTTCCAAGCAGCCGAGTGCGAGCGCAACCGCAAGCTCGACGATGCAACGCGCATCTATAAGCGCGTCCTGCTGCTCGACCCCGATCATGCCGAGGCCTGCAACAATCTCGGACGCGTACTTCAGGCGCAGGGCAAAACGAAAGAAGCCTCGGGCTACTATGCGCGCGCGTTGAGCCTGATGCCGCAGCTCCTCGAGCAATATGCCGGCATCTGCGCAACGCTCGTTGCGCTGTTGCCGCAACTGGGCGAGGCGATTCGCCGGCAGGCCGCCGCGTGGCCGAAACAGCTGAGCAAAGACGAATTGCTCGGCGAGGCTGGCCTCGCCGCAATCGCAACAGATCCGCTCCTGCTCTATCTCCTGCAATCGACGCCGGTCCGCGACGTCGCATTCGAACGGCTACTGACATCATTGCGCTCGTCGCTTCTGACCGACGCAACGGCCGGCAAGACAATCTCCGAAACCGCTTTTGGTTTTGTCTGCGCCCTCGCAGGGCAGTGCTTCATCAATGAATATGTTTTCGCCGCCACGCCTGAAGAAGATGCGCAAGTCGATCGCCTCAAGCGGGCGCTCGAGGATGCATTAAAGGCGGGAAACGAGGTTGACCCGGCGCAGCTTGCGGTGCTCGCAACGTATTGTCCGCTGCATGCGCTCGCGTCCGCACAGGCGTTACTTCAACATCACTGGACGCCGGTTATCGACAATTTGCTCACGCAGCAGCTACGCGAGCCCGCGCAAGAGTTGTCGCTGCGCGATTCAATTCCACACCTCACCACGATCGATGACGAAGTCTCGCGGCGGGTGCGCCAGCAATACGAGGAGAACCCCTACCCCCGCTGGGTTCACGCCGCTGGACAGGTGACGGAAATTCCCATCGAACAATATCTGCGCGAACAATTTCCGGCGAGCGTCGTCGTGTCGCCCGGCAAGCCGGATCGGCTCGACATGCTTGTGGCAGGGTGCGGAACCGGCCAGGTTGCTATTGCCTCGGTGCAAAAATATTCGGGCGCGCAAGCGCTTGCGATCGATCTGAGTTTGAGCAGCCTCTCCTACGCCAAGCGCAAAACGCCGGCCGAGCTGGACGCGCGCATCGAATACGCGCAAGCCGACATCCTCAAGCTCGCATCGATCGGCCGCAGCTTCGACGTCATCGACGCCTGTGGCGTGCTCCATCACATGGCGGATCCGCTGGAAGGCTGGCGCGTTCTGCTGACACTGCTGCGGCCTGGCGGCCTCATGCATCTCGCATTTTACAGTGAGGCCGGCCGCAATGACGTGGTGGCCGCGCGTTCTTTCATTGCCGAGCGTGGTTATGGTTCAACGCCTGCCGATATCCGCCGTTTCCGGCAGGAGATACTCCGGACGCCGCTTGCCAGCGTCACCCGCTTCACTGATTTTTTCAGCACCAGTGAATGCCGCGATTTGTTGTTTCACGTGCAGGAAAGCCGCCTCAGCCTTCCCGCGATCAAGACGTTTGTCATGCAAAACGGCCTGCGCCTTCTCGGTTTCGAATTCGGCGCGGCGATCGCCGGCCGGTACCGAGCGCTTTTCGCCGAGCGAGGCTGGTCGATGACCGATTTCGACCGCTGGCACGCAATCGAAACCAGCCATCCCGATACCTTCTCAGGCATGTATCAATTCTGGATGCAGAAGGCCTGAGCGCGCCGGATACCAGCCTCACGCGCATGAACTAAAGCGCATCGGGCGGGGTTATCCCGGCCAAGGCCAAACAAGACTTCAACCAAGACCAAAAAGGAGATCTCGCCATGCGACTGGCAACCTTTGTTGTTGCGGGTTTTGGGATCCCGGCTGCACTCGCTGCATCGTCGGCATCCGCCTACGAAATGCCTTACGATCCCTATCCGTGGTGCGCCGTATACAGCGGCGACGCAGGCGGTGCCTCGAACTGCGGCTTCCTGACAATCGATCAGTGCCGGGCGACGGTGAGTGGTATTGGCGGTTTCTGCGAGCCCAACCAGTTCTACAATCCGCGCGCAGCCACCGCGCGTGCCCAAAAACGCCCCTCTCATTAGCCTCGCTAGTCACGCGATTTTGAAATTCAGCGAACGCGTTCCCCGGGCGCGGGTGAACTAACATAGGTCAGCCGTGCTGCTACTCCAGCCACGGAGGTCGCAATGCGTTTTGGAGTTTTCGTTCTTTCAGCGCTTTTCGGGTCAGTCATGCTGGTCCCTAGGGCCGCGCATTCCTACGTGATGCCTTACGATCCCTATCCGTGGTGCGCCGTCTATGCCGGCCGCGGAGGCGGCGGAACCAATTGCGGCTTCCTCACCATCGAGCAGTGCCGGGCGACGGTGAGCGGCATTGGCGGCTTCTGTACGCCCAATCAATTTTACAATCCGCGACCGGGTTCGCGCACCCGCAAGAAGCAACCGAGCTAGCCTGCATTGACTGCCCCTGGCGACCGTGCGCAATTGCGCCGCCGTGCAGTCAAGGCCCTTCAACATCGCACAAGCCTTGCAAGAGGCAGTGAGCCTGCATCAGCAGGGGCACCTGCGCGAGGCCGAAAAGCTTTACGCTCGTGCTCTCAAGGCCGCGCCGGGGAATTTCGACGCGCTCCATCTGCTCGGTCTCATCAAGGCACAAAACGGGCAGATGGGCGATGCCTATCGCCTGATGTCGGCTGCGCTGAAAATCAATCCAAATGCGCCGGATGCGCTCATCAACTTCGCCAACGTGCTGCACGCGCTCAAGCGCGATGCCGAAGCGCTCGATTGTCTCGACAAGGCGCTCGCCTTGCGACCGGGTGATCAGGAAACCATCCTCTACCGCGGCAATGCTTTGAATGCGCTCGATCGGCCGCAAGATGCGCTTTCATGCTTTGATGCAGTTTTGGCGCGCAATCCTCATCGCGGCGAAGCGCTTCTCAATCGCGGCACCGCGCTCGCCAAGCTTGGCCGCCATGCGCAAGCGCTCCCCGATTTCGACGCGGTCATTGCACAGACGCCGAACCATGTCGAAGCGCTTTACAATCGCGCCACCGCGCTGCTCGATCTTGATCGCTACACTGAAGCACTCGAAACATTCGACCGCGTATTGGCGCACGCAGCACAGCATGCGAAAGCCTGGAACAACCGCGGGCGCACATTACAGGCGCTGAACCGCCATGAGGAAGCCGTGGCGAGTTTCGAGAAAGCCGTCGCAATCGACAAGAGTTACGCGGATGCACATTCCAACCTCGCGCTGTCATTGCTGACGCTCGGCGAGCTTCAACGCGGCTTTGCGGAATACGAATGGCGCTGGAAACGCACGGGTATGTCCGATACGCGACGCGGTTACCGCGGGCGTCTCTGGCTCGGCGAATTTCCGCTCGGCCAACGAACGATCCTGCTGCCGGCCGAGCAAGGGCTGGGCGACACAATCCAGTTCGCCCGCTTTGCTCCGCTCCTCGCTCATGCCGGTGCAACTCCAATCCTCGAAGTGCATCCTGAACTGAAAGCGCTGCTGGCAAAGGTCGATGGCGTTGCATCGTGCCACGCGCGCGGCGAGGCCCTGCCCGCTTACGACTACTATTGCCCGCTCGGCAGCTTGCCTTTGGCATTCAAAACCGGGCCAGCGACAATCCCTACCAACATCCCCTATCTGAACGCCGACGTCGCATACACCGCCAAGTGGCGGCCGGCGATCGAAGCGCTGACAGGAAAACGGGTGGCACTTGCCTGGGCAGGCAATCCCCGTCACCCGAATGACCGCAACCGATCAATCGATCTCAAACTGCTTGAACCGTTATTTGCGCTGGAAGACGTTTCCTTCATCAGCATCCAGCGCGAGTTGCGCGACGATGATGCTGCGTTAATGGCCCGCCACTACAACGTCACGCATGTCGGTGACAACCTTGCTGACATGGCTGATACCGCCGCCATTGTCGCGCTCGCCGACCTTACCGTCGCGGTCGATACGTCCGTCGTCCATCTTGCGGGAGCCATGGGGCAAGACGCCTGGGTGCTGGTGCCGTTTTCGCCGGACTGGCGCTGGACGCTCAATGGCGAACGCAGCCCTTGGTATCCACGATCGCGACTATTCCGCCAGAGTGCGTCTGGCGATTGGCCAGGCGTGATTGCGCAAGTCCGTGACGCGCTGCTGCGCGCCACTGCGAAGGAATGATTGTGCTGATCAGGCCGCGGCCTGGACAGCAGCAACCGGTGCCGGCAACTGCGGATGCAACTTGAGCCAGTCGCGCGCCGCGCGCTGAGCACAGCCGATCTCGGAATCGCTCATCTGTTCGGAGATTTCGCGGCGTAGCTGGGCAGCGTCCTTGTGGCCGCGCATGGCGGCAATGTTGAACCACTTGTGCGCTTGCACCAGATCAATCGCTACACCCGCCCCCGCCGAATAGACCATGCCAAGGCCGAAGCAATCTTCGGCAGTTGCCGGTTCAGCGCCTCCCGACGCCATTTCCATGCTCGTCATTTTAGCTTCCCCCTTTCCGACGGTCGCATCAGCGACCTGTCGGCACACGCCAAATCCCTGTTGCCCGGAGCTGTCCGAGTGGCGTGATCTTCGGGATAAAATTTGAATGGCAGTTTAAGTGATGCAATGAATCGAAAATGAACGCGGATCGGGACCGCGTCGCTTTATACCGTGTTGCTGCCGCAAACGGCCTGTTTCGCTGTGCATTGAGAGATCGCTAACCGAATTCGTTGAGCGGTAACTAACCACCAAACGATCTCGCCGTCATCCGGCGATTGCTCCGCTCGAGTTTCGCGCTCCGGCTCCTAAAAATCGGGAGATGGAGCTGCGCGGTTCGCGCGCTGCAAACGCGCATCGGGATGCATCCCAATTGATTTTGCAGACGTCGTGTCCCTGGCGCAGCGCAGTGCGCAGTGCTGCGCCGCAGACCCGGACCGTCGGATTTCCGAATGTGATACGGCCCCGGATCAGCGCCGCATCATTTCGCCATAGCGCGTCGAAACGCGCTTATGGCTCATGCCGCGTCGCGTCCGGGGCACGCGAGTCTCAACTCGCGCGAGCACGCTGATTGAACAGCACCGCCTGGACCTTCGGATCCTTCATGTCGATGCCCTGGCGGAGCTCGAGCCCGAGCGTCATGCCACGCTTGACCGCAGGTCGCGCTTTCATGGTGTCGAGCCACCGCTTGAGATTGGGGAATTCGTCGATGTCCTGCCCTTGCCGCTGCCAGCCATTGACCCAGCCGACCAGGGCCATGTCGGCGATGGAATATTTGCCGGCAATAAACGGACGATCCTTGAGGCGAATATTCATCACGCCGTAGAGCCGGTTGACCTCATCGACGTACCGGTTGATCGCGTAGGTCAGCGTTTCCACCGCGTAGTTCTTGAAGTGGTGCACCTGGCCTGCCATTGGGCCAACTCCACCCATTTGCCAGAACAGCCACTGATCGACCTCGACACGCGCACGTTCGTCAGCCGGATAGAATTTTCCGGTTTTGCGCCCCAGATACTGCAGGATTGCGCCTGACTCGAAGATGGAGATTGGACGCCCACCCGGCCCTTGCGGGTCGATGATCGCCGGCATGCGGTTGTTGGGGGAGATCTTCAGGAAATCCGGATTGAATTGTTCTCCCTTGGAGATGTTCACCGGCTTCATCACGTAAGGCAGCCCGCATTCCTCGAGCATGATGGATATTTTGAAGCCGTTCGGCGTAGGCCAGTAATAAAGCTCGATGGGTTTCGTGGACTTCGCCGATTTCTTCTTTTTCGTTTTTGTCCTGGCCGCCTTTGCGGCTGATCGTCTTTTCTTCGCTCGCGCCATGTCTTGCTCCAATCCCGCCTTTTTCCCGACAACCGAACAGACCTAGGCTCGGCTACTGCATTCCGCAACCGTCGCACCTCATACGTTTGCACGATGGAGTATACAACCTATGCGAGTTATCCTGTTTTTGCAGGTTTGCGGACTAGGGCCGATGGCCGGCCGACAGCGCCCGCACCTTTTGGAAATAATGGGAAGTCAGCTCATGCACAAAGTCATGTTTGCCGCCGCGCTCGCTGTTGGACTGATGACAGCACCAACGCCGCAACTCATCTCGACCGCCGCCGCGCAACAGCAGACGGCAGACAAGAATGCCAAGCAGAAAAAAGAACCGAGCGCCGGACAACTCGCGGCGCGCGAGCGGCAGAAAAAATGCGGCGCCGAATGGAAAGAGGCAAAGGCTGCCAACAAAGTTGAAAAAGGAACGACCTGGCCGAAATTCTGGAGCGCGTGCAACAAGCGTCTCAAGGCGGCGGCCAACTAGCGCGCAGCAAAAGATTTCGCGCGCAAACAAACTTCACAACGGATTCTGAAAAGAGCGAGGGCGTCGGCGAGATTTCAATCTCGCCGACGCCCTCGTATGTCATTCGGAACCGGGGCGCCGCAGGGCAACCGCATTGCGCTAATCACTCCATGACGCGCACCGGCCCGTATGACGCAATCTCCGACACGTAAGGTCGAAGATCGGGAAGTAGCGTCAGACTAAAGCTTCCTCTTCCGGCGCTTTGTCTTCTTCGCTGCTTTCGCCGCTGCCTTCTTCCTACGTCTAGCCATTGCTGCCCTCCTAGCCATGGATCATGGCGGGTGTCGCATCAGTACGCGTCGCGAATCGACGAGCACTGTGCATTCCATTTACTACAGCACGGCGAAAAAAACAGCGTTGCGCTTAACGAAGTGTGTACGCGAGTGCAGCATGACGCCATGCGATAGAATTGCGTGACGAAAATTGAAATTGATCGCGCGCATGTGCGACACGTGACGTTCGATTGCGTGCGCAACAGAAAACTTTAAAAACGTTCGATGAAATAAGGGGTTTTGCAACGACGGTATTTTGTTGCGCTCACAGTTTACGATGAATTTTTTGCACAATACGCGCTGTGTTTTGCCGTCACGCTGTTGGCAACACGTGCACCGACGCAACGAAATAATTTTGCACAGATGACCGCGTACAAGGCCCGTAGACATCCGGAATCGATCAAAAACGAGCGAATCGGAGCGGGGTGATTCGGGGTGATTCGCGCTCGTCACGCGACCAAATGAGTCCTTCAAATGGGTGAGACGAGCGCCTCGCACGCAAAACGTTTTGCACCTGCGCGTGCTTCTCGAAACAAATTTGAAACTTTACGAGCAGCCGTCGCGCCGTGCGCGTCACAATCCGAGTTTGCGTTTGAGTACGTCGTTGACTGCTTGCGGGCTCGCTTTGCCACCGGATGCTTTCATCGCCTGACCAACAAACCACCCGATCGCTTTCGGATTGGTTTTCGCATCTGCGACCTTGTCCGGATTCTTAGCGATAATTTCGTCGATGACTTTCTCGATTGCTCCAATGTCGGTGACCTGCTTCATGCCCCGCTGCTCGACGATGGCACGCGGATCGCCGCCTTCTTGCCAGACTACCTCGAATAAATCCTTGGCGATCTTGCCGGAAATCGTGCCGTCCGCGATGAGGTCAAGCACCGCGCCAAGCTGGCCGGCTGATACCGGCGAGGACGCGACGTCCTTGCCTTCCTTGTTCAGCCGCCCGAACAACTCATTGATCACCCAGTTCGCCGCCGCCTTTGCGTCTCGTCCCTTTGCGACGGCTTCAAAATAATTTGCGGTCTCCCGCTCAGCGACCAGCACGCCAGCATCGTAGCCCGACAAGGAAAAGTTGCGCATGAACCGCGCCTTCTTCTCGTCAGGCAACTCAGGCAGATTTTTCTTCAGCTGTTCGACGTAGACTGCGTCGAATTCCAGCGGCAACAAGTCGGGATCGGGAAAATAGCGATAGTCGTGCGCTTCCTCCTTGGTGCGCATGGGTCGCGTTTCTTTTTTGCCGGGATCGTAAAGTCGCGTCTCCTGTTCGATGGAGCCCCCTTCTTCGAGGATCTCGATCTGACGCCGGGCCTCGCGTTCAATGGCTTCGCCAATAAAGCTTATCGAATTCATGTTTTTTATTTCGCAACGTGTGCCAAGCGGCTCTCCCGGGCGCCGCACTGAAACGTTGACGTCGGCGCGCAGGTTTCCTTTTTCCATATCGCCGTCGCAGGTGCCCAGGTAACGCAGGATGGAGCGCAGCTTGGTGATAAAAGCCTTCGCTTCCTCGGCCGAGTGCAGGTCGGGTTTGGAAACAATCTCCATCAACGCGACGCCGGACCGGTTGAGATCGACGTAGGAATACGTCGGCGACCTGTCGTGCAGGCTCTTGCCGGCGTCCTGCTCCAAATGCAGCCGCTCAATGCCGATGGTGACACTGTCGCCGCCTTCGAGATCGACGGTCACTACACCCTCACCGACGACCGGCGACTTGTATTGGCTGATCTGGTAGCCCTGAGGCAGATCGGGATAAAAATAATTCTTCCGGTCGAAAACCGATTTGAAATTGATCTTAGCCTTCAGGCCGAGCCCGGTGCGGATTGCCTGGCGCACACATTCTTCGTTGATCACCGGCAACATGCCCGGCATCGCGGCGTCGACCAGCGACACGTGACTGTTGGGGGCGCCGCCGAACTCGGTGGACGCGCCGGAGAACAACTTCGACTGCGACGTTACCTGCGCATGCACTTCCATGCCGATGACGACTTCCCAGTCGCCGGTAGCGCCTTTTAGAAACTTTTTCGTGTTGGGATGAGCGTCCATATCACCCTGTTATCCGCACTCCACAGCGCGTCATTATCATGAGTGACCTCCGCTGCCAAAATGAGCACAGCGCCTATATTTTTCGCACGGCTGCATTGCCAAAGCTGCAGTCTGTATTTCACGAAATGGCCCGAATTCTGCAACGATTTTTGCGGATTCCCGGCGTAGGCCGCGGACTCGGAACAGGCTTGCGCGACAGACGTTGGAAGAACGTCATGAACAAAGACAGCAACGGCACATTCGGCATCATTATCGGCGGCGTTGTCGCCGTGATCGCGGCGATATTTATCCTCAGCGGCGGCGAACTGGGCGGCAAGAAAACGGTCGAAGGGGACCAGGACCTGCCCCCGGTCTCAACAGCTGATAAGTAGATCGGTGTTACCACCACGGCTGAGGACTGAATTGTCCCGCTGCCTGCTCGATCACGGCGGCGAGCGAAAACAATGTCTCTTCGTCGAACGGCCGGCCGATCAACTGCAATCCCAAAGGCAGACCCTGTACATCGAGGCCGGCGGGAACGGCGATGCCCGGCAGCCCGGCCATGTTCACAGTCACCGTGAACACATCGTTCAAATACATCTCGACCGGATCGGCCCCGCCCTTTTCGCCTAGCCCGAACGCCGCCGACGGCGTCGCTGGTGTCAGCATGGCATGCACGCCCGTCTTGAAGCAGTCCTCGAAATCTTTCTTGATCAAACTGCGCACTTTCTGCGCGCGCAGGTAATAGGCGTCGTAGTAGCCGGCCGAAAGAACATAAGTTCCGATCATCACGCGTCGGCGTACCTCGGCACCGAAGCCATCGCTGCGCGTCTTCTCGTACATGTCGATGATATCGCGGCCGGGATCGCGCAACCCGTAACGCACGCCGTCATAGCGCGCGAGATTGGATGAAGCCTCGGCCGGCGCCACGATGTAATACGCCGGCAAGGCATATTTCGTGTGCGGAAGTGAAACTTCGACCAGTTCAGCGCCGGCGGCCTTCAGCCAGGCGCGCCCTTGTTCCCAGATCTTTTCAATTTCGGCAGGCATGCCGTCGAGGCGGTACTCCTTGGGGATGCCGATGCGCAGGCCTTTTACCGATTTGCCGACCGCCGTTTCGTAATCCGGAACCACGCGATCGACACAAGTCGTATCCTTGGCGTCGGGGCCGGCCATCGATCGCAAGAGGATGGCCGCATCACGCACCCTGCGCGCGAAGGGTCCTGCTTGATCCAGCGAGGACGCAAAGGCAACAATTCCCCAACGCGAACAGCGGCCGTAAGTGGGCTTGATGCCAACGGTGCCGGTGAACGCCGCAGGTTGGCGGATCGAGCCGCCGGTGTCTGTCCCCGTAGCTCCGAGACAAAGATTTGCGGCTACCGCCGCAGCCGAACCGCCCGACGAGCCCCCGGGTGTCAATGGAGTGTTCGATCCCTGGCGCCGCCAAGGTGACTGCACGGGTCCGAAATACGAGGTCTCGTTTGAAGACCCCATGGCGAATTCATCGCAATTGGTCTTGCCGAGCAGAACGGCGCCGTCGCGCCAAAGGTGAGACGTGACGGTCGACTCGTAGGTCGGCACGAAATTGTCGAGGATGTGCGAGCAGGCCGTCGAGCGAACACCTGCCGTGCAGAACATATCCTTGATGGCGAGCGGGATTCCTTCGAGCGGGCCAGCTTTGCCTGCCGCGATGCGTGCATCGGATGCCTTGGCCATATCGGCCGCGCGCTCCGGTGTTTCCAATACGAAGGCATTGAGAGCGCGCGCCTTTTCGATCGCCGCCAGATGTGCGCCAGACAATTCGACGGCAGAAAAGGTTTTTTTCTTCAGTCCGTCGCGCGCCTCGGCCAAAGTAAGCGAAGTCAGTTCACTCACGGTGCGGGCTCATCCGTCGGTTGCTTTGGCAGTTCGGATGACGCTTCGCAGGCAAAGCTGGCGTCGTCAGGGCGCGCCCGTTTCTTGGACACGGCCCGCTCCGCCTCAAGAGCATCGATCATCGACCAGTATCCGAGCTCGCAGGCAATGCACATTACTCCACCACCTTCGGCACCAGAAAAAAGTTCTCTTCACTCATCGGTGCGTTTTTGACGACGTCTTCTGCGATATTGCCGTCTGTCACCGCATCCACTCTTTTCTTCATCGCCATCGGCGTCACCGAAGTCATGGGTTCAACGCCGTCGACCTTGACTGCCGAAAGTTGCTCCACAAAAGCGAGCATGGTGTTGAGCTCGCCCTTGAGGTGATCTATTTCATTCTCGGCTACGGCGATGCGTGCGAGATGCGCAATGCGGCGAACTGTGTCGGCGTCAACAGACATGCAATTTCCAGGAGCCTTTCTCTTCTGCCAGCCTATAGCAGAGAGGCTTTCATCGCGACAACCGCTTCAATATCCGTCGTTATCTCGTCATGTGTCGCAGCAGCTCCTGCGACCCGGAGACGAATTTTTCGATCAGCATTCCAGCCGGCAACTCACGGCCGAGGGCAGCAGCCTGGCCCGCCAGCATCGGCGAGAAATCGCCGGATCCTTGCGCTTGGGCCTTCGCGTGTAACGGCGCCAGCGCACCACTCGCCAATGGAAACTCCGGCACAATCGCGCTCATCGGGCCGAGCTCGCGGATCGCACGGTTAATCAGACCACGCGCCGGGCGGCCGCTGAGAACATTCGTGACAACGGTGCTATCGTCACGCGCCGCCCGCAAGGCGGCACGGTGCGGCGGCAGCGCCTTCGCTTCGGGACTAAAGAGAAATGCAGTACCCAGCTGGACGCCCGCCGCACCGAGTGCGAAGGCGGCCACGATCGCGCGTGCGTCACCAATTCCTCCGGCGGCAATGACCGGTACCTTCACAGCATCAGCTACCTGTGGCAGCAGTGCGAACAATCCGACCTGCGTCGCAATGTCATCGCTCAGAAACATGCTGCGATGTCCACCGGCCTCGAGCCCCTGCGCGATTACGGCGTCACACCCATTTTCTTCGAGGAAGCGCGCCTCCGCCACCGTTGTGGCAGAACTGATCAACTTGCAGCCCGCAGCTTTCACGCGCTCAGTCAATGCGGTTTCCGGAAGGCCGTAGTGGAAACTCACGATCTCCGGCTTGAGGTCTTCGACCACCGCACACATTGCAGCGTCGAAAGGAGCGCGGCCTGCCGAAGGCGCTGGTGCCGCGGGATCGATGCCGAATTCAACATAATAAGGTTTGAGTTTTTCCCGCCATGCGTGCTCGCGCGCATTGTTCGGCACCGGCAGCTTGTGCGCAAAGAAGTTCAGATTGATCGGTTTGTTCGCGATCGCAGTACGAAATTGGACGACCTGCGCACGCAATTGGTCCGCATTGAGCATGCCGGCGGGCAACGCGCCAAGCCCACCCGCTTTGGCAACGGCGATCGCAAGCTCTGCGTCCATCACGCCCGCCATCGGCGCGAGCAATATCGGATGTTCGATCTTGAACAGGTTCTGAAGGCGTCGGTCCGGCCACATAGCATCCTCGCGGTGTGAGGGCTTGGCGCAAGACTATCGTGTTCCGTCGCCGTTAAGAATTCGCGATGGGTTTACCGAGGATAAGCGCACCGGCGAACGCTGCGCACGTGCGAAAGAAGAGGCAAGCAGCCGTGGAACCCGCTACGATTGCGCATGTCCGCACGCACCCATGACCGGTATCCCTACTCGCCTATCTCTGCGCGCCCGGTCTACGACTGGCCAGGCGGCAAGCGACTCGCAATCTACGTTGGCCTCAATCTCGAATGGTTCTCCTTCGGCGAAGGGCTTGGCGCGGAGCTCGCACCCGGCGGGCCGCAACCGGATGTGCTCAATTACGCATGGCGCGACTACGGCAACCGCGTCGGAGTCTTCCGGCTGGCGGAGCTGTTCGGCGAGCTCAAGCTGCCGGCATCGCTTCTGCTCAATTCGGAAATGTATCGCCATGCTCCGCAGGTGATCGCCGCATTTCCCGGCGCGGAATTGATCGGGCACGGCCGCAGCAATTCCGAGCGCCAGGGCGATCTCACCGAGTACAAGGAACGCTTGCTGATCGAGCAGACCACCGCGACCATCGAAAAACATTCGGGGCAACGCCCACGCGGCTGGCTTGGCCCCTGGATTTCACAATCGCCGCTGACGCCGGATTTATTGCAGGAGGCCGGCTACAGCTACCTCCTCGACTGGTGTCACGACGATCAACCGGTCTGGATGAAAACTCGCAGCGGCCGCATTCTTTCCGTGCCTTATCCACAGGAACTCAACGACATCCCGCAGATCGTGGCGCGCAAGCGTGAAGGCTCCGAATTTGCCGACATGATCGTGGATGCGTTTGAGGTCATGCATGAGGAATGCATGAAGCGTCCGCTGGTCATGGGAGTAGCGTTGCACGCATACATCGTTGGCTGGCCGCACCGTTTCAGGCATCTGGCGCGGGCGCTCAGGCACATGATGCGGCGCGCCGACGAGCGCGTGTGGTTTACGACCGCAGGCGAAATTGCGGACTATGCGCAGCAGCTTCCGGCCGGTACGGTGCCGTAAAGCGTTTGCACATGTCTGTCATCCTGCCGCTTGTTGAGGCCGCTTTGCATCTCCCCGCTCGCGGGACGCTAATCGGACTCGATCTCGGCACCAAGACAATCGGAGTCGCCGCCAGCGATCCCGATCGAAAGCTCGCTACGGGCGTTGAGACCATTGCGCGGAAAACATTCACCGCCGATGCGCGGCGGGTCCTCGCACTCGCCGCGGAACGTTCGGCGGTCGGATTCGTGCTCGGCCTGCCTATCAACATGGATGGCAGCGAGGGCCCCCGAGCGCAATCAACCCGCGCCTTCGCCCGCAACCTGAGAAAGCTTACCGAATTACCTATCGCTTTCTGGGACGAACGGCTTTCCACGGTCGCAGTCGAGCGCGAATTGATAGCAGCCGATGTGAGCCGCAAGAAGCGTGCTGCGGTCATAGACCAGCACGCCGCTGCGTTCATTCTACAGGGCGCGCTTGATCGTCTGTCGCGTTTGTAAAAAAGAAGCCGCTCCCGAAGAGCGGCCTCTGTCTCACGACATCCCCTCAGCCTAGCGCTGCGAGTCAATCGAGAAATTGTTGGTGTTGTGCTGATGCGACCAGTGCTCGCCGTAATAACCGTATCGCGGTGCCAGTTGGTAGGCATACGCGTCGGCGTAGGGATCGTAGGCGTAGGACTCATAGGCATAGCCTGGCGAATAGGCATAACCCGGATCACCGTAATATCCATAGTAGCTGTTGTTATAGGCCGAGCTGGCGATCGCAGCGCCCGCCAGTGCGCCGACACCGAAGCCGATCGCGGCGGCATTGCGTCCGTTCCACGCCTCGCTCGGCGATGCCGCCGCAAGCGCGAGCGCACCCGCCAATGTCACCGCAGTGGCGAATTTGAAAAGCTGTCTTCATGCAGGCCTCCTTTTCATGCCGGCTTTTTGACGTATCCGGGCTCAACACGGGAACAGCGACGGCAGTTCCTGCAAAACACGGTCTGGCCATCACGAAAAGTTGGCGGAACGAAAACATTAACGATCTGGATGAGTGCCTTGTGGATCAGAGGGTAATACCCTTGCCGGGAGAACAAGTTGCGCATATAGGTCTTGCTTTAATGACCATTGCGCCGAAACCCTCCTTCGTCCTCAGCATGCGTCATCTGTTGGGGATCGAGGGACTTTCGCGCACGGACATTTCCGGCCTCCTCGATTTGGCTGAGGAATTCGTCGAACTCAATCGCCAGGTCGAGAAAAAACGCACTTCGCTGCGCGGCCGCACCCAGATCAATCTTTTCTTTGAAGTCTCCACCCGGACCCAGGCCTCATTCGAGCTTGCCGGCAAGCGGCTCGGCGCCGACGTCATGAATATGTCGACCAGCTCGTCCTCGATGCGCAAGGGTGAGACGCTGATCGACACGGCGATAACGCTCAATGCCATGCATCCTGACATCATCGTCGTGCGCCATCACGCATCTGGCGCGGTCGAATTGCTGGCACGCAAGGTCGACTGTTCGGTGATCAATGCCGGTGACGGCTCGCACGAGCACCCGACACAGGCGCTGCTCGACGCACTTACGATCCGCCGCAACAAGGGTCACATCGATGGCCTCCTGGTGGCAATCTGCGGTGACATTCTGCATTCGCGCGTCGCGCGCTCGAATATCATCCTGCTCAACGCCATGGGTGCGCGCGTACGCGTCGTGGCGCCCTCCACTCTTCTGCCTCCCGGCATCGAGCGCTTCGGGGTCGAGGTTGCGCGCGATATGCGCGAAGGTCTCGCCGATGCCGACATCGTCATGATGTTGCGCCTGCAACGCGAGCGCATGAACGGTTCCTACGTGCCGTCGATGTCGGAATACTTCCACTACTACGGGCTCGACGAGAAGAAACTCGCTTACGCAAAACCAGGCGCGATGGTGATGCATCCGGGACCGATGAATCGCGGCGTCGAGATTGACTCGATCGTCGCCGATGGCGCGCAGTCGCTCATCCGCGAGCAGGTCGAAATGGGCGTCGCCGTGCGCATGGCAGTGCTTGAAGCACTCTCACGAAATTTGCCGAACGCGTGACATGATGTTGTCCGACCGCCGCCCGATTTTGCTCGCCAATGCGAGGATCGTCGACCCGTCGCGCGATCTCGATATCATCGGCGATCTGCTGATCGCTGAAGGTGTGATCCGAGAGGCCAAGAAAGGTATCGGAGCCGGCGGCGTGCCGGAAGGCACCGAGGTGATCGATTGCCGCGGCAAACTGATAGCGCCGGGCCTGGTCGACATGCGCGCTTTCATTGGAGAGCCGGGAGAAGCCAATCGCGAGACGCTCGCCTCCGCGAGCCAGGCGGCGGCGGCCGGCGGTGTCACCACCATCATTTGTCAGCCCGATACCTCGCCGGCGATCGACAACCCGGCGACCGTCGACTTCGTTCTGCGGCGCGCTCGCGATAATGCGATCGTGCATGTGCATCCAATGGCGGCAATCACCAAGGGCCTCGAAGGCAAAGAGATGACGGAGATCGGTTTGCTCAAGGCAGCCGGCGCCGTCGCCTTCACCGATGGGGCAAAAAGCGTCACCAACGCGCAGGTGATGCGGCGCGCGTTGACCTACGCCTGCGACTTCGACGCGATGATCGTCCATCACACCGAAGATCCGGATCTCATTGGCGATGGCGTGATGAATGAAGGCGAGTTCGCAGCCCGCCTCGGTTTGCTCGGTATTCCGAAGGCGGCGGAAACAGTAATGCTTGAACGCGACATTCGTCTCGTTGCCTTGTCAGGCGGGCGCTATCACGCGGCTTCGGTGACTTGCATCGACACGATCGAGGAATTGCGCCGCGCTAAAGATGCGGGCCTCGATGTCACCGCCTCGGCGTCGATCAATCACATTACGCTCAACGAGAATGACATCGGGCCATATCGGACCTTTCTGAAGGTCGCGCCGCCGCTACGTACCGAAGATGACCGTAAGGCGCTGGTCGAAGCTGTTGGTGCCGGACTTGTCGATGTGATCATGTCGGACCACAACCCGCAGGACGTCGAAACGAAACGGCTTCCCTTCGCGGAAGCGGCGCCCGGCGCGATTGGGCTTGAAACGATGCTCACAGCCGGCCTGCGTCTCGTCCATGGCGGCGAAATCGAACTGGTCGCGCTGCTGCGCGCAATGTCCACACGGCCTGCGGAGTTGCTGGGGCTGCCGGGCGGCACCCTAAAGAGCGGCGCGCCCGCCGACGTCATAGTGGTCGATATCGAACTGCCCTGGGTGCTCGACCCGGACGAACTCAAATCAAAATGCAAGAATACCCCGTTCGATGAAGCGCGGCTCACTGGTCGCGTCGTGCGCACAATCGTTTCCGGACGAACCGTCTACGAATACGTATGACTGCCGCGCTCGCTTTTGCCTTCGGCTATCTGCTCGGCTCAATTCCGTTCGGGCTGCTGTTAACGCGCGCCGCCGGGGGGCCGGATATACGCGCCATCGGGTCCGGCAATATCGGCGCAACAAACGTGCTGCGCACCGGGCACAAGGGGCTCGCTGCGGCGACGCTGCTCTGCGACATGCTCAAGGGCACGATGGCCGTGCTCGTGGCGGCGCGATATAACGTCGATGCGGCACTCGCCGCGGGTATGGGCGCTTTTCTCGGGCATCTTTTTCCCGTCTGGCTGAAGTTCAAAGGCGGCAAGGGTGTTGCCACCTATATTGGTGTGCTCATTGGCCTCTATTGGCCCGCAGCTTTACTGTTTGGCGCGATCTGGCTCGGCGTCGCGGCACTCACGCGTTACTCCTCGCTTGCGGCTCTCATCGCAAGTGCGTTCACACCAATTGGCCTGTGGTTTTTTGGCGTGCCCCATGTTGCCGCACTCTTTCTACTTCTCACCGTCTTACTGTGGATCATGCATCGCGCGAACATCGCGCGCCTTCTCACTGGCAGCGAAGGCAAAATCGGTGCAAAAACTGGCGCGCCGCACTAAACTTATAGTTGTATTCAGCCAAAATCGGTTGTAGTCCTTCCCGCGGCTGGTGCGAAGCGGGTGGCACGTTGAAAGCGCCGACACGAATGAGCGAGGAGGAGCGGCTCGACTGGCTGCGCCTCATTCGCAGCGACAATATCGGTCCGCGCACGTTCCACGACCTCGTCAACCGCTACGGCCACGTCCGTGCCGCGCTTGCCGCCCTGCCCGACCTCGCACGCCGTGGCGGTTCGGCGCGCCCGCTGCGCATTTGCTCGCACGAGCATGCCGCAGCCGAATTAAAGGCCGCGCGCCAAGCCGGCGTCGAATTTTTCACGCTCGGCGAGCCAGATTATCCATCGCGCCTCCAGATGATCGATGATCCGCCGCCGGTTATCGCGGTGCGCGGCAACCTCGCCACCTTGGCGCGGCCGATGATCGCGATTGTCGGTTCGCGCAACGCTTCCGCAGCCGGAGTGAAATTCGCCGAACGCATGGCGCGTGATCTGGGCGAAGCCGGCTTTGCCGTGGTGTCCGGGCTCGCGCGCGGGATCGATGCCGCGGCCCATCGCGCCAGTTTGAGCACCGGCACAATCGCAGTGCTCGCCGGCGGTCACGATCGGATTTATCCGGCGGAGCACGCCGGATTGGTCGAGAGACTTGTTGTGGATGGCGCCGCCATATCGGAAATGCCCTTTACCTGGGAGCCGCGCGCGCACGACTTTCCGCGCCGCAATCGCCTGATCTCGGGCCTTTCCCTTGGCGTTGTCGTGGTGGAGGCCGCGCGCCGCTCTGGATCGTTGATCAGCGCGCGGCTTGCCGGCGAACAAGGCCGGGAAGTCTTCGCGGTCCCTGGATCGCCGCTCGATCCGCGCAGCGAAGGCACCAACGGCCTCCTCAAGCAGGGTGCTACTCCGGTCACCGAAGCGGCCGACGTCATCATGGCGATCGAGCCGATCCTTGGCAGTGGCCTCAGCCGGCCATCGGCGCAGGAGCCCTCCCAGGAATCGCTCGGCCCGCCGCATACCGAACCAGGTAACGACGAGCGCAACCGTCTCGTCGAACTGCTCGGGCCAGCGCCCGTATCGATCGACGATCTGGTGCGGCTGTCGCGCAGTTCGGCCACACATGTGCGTAGCGTGCTGCTGGAACTTGAAATCGCTGGCCGTCTCGTACGCCATGGTGCGGGGTTGGTATCGCTCTTGTAACGTGCGATATGGAGCCTCCCACCGGACTTTTTCCATGGCCATCCGATACCTTCCGGCGCTTGCGGTTGTTCTTTTGCTTCAAGGCGCATCATCAAACGCACAGGACCAATCCTTCACGGCCTTCACCACCGAGCTTTGGACCGATGCGCAAGCCAAAGGCATTACCCGCCCTACTTTCGACCTCGCCTTGAAGGGCGTGACGCCTGACCAGCGCGTGATTGCCGCAACCCAACGCCAGCCTGAATACGGCAAGCCCGTCGGTGACTATGTGAACGCGATCGTTTCAAACCGTCGTATTGCGGACGCGCAGCTCAAAGCGCGCGAATGGGCCAAGACTTTCGATGCAGTCGAGAAGCACTTCCAGGTCGAACGTTGGGTCTTGCTCGCTTTGTGGGGAATGGAATCTGACTTCGGCACGGAAAAGGATCGTTGGGATGTTTTTCGATCGCTCGCCACACTCGCCTATGTGAAATATCGGCATCCTTATTTCCGCAATGAATTGATTATGGCGATGCGGATCATGCAGGACAACCATTTCACCCGCGACAAGATGGTCAGCTCATGGGCTGGCGCCATGGGTCAGAGCCAGTTCATGCCATCGAATTTCGTCGACTACGCCGTTGATTTTTCGGGCGACGGCCACATCGATATCTGGAGCAATGTGCCCGATGTCCTGGGCTCGACGGCGAATTATCTGCACAAATGGAAATGGAACCCCGCGCTGCCCTGGGGATTCGAGGTCACGGTCCCGAGCGGCTTCGACTACATGCGCAGCCGCGCCACCTTCACGGAATGGCAGGCGCTCGGCGTGCATCGCGCCGACGGAAAACCGTTGCCGGCTTCGGGTCAGGGAATCCTCTTTTTCCCAAGCAGCGCAAGCGGTCCAGGATTTATCGTCACGGAAAATTTCGAAGTGCTGAAGGAGTACAACAACTCGGATGCTTATGCGATTGCGGTCGGCCACCTCGCCGATCGCATTCATGGCGGCGGCTTGATCAAAAAGCCCTGGCCGAAAGATGACCGGCAACTTTCACGCGATGCGCGAATCGCCTTGCAGAAAAAATTGTCCGAGCTCGGCTACAAGGTGAACGACTTCGAAGGCCACATCGATTTTGATTTGCGCGACAGCATCCGTACCGAGCAGAAAAAATCCGGAATGTTGCCGGACGGCAACCCAACGACTGTTTTGTTGGAGAAGCTCGGCGTAAAAGTCCGCTAGCCGGAACGTCTTAGCCCCGATCTTCGAACGGCCAGCAGCATCCCCCAGCCAGGGGATGGGATTGCCTGTTTAAGTAGAATATCCATACGAATGCATCTTATGGTTGCCAACATCATGAATGAGGTCTCTTTCGTGCCCCATTTCGCTGGTCTGACACGGCTTCTTAACGGGCTTATTTGACACTAGGGGTCACCTTCCCCATGTTCCGGGCCACAGACACGGCCGATTCCGCCTTGATTCTCAACGGTTTTGGCGGATAACCCACTGGATTTTCATGAATATTGTCGTAGTCGAGTCGCCGGCCAAGGCGAAGACGATCAATAAATACCTCGGCCCAGGCTACGAGGTCCTGGCCTCCTTTGGGCATGTCCGCGACCTGCCCGCCAAGGACGGCTCGGTCGATCCGAATGCAGACTTCCGGATGATCTGGGAAGTCGACGCCAAATCGAACCAGCGCATCAACGACATCGCACACGCACTCAAGGGTGCCGACAAGCTGATCCTCGCGACCGACCCGGACCGCGAGGGTGAAGCAATCTCCTGGCACGTGCTGGAAGTCCTCAAGGAAAAAAAGGCGCTCACCAAGCAGGCGGTCGAGCGCGTGGTGTTCAATGCCATCACCAAACAAGCGGTGACGGAGGCGATGAAGCATCCGCGCACGATTGACGCCGCGCTGGTGGATGCCTACCTCGCCCGCCGCGCGCTCGATTACCTCGTCGGTTTCACGCTCTCGCCCGTGCTGTGGCGCAAGCTGCCGGGTGCGCGCTCGGCCGGCCGCGTGCAGTCTGTCGCACTGCGGCTCGTTTGTGACCGCGAGCTGGAAATCGAGAAATTCGTCGCAAAGGAATACTGGTCGATCGTCGCCAAGCTGGCGACCCCACGCAACGAAATCTTCGAAGCGCGCCTTGTCGGCGCCGACGGGCAGAAGATCCAGCGCCTCGACATTGGCTCCGGTGCCGAAGCGGAAGCCTTCACCCGCGATCTTGAAAATGCCAGCTTCAAAGTGACGTCGGTCGAAGCAAAACCGGCGCGGCGCAATCCGCCGCCACCCTTCACCACGTCGACAATGCAGCAAGAAGCCAGCCGCAAACTCGGCTTTGCGCCGGCGATCACCATGCGCCTCGCGCAGCGGCTGTATGAAGGCGTAGAGATCAACGGCGAAACCACCGGTCTGATCACCTATATGCGGACAGACGGCATCGACATGGCGCCGGAGGCGATTGCCGATGTGCGCGCCATGCTGGGCCGCAACTACGGCAAGGAATACGTCCCCGCTTCGCCGCGGGAATATCACAACAAATCGAAGAACGCGCAGGAAGCGCACGAAGCGGTGCGCCCGACCAGCGCAGACCGCACACCGGCCGAAGTCGCGAAATATGTCGATCGCGACCAGGCGCGACTGTACGAATTGATCTGGAATCGCGCGATCGCAAGCCAGATGGAATCCGCCGAGCTCGAGCGCACCACCGTCGATATTGTCGCCAAGGCGGGGGCGCGAAACATCGAGCTGCGCGCATCGGGCCAGGTTGTGAAGTTCGACGGTTTTCTCACCCTCTATCAGGAAGGCCAGGACGAAACGTCGGACGATGACGAGTCGCGCCGCCTGCCGGCGATGTCCGAGGGCGAACCCCTCAGCAAGCAGGCGATCGAATCCTCGCAACATTTCACCGAGCCGCCGCCGCGTTTCTCGGAAGCCGCTTTGGTCAAGCGCATGGAGGAGCTCGGCATTGGCCGTCCCTCGACGTACGCCTCCATTTTGCAGGTGTTGCAGGACCGCGGCTATGTCCGCATCGACAAGAAGCGTCTTATTCCGGAAGACAAAGGCCGCGTCGTCGTCGCCTTTCTCGAAAGCTTCTTTACACGTTACGTCGAATACGATTTCACCGCCGGCCTCGAAGAAAAGCTCGACGAAATCTCGGCGGGCACGATCAACTGGCGTGCCGTCCTCGCGGAATTCTGGGAGCAGTTCGTCGGCTCCGTCAACGAGATCAAGGAAGTGCGCAATCGCGTCGTGCTCGACGCGCTCAACGATTTGCTCGAGCCGCATATTTTTCCGGAACGCGTCGACGGCAAGCCGCGGCGCGAATGCCCACAGTGCGGCACCGGCCAGCTTTCGTTGAAGACCGGACGTTTCGGCGCCTTCGTCGGCTGTTCGAATTATCCGGAGTGCAATTTTACGCGACAAATCACACCCAACGCCGACGGAGTTCAGGGCAAGAAGGTGTTGGGCGAAGATCCGGCAACCGGCCTTGAAGTGACGCTGCGCGGTGGCCGCTTCGGGCCGTATTTGCAGATCGGCGAGCAAATCAAGCCGCCTAAGCCGAAGAGAGGCGAGAAAAAGCCGGAAGTAGAAAAACCCAAGCGTGCCGGTATCCCGAAAGGAATTTCGCCAGACGACATCGATCTCGAAAAGGCGCTCGGCCTTCTGGCGCTGCCGCGTGAAGTCGGACTGTCGCCTGAGGATGGCGAGCCCATTCTCGCAGGCGTCGGACGCTTCGGTCCCTACGTCAAACACGGCAAGACCTATGCGAACCTGGAGGACGGCGATGACGTCCTCACCATCGGCCTCAATCGCGCGGTTACCCTGATCGCGGAGAAGATAGCCAACCCGAAGAAAGGCCGGCGTTTTGGTGCCGATCCCGGCAAGGTTCTCGGCGAACACCCGGATAAAGGCGGTCCGGTTGTCGTCAAGAACGGCCGCTACGGACCTTACGTGAGCCACAACGGCATCAACGCGACCATCACCGGTGACAAGACACCGGAGACGATCACTTTGACCGAAGCTGTCGTGCTGCTCGACGCGCGCGCTGACTCGCTCGGCTCACAACCGCGACGCGCGGCCGGCCGCAAAAAGGCTGGCGAGCCCTCGGAAGCACCGAAGGGCCGCAAGAAGAAGGCCGCCGAAGCGATTGATACAGCCGAGAAAGGCGCCAAGCCGCGCAAGAAGCCGGCAAAAAAGGCTGCCAAAATTACAGCCGCCGAATAACTGGCGAAGCCGCTGTTCGGTCATTACATTTTATTCTGTTGCGCCGTTTTGGCGCGGGACTTTCCATTTTGAGCAAACAATCAAAAAAGAACCCATCTCTCCCTTCAAAGGCTGACATTCTCGCCTTCATCGGCACCAAGCCCGGCAAGGTCGGTACCCGCGAAATCGCACGTGCCTTCGGGCTGAAAAACGCGCTCCGCGCCGACCTCAAGCGCTTGTTGCGCGAGCTCGCCGACGAAGGCTCCATCGAAAAGCGACGCAAGAAGCTGCACCATCCAGGTATCCTACCCTCAACCGTTCTTGCCGACGTCACGGCGCGCGATAGCGATGGCGACCTCATCGCCACCCCCGATGAATGGGACGAGGAGGCGCACGGCGCAGCGCCGAAAATCCGGATTCATCTGCCTCGCAAGGTGCGGCCCGGAGAAGCGGCCGGCGTCGGCGATCGCGTCCTGCTGCGCGTTGAAGAAATCGATGAAGATGAGGGAATCCGCCATCGCGGACGTGTTATCAAGATCATCGATCATCCCAAGCATCGTGTGCTGGGAATTTTTCGAAAAATTGCCCACGGCGGCGGCCGGCTGGAGCCGGTCGACAAAAAGATGCTCGGGAAAGAACTCGCTATTCCCGCCGCAGCGACCGCGAATGCCGAGGATGGCGACCTGATCGCGGTCGAAACATCACGCGCGCCGCGCCTCGGGCTGCCCACCGGCCGCGTGGTCGAGCGGCTTGGCTCGCTTGCAAGCGAGCGCGCCGTCAGCCTGATCGCGATCCATGCGCATGGCATTCCTTCGGTATTCCGCCGCGAGACACAACTCGAGGCCGATGGGTCCAAGCCGGCCAATCTGCATGGCCGCGAAGACTGGCGTCATGTGCCTTTTGTCACCATCGATCCGCCGGATGCGAAGGACCATGACGACGCCGTGCATGCCGCGCCCGATACGGCACCCAACAATCACGGTGGGTTCGTTGTCGATGTCGCCATCGCGGACGTCGCCCATTACGTCAAACCAGGCTCTGCGCTTGATCGCGAGGCTCTGACGCGCGGCAATTCCGTTTACTTTCCTGACCGCGTCGTGCCGATGCTGCCGGAGCGGATCTCGAACGACCTTTGCTCGCTGCGCCCGCGTGAAGACCGTGCCGCGCTCGCCGTGCGCATGGTGATTGGTGCCGACGGGCGCAAGCGGGCGCACGCGTTCCACCGCATCATGATGCGTTCGGCCGCCAAGCTGTCCTATCAACAAGCCCAGTATGCAATCAGCGGACGCACCGACGAAGACACCGAGTTGCTGGTCAAGCCGGTGCTCGCGCCTCTCTATGCCGCCTACGAAGCGATGAATCGCGCGCGCAGCGAACGGCAGCCGCTTGATCTCGATCTGCCCGAACGCAAGATCCTGCTCAAGGGCGATGGCACCGTCGATCGCGTGATTACGCCCGAGCGGCTGGAAGCACATCGGCTGATCGAGGAGTTCATGATCCTGGCGAATGTCGCGGCGGCGGAAACACTCGAACGCGCGCGCACGCCCCTGATCTACCGGGTGCACGATGAACCGGCGATGGAAAAGGTGCAGGCCTTGCACGAGTTCCTCGCGACGCTCGACATGCCCTTTGCCAAAGGTGGCGTTCTCAAAGCGGAGGCTTTTAATCGCGTACTGGCCCGCGTCAAAGGCCGCGACGCAGAGCAGCTCGTCAACGAGGTGGTCTTGCGCACGCAGGCGCAGGCGGAATATGCCGCGGAGAATTACGGTCATTTCGGATTAAACCTGCGCCGCTATGCGCACTTCACCTCGCCGATCCGGCGATATGCGGACCTGATTGTGCATCGGGGATTGATACGCGCTTTGAAGCTCGGGCCAGATGGTCTCCCCGATGGCGCCGACCAAAAGTCGCTGGCTGAAGTCAGCGCGCAGATTTCCGCCACCGAACGCCGCGCCATGCTGGCCGAACGCGAGACGAGCGACCGGTTGATTGCACATTTTCTTGCCGACCGCGTGGGCGCGAGTTTCGATGGCCGCATTTCCGGTGTGACCCGTGCGGGACTATTTGTGAAATTGCGCGACACGGGCGCCGACGGTTTTGTCCCTGCCCGCACGATCGGTGACGAGTATTTCCGCCATGACGAGAAGGGCCACGCCATGGTCGGCTCCCGGTCCGGGGAGACCTACAGGCTGGGCGATCCCGTAACGGTCAAACTGGTGGAGGCCGCGCCGGTCGCCGGCGCACTGCGCTTTGAGCTTTTGTCCGAGGGGCGCGCTGGAAGACCACAGCCTCGCATGCGATACGACCGCGGCCACCACTCCCGCTCTCGCGGCAAGCAACGGAAGGCTCGATGACGAAAGATCTCGGAAAACTCTGGGCCGAGCGCATGACCAAGTCGGAGCGCGACACATCGTTTCCCGACAGCGAACCACGCGATGCCGCGACACTCATGTTGATCGATCGATCCGGTGCCCGGCCGAAAGTTCTGCTTGGCCGCCGTCATGCCGGCCACAAATTCATGCCGGGCAAATTCGTTTTTCCTGGCGGCCGCATCGAGCCCCTCGACCATGCGATGACGGCGGTGAGCGAGCTGCATCCGGACGCACAGACAAAGCTCCTGGAACGGGTTGCGGAGCCGAGCATTCAATTTGCGCGCGCTTTTGCGCTTGCGGCAGTGCGCGAGACGGCGGAAGAAACCGGCCTGTTACTCGGTGTGAAACGTGACCAGCCCCCGATCGTGCCTGGGGAGATCTGGACCGAATTTGCCAAAGCAAAAGTGCATCCGGATCTCGGTCAGATCCATTTCGTCGCCCGCGCCATTACGCCTCCGCGCCGGCCGCGCCGCTTCGACACGCGCTTTCTCACGGCCGACGCCTCAGCCATCGCTCATACAATTATGGGTGTGGTGGGCCCGGATTCTGAACTCGTCGAACTCAGCTGGGTGCCAATTGAGGAGGCAGCCCAACTGGACATGCCGACCATCACCGGCATTGTTCTCGAGGAGCTGCTGGCGCGCGTGGAAGCCGGTATGGCCCACAACTTGCCGGTGCCCTTTTACTTTATGGTTGAAAAGCGGTTCTTCCGGGAACTGCTGTAACATACGCCAGAAATGGAGCTTTCTTGACATTTGCCGCTTCGACGCTAGTTTCCGCGCCAAAGCCACCCCCCGTCACCGCCAAATTGAGTTGCAAGGAAAATTCCATGGCCAAAGCCATCAGTCTCAAAATCAAGTTAGTGTCCAGCGCCGGCACCGGTCACTACTACGTGACGCGGAAGAATTCGCGCACACAGACCGATAAGATGAAGAAGAGAAAATACGATCCGATCGCGAAAAAGCACGTCGAGTACACCGAGTCCAAAATAAAATAATTGCGGAGGCATCTACGATGCTTCGCACTTTCTGTATCGGGCTCCTGCTGGCGCCCCTCGCCTTCGCGCAGGCCGGCGCCGTCGAAAAGCACAAGCTTGCGCTCCAGATCAGCGACAATGATGCGGCCAAGATGAATGCGGTCCTCAACGTCGCGGCCAATGTATCGAAGTACTATTCGGACAAAGGCGACGAGATTGAGATAGAGATCGTGGCATTCAATGCCGGGCTGCACATGCTGCGCGACGATACCTCGCCGGTGAAGCCGCGGCTGAAATCGTTCGAGCAGAGCATGCCCAATGTCTCGTTCATGGCCTGCGAGAATACGCTTGAGGCAATGACCCGCAGCGAGGGCAAAGAACCACCATTGGTCGAAAATGCCGAGCGCGTGAAGGCCGGCGTGGTTACACTGATTGAACTCAGCGAAAAGGGCTGGACGATCGTCCGCCCCTAGCGCGATTGCGCAAAGACTGGTGGCCGGCCGGAAGCGGCGGCATGAGGAGGCCACTCGCACCACTCCCGGACCGGCCGAACCCCACGGACCCAGGAGATGCGGCGGACCTGAGCACTCCGTAGGGTATCCCGGACATGAGTTGCCGCGCTCGTCGCACGCGCCGACTCAAAATATCTGCCGGGAAGGCTAGACCATGCGCAAAGGTCGACCAAACGCCCTCATAACGTTATGGAATCTTTCGGCAATTCCGGTGGTCGGCGCCGCATTGGCCAGCGAATCTTCCAACCGCGAATCACGCAGCGTCCGGTACCACTCGATTGCGGCCGTCGCGTTTCGCGCGATACAGCGCCTGGTCCGCGCGTTTGAGAATAGTTGCCGCATTGTCGTCCGCGCCTGACAGTGTCGCAATTCCTATCGAAATCGTGGCTTCGAGACTGCGCGTACCTTGCTGAATAACAAAAGGCTCGCTTGCGATGCGCCGCCGCAAACGCTCGGCCACCATGGTCGCAACCGCCATGTCGGTTTCCGGCATGACGATCACAAATTCTTCGCCGCCGTACCGGCAGGCCAGATCGATATTGCGGATGACCTTGCGGACGCGAAGCGCGAATTCGCGCAACACATCATCCCCGCCATCGTGGCCGTAGCCATCATTGATGGCCTTGAAGTAGTCGATATCGATAATCAGCACACTGATCGGCTTGCTGCGAGCGGCAGCCTGCTCGATCAACGCCCCCAGATGCGTTTCCATGTAGCGCCGGTTAAAAAGCCCCGTAAGACCATCGGTGATCGCCAGCTCGATCGACGTCTGGACGTTGTCCCGCAGCCGCTCGGTATAGCGTCTCTTCTTGATCTGGGTCCGAACGCGCGCCAGCATCTCGTTCTGATCAACCGGACGGAACAAATAATCGTTCACGCCGATTTCCAGCCCGCGCGCGAGCCTTGCGCTATTATCCGCCTCTGTAATTGCCAGGATCGCGATATTTCGCGTGCGTTCGAGCGAGCGAATCTGGCTGCACAGACGAAGGCCATCGAAATCCCGCAGCGCAAGCGACACAATAACGAGATCATAGTCGCGTTCAGCGACACGAAATAGCGCTTGGTCCGGTTTGGTTTCGACGTCGACCGCATGTTCGGCAGACAGCGTGGCCACGTGCCGCTGATAAGAACTTGAGCGGTCGTCCACGATAAGAACGCGACCATTGCGGCCGGTTTCCGTGATCGCTTCACGCTCGGGGCTCTGGATTCCGATCTCCCTCGAGGTCACCGCTCGCATGCGCAATTCGTCGGTCATCATTTTCAGGCGCGCCAGGGATCGCACCCGCGATACCAGCGCAATATCGGACACGGGCTTGGTGAGGAAATCGTCGGCACCTGCTTCCAGACCGCGAACCCGGTCGGACGGTTGATCGAGTGCCGTCACCATGACGACCGGGATATGATGCGTAAGCGGATTGGATTTCAGTCTGCGGCAGACTTCGAAACCATCCATGTCCGGCATCATCACATCGAGAAGCACGATGTCACACTCGGCCCGCTCGCAGAGCGTCAAAGCATCGGCGCCGTTATAAGCCGTCGCAACGTCGAAATATTCCGCAGACAGTCGTGCCTCGAGTACCTTCACATTGGCAGGCACGTCGTCCACAACAAGAATACGCGCAGTCATCGATGCACCACTAACTCGCGCCTAAAAAGTGACGAATGGTCTCGATGAATTTTCCCACCGCGATCGGTTTTGACAGATAGGCCTCGCAGCCGCCCTCGCGAATGCGCTCCTCATCGCCTTTCATGGCGAAAGCCGTGACTGCAACCACCGGGATGGCCTTGAGATCGGGATCGTCCTTCAGCCATTTGGTCACTTCGAGTCCAGAGACCTCGGGCAACTGGATATCCATCAAAATCAGATCCGGCCGGTGCTTGCGGGCTAGATCGAGCGCTTCAATACCGTTGCGTGTGCCGATGGTTTGGTAACCATGTGCTTCGAGCAGGTCGTGGAAGAGCTTCATATTGAGCTCGTTGTCCTCCACGATCAGGACGGTCTTTGGCATTCGCTTACCGCCCTTTTGTCCCCAATCCGCAATCGGCTGCGCGTGCGCGTCCCTCCGCGCTCGGGCATGATCGTCACGGTAATGGCGATTTGTTACGGAAAGGCAAATTTAGCCGATGAAACATGGGGCTGCCCTGACACGGGAACAGGCAGAAGGGCTTGCGATTCAGGCCCTTACGTTCATTGCCGGAGATGGCGAACGGCTGGGCCGCTTTCTCGCCGTCACCGGCATAGGTCCGGCCGAGATTCGCTCTGCCGCGCGCGAGCCAGGATTTTTGACCGGCGTGCTCGAATACATGGCATCCGACGATCGGCTGATCGCGGCCTTCGCCAACGAAACCGGCCTCGACCCGGCCGACATCGACCGGAGCCGCGTCGCGCTTACCGGCGCCACATGGGAGCGCGACGTGCCATGAATTTTTGCCGGGATTGTCTCACCGACACACAGGATCAGGCCGCGCGTTGCCCCGCTTGCGGCTCGCCGCGTTTGGTGCGTCATCCCGAAGCAAAT
>Ga0187788_10000031_pt1 | contig 29452 bp, 25 predicted proteins | sample 1015_BV01_MP10_2_FD_133008 | JGI IMG/M metagenome (GOLD analysis project Ga0187788, IMG submission 133008) | Tropical peat soil microbial communities from peatlands in Department of Meta, Colombia - 1015_BV01_MP10_20_MG | ecosystem: Environmental > Terrestrial > Soil > Wetlands > Peat | place...
CAAAACAAGCCAGACTGAAAACGCCAATGTCATGCTCACGGCACGCGACCGCGTCTGCGCGAGCAATGCATAAGTTATTGCGAAGATTACATTGACTGCGTTGATCGCCAGGCTTGCCACCGCACTTTGCACGATAAAATGCGCGTCGTGGTCGAGGGCCAGGAAAACGTAGACCGGCCCGGCACCGATCGGCAACGTTGCCACCAGACCCCCGATCAACGGGCCGACATGCTCTGCAATCACTGTTGCCGCCAGCACAAAGCCGGCAGTGACAGCCATTTTTACGATCAGCGTGAGCGCGAAATAAAGATCGGGAGACATTGAAATATCGCTGTCATCACCGGGCTCTTCCCGGCGATCCCGATCAGGCAGGCGCAGTATTGCTTTCCCAAGCGAGATAGCATCGCAATTCGGGCACGCGCGAATGAGGTTAAGCTGGTGCCAACACGACGCGGCCGATGATTTTGCCGGCGCGGAGCTGATCCATCACAGCGTTCACATCGGCGAGTGGTCTCGTCGCAACCGGAACCGGCGGCACGCCGGTGCGGCGCACAAGATCAATGAGTTCCTTCATCTCCGGCAGGCTACCAACGTACGACCCCTGAATGGTCAAAGCCCGCATTGGAATTGGCGGCAAAGATACCGTGAGGTCTCCCCCGTAAAGCCCAACGATGACATATTTGCCCCCCTTGATCAGGCTGTCATAGCCGACCCGCGCACTTTGCGAAGAGCCAACCAGATCAATCACGCCCCAGGCACCGCCGTTGGTCATGTCGATGATTTTCTGCGAAGCGTCGGCTGCGCTGCCATCGACTACGGCGGTCGCGCCCGCTTTCCTGGCGGCCTCGCGCTTGACGGGATCGATGTCGACCACAATCGCGCTGTGGCCGCCCATCGCCTTGTGCAAAGCGAGACACATAAGCCCGAGTCCGCCGGCGCCGATGATCACCGTTGGCTCGCTTTTTAGCGTCGGAATTTTCTTCAAGGCGCCGAAAGTAGTGACGCCCGAACAGGCGAGCGGCGCCGCGCGCTCCGGCGGAAGATCCCCGATGTCGAACAGGTAACGCGGATGCGGGACCATCAGGAAGTCGGCATAGCCGCCATTCGAAAACACCCCGAGGCTGCGCATGGCGCGGCAAAGATTTTCCTCGCCCCGCTTGCACGGACCGCAGGTTCCGCAGCCGATCCATGGATGCGCAAGCCTCCGGTCGCCAAGCTTGACGCCTTTTGCGTCGGGGCCGAAGGCCACCACCTCACCGACATTCTCATGACCAAGCGTCACCGGCAGCTTCATGCCGCGGTCGGCAAGGCTCATCTTCTTGCCGCCGCCGAGATCAAACCATCCGTCTGCCAGATGCAAATCGCTGTGACAGACACCGGCCGCGAGAACCTTCAGCAAGACTTCACTGCCAGTGGGTTGCGGTGTGGGTTGTTCATTAAGCTGCAGCGGTTGGCCGCAAACGCAGACCTGGAACATGCGCATTGGACGCTCTCCCGGATTTTTTCTCGTTCTCGGGAGGCAGCGAACCACAGTCCGCAGCCCGCGTCACTACCAGGTGATGGCTAGGCGCGTTTCATCTGCACGTCGACCGGCGGCCCACTCTTGATGGTCTGATAAACGACGCAATAACGCTCGGTCAGCTTGAGGAGCTGATCGAGCTTTTCCTGCGGCGCGTTGGTATCGAGGTCGAAGCGCAACCGGATCTGCGCAAAACCAACCGGCGCGTCCTTGGCAACGCCGAGCGTGCCGCGAAAGTCGAGGTCGCCTTCGGCCGAAACTTTGCCGGACTTGAGCGGAATATCGAGGGCCGTCGCTACCGCCTTCACCGTAACGCCGGCACAGGCGACCAGCGCTTCCAGCAGCATATCGCCGGAGCAAAGCTCGAGCCCGGAACCCCCGGTCGCCGGATGCAGGCCCGCGGTGGCCAGCGTGCGGCCGGTTTCGACCTTGCAGGTGATATTGCTGTCGTCGAGCGCCCCTTTAGCTTTCAGCGTAATGAAAGCCGCTTTGGGATCGCTCTTGTAGCGCTCCTTGATCGGTGCCTGCATCGCACGTAATTCGCCGGCATCCATACTTTGCTCCTTTTTATTTTATCGCGGGGCAACTACAGGCTGGACACAGCCAAGCACAAGGGCGCCTACCACCACATGGCCGCGCCCATGCCGGGGCGTTCGAGCGCGGACTGTTCGGGCACGCGCTCGCCCACGAGCGATCAGTCGAGCGCGTTGAGCACCGAGCCTTGATGTGATCGAAGGTGGCTGAATGACGGTCGCGCGGCCGTTGCAGATCGGCGGCGATCTCATCGAAGATATGGCCGGGGCGCGACCGCATCACCATGATGCGATCGGCGAGTGCGATGGCTTCGTCAACGTCGTGCGTGACAAGGATCATCATCGGCCGCAGGTCGGTCCCACAGATCGAGCAGATGGTCCTGTAGATCGACGCGGGTAAAGGCATCGAGCGCGGAGAACGGCTCGTCGAGCAAGAGCACCTCCGGCTGCGGCACCAGCGCACGGGCGATGGCGACGCGCTGCGGCTGACCGCCAGACAATTCACGCGGCCAGACACGCGCCTTTTCACCCAGGCCGACGCGCGATAGCGCAGCCGCGGCACGATGCTGCCGGCGCGTCATAGACCGGTCCGTCAGTCCGAACGCGACGTTATCGGCGACCGTCAGCCAAGGCAGCAGGCGCGGCTCCTGGAAGACGACACCGATCTTCTCATGCGGCGAGGTGATCGGCTTCCCATCGAGCAAGACGCGCCCTTGAGTTGGCCGGTCGAGGCCGCTAATTGCACGCAGCAAAGTTGACTTCCCGCAGCCGGAGCCGCCAACCACCGCGACAATCTCTCCCGGTTCGACGGCAAAACTCGTGCCTTCAAGCGCGCGCACGCCGTTCGGATAAGCTACAAATATTCTATATGTAGCCAATTTTTGGAGGTTAAATGTAAAATATTTGCGATCTAATAGTCTATCGTAGTATTTTCTTTCAAAATTACCCCGGGCTCTTTAGCGACAATTATCTTTGGCCGTACCCGATGACTTGATCCTCTGCCTCCGCTATCCCCGACCGCCCATGGTTTCACTCGCCCTCGACCAAGACACGCGTCCGACGTCCGAACGCCCTCCCCGGGGATCGAACGATCTGATCGATGCGCGCGCGCTAACTGTCGAGCTTGAAAAACTGATCAAGAGCCATACCGGCAGCGAGCGCGAGTTACGCACGCTCGTGGCGCAGCGGCTGAAGGTCGCCCTCGCCGATGGCCGCACCAAAGCGGAGCAGCTGCTGTTGAAAGACCGTCACGGCCGCCGCTGCGCCGAACGGCTGTGCCGGATGGAAGACGATATCATTCGCATTCTCTTCGAATTCGCGCGCGGTATGTACCCGTCGCAAAATCCGTCAGAGGCCGAACGTATGGCCGTGATCGCGACCGGCGGCTACGGCCGCGGCTTGCAGGCCCCCGGTTCTGACATCGATCTCTTGTTTCTGCTGCCTTACAAGCAAACCGCCTGGGGCGAGTCGATCGCGGAAACAATTCTCTATTGTCTTTGGGACACCGGGCTGAAGGTCGGCCACGCCAGCCGCTCGGTCGACGAATGCATCCGGCAGGCCAAGGCGGACATGACAATCCGAACGGCCATTCTGGAATCGCGTTTTCTGCTTGGCGACAAAAAATTATACGACGAGCTGGTGACGCGTTTCGACAACGATGTCGTTCGCAATAGTGCGGCGGAGTTTGTCGCCGCCAAGCTGGCCGAACGCGAAGATCGCGTGCGGCGTAGCGGGCAGTCGCGCTATCTTGTCGAGCCCAACGTGAAGGACGGCAAAGGCGGACTACGCGATCTCCACACCTTGTTCTGGATCGCCAAGTACGTTTACCGGGTGCGCGAGCCGGACGAACTGATCAAGCGCGGCGTCTTCGACAAGCAAGAATATCAACTGTTCCGCCGTTGCGAGGATTTCCTCTGGTCCGTGCGTTGCCACATGCATTTTCTCATGGGCCGCGCCGAGGAGCGCTTGTCATTCGACATTCAGCGCGAGATCGCTGTGCGCCTCGGTTATACCGAACATCCCGGCTTGCAGGACGTCGAGCGCTTCATGAAACACTACTTCCTGATCGCCAAGGATGTCGGCGATTTGACCGCGATCCTGTGCGCGGAACTGGAAGACAGCCACGCCAAAAGCGTGCCGGTACTGAGCCGTCTGATGGCGCGGTTGCGGCCGGTGAAACGGCGCAAGCTCGCCGAAAGCGATGACTTCATTGTCGACAAGAACCGCATCCGGCTCACGCAGGCCGGCGTATTCAAACGCGATCCGGTCAATCTGATCCGCATTTTCTATCTGGCGCAGAAGCACAATCTGGCTTTTCACCCGGACGCGATGCGCGCAATAACCCGCTCGCTCAACCTCATCGACGCCAAGCTGCGGGAAAACGAGGAAGCAAACGAGCTTTTCCTCGACATACTCACGTCAAAGAACGACCCGGAAACCGTGTTGCGGCGGATGAACGAGGCTGGCGTGCTTGGCCAATTCGTGCCGGCCTTCGGCAAGATCGTCGCCATGATGCAGTTCAATATGTATCACCACTACACGGTGGATGAGCATCTGCTGCGCTGTATCGGTGTGCTCGCCGAAATTGAGCGGGGCAACAACACCGAAACACCCCTCGCCAACGAGTTGATTCACAAGATCTTGCCCGAGCACCGTCGCGTGCTCTTCGTCACGCTGTTTCTGCACGATATCGCCAAGGGCCGGCCGGAGGATCACTCGATTGCCGGTGCACGGGTGGCCAGGCGGTTCTGCCCGCGGCTGGGTTTCTCGGCTGCCGACACCGAGACAGCCGCCTGGCTGATTGAAAATCATCTCGTGATGTCGAGCGTCGCGCAGTCGCGCGATCTCTCGGACCGCAGGACAATCGAGAATTTCGCGGCGACGGTACAGTCGGCGGAGCGGCTCAAGCTGCTTACGATCCTCACAACAGCCGATATCCGTGCTGTCGGTCCCGGCGTATGGAACGGGTGGAAGGCCCAGCTGATCCGCACGCTTTATTATGAAACCGAGCCGGTGCTGACCGGCGGATTCTCCGAGGTCAACCGCGCGCAACGCGTGGCGATCGCGCAGAACGAGTTCCGCGAGGCCATGAAGGATTGGCCGCGCGAGCGTCTCGAGGCGTACATCTCAAAGCTCTATCCGGCCTATTGGCTCAAGGTCGACCTCGCGCACAAAATCGAGCATGCCAACTTCGTGCGCGCTACGGAGGACGCCGGAAAGCGTCTCGCAACGACGGTCGCATTCGATGCGGAGCGGGCGGTGACGGAACTGACGCTCTTTGCGCCGGATCATCCCTGGCTGTTGTCGATCATCGCCGGCGCCTGCGCCATGGCCGGCGCCAACATTGTCGACGCGCAGATCCATACGACGACCGACGGCTGCGCGCTCGACACCATTTCGTTGTCGCGCGAGTTCGATCGAGATGACGATGAAGAACGCCGCGCCGGTCGCATCGCCGATTCAATCGAGAAGGCGTTACGCGGCGAGTTACGGCTGCCGGATGTGGTGGCCAAGCGGACGCCACCAAAGGGTCGGATCCGCGCTTTTGCGCTAGAGCCGACTGTTACGATCAACAATCAGTGGTCGCACCGCTATACCATGGTCGAGGTCACTGGCCTCGATCGTACGGGGCTTCTGTACGAGCTGACCACGACTCTTTCCAAGCTCAACCTCAATATTGCGTCAGCACATGTTGCCACCTTCGGCGAACGAGTGGTCGACGTGTTCTACGTCACCGACCTGATGGGCGCGCAAATCAGCTCGCCGACGCGGCAAGCCGCAATCAAGCGCGCATTGATCGCGCTGCTTGCGGCCGGTGAGGATGGCAAGCCGGCGAAGGCAGCCGCCAGCTGAAGTGTCACTTAAATGTCTCGGATTTCGCTGGCCGGTAAAAACGCCCGGGAAACAGGAACTTAGCTTGAGATTTCGTCCATGGTTTGGCTTGTCAGCGACTTTCTGGCCGGTCAATATCATTTTTTTGGGGGGTTAGGATAGAAATGCAGAAGGACATCCGAGTAGCCATTGCCGGTGTCGGCAATTGCGCAAGCGCTTTGGTACAGGGCGTAGAGTACTATCGTGACCGCCAGGGCAATGCGCTCGAAGGCATCATGCGGCACACTATCGGCGGCTATAGCTGCAGCGACGTCGAGTTTGTCGCAGCGTTTGACGTCGACAAGCGCAAGGTCGGTCGCCCGCTGGAAGAGGCGGTATTTGCAAAGCCGAATTGTACCCGCATCTTTCAAAGCGCCTTGCCGGTATCAAATGTGATCGTGCAAGCCGGTCCGGTGCTCGACGGGGTTGCGGCACACATGGCCGATTATCCCGATGATGCCGCCTTCCGCCCCGCCGATCTCGAGCCGACTGACGTCGCCGCGGCGCTGCGCGCGTCGGGTGCCGAGGTGCTCGTGTGTTACCTACCGGTTGGCTCGGAGCGGGCGGTCAAATATTACGCCCAGGCCTGTCTGGAGGCCCGCGTTGCCATGATTAATTGCGTTCCCGTGTTTCTAGCCTCGGATGACACCTGGGCGGAGAAATTTAGGGATGCTGGCGTTCCGATTATTGGCGACGATATCAAAAGTCAGGTTGGCGCGACCATCGTACATCGCGCCTTGGCGCGACTGTTTGCCGATCGAGGAGTTGGCTTGGATCGGACCTATCAACTCAACACCGGAGGCAATACCGACTTCCTCAATATGCTCGAAAGAAGTCGGCTGAAGTCGAAAAAGATTTCCAAGACCGAAGCCGTGCAATCGCAGCTGGATGAACGGCTCAAGGCGCGGGACATACACATTGGGCCGTCCGACTACGTGCCGTGGCAGCTGGACAACAAGGTCTGCTTCATCCGCATGGAGGGACGCGGCTTCGGCGACGCGCCGATCGAACTTGAAATGCGGCTTTCGGTTGAGGATTCGCCAAATAGCGCCGGCGTTGTCATCGATGCAATCCGCTGCGCGAAGCTGGCGTTGGAGCGGGGCGAAGCGGGTCCGTTGGAGGCACCGTCAGCGTATTATATGAAAAGCCCGCCACGACAATTCCGTGACAGCGTTGCGCTCGAGGCCTGCAACGCTTTCATCGAGGGCCGTCATTTCGATCTTTCCGCCGATGAGCCGCGCGCAAAACTTGCATTTAATCCCGCTCGCTCATAGTAGGTCCAGACGGGAAGTCGTCCTCACCAGCTCTCAGCTATTCTCTGGGCTGGCTCGGTGCCTGGACACATAGGATGAAGGAGCCGATCGAAACACTGCTGTTCGACTTTGGCGGAACGCTCGACGCTGATGGTGTGCCATGGAAGGAACGCTTCCACGCACTTTACCGCGCCGAAGGGCTGGACATGGCTGCCGATGCATTCGCGCCTGTCTTCTTTGCGGCCGATACCCCCCTTGTGGGAGGGCTATCGCCTACAGCCGACCTCTCCCGAACAGTCCATGCGTTGACTGCCAACCTCGAAGTTGAACTCGCGCATCGCTGCAATGGAAACGATGCAACCAAAACGGCTATTGAACAAAGCAACAGCCGTCGCGGGCGACGCGTGGCATCACGTTTTCTGTCGGACTCCTCAGCCGCATTCGCGCGCAATGGGCCTGTGCTGAAGGCCTTGAGCGAACAATATCAGCTTGGCATCGTCTCGAATTTCTACGGCAATCTCGAAGCGGTTTGTCATGGCGCAGGCCTGACCTCTTTATTTGCGGTCATGGTGGATAGTCATCGCGTAGGTGCCGAAAAACCCGACCCCGCGATCTTCCGCGCAGCTCTTGGCGCTCTTGGCGCGACTCCCGAGACAACGGTGTTTGTTGGCGACTCATTGCGCCGCGATCGCGAGGGCGCCCGGCGAACGGGCATGCGCTTCATCTGGATTGCGCCGCAAGATGTCCAGGCCGCCGAGGCTAACCTGCCACCGAAGTCTGCGGTGACCGAGTTGCGCGACTTAATGCAGATCTTGAGATGACCGGAACATTCGCGCATTCGAACCTTCAAGGGGGCATCATCGCTGCGGGCGATGGAACCCGCTTGCGAGCGGACGGGTATCGCGTCAGCAAACCAATGGTGCCGGTCGGCGGGCGCCCGCTTATCGCTCTTGCGCTCGATCGCTTCCGATCCGTCGGCGTTCGCCGGTTGACCATCGTAATCAACGAAACAAGTGACGATTGCCGACAATGGCTTCACGACAATGCTGGAGATTTCGATCTCGATATGATTGTTCGCAGGACCCCGTCGTCCTACGCCACGTTCCAGCTCGTCGCAGGTCGATTGGACAGCGCGCCGGCGGTGATCACAACGGTCGACGCCGTCATGCCCGTCAACGATTTCCAGTCGTTTGTTAAATCGGCCTCGGGCTTTGCGAAAGAAGCGGTCGTGCTTGGTGTCACCGATCATGTCGACGACGAAAATCCCTTGTGGACCACATTGGACCCGTTGGACGGACGTATTCGGCAGCTCGGTGGCAGTGACGGCAGCCATGTGACGGCCGGCCTCTATTGGCTGCCGGCACAACGACCCCCTGCGCCCTCGGCTGACTTCGCCCGGCTCCGCGACTATCTCAGGTGGTTGGTTGCCGAGCACCAGCCGGTCTACGGCGTCGCTTTGCCATGTGTGTATGATATTGACCGGGCACGCGACATCGCAGCTGCCGAATCCGCAGGACTCGATGGTGAACGCAGGACTCTTGACGCATGAACGCGAGGGCCAGGACCTGCTGCGGCATCTATCGCGAACCGGATCACTCGCCCGGGCGCGTCGAGGACGACCGCGCGATCATGAACGGTGTCGGTGAGGCCTTGGCGTCGCGGGGTTTTAATGTCGAGCTTATCGATGCCGACGCGACGATCGATATTTGTTGCACCAATATATTCGTGATGTGCGAGCGTGGCGCAATCCTTGATCGTCTTGGCGCTGCGCAAAAAGCGGGCTCGATCGTCGTCAACTCCCCGGATGCGATCCGCAACACCTATCGCCATCGGATGATCGAACTGTTTGCACAGCATCAGGTCTGCACGCCCATCAGCCGGATTGTTGCCACCAGTGCAAACAAATCGCGACCGGCGGCAGCCGTGTGGATCAAGCGATACGATTTCCACGCGACACAACCTTCCGATGTCATATACATCGCTTCGGACGCCGGATGGCAGGAGGCGTTGGAACGGTTTGCCAAACGCGGCATCCCGTTCATTGTCGCCCAGGAGCATGTGGCGGGCGACCTCGTTAAATTCTACGGTGTGAGGAGCACTGTTGCGGTGACGGATTCCAGCTGGTTCGAGTGGTTCTATCACCGCGACAAGGGGATGCTTGGTCATCCCTTTGAGGCGCAGCGCCTGCGCCAGGCTGCGCTCGGTGCCGCAGCTGCCCTGGGGCTGGAAATTTTTGGCGGCGACGCCGTCATCCAGGCCGACGGAAAACCCATGATTATCGACATCAATGCCTGGCCAAGTTATGCGCGGTATCGTGACCGCGCTGCACAGGCAATTGCGGACCATTTGACCGAACGCTTCGAGCGGCGCCTGCGCATCGTAGCCCCCACAGGGAGTTGATTCATGAAAGGCGCTCCTTCTCGTAACATCGAGCCGGCGCCGAAAGACGGCGCTCAACGGCGCATCGTGCCCGGCCCCAAATCAAAAACGATTTTCGATCTAGAGGCCGAGGCGATGGCGCCAGGACTGCAATCGATCGCTCTCTATTCACAAATTGCGGTCGATCGCGCACAGGGTTGCACGATTTTCGACGTCGACGGCAATGAGTATCTCGATTTCATTGCCGGTATCGCCGTCGGCAGCGTCGGCCACTGCCATCCCCATTACGTCAAGCGCCTTAGCGAGCAACTCGCACGTTCCACGTTCGGTAGCTTTACGACTGAGACCCGCGCCCGTTTTCTCAAAATGGTCAGCGAATTGTTGCCTGAGGGTATTACCCACATTCAGCTTTTTTCGGGGGGCGCGGAAGCAGTAGAGGCCGCCTTCCGTCTCGCCAAATCGGCCACCAAGAAATTCGAGTTCATCGGGTTCTGGGGCGGCTACCACGGCAAAACCGCGGGGGTCATCGGCTTACTCGGGGGTGGCTATCGCAACCACCAGGGGCCCTTTCCGCCCGGGATGCATCTGTCGCCTTATGCGAACTGTTATCGCTGCCCCTGGAAGCTTGAATATCCGACCTGCGGGCTCGCATGTGCGGAGCATCTGCGTAACGTCATAAAGAACGATACCCAGGACGAAGTTGCGGCGATCATCCTCGAGCCAATGCAGGGCACGGCGGGCAATGTCATACCGCCCGATGATTTTGTTCGCGCTGTACGAGAAATCGCGGACGAGTTCGGCGCGCTCCTCATTGCAGATGAGATCCTGACCGGTTTCGGCCGAACGGGGACGATGTGGGCGTCCGAGCAATTCGATCTCAAGCCCGACATCATGACGATAGGCAAAGGGATGGGCGGCGGCTTCCCTCTGAGCGGCGTCGCATCATCATTTGATCTTATGTCGGCCAAGCCTTTCGGCGAGCCGAGCGGAAGCTCATCCAGCTACGGCGGAAATCCGCTGGCCGCTGCCGCCGGTCTTGGTGCCGTTGAGGCCATCGTCAATGAAAAGCTGGTCGAAAATTCGGCGCGCGTTGGCGCGCTGATGCTGGACGCGCTCAAGAGGCTGCAGGACAAATACCGCTTTATCGGCGACGTACGCGGACGCGGCCTGATGATTGGCGTTGAATTGGTTGCCGATCGCACGACCAAGGTGCCACTGGATAAAACCATTACGCTCGCTCTTTTTCATGAGGCGTTGGCCCGCGGCCTCGTCACGATGTCGTATTCGCACGTCATCCGTATTAACCCGCCGCTGGTGATCAGTGAGGACGAAGCGATGCGCGGCATCGATATTCTCGATCAATCGTTTGCCGCCATTTCGCGTCAGTTCGGGCTCGACTGAGGCTACGGCGCGTGCTGCGAGGCGCATTTATCGGCTTCGGAAATGTCGCGGCGAAAGGGCACCTGCCCGGCTGGCAGTGCCAAGACGATATCAGGATTGTCGCTGCCACCGACGCCCTTGCGGCACGCAGCGCAGCCTTTTTGGAAGCGTGTCCCGACGGGCGGTGGTACGAAAACGTCGAAGATTTACTGTCCGGCGAAACACTCGATTTCGTCGACATCTGCACACCACCGAGCAGCCACACAACGCTAATCAAACGAGCTCTGGAGGCGCGTCTTCATGTTCTCTGCGAAAAACCCTTGGTTACAACGGTGGGAGATGCGCAGATCGTGGCCGCGGCAGCGAGGCGCTCTGGGCACGTGGTGCACACGGTTCACAATTGGCTCAAGGCACCGATCTGCCGCAAAATCTCCACGCTAATTGATGGGGACGCGATTGGTGAAGTGCGATCCGTCCGTTGGCAAACTTTGCGCACCCAGCCTGCCGTCGCAGTTAGTCCCGATGGTGGCAAGAACTGGCGCATCGATCCGGCGATAGCGGGTGGAGGAATCCTGTTCGATCACGGCTGGCACGCGCTCTATTGCGTCATCCGCTGGGCCGGCTGCCCTCTTGGCGTCTCTGCGCTGCTGGAAAACCGCCGTTTTCGTGAGTGGCCACTGGAAGATACGGCAACGATCACACTGGATCTAAATTCCGGCAGCGCCCACATCTACCTGACCTGGGCCGCCGACGAGCGCGCCAATCATATCGAGATCGAGGGCGAGCATGGCCATATCCATATCGCGGATGACATTGTCCTCGTGAGGTCGAATTCGGGAGAGCAGCGGTGGTCTTGTCCGCCATCGCTGTCTGAAGGATCGCATCATCGCGATTGGTTCGTTGGGGTGGCGGAGGACTTCCGGATTGCCGCGATGGGTGGGGACAAAAGCAACCTGGACCAGGCAGTGCTATGCGCCCAACTGATTGACCTCGCCCAGCGGTCAAGTGCGGCGGGCGGAGCCCGCCTGCCGCTCAATGGTTAGATCGCGTGCGTCGCCTGTCTTTTTGCAAAAACCGTTCGCGCACCGCAATAAATACCAACAGGAAAAAATATATCGGCGCGCCCACCGAGGCCAGTGCCAGAAACCAAATCGACTTGCCGAACAGCGCAAGGATCAGCACAAGGTAGATGAAATCACGACGTGACGCGGCGTCGAGCAGTCGCGCGAGTCGCTGGTCGGGCGCCTTGGAAACCGAAGTAAAGAGTGGCCCAGCGTCATCTTTGGGACGCATCACGCGCCAATAGACGAACCAGGCTGATCCCAGATTGCCGAGAGCCGCTGCGACTCCCAGCAATAACGGCCATGCCGCGCCGATAGACATGCTCCAGCCGATGGCCATGCAGGCAAAGACGGCAATGTGAACGGCATTGTCTCCCCAATAATCGATGACGCCACCAAATCGTGTTTGCTGAAATCGCAGCCTCGCCAACTCGCCGTCGCATCCATCCAGGATCGAATGCGCCAGAAAAAGAAGCGCTCCGATCGTCTGCCACGGCCAGAGCGTGGACAGAAAAAAGGGCGCACCGAATAAGCCGACGACAACCGAGAACATGGTGATCTGATTCGGTGTTATCGCCGTGGGCGCCAGCCGGCGCACTATCTGCAAAGAAATAGGCCGCTCGACGTGGCGCGCCATGAATCCATCGGTGTCCTTGACCAGTCCACGCAACAAACGCCGTTCCGCGACATCAACGTCAGTCGACGACACCACGACCATTGGATCGGTCGAAACCGAAATTTGGGCCGGCGTCCCAAAGCGACGCGTAAGTCGATCCTCTACGGCTGCAAGATTGTATGCGCCTCCGTCCGCGTCCAGTACCGCAAGCGCGTGTGGTACCGCCGCTCCAGCCAACGTGACGACCCGGTGCGGAACCGCCGCCCAGGCGGCTGGGTCAATCTGCATTTCACTTGGTCGTTCGATCCACTCACTTTCAGCGAGAACCGTTGCCCGGGTGATAATGAGCGGCCCTGGCTGATGTGGCGGAAGGGCTGTAGCAAGTGCACTCCAACTAACGACGGAAGCGACACCTGGCGGCGCGGACTGATCGCGTGCCAGAAAATAAAACTGGCGGTAGCCGGCGCGGCCTGCAACCATAATCGTGCGTTGCATAAGACCGAGCCCAAGTATCCTTGGCTCACCGTCGTGTGCGGGCTCGGTCACCTGGAGCGACGCATCGGGATCCGGCAAGAAGACCAGGATCGGTGCGGCTGGTACAGCGGTGTGCAAATCTGCAGGTTGCATTGAATCCGGGATCAACCTTGGCGCAATTGGAGTGAACATAGGACGACGTTCGTTGTCTTTGACGTCAGTGACGAACAAACACGGAGAAAAGTCATTTCTGCTTCTTTCATCGTTGCCGGTTTTTTTGGCTTTATGCTCGTCGTCTACCTGATTGTCGACAGCGGCGCGGGCGAAGTGGCTCACGCCATGTTCGTCATCGGGTGGTGGTTGCTGCCAATAACCATTTATCACATCGTTCCGCTTTTTCTCTCCGCTCTTTCATGGCGCGAACTGTTGCCTCTTTCAAGTCGTCCGGATGTCATCGGTGTCACCTGGATGCGCTGGATCCGCGAATCTATAAACGCGTTATTACCTGTCGCCAGCGTTGGCGGCGACATCGCAAGCGCGCGTCTGGCGCATCTACGCGGCGTACCCAGCGCGCAGGCGGCGGCCAGCATGGTTGTCGACACCACCGTCGGCGTGATCACACAAATGGTTTTTGTCATCGCCGGAGTCGCTTTGCTCCTCGTACGGCCGACCGAGCAAGTCGCGTCCAATGTGGTATGGGTCGTATTGATCGGCATTGCGGTGTTTTTCGTGGCCGTTGCAGCTTTCGTCTTGTTTCAACACAAAAATATGTTCGCGAGATTTGCCAAGCTGGCGCGAGGCCTGTTGCCCGGGAAATGGTTCTCCAATTTCGTCGTTAGCGCGTCAGCAATGGACGATGCTGTTGTGCTGGCTTATCGCAGTGGCGAGTACTTCTGGCGCGCAAACTTGTGGCGGATTGCCGGATGGGTCGCTGGCACGGGCGAAGTCTGGTTGGTGACGCAGTGCGTAGGCCATCCCATTACCCTGACAGATGCATTTATCCTCGAAAGTCTTTCTTCGGGCGCCCGCGCGGCAGCGTTCGTGGTGCCAGGAGCGCTCGGCGTTCTGGAAGGCGGCATGGTCTTGTTTGGCGCGGTGCTCGGATTGCCGGCGGAGATAGCTTTGGCTATCTCGTTGACAAAGCGAGTGCGCGAGTTGGTTCTGGGGTTGCCCGGCCTTTTTGCTTGGTATTGGGTCGAAGGACATTATTTGCTTCGCCGGAAAGAGGATGAGGAGGTTTAGCCGAGGCGCTTTTCGGCTGCGCGGCGCCTCCGGTCTCATCCAGCGCGGTGGCCGGCGACTCGATCTCGTTCGGCAAGCCGACCGCCTCGCGCAACTCTGCTCGGCGGGTCTGGTAATAGCTCGAACGCAGGAAGCTGTAAAAATCGATGGAGGCGTCTTCAGCTTGCTTGAACTGGCCAAGCCGCACAAGCGTGTCGAGGCTTGCGGTGGTGATGGCGACACCGAGCTGCGTCCCAAACATTAGACCAACCGGATCGGCAAAAAGATCGACGGTGGCGCCTACCGCGTCACGCGTCGTGGTCGGCCCCCAATACGGTCGCATCATGTAAGGGCCTTCCGCGACTCCCCAGACGAACAGCGTCTGGCCAAAATCGCCGCTCTGCTGTGGCAGGCCTTCCCGGGTTGCAAGATCGACAAGGCCGCCCAGGCCGAATGTCGAATTCATTGCGAACCGCGCAGCCGTATAAGCGGCTGCGTTGAAGCGCAGCTGCAGGAGGTTATTTACGAAGATCCGCGGCTCTTTCAGGTTCGAGTTTATGTCATGCAAGCGGTCGTGCACGGGTCCCGGCGTCGCTGCCTTGACGACTTCGGCTGCGGGGACCAGCATTTTTTGATTCATCGCCAGGACTTGGCGGTTCGCGTCCTCGTTCGGATCATTGATCGGTAGTGACGCATCCCTAGGCGTCGCGGCGCACGCCCCCACAAGGACAGGTAATAGACACGCGATCACGCATCTGACCCAATCTCGACCGCGACGCATCTACCTTTCCGTTCCTTTTGGGTCCTCACGCAAGCGCGAGGCTTCTTCGGAAATCGACAGCACCCCGCCGGCGCAAGCGCCGGTCGGTTTTTGCCCCACACACAAACTAGCAGAGCGGCACCAACATAACTGTTGCTTTTTTGCCACTATCACTGGTTTTAGGCCATTATTTATTAGCGCTGGGCTTGTTTTGTGTAGCGAGTAGAGCGGGTTGGAAGAGAACGGCTGCCGAGAGTGTTGTCAGCAGCGACAGAGCCATCAGCTTGCCCATGCTTGATGTGCCTGGATGATGTGAAAACCACAGGCTGCCAAATGCAGTAGCCGTCGTGCACGCGCTGAACAGGACAGCGCGCGTTAGACTTGATTGCAGGAAGTTTGTTTCGCCAGAGCGCCACGCCATGATGTAGTAAATTTTGAAGGCAACTCCGACGCCGAGAAGAAGCGGTAACGCAATTATATTTGCGAAATTTAACTGCAGCCCGATCAGCACACAGATTTCCAGTGTAGCGACGATGGCGACGAGCAGAGGCACCAACGTCAACGCAACGTCGGTCCAGCGCCGCAGCGCGACGAACAGGATCAGCGTGATCGACGCCACCGACCAGACAGCAGCCTGAAGGAACGCCTTCACGATAGTTGCCGCCGCCTCAATAACGAAGACCGGCTTTCCGGCGGCTTCAGGTGCAACGTTCCGTACTGCGGTGACAAAGCGCTGCAAAGTCTGATTGTCATTGCCGTCTCCACTCGGCGCCACCTCGATCCGACTTGGTCCGCCGGGTGAAACCCAGCGTCGGGTCAGCGAGGGAGGAAGCGTCTCGATGCTTACATGTTCGGCGGCGAGGAGATCTCTCACCTGGCGTAGGGTTGTTATCAGAGGCACCACCAGAATCTGTTCCGCTTCATTCCGAGCCGCCAATGGTCCCTTGGCCAATGCCGCCAGCAAGCCCGCAAGACGGCGTGCCTGGACGGCAGCAGGGCTGTCGAGGTCACTGGCGGCACCACGCAGGTCATCGACCGTTTTTTCAAGGGCCATCAAAGTCTCGGCTGGCGTCGGTTTGGGATCGATCTGGTCAGGATTGAGGGTATTTCGCAGGAAAAAACTTGCGTCGTCGATGATCGCGAGTTTCGCATCCTGATCCTTGGGAACAAAGCTTTGGAGTGTCACCACATGGGCGACTTCCGGTAGCTGACGCAAATGTTCCGCGACAGCAGATGCGTGCTCGGTATTGCTTTCAAGGATATCAATTGTGTTCGGGCTCGTGTCAGGATCGCTCATCAGATCGAGCAGCGTTGCAACCGATTCGGTATCTTGGGCGCGCAGATCGAGCGGATTAAAATTAAAGTGCAGACCGGCGAGCAGGGGCAAGCCAACGATCGTTGCCGCCAGCGTTGTGCCAACAACCCACTTGCGCTGTTGTTCGAGAAAGCGGTCGACCGGCGCAAGCGCGGCGTAACCAATCGCAGCCGGCTCACCGGCGGGCTTGAGTACGGCAAGCAGCGCCGGCAACAATGTTACCGTCGTCGCGAGGGCGATAATCATACCCGTCCCCGCGATCAGTCCGAGCTCGGACAAGCCAACATAAGCGGTCGGCAGGAATGAATAGAACGCCACGGCGATTGATGCAGCTGCGAGTAAAAGCGGCCCCGCCACCCCACGCGCGGTCGCGACAAGAGCGTCATGAAGGTCAAGCGATGCGTGCCTTTCGGCCCGGTAGCGGACGCTGAACTGGATGCCAAAATCAACGCCCAGCCCGACAAAAAGCACGGCAAAGGCAACCGAGATCAGGTTCAGGGCCCCGACCATCCAGAGGCCGATAGCCGCGGTGAATATGAGCCCGATTACGAGACTGAGTAAGACGGCCAGGATAATGCGAGCCTTCTTCAGCGCGAGCCACAGCACAAGCACAACAAGAAGAAATGTCACGATTCCGTTCAAGATAGCGCCGTCCGCGATCGTCGCGAATTCCTCGTCCGAAAGTGCCACCGACCCGGTGAGGCGCACCTTTACTCCTCGCTCCGGTGTCAGCCCGAGCCTGGAGATCGCCTCCCGGATCGCCGCAGTCGCTTTGTGTCCAGGCTGCAGATCGCCGAAATCCAAAACCGGTTGAATGTTTACAAAGCGACGAAGCTCTGATGCCTCTGGCACGCGCCCCGTTATCAGATTGCGCCAGGAGAACGCAGGATGCTTTCCGTTCGCGAGACCTTCCAGCGCATCGGCGATTGCGACCAGCGCCGGTCTTAAATCCTCGAGCTTTGACTTTCCCAGCCCCACGCCCTCAATCGATTGCGACAACGTACGAAGAATGCCGCGCAGCGTTGGATCGGCAGCCAGTGTTCCGAGAAATGGCTGGGCCCCAATTAAATCGGCTGCATCGCGGCGCACCTCGTCGAGCTTGAGAAAGAGGATGCCGTTCTGCGCGAAGAACTCGCCGCCATCGGGCCGGATCACGGAGCGGATCACCTCCGAGCGAGGCGAGAGGTCGTTCACAAGCGCGTCAGCGGCCTGCTCGGCAGCCTCCGGTGTCGCCGCGTCAACAACGGCTATGATCTGGTCGACCCTCCAGGGAAATGCCCGATCAAGCGCCATCTCCTGTTGGCGCCAGGGCAAGGAGCCAGACAGAAGCTTGTTGCTATCGGTCGTGATGGCGAAGTGGCGCGCGAAATAGGCGGCGGAAGCGATGGCTGCCAGCGAGAAGGCGATAATGATGAACCATGAATAGCGGGCCGACAGGCGCACGACCTGTGTAGTTGCGACAACCGACAGCTGATTGAAATTTTTGCTCATGGAATTTGCGAAAAGAGCACATTCATTTCAGGCTGTCGCGTGCCTTTTCGCCACTTGACGTGGCCTCAATCCAATCCCAAAAGGGTCCAAGGCGCCAAGTTGCGGCCCATGGCCCATCGACAACGTCAACCACCCACTTAGGTCATCCCTGGTCGGAGCGAGCGGAACAAATTTCAATGAAAAACTTCAAACTCCGCTTGAGCCCTTCGATATTCCTTGTCGCCATGCTCGTAGTCGTCTTGTTCGGCACGACGTCATTGCGGGCCCAATCATCGAACCCGGCGGTCACGCACATCCAATCCTATTATCAGCAGTTGATGCCGACGATCCAGCAAGCCGGGCGCCTGACTGTGCGCGAGCGTGATAAGCGATTCACGCCAGCCATCACATCCGCTTTCGACCTTGCGACAATGACGAGACTGGCGGTGGGACCGGCTTGGTCGACCTTCTCGCCCAGCCAGCAGAGCGCGGTGCGGGATGCTTTCGCCCAATTCATCGTCGCGGATTATGCAAGCCAGATAAAAGACTATTCCGGGGAAAGTTTTGTCGTTGAGCCGCAGTCGGTGCCTGAGCCGCGTGGCGGCGGCGAAATTGTCAAAACAAAGTTACTGCAACCCGGTGGCCGGACGGTGACCATCAACTATCTCGTCCGCGGCGGGCGCGTGATCGATGTCTATCTCAACGGAACTGTAAGCGACCTCGCAACGCGCCGCGACGAATTTGCTTCGATCATTGCTTCAGGCGGTGCCGATGGTTTGATCAAGCGGCTGCGCGATCGAACCCAGAAACTGCTTGGAGGTTGAGTCTCAGGCAGCTTCGATGCCACCGCGATTCGAAGTCGCTGCTCACGTATCGGGACGCGCGACGCATGAGCAATAAGGAAAAGATCCTCGTTACCGGTGCGAGCGGATTCGTCGGTTCCGCTGTCGCGCACAAACTAGTCGAGGCCGGCTTTTCGGTACGAGCGCTGGTTCGCAACAAAAGCCCCCGCCAGCATCTGGCTGGTTTGAACCTAGATTTTTTCGAAGGTGATCTGCGCGATCGAAAATCCATCGAGCGCGCAATCGCGGATACCCGCTACGTTTTTCACGTGGCGGCCGACTATCGCTTATGGGCACGCGACCCACGCGAGATTTTTGTCACTAATCTGGAAGGAACCCGCAACCTCATGGAGGCGGCGCTGGATATGGGCGTCGAGCGGGTGATCTACACTAGCTCTGTGGCGACCATTGCCTTGCGACCCGGCGAGGCGGCGGACGAAACTACTCCGCTCAACGAAAATGAGGGCATCGGCGCCTACAAGCGCAGCAAAATCGCAGCCGAGAGATTGGTAGAGACCATGGTTGCGGAACGAGGTCTCGCCGCCGTGATTGTTAATCCCTCGACGCCGATTGGACCGCGCGATGTGCGACCTACTCCGACCGGCAGAATTATCATCGAAGCCGCCAAGGGTCGCATTCCGGCATTTGTCGACACCGGGCTGAACCTTGTGCACGTGGACGACGTGGCGAGTGGCCACCTTGCCGCTCTGCATCACGGGAAGATCGGCGAACGATACATTCTCGGCGGACAGAACGTCCTGTTTTCCCAGATGCTGGGTGATATTGCGGGCCTAGTCGGTCGCCGTGCAGCGCGCATGCGACTGCCTTGGCGCGCACTCGTCCCCGTTGCGTTTGGCGCTGAAGCCGTCGCGAAAGTCACGGGACGAGAGCCCTTTGTGACGCTGACCGGAGTTTATATGGCGCAGTACCGCATGTTCTACGCGTCTACAAAGGCCGAGCAGGAGCTTTCATATCGGTCGCGGCCCTACGTTGAGGGAATCGAAGATGCTGTGCGCTGGTTTCGTGACAGCGGATATCTGGATTCCTGAAAGAACCCGACGCGGAGGCTGGAGAAGCCGCTTCCAAGCGGTCTGCCTGAGCGAATTGATGGGCGGCGGCCAGCCGCTGCAGGCCTTTTAACGACCCCTTAAATCGAGCCGCTTAGCGTGCCGATGGGGCCGGTTCTTCGTGGGCGCCGGCGAAACGGGTCGCGTTATGGCGTCGAAAAGGGGACAAGCGAGCGAGCGCAAGGAGCCGGTGTTCGATAGTGGCCCGGATTTACACATTTCGGCCGACGATCGCCCTGCGCCAAGCGCCGAAGGAAAGTCTCGCGCAAAACCTCGAAAGCGCCGCGCGCGCAAGAAGCGCTCCGCCCGCAGCAAGCGGGCGCTGATTGGCCGGATCGCATATTGGGGTCTTGTCGCTTGCCTGTGGCTTGCGATCGGAGGCGCAGGTGTTGTGGCCTGGGTTGGTGCGCACCTGCCGCCGATCCAGTCGTTGGAAATTCCCAAGCGCCCACCCTCGATTCAGATCGTGGACTTGCAGGGTCGCGCCCTCGCCCGCCGCGGCGATCTCGCCGGCGAACCGCTGCCCCTGAAAGAAATGCCGAGCTATGTGCCGAGGGCCTTCATCGCCATCGAGGACCGGCGTTTCTACGAACACCACGGCGTGGATCCGTTCGGCATTGGACGCGCATTCGTCGCCAACGTCCTGCATCGCGGTGTCGCTCAGGGCGGCTCCACCATCAGTCAACAACTCGCTAAAAATCTTTTTCTGACCCAGGAACGCACGATTACCCGCAAGCTCCAGGAAGCGCTCCTGGCACTTTGGCTGGAGCGCAAATTCTCCAAGACGCAGATTCTCGAAATGTACCTCAACCGGGTGTATTTCGGCTCCGGCGCCTATGGCATCGAACAGGCCTCGCAGCGCTATTTCGGAAAATCTGCGCGTCATATTACGTTGGCCGAAGCTGCGCTGCTCGCCGGACTAGTGAAGTCGCCATCGCGGCTGGCACCAACGCGTAATTTCAACGGCGCTGAAAAACGTGCCCAGATCGTGCTGAACTCCATGGCGGAACTCAAGTTCATCAACGGCATCACCGAACGCGCCGCTTTGGCGCATCCGCCGCGCATCGTTGCGCAAGCCAGCACCGGCTCGGTGAATTATGTAGCCGACTGGGTCATGGACGCGCTTAACGACACGCTCGGTCACATCGACGAAGACATCGTGGTGCAGACCACGATCGACGCCAACCTGCAGGCAAGCGCTGAAAAGGCACTGAACGATGAATTGATACAAAAGGGTGACAAGAATGGTGTTGGGCAAGGTGCGCTGGTAGCAATGACGCCGGACGGCGCAGTGCGTGCTTTGGTCGGCGGGCGCAATTACGCCGAAAGCCAGTTCAATCGTGCGGTCGCCGCCAAACGCCAACCCGGGTCAGCTTTCAAAGCGTTCGTCTATCTCACAGCAATCGAGCATGGCCTTACGCCTGATACCGTGCGCGAGGACAAGCCGATCAACGTCAAAGGCTGGCAGCCTGAAAATTACAGCCACGAATATTTCGGACCGGTGACGCTGACCAAAGCGCTTGCGCTGTCGCTGAACACCGTGTCGGTACGTCTCACACTGGAAGTCACGCCGATGGCAGTTGTTCGCACCGCTTACCGACTCGGCATCGCCTCCAAACTCGAACCAAATGCGTCAATCGCGCTCGGCACCTCGGAAGTCTCGATGCTCGAACTTGTCGGCGCCTACGCGCCCTTTGCCAATGGCGGCTATGCACTGATTCCGCGCGTGATCGAGAAGATTACCGCAACCAATGGCAAAGTACTTTATGCGCGCAGCATCCAGCAGCTCGGCCGCATCATCGAGGCGCGTTATGTCGCGATGATGAACACAATGATGGCCGAGACCTTGACCATCGGTACGGCGCAAAAGGCAGCATTGCCCGGCTGGCCGGCAGCCGGAAAAACCGGGACCTCGCAGGATTTCCGCGACGCCTGGTTCATCGGATACACGGCCCACCTGGTTACCGGCGTCTGGCTCGGCAACGACGACGGCACGCCGACCAAGCACGTGACCGGCGGCACCTTGCCGGCGGAAATCTGGAACCGCTTCATGCGCGGTGCGCATCACGGCGTTCCCGTCGCAAGCCTGCCGGGGACTTCGCCTGGTAATTTTTTCTCCGGACTTTTCGGCGGTGGATCGAGGCCGACGCCACCGGCGCCTATACCTGTGCCGGTCGCGGCGAACAGTTCGCAGACCCCCGGCAGTGGCGGACTTGACGGCTGGCTGCTTAACAATATTTTTGGCCGCCGCTGAATCTAATGCTTGATAGCGGCGCGGCGGACGCGACGCGTCGTCAGCCATAATCCAAAGGTCACGCAGCCCATCGCCGCGACCCCGATGGCCAGCGGCCACGCGCTCTGACCCAGGAACCAGCCCACAGCCGCGCCGCAGACAGCCGCGATGCTTTGTTGCACGAAGCCAAACAACGAGGAGGCAGCGCCCGCACGTTCCGCAAATGGCGTCATCGCTCCGGCAATACCCTGCGGCAGCACCATGCCAAGGCCAGCGAGGTAAACCGCGATCGGCAGGACAAGTGACACGGGCGAGGTAAGCCCGAGTGCTACCGCCGCCACCATCCCGAGACCGCCCGCGGCGCAGGCACAGCCGCCAAGACCAAGGACGCCGTCCAGTCCAAATCTGATCACGATCCGCGCCGCCAGAGCCGACCCGGTCATGTAGCCGAGCGAACCGAGCGCAAAGGCAACACCGAAATCGAACGGCGTGAGGCCATAGAGACCTTGCAGGACGAATGCGGCACCCGAAATCCACGCGAAAAGACCGGCGTAACTCGCCGATGTAATACCGAGGTACGCCAGATATGCCGGATTGCTTGCGACCAAGCGATAGGAGCGAAACATCGATGCGATCGAAACGGGCTCGGCCGCACGCATATTTAGCGTCTCCGGCAGCAGCATCGAGACGATGGCCGTGCCGACGAGACCCGCGGCAACCAGTGTCATGAATACCACTCGCCAGCCAAAACCGGTTTGCAATACGCCACCGGCGATGGGCGCCAATACCGGCGCGAGCGCCATCACCGAAGCAATGAGGGACAATTCCCGGCCAGCGCGGGCGCCCGAATAAATGTCGCGCACGATGGCGCGGGTGAGCACGATGCCGCCGGAGCCCCCGATCGCCTGAAACGCGCGGGCGACCATCAGCATTTCGATCGAGCGCGAGAGCGCACAAGCCAGGCTCGCCACGCAATAAAGCGCAATCGCAGCCAGCAACACAGGCTTGCGGCCGTGTCGATCCGACACCGGGCCATAGAAAATTTGTCCCACCGCGAAACCAATTAAATAGGCGGAAATCGTAAGCTGCACCTGGGCCGTTGAGGCATCGAGCTGCCGTGCGATATCCGGCAAGGATGGCAGGTACATGTCGGTCGTAAGCGGGCCGATTGCGCTCAACGCCGCCAGCAAAGCCGTGAGCGCGAAAGTTCCGGGCCGCAACATAGGTCGGTGGTTCCGCCGAGATTTTTACGAACGCGGGTCGAGACCGTAGCGGTGCAGGTCGGCGCCGTGCGCATCGAGCCAGGCTTTGGCGCGTCCCATATTCGGACAGATACGTTCAACCAATCGCCAAAAACGGCGCGAGTGATTCATCTCGATGAGATGCGCTACTTCATGGGCCGCGAGATAATCGAGCACGAAGGGCGGGGCAAGAATCAATCGCCAGGAATATGAAAGCACGCCGGTCGACGAGCACGATCCCCAGCGGCTCGACTGGTCGCGCACCGATACCCGCCTGATCGCGACCCCAAGCGCTTGCGCCGCCAGCCGGCTTGCCGATTCCAGATCGCTCTTGGCCTCGCGCTTGAGATAGTCGTGAACCCGTCGCGGCAGATGCGGCTCCGCGCCGGCGACGCAGAGCAGATGTTCGTTCTCACGGGCCTCGATCCAGACCGTGCCTCGTGCGCCGCGGCGATGCTCTATACGGTGGTCGCGCCCGCGCAGTGGCAGCACGATGCCGTTCGCGAACGGAACGGCTTCTGGAAGGCGATTGAGCCGCGCTGCGATCCATGCACCGTTTTTCTCGGCGAATTCCTTCGCCTGCCTTGCGCTGCCCCGCGGCGGCATGGTGAGGACGACTTCGCGGCTTGTGGCATGGATACGAAGCGTATATCGGCGGGCCTGCCGATGGCGGCGAATATGTACCAGATAGATCTCGCCGTCGAAATCAACCGTAATCGCCGACGGCTCGCTGGTGCGACGAAAAAGCAGGGCGCGCAGCGGTGCAGACATTGTCGACCTCGAATCAGATCGGCTCGACAGTTTGCCAAAATACGTGCGTAGGCGCGAGATCAACGCTGCGCCACCACCTTCAATAAGGCGGAACTCTGGCTACGCCCGCCATTGCGCGACAGCACGAAATCGGCGATGCGCGGCGCGATTTCCGCCCGGAAGCGCGAACCATTGAACACGCCGTAATGGCCGACGGCGGGCTGCACATAGTGCACCTTGTGCTCCGCCGGGATGTTGACGCACAGAGCGTGCGCCGCCTCGGTCTGGCCGATGCTGGAAATATCGTCGTTCTCGCCTTCCACCGTCATCAGCGCGACGCGCTTGACCGCAGCCGGATCGACGCGACGACCGCGATGGGTCATCTCACCCTTGGGTAGTGCATGGCGGACGAACACGGTATCCACCGTCTGCAGGTAAAACTCGGCGGCAAGATCCATAACGGCCAGATATTCGTCGTAGAACTCCCGATGCTTCTGAGCCGAGTCTCCGTCGCCCTTGACCAGATGCAGGAACAGATTGTGATGCGCTTCGATGTGCCGATCGAGATTCATGCTTACGAAGCCATGAAGCTGCAGGAAACCCGGATAGACATCTCGCATCACACCGGGATGCGGAAACGGCACCTTGGTGATGACATGGGTTCGAAACCAGCCGAGCCCGCGCCGTTCTGCGAGCTTGTTGACGTCATTGGGATTGATGCGCGTGTCAATCGGCCCGCCCATCAGCACCATGGAATGCGGAACGTTCGGATCGTTGTCGGCCTCCATTCGCGCGATGGCGGCGAGTACCGGCACCGATGGCTGACAAACGGCGATGACGTGCACGTCACCGCCAAGCAGATGTAGTATCGAAATGATGTAGTCGATGTAGTCGTCGAGATCGAAGCGTCCTTCTGACAGCGGCACCATGCGCGCGTCGACCCATTCGGTCATGTACACGTCGTGGTTTGGAAGAAAGGTCTCTACTGTCCCGCGCAGCAGCGTCGGATAGTGGCCCGACATTGGCGCGACGATCAGCAATTTTGGCTGCGGCCGGCGCGGCGGACGCGCAAAGGCACGCTCAAAATGCAAGAGCTCGCAGAACGGGCGCCGCCACACGTTCTTGATGTGCACCGGAATCTTCTCGGCACCGACGGTGGTTGATTCGATGCCCCATTCCGGACGCCGATAGCGGCGGGTCGAACGCTCGAACAGCTCCATCGTCGCCGCCACCGACTTGCCGTAGGCAGTGTGGGCAAGCGGATTGGCCGGATTTTTGAAGAACAGCCGGGTGGCGTCGGCGAAGGCGCGCGAGGGATTGAGCGCGGCGTGCCCCAGCTCGTAAAACCAATACATCGGCGTCGCCAGCAACGTGCCGTTATCGTCGGGAAGCGTTGCCGCTCCGCCGAATTCGCCTATTGCCATGGAATCAGTCCCCGGGCCTCGCTGCGGTGCGGGAGACTGTCGTTTTTCTGTCATAGCGTCAACATAGAGATAAGTTCTTCGCGTCTGGTTTACAACGCGGCGGTCGTATTAAGCCTCAAGAAATACAGGGCTTTTTCAACTACTCGCTGGTTTGCAAGAGCGAGCCCTGCACACGCGCGCTCTGCAAGAGCTTGAAGAAAGCGAATGATGCAGCCGCGAACATCACGACGTTAAACGCAAAGGCCTGAATCATCAGATCGGCGCGAAAGACATGGTCGATCACCAGCGCGCGCATACCTTCGAATACATAGGTCGGCGGCAGCGCCCAGGCAAAGTACTGAAGCCATTCCGGCAAAACCGCCACCGGATAGTAGACGCAGGTCAGCGGTAGAAACAGAAACATGATGGTCCACGCCATGCTCTCGGCGCCGAGACCATTTCGCAGCAACAGACCGGCGACAAAAATACCGACCGCCCAGCTCGTCAGAATGAGATTGGCGAAAAAAGCAGCGAGCGCGAGACCGAGCGCCCACAGATTGAATCCGAAGAACGCGATGGCGAGAAACGACACCGGGATCATGCCGATCGACAACCGCACAATGCTCATGATCATGAGCGCAAGCAGGAATTCGGCCGGGCGCAGCGGCGACATCATGAGGTTGCCGAGGTTGCGTGCATACATCTCTTCGAGAAATGAAATGGAAAAGCCAAGCTGGCCACGGAACAGGATATCCCACAACAGCACCGCACCGATGAACACCCCGCTGGCGTGAGCAAAAAATCCGGCGTTTTGCGAAATGTAGACCTGCAGAAAACCCCACATCAGCATCTGCACGGTCGGCCAATAGATCAGATCGAGAATGCGCGGCCACGAGGAACGCAACAGATACCAATAACGACGCACCATTGCGGCGACGCGATTGAACGAGAATTCCATGCCGGCATCGCTGTCGATCATTGTGCAGCCTCGCTCTGCCGTCGCCCGCGCGCCACATCGAGGAATACCTCTTCCAGTGTCTCGCGGCCGTAGCGCAAGAGCAGATGCGCCGGTGTATCGTCGTCCTCGATACGGCCTCGCTTCATGATGATGACGCGTTCGCACAGGCGCTCGACTTCCCCCATGTTGTGAGAGGCAAGCAACACCGTTGCTTTCTGTACACTGCGATAACGCTCGAGCCGCGAACGCACCCAATCCGCAGTGTCGGGATCAAGCGATGCGGTTGGCTCGTCCAGCAGTAACACTTCCGGTTTGTTGAGCAGCGCCTTGGCGAGCGAAACCCGAGTCTTCTGGCCCGCTGACAGCTTGCCCGTCGGCCGATCGAGAAATTCGGTCAGATCGAGCTCGGCAGCCAGGCTGCCAATGCGTTCGTCGATGTTCTGTACTGCATAAAGCTGCGCAAATACCGACAGGTTCTGCCGCACCGTGAGACGCATCGGCATGTCGACATAAGGACTCTCGAAATTCATCCTGTGCAGCACCCGGTAACGGTGTTGCGGCATTTGCATACCGAGTACGCTCACGGTGCCCGAGGTGGGTGTGACCAACCCCATGATCATCGCAATCGTGGTGGTCTTCCCGGCGCCATTGCCGCCAAGCAGGCCGGTAATTGAGCCCGGGGGCAGCTGGAACGAAATGCCGTCAACTGCCGCCACGCCCTTGTAGCGTTTGACCAATTGGTCGACGACGATAGCGGACGTGTTTTGCGCATCCATAGGGCGAAAGATGTGACGCTCCGCCGCAGGAAGTGCAAGCCCCGCGATGTGCAGGCAATTTGTGCACGCGCCGCGTGGCGTTAGACTGCCGTATGCCTGTGTTCGGTCTCAGTCACCATCATCCGCGCCGCAACGTGCGCCTCGACACATTGGTGCGGCTGCGCTGGCTCGCGATCATCGGACAGACCACGGCCGTCCTTGTGGTCTATTACGGGTTCGATTTTGAGCTGCCGATCTACGCCTGTCTTGCGGCGATCGTTCTGGCGGCTTGGCTCAATGTAGCGCTGCGGTTGCGTTTCCATATGACGCAACGGCTCGAGCCAGACCGCGCTGCCTGGCTGCTGGCCTTCGACATTGCGGAGCTGGCGGTGCTCCTGTTCCTGACCGGCGGGTTGCAGAATCCGTTCGCCTTTATGTTCCTGGGGCCGGTCCTGCTGTCCGCAACCGCGTTGCCGCCGCGATTCACGCTTTTGCTCGGCGGCTTCGCAGTGGCCTGCGCCACAATACTCGTGTTTGTGCACTACCCGCTCCCCTGGGACAGCGACGATCCGCTGCAGCTACCGCCGATCTATATGATGGGCGTTTGGTTGTGCATTCTTCTCGCGATCGGATTTATCGGGGTCTATGCTTGGCAGATCACCGAGGAATCGCGCCAGCTCTCGGATGCGCTCGCGGCGACCGAACTGGTGCTTGCACGCGAGCAGCATCTTTCCCAGCTCGACGGGCTTGCCGCCGCCGCTGCGCACGAACTGGGCACACCCCTTTCCACCATTTCGGTCATTGCCAAGGAGCTCGAGCGCGCGATCGCACCCAATGCCCCGCATGGCGATGACGTCCGCCTTCTGCGCGAGCAGGCCACGCGCTGCCGCGATATCCTGGCCAAGCTGACCGAGTTGTCGGCAGGCGGCGAGCCGTTCGACCGCATGCGGCTGACGGCACTCATCGAGGAAGTCGTGGCACCGCACCGCAATTTCGGGGTGACCATCGACGTCACCGCACCGGACGACCGCAGCCGCGAACCGGTCGGCGCACGCAATCCGGCCATTCTCTATGGGCTGGGCAATCTGCTGGAAAATGCCGTTGATTTTGCGGGCGATCGGGTTTCGGTCGACGCGCAGTGGGATGAGGAATCTGTCGGGGTCACGATTGGCGACGATGGCCCGGGATTTGCGCCGGAAATTTTGGCTCGAATTGGCGAGCCCTACGTCACCAGCCGCCGGCATCAACAAAATGATACAGGAGACGAACCGGCCGGCCTGGGGCTTGGATTCTTTATTGCCAAGACGCTGCTCGAACGCTCAGGCGCAACTTTATTGTTTGAAAACAGGCCCCTGCCCGAAAAGGGCGCGGTCATCAAGCTGAGCTGGAGCCGCAGCGATTTCGAGCAATCATTAACATTCGCAGCGACTTGAGGCGGACTTGCACAATCACTATTTGTTGCGTGAAATTTGTACCCGGCACGCGCTAGGATGCGCGCGAGGGCGCAAAGCGCTGGTGGTAACGTGGACGCTAGAACGAGTGAAGCCGCCCACCCGGCGGCAAAAGAAAAAATCTCCGGCGAACGATCCCTGCTGATCGTCGAAGATGACTTTTCCTTCCTGCAACGGCTTGCCAAAGCGCTGGAGCAGCGCGGCTTTTCCGTTTCGACCGCAGAGTCGGTATCCGAAGGCTTGCTGCAAGTGGAAAAATCGGCACCTGCCTATGCAGTCGTCGACATGCGCCTCGGCGACGGCAATGGGCTCGATGTGATATCCGCGCTCAAGCGCCGGCGGCCCGATGCGCGTGGCATCATTCTCACCGGTTACGGCAATATCGCGACTGCGGTGAATGCCGTGAAACTCGGCGCTGTCGATTACCTGGCCAAACCCGTCGATGCCGACGACGTGGTGGCCGCATTGCTCGCATTGGACAACGTCAAGATTGAACCGCCGGAAAATCCGATGTCGGCCGATCGCGTGCGTTGGGAGCACATCCAGCGCATTTACGAATTGTGCGGCCGTAATGTCTCGGAAACCGCGCGCCGGCTCAACATGCACCGCCGTACCCTGCAGCGTATTCTGGCCAAGCGCGCACCGCGCTGATCGTCAGTCGGCATCCCCATAAGGCCCGGTGGGATCGGCGAGCGATTGCAGGCGCATCGCGGCAGCGCGGGCGAACAACAGCATCATCGACTTGCGCGTTGCCGGCGGCAGCTTGTGCTCGGGCGCCTTGCATTTGAACTCGGCGCCGAAGGCATCGGCGACAATCAGCCCGGTATCGGGCGGAAAAATCTCGCAGGGCACCTCGATCGTGGTTGCGAAAAACAGCCGGTCGCAGTGGGCGCGATAGTCC